>Ga0209373_10000745_pt1 | contig 45991 bp, 41 predicted proteins | sample Higcelweek5metaG_FD_187173 | JGI IMG/M metagenome (GOLD analysis project Ga0209373, IMG submission 187173) | Freshwater pond sediment microbial communities from the University of Edinburgh, under environmental carbon perturbations - High... | ecosystem: Environmental > Aquatic > Freshwater >... | reverse complement strand
TGCCAGAGTATGGATAGCCGCCCCTAGCGGTTTACCCATCGGATATAGCCGATGGCGGCCCCTGTGGGCGACCCTATTCGACCCTATCCCCTATGGAATGGCGTTATGGCGCGGCTTGTCCTGAAATTCGGTGGCACTTCGGTTGGCGATATCGAACGCATCAAGAATGTCGCCAAGAAGGTCAAACAGGAGGTGGATGCCGGCCATGAGGTGGCGGTGGTCGTCTCCGCCATGTCCGGCGTGACCAATCAACTGGTGGATTATTGCCGCCAGATCGCCAAGGTGCATGACCAGGCCGAATATGATGCCGTGGTCGCCTCTGGCGAACAGGTGACATCGGGCCTGCTGGCGATTGCCCTGCAGGAAATCGGCATCCCCGCCCGGTCGTGGCAGGGCTGGCAGATCCCGCTGATCGCTGACGATGTGCATGGCAAGGCCCGCATCGAACGTATCGATACCGCCCCCCTGTCGGACGCCATGTCCAGCGGCGTGGTGGGCGTGATCGCCGGTTTCCAGGGCGTGACGGCGGCGGGCCGCATCGCCACGCTGGGCCGGGGCGGTTCCGACACCTCCGCCGTGGCGCTGGCTGCTGCCTTGAAGGCGGACCGCTGCGACATCTATACCGACGTGGATGGCGTCTATACGACCGATCCGCGCATCGTGAAGACGGCGCGCAAGCTGCACCGCGTCACGTACGAAGAAATGCTGGAAATGGCGTCGCTGGGCGCCAAGGTTCTGCAGACCCGCTCGGTCGAAATGGCCATGAAGCACCATGTTCGGGTGCAGGTATTGTCAACCTTTGAACAGGCGCCGGGCTCCGATCTTCCCGGCACCCTGGTTGTGGACGAGGATGAAATCGTGGAACAGGAACTGGTCAGCGGCATCGCCTATAGCCGGGATGAGGCGAAGATCACCCTGGTGGGCGTGGAAGACCAACCCGGCGTCGCCGCCGCGATCTTCGGCCCGCTGACGGATGCCGCCATCAATGTCGACATGATCGTGCAGAACGTGTCGGAAGATGGCCGCACCACCGACATGACTTTCACCGTCGGCAAGGCCGATCTGGACCGCGCCGTGCAGGTGCTGGAAAAGTCCAAGGACGCGCTGAACTATCGTCGCCTCGTCTCCGACGCCAATGTGGTGAAGGTGTCGGTCATCGGTGTCGGCATGCGTTCCCATGCCGGTGTGGCCCAGCGCATGTTCAAGGCGCTGGCCGATCGCGGCATCAATATCCAGGTCATCAGCACCAGCGAGATCAAGGTCTCCGTGCTGATCGCCGAGGAATATACCGAACTGGCGCTGCGCTCCCTGCACACCGTCTATGGGCTGGACAAGGCCTGATCGGTTTTCCCCTGGCCGGTTGCCTGAGGCAGCCGGCCAGGGTTTCCATTCCTGTGTTTTCAGACCAGGAGCCGGACCATGATGAAAAGCACGAAGGTCCGTGTCGTCGTCGGCTTGGCTCTGGTGCTTTGGTCGGGCTGGCGATTATGGGAGAGAATCTCCCCCTCTGCCCCGACCCGTCTGACGGCGGAGATTGCGGGGTTTGACGCCACGGGGCGGATTTATCCCATCCGTTCCCTGCAATCCGGCGAATTTTCCCATCTTTGTGCGCTCGGCCCCTATCAATTGGCTGATAGGGGGCGTGGCCCTTATGCTGATCTGCTGTCCGCCTCCCTGTCTGCCGTGAAGGTAAGAACGGAGGCGTATGACGGTTATATCACTGTGCTGCTGCTCCGGCCCGATAACGCGGCGATGAAGGATGGCAAGCCGGTCTTTACAATTCAAAGCGTGGAAATCAAACGCAGTCCGCAGTTCTTCCTGGCGGCGGTCAGCTCGGATGCCGCGCAAACATTACCGGCGGGCTTTACGCCGATGGATTGTGCCGCCGTGGAGAAGGCCGCTTTCCTGCGGCTGGAGCCCGGTGCGGATGGCCGGCAACGCTTCATCTTCGGTGAACGAACGGCTGGGGAATAGCCGACCCGCCGTCCCGTCCCTTGACCCGGAGGTGGAGCCGGCGTTAGTGAACCCCGATCTTTCGACCTTTACAGCGCATAGGGGCCCCGCTGATGAACGCTCGCCAACGGCTTGACCAACTCTGGTCGCGGGGCCGTGACTATCTGGGTACGGAACTGGCCATCATGGGCGGGGCCATGACCTGGGTGTCGGACCGCAATCTGGTGGCCGCCATTTCCAATGCCGGCGGGTTCGGCGTGATTGCGTCGGGTTCCATGTCGCCCGATCTGCTGCGGGCGGAAATCCAGGCCACCCAGGCGCTGACCACCAAGCCCTTCGGCGTCAACCTGATCACCCTGCATCCGCAGTTGGACCAGCTGGTCCAGGTCTGCCTGGAAGAAAAGGTCGGCCATATCGTGCTGGCCGGCGGCTTGCCGCCCGGCACCACCATCAAGGCGGCCCGTGATGGCGGGGCGCGGGTGATGTGTTTTGCCCCCGCCCTGGTGATCGCCAAGAAGCTGATCCGCAGCGGGGCCGATGCCATCGTCATCGAAGGGTCGGAGGCCGGCGGCCATATCGGCCCCGTCTCCACCTCTGTGCTGGCGCAGGAGATTTTGCCGGAAATCCGCGATGTGCCCGTCTTTGTGGCCGGCGGCATCGGGCGTGGTGATGCCATCGTCTCCTATCTGGAGATGGGGGCCGCCGGGGTGCAACTGGGCACGCGCTTCGTCTGCGCCAGCGAATGCCGGGCGCATCCCAAGTTCAAGCAGGCCTTTATTCGCGGTAATGCGCGTGAGGCATTGGCCTCGGTGGCGCTGGATGCCCGATTCCCGGTCATTCCCGTGCGCGCCCTGCAAAATGAAGGCACCAAGCGCTTCATGGAAAAGCAGCGGGAGGTGATCGCCCGCTTCGATGCCGGCGAGCTGGACCAGAAGGAAGCCCAGCTGGAGATTGAGCATTACTGGGCCGGCGCCCTGCGCCGCGCGGTGATCGAGGGCGACGTGGAAAACGGCTCCCTGATGGCGGGCCAGTCCGTCGGCATGGTGGCCAAGGAACAGCCGGCAGCGGAAATTCTGGCTGAACTGATTGAACAGGCGGAAACGGCGCTGGCGCGGCGGGTGTAATCTCCCCCGTCTGGTGCGCAGAAAGTTGCCATAACTTTTCGCTTATCCCGTGAAGGTGCGTGCCAGACTCCGTTGCATGCTGTAAAATCACCGGCAAAATAAAGGCATGCAACGGTGACACAACATGGATATCTACGGGACCGGCGGCTTCGACCGGTTGCAGGCGTCGGCTGATGATCAGCGCCTTCTGGGCGGCGCTTCAAACGATACGCTGGAAGGCGGCAACTGGCGGCTGGGGACGGTGCTGATCGGCGGCACCGGTTCTGATACCTATACGCTGGTGGCGGGGCATCGGGAAACGGTGCTGGTGCTGGAAAACGGCTTCGATCCGCTGGATAGCTGGATGGATGACGGTTTCCTTTATTCCGCCAACGCTGCCGCCAACGTGGATGGCCGGCATCTGCTGTTAATGAATCTCAACACTGATCAGGCCGTGCTGTTCCTGGATTGGGAGCGACCGGAAAACATTATTGAGATGTGGCGCGTCAGTGCGCCTTCCGGTGCCCATCAATGGCTGAATTTCAGCGAATTCAAGACGGCGATTACCAACAGCTTCGGCTATGTCGGCAATGTGTCCGCGGAATTTCTGGGTGAGGATGGGGCCGACCTGCTGCGGCAGGAGATCGACCAGCATTACCGCGCCGCGGGCAGCATGGCCGATCCCAATCACTTCGATGCGGCCAGCCAGATGCTGGCCAATGGTCAGGTTGCCACGCCGATGGTGGCCGATGGCAGTTTCGGTCTGCAATGGTCCTTCGCCGGCTCCACCGGTAACGATGTCATCCGGGGCACCAGTGGCAACGATTTGATCAATGCGATCGATGGCGGTGACGCGGTGGATGGTGCGGCAGGTGATGACATCATTGATGGCGGGCGTGGGTCCAATTTCCTGACTGGTGGTGACGGCTTTGATGATTTCTTCGTCGATGGACGGGGTGTCAATGCCGCCGCCGGCACCAGCGTGTGGAGTACCATCACCGATTATGCCGCCGGCGAAAGCGTGACGGTGTGGGGCTGGGTGGCGGGCGTCAGCCGTGTGGTGGAAACCGTGCGCACCGGTGCTGCTGGCTTTGAGGGGGCCACCTGGCATATCGACCTGACCGGCGATGGCCGGATTGATGCCAGCGTCACTTTGTCCGGGGTCGCGGTGGGGCAGGTGGCCAGTACCACCGGTGTGGTGGAAGGGAACGGCTATCTGCTGCTGGGGTGACGGATACGGAACCCCCTTAAGAAGCCTGACGAATCCGTTCCAACCTGCTATCCATCCATCTGGCGGCGGTGACGCCGCTGCCCCGCAGGGTGGGTCTGAGGAATATGGTTGAGATGACGATATCGTCGGGCGCCCTGGCGCAGGCCCGCAACCCCGGTGCCGGTGCCCGCCGGCTGCTGGCCCGGTTGCGCGATATCATGGCCGGCAGCGGGTCCGCCCAGGACCGGCTGGACAAGATCGTCAAGACCATCGCCCATGAAATGGCCGCCGATGTCTGTTCCTGCTACATCATGCGCGCCGGTGAGGTGCTGGAACTGTTCGCCACCATCGGTCTGAACCCCGATGCCGTACACCAGACCCGTATGCGGGTGGGCGAAGGCCTGATCGGCGATGTCGCCGCCCATGCGCGGCCCGTGGCGCTGGCCAATGCGCGGAGCCACCCGAATTTCGCCTATCGCCCGGAAACCGGCGAAGATCCGTTCAACGGTTTCCTGGCCGTGCCCATCCTGCGCGGTGGCCGGGTGCGCGGCGTGCTGGCCATCCAGCACAAGGACCGGCGCGATTACGACGAACAGGATGTGGAGACGCTGCAGACCATCGCCATGATCGTGGCGGAACTGGTGGCCGGTGGCGAACTGGTGGATAGCCGCGAACTCTCCCAGGCCAATGATCTGGTGCTGCTGCCGTCCCGCCTGGAAGGGATCAGCCTGAACCGGGGCGTGGCCATGGGGCTGGCTGTGCTGCACCGCCCGCAACTGACCATCCGCCAGATGGTGGCCGATGACCCGGAGGCCGAACTGGCGCGGCTGAAGGGGGCGGTGGAAAATATGCATTCCGCCATCGATCAGATGCTGATCGCGGTTGGCGAGTCGGACAGCGAACATGCGGAAATCATGCAGACCTACCGCATGGTGGCCGCCGATCGCGGCTGGCTGAACCGTATCCGGGAGGCGATCCGGTCCGGTCTGACGGCGGAAGCAGCCGTGCAGCGGGTGCAGAATGACAATTCCGCCCGCATGGCCCAGGTGGCCGACCCCTATATCCGCGACCGGCTGCTGGATCTGAACGACATCACCAACCGGCTGTTGCAGCATCTGGCCGGCAAGCCGGTGGATGCCATCGGCGGCACGCTGCCCGATGAATTCATCCTGGTGGCCCGCAATCTGGGCCCGGCGGAATTGCTGGATTATGACCGCCACCGCCTGCGCGGGCTGGTGATGGAGGAAGGGTCCGCCTATTCCCATGTCGCCATCGTCGCCCGCGCCCTGGATATTCCGGTGGTGGGGCAGGCGGCGGACGTGTTGCGCCGGGTGGAGCCGCTGGATTTCCTGATCGTCGATGGCGACCATGGCCAGGTCTTCGTCCGCCCGGCAGAGGATATCCAGGAAGCCTTCGTCACCAGTCTGGCCGTGCGCGAACAGCGCGCCGCCGAATCCGCCCGCCTGCGCGATGTGCCCTCCGTCACCAAGGATGGGGTGCCGGTGCAACTGATGCTGAATTGCGGGCTGCTGATTGACCTGCCGCATCTGGAGGCGACGGGCGCGGAAGGGGTGGGGCTTTACCGCACCGAAATCCCCTTCATGGTGCGCCCTTCATATCCCGACGTTCTCACCCAACTGGAAACCTATAGCCGGGTGATGGAGGAGGCGAAGGGCAAGCCCGTCGTCTTCCGCACCCTGGATGTGGGCGGCGACAAGACGCTGCCCTATTTCCCGGAACTGGGGGAGGAGAATCCAGCACTGGGCTGGCGCGCCATCCGCATCGGGCTGGACCGGCCGTCGATGCTGCGCAAGCAGTTGCGCGCCATGCTGCGTGCGGCGGCGGGCCGGGAATTGCGGGTGATGTTCCCCATGGTGGCGCAGGTGGCCGAATTCGTGCAGGCCCGCCGCATGCTGGATATGGAAATCCGCCGTCTGACGGAAAATGGCGAACCGGCCCCCAGCCTGCTGAAGGTGGGCGTGATGATGGAGGTGCCGGCCCTGCTGTTCCAGCTGGATGCGCTGCTGCCGCTGATCGATTTCATGTCCATCGGCTCCAACGACCTGTTGCAGTATCTGTACGCCTCGGATCGGGGCAACCCGATGATGAACAACCGCTATGACCTGCTCTCGCCGGCCATGTTGCGGGTGCTGCGCATGCTGGTGGTGAAGTGCCATGCGGCCAATGTGTCGCTGTCGCTGTGCGGGGAAATGGCCAGCCGCCCGCTGGATGCCATGGCTCTGCTGGGTGTGGGCTTGCGCCGCCTCTCCATGTCGGCCCCGGCCTTTTTTGAGGTGAAGGCCATGGTGCGGTCGCTGCAGGTGGGGGCTTTGCAGGGCTATATGGAATCGCTCTACAACCTGCCCGACCGCTCCGTCCGCGCGCGGCTGCGGGCCTATGCGCGCGATCATGGGGTGCGGATCGGGTAGGGGGCAGGCATTCTCCCCTCCCGCTCTTGTCCTCCACGCCGCCACTTGTTATTGTCTGCCCCGGTCAGCAGTTCACCCAGGCGTCGCCAGCCCTGTTGTCAACAGGGGCGCTAAACCTGCTATCGGCGTGTTTCAACCGATTCTTTCCCAGCGACTCCCGACACCGATCCTGATGGATCGCCCGTGTACGCGCGTCGGCAAGGTGGCGACCACCGGCTTTCAGCCCCCAGCGGGCGGAAATCATGCGGCACGGGTGATATCTGTTGAGGATGTTGTCATGTCGAAGAATGCCATGCCGTTCCAGGTGGCGGATATTTCCAGCCTGGCCCGATCTCTCAAACAACAACTGTCCGATCAGCCCGGCTCCTTTGGCCATGTCAGCCTGTTGAACATGCTGGCGCGGGGGGCCGGCTATCGCAATTTCCAGCATTTCCGCGCCCAGATGGCCGCGCATGACAAGCTGGAAAACCCTGCGCCACCGGCCCCGGTGGTGGAGGTGGATTATGCCCGCGTCCGCCGCATCGCCCGGCATTTCGATGCAAAGGGGCTGTTGGTCCGCTGGCCGCCGAAATTCAATGAACAGCAGGTGGTGCTCTGGGTGTTGTGGTCCCGTATCCCGGCGCGGCAGAGTTTCACCGAGCGCCAGATCAGCGACCGGCTGCGCGCTGAACATCATTTCGGCGATCCGGCCCTGCTGCGGCGGGAAATGGTGGAACAGGGGCTGATGTCCCGCACGCTGGATTGCCGGGATTACCGCCGGCTGGAACGCCAGCCGCCGCCCGACGCGCTGGCCCTGATGCGCTTTTTGTCAAAGCGACCGGGGATGCCCGTTTTCGCGCCGGTTGAGCAGCCTGCCGGTTGAATGGCTGAGGCTGTGACAGTTGGTGGCCCCTTTCTACAAAGGGGCCACCGCTGCGCCTATTGCTCCACGATCAGCACCTTGGCCACCGATGGCTTGGAGCCATTGGCCACCGTGGGTGTGCCCCCCGTGCCGTCCACCGGGACGAAGGTGACGGCGGGCGTGTCGCCCGTCCATAGACCGGCCTGTTGCTGGGCAGCCACCAATACGCTGATGTTGAAATAATAGGTCTCCCCGCCGGGCATCCCATGGCCAGCATGACCATCCCCTGGTTGCGCCCGTACGGCGCCAAAGAAGGACACGATGCCGGCAAAATGGATGCTGCGCGGATCTGGTTTGGTGCCTTCCGGCAGATTGACATACACCTCGTACAGCACGTCGGGGGCCGCTTCCGCCTGCACGCCTTCCACAACCAGCACTGTGGCGGCAGAATGGCGCGAGGCGGGTTGTCATCGTTCAGCGCCTGCATCGCGGCCACGCCCTTGGCGTAAGACGCCAGCATGGCCTGCCCCTTGGCTGAGTTATACGTCATAGCGCACCCGCAATCCGGCTGCCTGGGCCAACCCGATTCCCGCCACCGGGGCCAGAGCCGAGCCCCATGCCAGCGCTTTCAGGAATGGACGACGGCTTATCCGTTTGGAATCCATAATGCTGCCCCTCATCTGATTCGGCATGCGCCGATGGAGAATATCAACCTTAAGTGATTTACACTTTTAACTGATAAGCCTTAAGATGAATATTTTATAGATTATAAACACGTAAAAGGCGTATTAAATCAGTAGAATACTCTTTTAGCGGGTGTATCCCGCGTCAGGAGCCATGGTCAACCATGTTTGAAACAGATGTAGGCTGCTATTCCAGCACCAGGCAGAACAGCGACAGGCACGGCCCGAACCCGGCGCGCGCCGAAAGGTACAGCAGATAATCCAGCCCCAGGCAGAGCGCCAGGAAGGGCAGGGCGACGAAGCCCAGCAGATAGGCCCAGCCCCGCGCCGTCAACCGTCGGCGCGGCAGGGGGGGCAGGTTGTCGCCTGATCCGGCGGGGGCCGTTGCGGATGATGGCTTGTCTGTCATGGCGGCGCAGGATAAGCCTGGAACCATCCACCAGCAATGGCAGGTCGCAACGCCCCGTGACAGACCAGGAACATCAAGCGGATTGGGTATTGGAAGAGGGGGCGGGGGAGCGGGAATGGTCCGCCCTGCTGGCCCGAACACCCCGCCCGCCGCTGGAACAGAGCTTCGCCTTTGGGGCGTCGATGGCGGCCTTCGGGCGGGTGCCGCGCCGTTTTCTGCTGCGCCGGAATGGTGAACCGGCTGCCATGGCGCAGGTGATTGAACAAAGGCTGGGACCGGTGCGGCTCTGCCATCTGCTCCGGGGGCCCTTGCCGCTGGTGGGGGCGGACGGGGCGGCGTTGGGTCGGGCACTGTCCCTGTTGCGCCGCCGCTATCGCCCGCTGACCGGTCGCATCCCCCTGTTCACGCCGGAACTGCCGGCGGAACGGGAGGCCGATGCGCTGTGCCGGGCGGCGCGGATGGGTCGGGTCATCACCGGCTACAGCACCAGTTGGGTTGATTTGGGGCGCGCGGATATCGAGGCCGGCATGGGCGGCAGCTTCCGCAAAAGCCTGAAAAAGGCGCGGGGGGAGAATCTCTCCATCGCCTTCAGCCATGGTGGGGCCGATCTGGATTGGATCATCCGCCACCATGATGCCCATCGCCGCCAGCGTGGACTGATGGCCCCGCCGGCCCGACAGGCGACGGCGCTGGCGGCGGCACAGGCCCGCCCGCGCGATGTGCTGGCCTGTGTGGCCAAGCGGGGTTCCACCATATTGGCGGGCGCCCTGTTCATCCGCCATGCCCATGCCGCCACCTATTATCTGGGGGCGGGGACGGAAGCGGGGCGGACCGCCTGTGCCCAGCACATGCTGCTGCGCGACGCGATGGGAAGGCTGGCCGCCGATGGGGTGCGCTGGCTGGATACCGGTGGGCTGAACAGCGACGGTATGAAGGGCGTGACCCGCTTCAAGCTGGGGCTGGGCGGGGAATTGGTGACGTTGGCGGGGACGTATCTGTAACAGGCTGCAAGTCGGTGCACCGTTTGCCAAGCTGGCGCGAAAGGCGAACGGGGAATGGGAAGGATGTCGCTATCCACATTGGACGGGGGTGCCCGGCCATCAGGTGTCGGCTCATCTGGAACTGATACAGGGCAGCACCGTACGGTCCAAGCATGTGAGCCAGGATATCATGGCGGACCTGAAGGACATGCGCGGTGGGGAACAGCGCTGCAATACCGAGGGAGTTGTCGGTTTTCTGCCAATCGTTCCGCCCGGCTGATGGGTTCATGCCGGAAACGAACAATTATGGTGAGGCGAACGAATTCAAGGGAATGGCGGAGAGGGTGGGATTCGAACCCACGGTACCCTTGCGGGTACTTCGGTTTTCGAGACCGACGCGTTCGACCACTCCGCCACCTCTCCGCATGACCTCGCAACACCATGTCAGGGACGGTCAATCCCGGTGTCATTCGCGAAGTGGCGCGGAACCTACACAAAGGTCAGCGGCGATGCAATAGCTGTTTTCCATGCTGTGAAGGGTCGTATCAGGGTTACTATGCCGTATCGGTACAATCGGGCCGATGGCTTCATGCGGTGGCGGGACAACACCCCTGCGCCGGGGGAAGGGCCAAAACCCCAGGCAGAGAGTCGGTTCCGGGTTGACAGGAGCGTGATGCCGGGTATATTCCCGCGCCTCTGGAACGGGGCTCTTTCGGGTCGCCGTTTTCCTTTGTGCGGCTACAACGAAAGGGACCTCCCCGGTTGCGGGGCATCCCAGATCTTTGAAGAAGTGGTGGTTAGAATGTTCGCAGTCATCCGCACCGGCGGTAAGCAGTACAAGGTCGCGGCCGGCGACGTCATTCGTGTTGAAAAGCTGGCCGGCGAGGCTGGCGCCTCGCTGAAGCTGGACGAAGTGTTGCTGGTCAGCGACGCTGGAACCACCACTGTCGGGTCGCCGCTGGTTGCCGGTGCCGCTGTGACGGCCGATGTCGTTGCCCAGGACCGCAATGACAAGATCATCATCTTCAAGAAGAAGCGTCGCCAGAACTACCGCCGTAAGAACGGTCACCGTCAGGAAGTGACGGTGCTGCGTATCACCGGTATCCAGGCCTGAGCGCCTTCTTGAAGCTATTGTTGTTTGAGGAGCAAGATCCATGGCACATAAAAAGGCAGGCGGTTCGTCCCGCAATGGTCGCGACACCGCTGGCCGCCGTCTGGGCGTGAAGCGCTTCGGCGGTGAGTTGGTTCTGGCCGGCAATATCCTGGTTCGTCAGCGCGGCACCAAATTCCATGCCGGCGCCAATGTCGGCATCGGCAAGGACCACACCCTGTTCGCACTGGTCGATGGCAATGTCGAGTTCAAGACCGGCCTGAAGGGTCGCACCTTCGTTGCGGTCAACGAACTGATCGTTGAAGACGCCCCGGCGGTTGCCGCCGAGTAAGGTGTCCGCTGCCGGCTCCGGTCGGCAGCGCAAAACGTTAAGTACGGTCGGGGGAGCGGGCAACCGTTCCCCCGATTTGTTTTCTTTTTTCACTTTCCAGCGCCCTCAGGCGCCGGGCGCCGCCATCCGGCGGCTTGGCTTTGCGCGGGTACGTGCCTGCGGGGCGGCGGTCGCTGCCCCCCTGGGAGCCAGTTCTTCGCCGTTTCCCCATTCTGTGGTGCCGTCATGAAGTTCCTCGACCAGTGCAAGATCTTCCTGAAAAGCGGCGACGGCGGTCCGGGCGCGGTGGCGTTCCGGCGGGAGAAGTTCATCCCGAACGGCGGCCCCGACGGTGGCAATGGCGGGCGTGGTGGCGATGTGGTGATTGAGGCCGTGGATGGCCTGAACACCTTGATTGATTACCGGTACCAGCAGCATTTCAAGGCCAAGCGCGGTGGCCACGGCATGGGAGCCTCGCGCTCTGGTGGGCGCGGCGAGGATGCGGTGCTGCGTGTGCCGGTCGGCACCCAGGTGCTGGACGAGGATCAGGAAACGGTCATCGCCGACATGACCGAAGTGGGCCAGCGAATCGTGCTGCTGAAGGGCGGCGATGGCGGCTATGGCAACGAGCATTTCAAGACCAGCACCAACCGCGCCCCGCGCAATTTCGGCCCCGGCTGGCCGGGTGAGGAACGCTGGGTCTGGCTGCGGTTGAAACTGATCGCCGATGCCGGGTTGCTGGGCCTGCCCAATGCCGGCAAAAGCACCTTCCTGGCTGCCGTTTCCCGCGCCCGGCCCAAGATCGCCGATTATCCCTTTACCACCTTGGTGCCCAACCTGGGTGTGGTGAAGGCGGGCGATGAGGAATTCGTCATCGCCGATATTCCAGGATTGATCGAAGGCGCGCATGAAGGCCACGGCCTGGGCACCCGCTTCCTGGGCCATGTGGAGCGCACCCGTGTGCTGCTGCATCTGGTGGATGGCACGCAGGAAGATGTGCAACTGGCCTATCGCACCATCCGGCGCGAACTGCGCATGTATGGTGGCGGGCTGGCTGACAAGCATGAAGTGGTGGTGCTGAACAAGGTCGATGCGCTCTCGGAAGAAGAGATCGAGTTCAAGCGCACCAAGCTGCGCCGTTCGGCCAAAAAGCCGGTGCTGGTGATGTCAGGGGCCGCCGGTCAGGGGGTGCAGGAAGTGCTCTATGTCCTGCTGAAGCATATCAAGGAAAGCCGCGCCCAGGATGATGAAGCGGCGGTCGATGCCGCCTACAAGGCGCGCTATCGACCGATTGAAGAGTAAAAACAACAACATTCCAGGGGCCGTGAGGCCCCTGGACCCCGGCCATTTGGGGGGAGCATCGCCATCCGCGATGCCAGTGCGGCAGAACGGCAGTAACACCAATCTTCCCTCAGGTGCCGGGTGCCCGCATCCGCGGGCTCGACCTTCGGCAGATTGGCGCAATACCCTCAAGGAGAGAACCGATGGTTCCCGCCCCCTTCCAGACCCTGGTGCGTGTGGCCAAGGATACACCGGGCGTGCCGGTGACGCTGGCCGATTTCAACCCCGCCTTCCTGCCGCGTTTCTTTACCTTTGCGGCGGAAAAGGCGTTGGGCCGCTTTGCCTTCTGCCTGATCAATCCGCTGGGCCGGGTGGTGTTGTCCTATGCCGATCCCGCCACGGTGCTGACGGCTGACCGCACCGCCTTTGCCAAGGCCAGCACGGCGGTGCAGATCGGCTATGGCTCCGATATCTGGGGCCAGGGGTTCAACCCGCAACTGGCCGGCATGCCGGGGTTTTGCGCCTATAAGGGCTCCCGCGCCCTGCTTGTACCGAACGACCCGCAGCCGCTTTACCTCGGCTGTATCGGGGTCAGCAGCGGGGCGGCGGGCGATGATGATCCGCTATGCCAGACCCTGGCGGATTTCGTGCTGGCCGAGGCCACGCACGATCCCGGCAGCGTCATCGCGCTGGTGTAAAGAAAGCCCCCGGAGGTGCCGCTTCCGGGGGGCTTTGTTATGGTATTTGCAGGGTAGTGCAATCGTATTTATTGAAACCTTGCCGTTTAGTCACCGTCATTCCCGCGAAGGCGGGAATCCAAAATCCGTGCTGTTGTATGGATTCCCGCCTTCGCGGGAATGGCGGTTAATCATAGGATAAAGCGACAGAAATTCTGGGTGGACGCTTACCGATGCTGCATCAGCAATCGTGTGACCCCCTGACGGATCAGCGGCAGACCGGCAGCGGCGCGCAACGCGGCGTGGCGGACCAACCGTTGCGGCAGCCTTTCATCCGTATAAAGCCCGACAATCAGGTTGGTGGCGGTGTAAAGCGGCCGGGTGGCCAGCCGGTGCTGCATTTCATACCGGCGCAGCAGCAGCGGGGCGGCGATGTCGCGGCCCTTTTCCACCGCCTCGCGGATCAGGCCCGCCAGCGTTTCCTGCCCCTGCAGGCCGAAATTGAAGCCATGGGCAGTGACGGGATGCATGCCCACCGCTGCATCCCCGATCAGGGCCGCGCGGGTGGTGGCGAAATGGTTGGAATAGGTGGTGGCCAGCGGATAAACATGCGGGGCGCTGACCGGGTGCATCACCCCCAGCCGTTCCCGGTAAAGCCGGGTCAGTTCCTGGCCCAGGGCTGCCGGGGACAGCCGCATCAACTGGTCCATCGCTGCCGTGGGCAGGGTCAGCACGGCGGACGATAACTGCCCGTTCAGTGGCAGCATGGCCATGGTGTGCCCATGTTCAAACCATTCGGTGGCGACCCCGCCATGGTCGCCATCATGTTCCACCCGGCAGACCATCATGGACCGGCCCAGCCGGTTGATCTCCGCCCCGATGCCCAGCCGCCCGCGCACCTCGGAAAAGCGCGAATCAGCCCCGATCAGCAGCCGCGCAGTCAGGCAGCGCCCATCGGCCAGCCTCACCTGTGCTTGCCCACGGTCGGTGCGCACATCCGTCACCGCCTGCCCGGTAATCAGGCTCAACCCTTCCTGACCTTCCACGCACTGGTACAGGCTGCGGCGGATCAGGTGGTTGGGCACCAGATGGCCCAGCCTGTCTTGCCCCTCCCCCTCTCCCCCGAAGCTGAGCGCGAAGGGGGAGGAGCCGTTCAGCACCACGGCCTTGCGCAGCGGGGCGATTTCCGCCGGATCGATGCGGTCCCAGGCCCCCAGCGCCTGCATGATGCCGGCGGACCGATGGGTCAGCGCGATTTCCCGCCCGTCAAAGGCAGGGTCGGCCAGGGATTCCAGCGACTGGCGTTCCACCACCACAATATCCAGGCTGGTACCGGCCAGCGAACGGGCAAGGGCCAGACCAGCGGGGCCGCCGCCGATGATGATCACATCATGATGGGGATTGGCCGTGTCCGTCATGGTTGCATCCTTCTGCCCGGCGGGGACTGCTTTCTTACCGATATCCTATGTAGCGCCGGTGGGACGCCGGGTAACTGCGGCACAGTCACCTTTTGATGTGGGGGTGGAATGGTGAGCATGTCACATGGAGCACCAGTGGTAGCGGGGATTGAGTGGCAGGGCGGATAAGGTTCTACTGGTGCGACAGGGGGCTCTCCCCTGGTTCCACCGTTCAAACCGTTCAAAGGCCCGCCATTGTCCCGCGATCAGCTTGCCCGCCATATCGCCTTTGTGCTGCGCTGTTCCGGGGCGGCCACCCTGTCCTTTATGCTGGCGTCGGTCATCGGCTTGCCGCACCCGGTCTGGGCGGCCATGTCGGGCATTGTCGTGTCGCAGGACAAGCTGGATGAAACCCGCAATGCCGCCCTGTGGCGTCTGGCGGGCACCGTCACCGGGGTGGTGGTGGCGGTGATTGTCGGCAGTCTGCTGGAAATGACCGGGGCCGGCATCGCGGCGCAGATCGCCTTGTCGGTGGCGGTCTGCGCCGTGCTGGCCCGCCGCTGGGCGGGTTTGCGGGTGGCGATGATGACCGGGCCGATCATCTTTCTGACCCATGTGCCAGAAGGCGGGCAGCCGGAAATGCCGCTGGCGGTGGCCGGGTTCTGGCGTGGGGCAGAGGTGCTGCTGGGTGGGGCCATCGGGGCCCTGCTGCACTGGGCGGCGGAGATTATCATCCGCCGGATGGAGGCGAAGCCAGACGCCCCCGTTCCCCCCGCGCCGCAGATGGAATAGCCGGCCCCGCCCTCGCGGCATGGCGGCAATATTGCTTCGTGCATTGACCATAAGGCTTTCCGAAAAGCATATGGCGGCAGGTCTGTTGCCAGGATGGATGCGATGAGTGAAGCGGGTGCGGTTGCGCAGGATTTGGGTTCGGCCCGGCGGCTGATCATCAAGATCGGGTCGGCCCTGATGGTCGATGCCGCCACCCATCGCATCCGCCATGAATGGCTGGATTCGGTGGCCGATGATGTGGCCGCCCTGCGTGCGCAGGGGGTGGAGGTGGTGATCGTCACCTCCGGCGCGGTTGCCTGCGGGCGTGAACATCTGGGGCTGGTGGGCCGTGCGCTGCGGCTGGAGGAAAAGCAGGCCGCCGCCGCCACCGGGCAGATCAGGCTTGCCCATGCCTATCAGGAAACGCTGGCCCGTCACGGCATCACCGTGGCCCAGGTGCTGCTGACCCTGGATGATACCGAAGACCGCCGCCGCCACCTGAATGGCCGTGCCACCATTGAAACCCTGCTGCGGCTGGGGGCCGTGCCGGTGATCAACGAGAATGACACGGTGGCGACGGCGGAAATCCGCTTTGGCGACAATGACCGGCTGGCCGCCCGCGTGGCCCAGATGATCAGCGCCGATACGCTGGTGCTTTTGTCGGATATTGATGGGCTTTATACCGCCGACCCCCGCAAGGACCCGAACGCCAAACATATTCCCGTGGTGCGGGAGATCACGCCGGAAATCATCGGCATGGCCGGCGAACCCCCACCGGGTTACAGCAGTGGCGGCATGGTAACGAAAATCGTGGCCGGGCGAATCGCGCTGTCCGCCGGTTGCCGCATGGCCATTGCCATGGGCAAACGCATGAACCCGCTGGCGGCGTTGCTGAAGCCAGTGGAACAGGGGGGCGCGCTGGCCACCTGGTTTGTGCCGGGGGCCGAACCGCGCACCGCCCGCAAGCGCTGGATCGCCGGATCGCTGAAGCCGCTGGGCACGCTGGTGGTGGATGACGGGGCCGTCGGCGCGCTGCTGAAGGGTGGTTCGCTGCTGCCTGCCGGGGTGCGCGGGGTAACGGGGGATTTCGAACGCGGCGATCTGGTGCTGGTGCAGGGGCCAGATGGGCGCACAGTGGGGCGCGGGCTCTGCGCCTATGGCGCCGATGATGCCCGCGCCATTGCCGGTCGTCGCAGTGCGGAGATTGAGGCGGTGCTGGGCTATCGCGGGCGGGACGAGATCATCCACCGTGACGATCTGGTGCTGGGATAAAGCGGGTCGCACCCTATAATCAAAGGCATCACCACCCAACAACCCGGACCCATCATGACGGATAATGCCCCCACAGCCGCCCTGCTGATCATCGGCAATGAAATCCTGTCGGGCCGCACCCAGGATGCCAACCTGTCTTTCATCGCCACATATCTGGGCGATCTGGGCATCCGGTTCCGGGAAGCCCGCGTGGTGCCGGATGTGGAGGCGGAGATTATCGCCGCCATCAATGCCCTGCGCGCCCGCTACACCTATGTTTTCACCACCGGCGGCATCGGGCCGACGCATGATGACATCACCGCCGACTGCATTGCCAAGGCCTTTGGCGTGCCCTTGCTGCGCCACCCGGAGGCGGTGCGCCGGTTGGAGGCGCATTATGCCGGCACCGGCCTGCTGAACGAGGCGCGGTTGCGCATGGCCAATGTGCCGGAAGGCGGCATCCTGATCGACAACCCGGTCAGCACGGCACCGGGCTTCCAGATCGGCAATGTCTTCGTGATGGCCGGCGTGCCCAAGATCATGCAGGCCATGTTGACCGGCCTGCGCGACCGGCTGGTCGGCGGGCCTTTGGTGCGCACCAAATCGGTGATCAGCGCCATCCCGGAGGGCAGCTTCGCCGATGCGCTGCGCACCGTGCAGGAACAGGTGGGGGCGGGGGTGGATATCGGCTCCTACCCCAGCTTTGCCGGGGGCAAGATTTCCACCGCCCTGGTGCTGCGCGCCACCGACCCCGACCTGCTGGCCCATACCGCTGAGCAGGTGGCGGCAATGCTGCGGGCCTTGGGCGGGGAACCGGTGATCATCGACGGGTATGGTGAAGAATAGAATAATAATGATACGGGAATATTATTATCTCTTGATCTAAAAAGTTGATAAAATACTATGGCTTTGTCTGGAACATACCGGCAAGGCCTTGATGCTTTGTGTCACCCCCGAACAGATGGCGCTGTTGAGCCGTGCGGCGACGGTCGACGCTGTACGGGCCTATCTGCACCAGCATTTTCCTGATTCCGCCGCGCTGCCGCCTGATGAATTGGAAGACGGCATTCAGCGGATGGCGGATGCCGCCGCCGGCCATGGCTTCACACAGATTGGCCATGTGAAGCGCTTTGCCGCCCTGGGCTGGTTGCTGGGGCTGGATTTCGAAACCGATATGCCGGCTGTGCGCGAAAAGCTGGCTGATGATGGCAGCCCGCCCGAAGAGCGGATGCGGCGCACCGAAGAGATGGTGTTCCAGGCGCTGGATATTCTCTACGGGGACGCACCGTGAGCTGGGGCGATATCCTGAACACCGGTTTGAGCAAGGCCAGCAAGGCCGCATCGGATGCGGCGGCCAAGGTGCTGACCGGCAGTGATGAGTTGGCCAAGAAACTGATCGAGAAAGCCAACGCCTCGGTCGATGACGCCGCCAAGAAGCTTACGGAGAAAGCAGGGGCCAAGGTTGATGCCCTGGCGGACAAGCTGAACAGCAAGGTGCATAAGGCGGCAGAGAAAGCGGGCTATCTGGGCCATCGCCTTGCCAAGGAAGTGGGGGGTGCCGCCAAGGACGCCGCCAAAGAAATAAAGGAACAGGCGACGGTCGGCTTCACCCGTGTGGCAACGGAGGTGAAGGCACAGGCCGCAGAACTGGTGGAGGAAGCCAAACCCTATCTGCGCAAGGCGGAGAATGCAGCGCGCGAAGCGGCGGCGGATGTTCTGGCGGCTGCGGTGCGGAACCCGATGCTCGCCGGGGCCGTTGGCGTTGCGGGGGCAGGCGTCGGGTTGGCCGTCGCACCGGAAACAACGGCAAAGGCGTTGTATAGTTTGGCGAAGAAGGGGGTACAGGGCTATTTTCGTTATATTCGGGGCAATGAATATAAATCTCCCAATCCTTATGATCGGGTTGACGCCGAAGAACTGGCCAAAGTTCCTTGTGTTAAAAATCAGGCTGAGTGGAAGGCACTACGGCGTCGGGCGCGAACGGAACTGATTCAGGAGGCGGAAGCCCGTGCCCAGTACTTGCCACCAGACCAGCGCGGTCCCATCGAGCAGGCGGCCAAGGATTTACGCCGAGATATGGAGGCGGTAGAGCGGGCGCGCCTCAGCAAACATGTCTATGCCGAGGCCGGCACACCGCCACCAACTGGCTTCTCCGAAGTGGGTGAAGAGGAGCTGCGTAAGCTGGGTCTGTCTTCTGGCAAGCTCTCGCCACCAGACAGTACCTTCAAAGCCGCTCTTTATAAGACGCAGCCAGATGTATATGGGGTCAGCAAATATGTGCTGACGTTTCGTGGGACGACCAGCGAGGCGGACTGGGAACAGAATGCCCGTCAGGGGGTCGGAGCCAAGTCCGAGTATTATGAGCGTGCCAAGGAAATTGCTATGGAGTTACGAAATTCTGGGAAGGATTTCGAGATTACAGGCCATTCCCTTGGGGGTGGTATGGCATCTGCAGCGGCGCTTGCCACCAACACAACAGCGACTACCTTCGATGCCGCCGGACTGCACCCCAATACTGTTGCAGATTATTCAAAAAATGTCGGTGACGCTTGGAATCCAAAAGCTGTGTCGCAGGTGGAAGCCTATAGGGTAAAGGGCGAAATGCTAACCGATGTCCAAGAAAATTTAGGCTTTATCAGCGCCCTGGCCCCTGATGCAGTCGGAATCCCGAGGGAGTTTGACCCACCCGAAGATGGCATCAGTGGTAAGGACAAGCATCATATAGATGTCATGATTGACGGAATTGAAAAGAAAAAGGCCAGCGATGAAGCCCTGTTGGCCCGTTCGCTATGAGCATAAGCAGAGAATCCGGAACGATTTTAGTTGTTCTGGCGGTCCTTTTGGGGATTGCCTTTTGGATATTGCGAGATGGGAGAGCCCTTGTAATGAGCCCGGAAGACGCATTTTCTGGCAACCATGAACTTGTCGTCCTGGCAGCGGCATTGAACCGGGGTGACAAAACCCTTGCCGCCCGGTTGTTGGATTCCGGTGTCGATGTGAATGGCCAAGGTCGTGATGGTATCACGCCGATGCTGTTCGCCATTATTAATCGACAGGAACACATGATTCCCTTCCTGATGAGCCGTGGGGCAGACCCCACGGCAAGTATGAAAGGCTTGGGCTCTGCGATAACCTTAGGGGCGGCTATTCCAGATGGAAAAATTCTCAAAATTTTACTGGATAATGGAGCGCCGGCAAATGTTAGGAGTTCAAATGATGAACCGCTCCTGTTCTATGCTGTTCGCGCTGGATTATTAAAAAATGTAGATATGATTTTAGCCGCTGGTGCTGACATTGACATGAATGACGATGTTGGGCGCACTGCACTCACCCTTTCTATCAATATTGGTGCTTTCGACTTAGCGATGGCGCTACTGGAAAGGGGTGCAAATCCGAAAGCCAGCGCAAGGCACCCCCTGCTGGGCATCTACCATTGGCAGTTCCAGCCCGGATCAGAACCCGATCTGAAGCGGGCGGAACTGATCCGGGCATTTGCGGAACGGGGGTACACCGTTCCGCCATCACCACCGGTAACGCCTCCTGATTACCCGTAACCCTTTGCCTCACCCCGCATAAACATTGGCCTGCCGCAGCCGCAGGCCCACCAATTGCCCCGGTACCGGGGCGGCGAGGGTGGTGTCGCGGTCCAGCACCGCTTCCACCACCTGGCCGTTGAAATCCAGGTCCAGGCGCAGCTGCGGGCCAACCGGCTGTACCAGCCGGACCTTGGCCTGCAGGATATCCGGCCCGGCATCGGCCAGTTCGATATCATGGGCGCGGATATAGGCGATGGCCTTGCCGCCGGCGGGGATATGGTTGACGATCGGCACCCGCGCGCCGCCGATCAGCGCCGCCCCACCCTCCACCAGACAATCCAGCTTCGTGCCGCCGCCCAGGAAGTCGCAGACGAAGGCCGAGGCTGGGCGGTCATAGACCTCTGCCGGGGTGCCGACCTGCTCAATCCGGCCCTTGTTCAGAATGGCCACACGGTCGGCCAGTTCCAGCGCTTCTTCCTGGTCATGGGTGACGAAGACGGTGGTCACGCCCATGCCTTTATGGATATCGCGCAGCCAGCGGCGCAGTTCCTTGCGCACCTTGGCATCCAAGGCACCGAACGGTTCATCCAGCAGCAGCACCCGCGGCTCCGTGGCGAGCGCGCGGGCCAGCGCCACGCGCTGGCGCTGACCACCGGACAACTGGTTGGGGTAGCGCCCGGCCAGCGGGGCCAACTGCACCAGTTCCAGCAGGTCCATCACCTTCTGCTTGATGGCGGCTTCAGTCAGCTTGGGCTTGCGCCGGGCTACCCGCAGACCGAAGGCCACATTCTCAAACACGGTCATGTGGCGGAACAGGGCGTAATGCTGGAAGACGAAGCCGACGCGCCGGGCGTGCGGTGCCGTCACCGTCGCCTCTTCGCCTTCGATCAGCAGGGTGCCTTCATCGGCGAAATCCAGCCCGCCGATCATGCGCAGCAAAGTGGTTTTGCCCGATCCGCTGGGGCCCAGCAGGGCCATCAACTCCCCATTGCCGATTTCCAGATCGATGCCGTCTACGGCGGCAAAACCACCAAAACGCTTGGTCAGGCTCTTGATTGAAATGCTCATGATGATGCGCTTCCGGTCAATGGCGGCGGGTGGTGGCGGCCAGTTCGGCGCCATGGCGCCATTCCAGCAGCGATTTGGCGAGCAAAGTCACCAGCGCCAGGATGGCCAGCATCGAGGCCACGGCGAAGGCGGCCACGAAATTATACTCGTTATAGAGAATCTCCACATGCAGGGGCATGGTATTGGTCTCCCCCCGTATATGGCCGGAAACCACGCTGACGGCCCCGAATTCCCCCATGGCGCGGGCGTTGCACAACAGCACGCCATAAAGCAGACCCCAGCGGATATTGGGCAGGGTGACGCGGCGGAAGGTCTGCCAGCCCGATGCCCCCAGGGTAATCGCCGCTTCCTCCTCATCGCTGCCCTGGGCCTGCATCAGCGGGATCAGTTCGCGCGCCACGAAGGGGAAGGTGACGAATATGGTGGCCAGCACCAGCCCCGGCACGGCAAAGACGATCTGAATGCCATGGTCGCGCAGCCAGGGGCCGATCAGCCCCTGCGCGCCGAACAGCAGCACATAGACCAGACCGGAAATGACCGGGCTGACGGAAAAGGGCAAGTCGATCAGGGTCAGCAGCAGCGACTTGCCAGGGAATTTATGCTTGGTGATGGCCCAGGCGGCTGCGATACCGAACACCATATTGGCCGGCACGGCGATGATGGCGACCAGCAGCGTCAGCCGGATGGCGGCCAGCGCATCGGGTTCCACCAAAGCTTCCCAATAGGTGGCAAGGCCGCGCCTCAACGCCTCGGTAAACACGCCGGCCAGCGGCAGCAGGATGAAGAAGCCCAGAAAGCCCAGGGCCACCAGCATCACCATTGCCTTCACCCACAAAGGCTCGGCCAGGGCGGGGCGGCCCGCCCGGTTCTGTGTCACAGGCACACTCATCTCACATCCCCGCCCAGCGACGGCTCCAGCGCTGGAGCAGGTTGATCACAAGCAACATGACAAAGGAAATCAACAGCATGGCCACACCGATGGCGGCGGCACCGGCATAATCATACTGTTCCAGCTTGATGACGATCAGCAGCGGCGTGATTTCCGACACCATCGGCATATTGCCAGCGATGAAGATGACTGAGCCATATTCGCCAACCGCACGCGCCAGCGCCATGGCAAAGCCGGTCATCAAAGCCGGCAGGATGACGGGGAAGATGATGCGGATGAAGGTTTCCAGCCGGGTGGCACCTAAGCAGGCGGCGGCTTCCTCCAACTCCGTATCCAGTTCCTCCAGCACCGGCTGCACTGTGCGCACCACAAAGGGCAGGCCGATGAAGGTCAGCGCCACCACGATGCCCAGGGGCGTGAAGGCCACCTTGATGCCCAGCGGGTCCAGATATTGGCCGATCCAGCCATTGGGGGCATAAAGTGCTGTCAGTGCAATGCCCGCCACGGCGGTGGGCAAGGCGAAGGGCAGATCGACAATGGCATCCACCACCTTCTTGCCTGTAAACTCATAACGCACCAGCATCCAGGCCACAGCCAGGCCGAACACGGCATTGATGGCGGCGGCGAAGAAGGCGGTGGTGAAGCTGAGCTTCAGCGCCGCCAGCACGCGCGGTTGGGTTACCGCCGCGAAGAAGCCGGAAAAACCCAATTCCATCGGCCGCAACGCCAAAGCGGCGAGCGGGATCAGCACGATGATGGTGAGATAGAAAAGGGTGATACCCAGCGTCAACCCGAAACCGGGAATGATCGACCGGTTCCGTTTGGGAAATACGGAGAAGAAGGTACGTCCCGTCACTGGCCAAACCTTTCAACTGTCACGCTGGCACTTCCCTGTTCGCTGGCCCAACTCTGTGGTTTTCGGCCGTGGTTGTAAAGGCGACATAGAAACGCCCGCCCCCGGTTGTCGGTCGGGGGCGGGTTTATTCAGGAAGGAACGTCGCTGTTATCCAAGGCCCCGCTTACTGGCCGGGCTTGTAAATCTGGTCGAAGACGCCGCCATCGGCGAAATGCGTCTTCTGGGCCTGCTGCCAGCCACCGAATTTGGTGATGTCGAACAGGGCCAGCTTGGGGAAGCGGTCGGCATATTTCTGGGCCAACTGCGGCAGACGCGGGCGGTAATAATGCTTGGCCGCCAGTTCCTGGCCTTCGGGCGTGTAGAGATATGTGAGGTAGGCTTCGGCCACCTTGCGGGTGCCCTTGCGGTCGACATTCTTGTCCACCACGGCCACCGGCGGTTCCGCCAGGATGGAGACGGAGGGGACGACGATTTCCAGCTTGTCCGGCCCCAATTCGTTAATGGCCAGGAACGCCTCGTTCTCCCAGGCCAGCAGCACGTCGCCAATGCCACGCTGCACGAAGGTGGTGGTGGCGCCGCGCGCCCCGGTATCCAGCACTGGCACATTCTTATAAAGCTTGGAGACGAAATCCTTGGCGGCATCCTGGCTGCCGCCTGCCTTGTCGGCGGCATAGCCCCAGGCGGCCAGATAGTTCCAGCGGGCGCCGCCAGAGGTCTTCGGGTTGGGGGTGATGACCTGGATACCCGGCTTGATCAGGTCATCCCAATCCTTGATGCCCTTGGGGTTGCCCTTGCGCACCAGAAATACGATGGTCGACGTATAGGGAGAGGAATTATAGGGCAGTTTGGTCTGCCATTCCTTGGACAGCAGGTTGCCATGCTCCACCAGCGCGTCGATGTCATAGCCCAGGGCCAGCGTCACCACATCGGCATCCAGCCCGTCAATGACCGAGCGCGCCTGCTTGCCCGACCCGCCATGAGACGCCTTGATCTCCACGGCCTCGCCCGTCTGATCCTTCCAGTGCCTGGCAAAGGCGTCGTTGAATTCCTTGTAGAATTCACGGGTCGGATCATAGGAGACGTTCAGCAACTGGCTGTTGCCCCAGACGGGGCTGACGGCCAGCGTGGCCAGGGCGGCTGTGGTGATGGCGACGCGCTTGAACCATTTCATGGCGGCCAATTCCTTCGATTCCTTGCCGGTGATACCGGCGGGTGGCGGGCCCACGAAGGTTATTCGTGGCGCTTTAGCGTTTGGTGCGCGGCGCAAGCTGCCCGATCAAATTGCCGCGTCCGACAGGTATTCCCTACCGACAATGTGGAGATTGTGTCACGCGCAGTGTGCTGTCAATAAGAATTTTAAACACAAAAAAAATGTTAAATTATAAAAGCCAAGCGTCTCCTGGAAAATGCGCATACAGCAGCTCTCATAGCCGGGCTGTTATACTCATACCAACCCGCCTAAAGGTTCACCTTTAGGCGGGTTGGAGGCCGGCGACCGCCGGCCCGCCGCATGTGCGGCCTGAGCCAAGGGCGCGGAAGCGCCCGCCCGGCACATGAGGAAACGCAAAATCTCCCTGGATCGGTCACGATCAAGGGAGATTGTTATTACAGCAGAGTTGCTGTGAAATATTCATGCCGTCCGGTTGTTGGGTTGCACGGGACCGGGAGCTGTCCCGCCCCCGCGCCATCAACCGCCGCGCTGCCAAACCTTACTGATCAGGAAATTCTTGGCCAGGAACTGATAGGTGCGCTTCAAACGGCTTTCGGTTTCGGCATCCCGTTCCGGGTCATGACCATCCCACATGTCGATCATCTCGTCCCACACCATCAGCAGGGTGTGCAGATCGTCGCGCATACGGCGGATGAAAGCGACCTGGGCGTCGAACGTGCTGAGCATGGCCATCACCTCGGCTGTCTGGCCGGCAATCTGCTCGAAAATATCATCGAAATGGGCCAGCGGCTGTTTGGCCAGCGCCACCATACGGGTGATATCATTGGATAGTTGCTGATCGCTGCGGAAAATCTTCTTGGCATGTACCAGCTTGATCATCATCTTCTGGATATGGCCGAACCGTTCCCGTAATGCCTCGATGTAGGAGAGTTCGCGGGCCAGGTTGTCCACCTTGTCCACGATCTCCTGCTTGCGCTCATCCGGCAGGCCGAACTGCTTGGCCAATTTGCTGAAAGCCTCCTGCACGCGCACCTTGGTCTGCGGATCCTCCACGATTTTTTCCAACTCGTAGGGATCGGTGATCATTTCCTCCTTGCCGCTGATCCAGGAGACGAGCTGCAGGGTCAGGCGCCCGCGCGCGATGCTGAGGTGGCGCTCCTCCACCCGCCATGAGGCGCTGCCATCCAGCAATTCACGCGGAATGCTGTCGCCGGGACGGATTTCCTTGACGTATTTCAGGCCCTTTTCGACGACGCCCAGCAGGCGCGCATCCTCGCTTTTCTCGTCGATCTGGAAGGATTCGCGCAGGGTCCGGAAGGGGATCTTCCCCCAGACATCCCCCAAATGAACCGAGAAAACCGGCTCCGTATGCTCATGCAGGGTGAAATATCCGCGGGGAAGGGAGAACACCTTGCTTTGAAAAAGGAAATGGGTGCTGGTATTCGGCTCCTGTTCGCCGTCCCCCGCCGCCTTTCCGGAGGCCGCCAATTCCCTTTCAGACACAGCCCATCATCCGGCTTTCCCGGTCCCTATTGCTTGGTCATTGGGGCAGCATAGCAGAATCGGACCAACCTTCGCAGTAATCCTTTATGTCCTAAAGGGGGAGGTGGCGCTGTGTGCCATAGACGCTGAGCGTGCACGGATAATAAGACGCCGCCGCGCGGCGCGTGCCGCGTGAAGCCAAGCCAACGGATGTTCGTGCCGGTTATTGGGGGCTTTGATCAGAACCTGCAGGTTCTGATCAAGGCAAATGAGTATTAGTACCCGAGCATGTCGGGGGGATAAGCGGCGGCGTGAAGCGAGCAATCAATCATTCATCATCTTCGCGCTTTTTATGGCGTCGCGGATCAGCACGCCTTTGCGCAGGATATTGTCAACGATACGCCCCTGCACCAGATCGATACCCGCCTTTTCCGCGAACATCAGCCCTGAAACACTTCCACAGCGAGCAAGAATGAAGCGGCAATTGCTCTGCCCCCGGATTTTTTCGGCGAAGACCTCATATTCCTGCTCGGACATGGCCTCCATCTCATCAGTCCAGAAGATCTTGGCATAATCGCAGGCCATATATTCCAGATCCATATGGGTGACCCAGAAATCATTCAGCCCGTCGATGCAGATCTGATAGCCCTTGGCTGCGGCGAAATCGACCACCTCCTTATAGGTGTCGATATTCTCCACCATGTCGGCTTTGTTGATTTCCAGCACCACATTGCCACGCAGGTCGGCGGTCAGTCGTTCATCGAACTTCACGAAAGGTGCTGACATGATGGTGGAAAGATTCAGGTTCAACCCGATCCGCCGGCCCCGCAGGAAATCCACCCCGTAATTCAGCGCCTTCAATACGGAGTTATCCAGGTTGGCGGTAAAATAGCTGAACAGCCACTTGTTGGCCGTGATGTCGAAATTGGGTGACAACCGTTCTTCCAGGGCCTTGATGGCGATATACAGCTCGAAATATTCGTAGTGGTTGGCCTCTTCCGCCTGGATGTTCACCACGGGCTGATTCAGCATGAAAGGCGACAGATCGAACATCTGCACGGAGCGTTCGATCTTGCCCAACTCCTCCAGCGTGATGGGGGGTTTGGTCTCGGTCTTGGCGGCGGCGGCATCGCTGTCCCGGCCAAGACCCTCGATGAAGCGGATCACATTTACGAAGTTCAGCGACAATTCCATAATGGAATAGAGGCTGTCCTCTCCATACGGATTGCGCTTCACCATGCTGGTGCGGGAGAGCATCAGCTTTTCGATTTTCGAACAGACGTCGGAAATCAGGGAAAATTTGATACCTTTGTAAAGAACGATGACATCATCGTTGGACAGGCTGAACAGCTGAAGATAGGCCGACTGGTCGGCGGTATCCTGCATCGCCCGCTTGATGGAGATGATATCCAGCTGGCTCTTGTCCTTCAGCAAGGACATATGCAGATGGATCAGCCGAAGGCCCTGAACCTCCCGCTTGGCGGATTGCAGCAGGGTCAGCAGTTTTTGGTCGTCATGTTCGGGCTTGTCCGGCATGGCGCTCGCAGACGAACGCTCGCCAGGCTTTACCCTGACCCAATCGCGTTTCGGTGCATTCGGCTGCCGATTCATGAACCCGCCTTACGCCCTTCCCAGGCTTGACCCGACCGGCCACCATGGCCTGTCTTTCCATACCACAACGCCACACGCCCGCGCCCAGCGGTTAATGTGCCGTTAGTTTGAAACTATACAAAATTTTATCTTTATCCAATACAACGAAAATCGAAGTTTAGAATGATCATCGCAGATCGGCATTCCCTTGCAACCGCTCTTCAGTATGGTCGCAGTGGCATTGAAATGCGGATTTGAGAGAAGAGAATGGCTGGGGCGCCAGGATTCGAACCTGGGAATGGCGGTACCAAAAACCGCTGCCTTACCGCTTGGCGACGCCCCAGCATCAAGGCCCGTGGTCGGGCGGCGCGGAACATAGTCAAATTCATCCGCTGGTGCAATGGTGTAGAAACTTTTTTTTGGCCCCTTTCGACCGAGCCTGCAATTCAGGGCCGTGGCCCTGCCAAACTAGCAGGTTACGCAGCGATGACTATATGCTACCCACCCGCGCCTTCGAGCGATATCTGCCGTGGTTTTTGCCCGGCGCCGGGTCCGATCCCCGCGCCGGGATGAAAGGTTTAGAAAGATGAGCAGGAAACGTGAAGGCGGCGCCGCCGCCAAGGGCCCCAACCAGCGCCAGCTGCGCGTGGGTGAGGAACTGCGCCATGTTTTGGCGGACATTCTGCGTCGGGCGGATTTCCGCGATCCGGCGCTGCTGGACATCAATGTCACCGTCACCGAGGTGCGAATCAGCCCCGACCTGAAGAACGCCACCGCCTTTGTCATCCCGCTGGGTGGCGGCCACCCGGATCTGATCCCGGCGCTGAACCGGGCTTCCCTGTTCCTGCGCGGCCAGATTGCCGGCGAAGTGCGGTTGCAGCATGTGCCGCGCCTGTCCTTCCAGGCCGACAGCTCCTTTGAATATGCCAGCAAGATCGACCGTCTGCTGCATGACCCGCATGTGGCGCAGGATATCGTCCGCCACCTGGATGGCGAGGGCGTGCCGATGGATGAGGCGGTGGACGAACTGCTGGACGATGAGGATGGCGACGAGGATGTGGCCGAGGAAGCCGATGCCAAGGATGTGACCGGGCAAGACCGCCATGGCGCGTAAGCGCAAGGGCGTTCCCCGCCATGGCTGGCTGGTGCTGGACAAACCCGGCACCATGACCTCCACCCAGGCCATGGCCAAGGTGCGCTGGCTGTTGAAGGCGGAAAAGGCGGGCCATGGCGGCACACTGGACCCCATCGCCACCGGCATCCTGCCCATCGCCTTCGGGGAAGCGACGAAGACCGTTCAATATGCCATGGACGGGCACAAGACCTATCGGTTCGTGATGAAATTCGGGCAGGCGACGGACACCGATGATCGCGCCGGCACGGTGATCGCCACCGCTCCCGGTCGCCCCACCGATGCAGAAATCGAAGCGGTGTTGCCCCGGTTCACCGGACTGATCGCCCAAGTGCCCCCGCAATATTCCGCCATCAAGGTGGATGGTGAGCGCGCCTATGATCTGGCGCGTGAGGGGGAGGTGGTGGAACTGGCCTCTCGCACCGTGCGGGTGGACCGGTTCGCGCTGATCGATCGCCCGACCGAGGATGAGGTGGAATTCGAGGTGGCCTGCGGCAAGGGCACCTATATGCGCAGCCTGGCGCGTGATCTGGCGGTGGCGCTGGGCACGGTCGGCCATATCACCGTGCTGCGCCGCCTGTCGGTGGGGCGTTTCACCCTGGAAAATGCGGTGACGCTGGAGGAGTTGGAGCAGATCGTGGCCGCCGGGGAACGCGACCCGGACGATCTGCTGCTGCCCATCGAAACCGCATTGGACCAGATCCCCAGCATCGACCTTTCCGCCACGGAGGCACAGCGGCTGCGCCATGGCCAGGGCGTGCTGCTGCTGCGCCGGGGTGATCTGGAGCGGCTGGAGGGCTTGCGCGATGGTGTGGGTGATGGTGCGGCCCTGGCGACGGAGGCTGGTCGCCCCGTGGCCCTGGTCCGCCTGGACGGGGCAGAACTGAAGCCGGTCCGGGTGCTGCACGTTTAAATGTTTGTCCGGAAAGTTGCTCCGCTTTTCGAAGCCTTGACCTTTCTCTACCGTCATTCCCGCGAAGGCGGGAATCCATACAACAGCGCGGGTTTTGGATTCCCGCTTTCGCGGGAATGACGGTTAAAATATTGGAAAATAAATGAAAGTTCTTGGGCGGACTCTAAGCACCTCTTGAAACAAAAAACACCCCGGTGGCGGCGGCCACCGGGGTGAAGATTTCCAGGTTGAGAGAGGCAAGAGATAGTCCAAAGCCCGGGATTGGGCCTTGGATATAAGACGGACCGGGTGGGGCTGGGGGCTTCAGGTTCCACCCCCACCCGGTCCCGCGTCACCCCCGCGACGCGCCGGCCTTGGCCGGTCCCTTTGCCGTGGCACTGGCGATCAGGGCGCGTGCCTGTGCCACGGCGTCACTGCTGGCCGTCTTGCCGTCCTTCACGGCGTCGGCCAATTCCATCAAAGCCTTTCCGGTGGCAGAGCCATTCTCGGCTTCCTGCACCAGATGAATGCCGCCCTGGGCCGCCATCACCTCTTCCCAGGTCTTGCGCACGGCAGCCCAGTAGGTGGTGGTTTTGGCCATATAGCTGTCAGCGGCGGCGATATCGAAATCGGTGGAGGGGCGGTAGCTGTTCAGCACCACCTCATGCACGAAGGTCGCTGGCTTGCCGTCGCGGGTGCCGACCTTGGCATTATCCTGTTCATGCACCCAGCCTTCCGGCGTCAGGGCATGGCGGTTGATGCCGATATAATGGTCATAGGGCGGCTTGCGCACGGCATCGCGGCGGGCCAGCGGGCGGGCGGTTTCATCGCTGACCCAGCGGGTTTCCCCGCGATCATAGGCCCAGCGCCCCACCCCGCCATACCGGGGCGAATCATCGGTCTGCCAGACGGTCTGCGACCAGGCACCGCTGCGGCTGGCACCATCGACCGGCTTCACCAGCCACTGGTCGGCCCCGCTATAGACCAGCACCGTTTCCGGCTCATAGGTCCAATCCTGGCGCCAATGCTTGACGATATAGGGCTTGTCCTGCTCGTCCTTGACCACCAGCAGATGCTGCAGGCGGATGGTGCGGCCCGTATCCTCAATCACCCGCACCGCCTCAAACCCGCCGGAGCGCTTGGCCTCCAGCGGTTCATAGCCCGGCACGAAGGCGGCGGTTTCGTGGAAATTGAAGGTGACGCGGAAGGTGCCGGCCATGGCCAGGATGGCGGCCCGGTCGCGGTTGAACTGGGTACAGTCGGCCTTGCCGCAGGCGACGGCATCCTGGGCCATGGCTTGGCCTGGCAGCAGGCCCAGCAGGGTGCCGGTGGCCAGCGTGGCGGCGAACAGGGTACGTCGGTTCAGCATGGCTTTTCCTCTCCTGTTCACAGCTTCACAGTCAGCGAAACGCTGACATTGCGGCCCGGCTGGGTGTAGCTGTCCAGTGTGTTGGAGGTGGCGGCGACGCCGCGCACATCGCTCCACCACCAGTATTTCTTGTCGAACAGGTTGAAGATGCCAGCCCGCACGGTCAGGTCTTCCGACACGTTCCAATGGCCGGTCAGGTCCAGCACCACGAAATCATCGGGGGCGAAATAGGTGGCATTGCTGATGCGGCTGCTGGATTTCGACGCGCTGTATGTCGCCGACAGTTCCCCGCCGAAGCGGTTGTCTTGATCCTGCCAGGTCAGCCCGGCCACCAGCTTGAACGGGTCCACACTATCCAGCGGGGTCTTCACCCCGGCCTCTTTTTCATCCCCCTTTGTGTAGGAGGCGGCGGCGATCAGACCGAATTCGTCGGTCAGCGCCATCTGGCCCTTGGCTTCCAGCCCTTTGATCTCCACCCGCGCCAGATTGACATATTGGTATGTCGCCGGGTTGGCGGCGGTGAAATTGCCGGACACCATTACCTGTTCGATGAAATTCTTGTACCAGCCGGAAAAGCCGGTGACGCTGCCGCTCCAGCCATCACCCCGGAAGCGGAATCCCGCTTCCACCGTGCGGCTGGTTTCCGGCTTCAGGTCGGGGTTGGAGATGGAACGGTAATTCTGCACCGGGTTGGCAAAGCCGTTATTCACCTGCGACGGGGCCGGGGCCTTGAAGCCTTCGGCATAATTGGCGAACAGGCCGATGGCAGGGTCGAACCAGTACAGCGCGCTGATCTTCGGCGACAGCCGGTCATCGCTCTGCCCGGTGGCCGTGGTGGTGAACAGCGGGTCGTCCTTGGGGTTCAGCTTGTAATAATCGTAGCGCAGGGCCGGGAACAGCGATAGGGAGCCATCCAACAGGCTGATTTCATCCTGCACGAACAGACCGGCCAGTTGATATTCGGTCGTCGGGAAGGCGCGGGTGGGGAAGGTCTCCCCCGTCGGCGGCACGGTGCCGTCGCGCGTTCCCACCTGCTTGGTGAAGGAATAATCACCGCCATATGTCAGCAGATGATCAATGCCATCCCCCTTGAAGCGGGTATGGGCATCGATATTCACGCCCGTGACGGTATTGTCGAAATAATTGTCGCGGATGCGATCCACCAGCGTGGTGCGATCCTCCGCCGAATATTGGCGGGTGTCGCTGTCCTGGCGATAGACGGACCAATGCAAGGATTCCAGGGCTGCCAGATTGGCCTGATATTCGTGATCCAGGCTGATGCGGTTGCGCTTGGTGTAATCATCCACCAACAGGCCGCTGACCGAACTGGACCGGGCGGTCAGCACATCGGCGGTCATGTCGCGGTAGTCATATTCATAGGTCAGGCGCAGCGTGTGCGCGTCATTGGGCTGGAAGACAATCTTGCCCATGGCGGCATCGCTGCCGATATCCTGCGGGTTGGGCTTGGTACGGGTAGCGGTGGCCGTATCATCCGTGCCCTGGGTCTTGGTTTCATGGCCATCGCGGCGGTTATAGGCCGCCATCACCGACCAGGCACCGCTGCGGGCGGCCACCACCATGCCCTTGCCCCAGCTTTCATCGGCGCTGGAATAGCCTGCCTTGATCTGACCGCCGAACCAGTCGCCCTGTTTGATGAAATCGGACGGGTCTTTGGTGACAAAGCTGACAGCACCGGCCACGCCGTCGCTGCCATACAACGCCGAGGCGGGGCCGCGCAGGATTTCGACCGACTTCACCAGATCAAGATCGACATAATCACCGCGGCCCACCGACTGGCCACCAAAGGCAAAGGCGTCGGGCAGGCGGATGCCATCCACCTGGATCAGCACCCGGTTGCCTTCCAGGCCACGGATGTTGAAACCGCTATTCCCATCGCGCCCGGTATTGGCACCGGCAGCGGTGAAGCGGGAGGGGGCGGTGCGGACGGAGACGCCGGGTTCGTAGCGAATCAAATCCTTGATGTCGGTGACCATCTGGTCGTCGATGCGCTTGGAATCGATCACGCTGACCGTGGCCGGTGCTTCAACCGTGGTTTTCGGCGTGCGGGTGGCGATCACCGTCAACTCGCTGACCTGGGTTTCCGCCACCCGCTGTTCCGTCACCGGCACACCCTGGGCCATGGACGTTCCAGCCATTGCCAGCATCACCAGGGGAAGCGCCGTCATACTCCGCCGCATCAGGGCACCTTCTCGACATCTCAATTGCAAATCGTTCGCAATTGGATAATGCGATCCGTAGTGAGAATCAATATCATTTTCAGGGTGAGGGTGATTTTTTATTGGGGGTGACGGTGGAGAGAAACGCCAGCCTCCACGCCTTCCCCAACAGCCCCAAAACAAAAACCCCGCCGTAAGGCGGGGTTCTGTCTCGACCGACCTGACGAACAGGGCGGAAAGATGGGATTGCCAGACGGCAATCACTTCATCTTGGATTCCTTGAAAGCCACGTGCTTGCGGACCACCGGATCATACTTGTTGAATTCCAGCTTCTCGGTGGTCTTGCGGGGGTTCTTCTTCTTCACATAGAAGTAGCCCGTGTCAGCGGTGCTCACCAGCTTGATCAACACGGTATTCTGCTTAGCCATGATAAATCCTACCTGCGTCAGACTTGCGGCCACCGCAAGGACGCGCGGCCGATCCAATATGTTCCCACCCGCGTCGGGCGAACCAGCGCGGTACAGCGGCGAAATCTACGCATCCGTCCCCATCTGTCAAGCGTAAAGACCCTATCGTTCCGCAACGTTGGTCTGACGCGATGCCAGGGCTTGGCGGTAAAAGGCCCCGTCGCGCAGAAGATTGCGTGCCACAGCCATGCCAAGCGCCGATTCCGGCCCTTTGGCGCTTTCCGCCGGGCATTCCTGACGCAGGCTGGCACGTACCGATTCATCCTCTGTTGCGGCCATGCGCTGGCGGACCAGCTGGGTCTGTGCACCACGATCCACCCGACCGGTTTCGCCCAGCAGCGACTCCATGGTCACGCCGGGACGGGTCAGGCAGAGATTCGGCTGGATGCCCTGACCATCGAAGCTATACCCGCTGGGGGCATAGATTCGCGACCAGGTGATGAACAGTTCCCCGCCATTGGGCAACTGGGTCACATGCTGCACACTGCCCTTGCCGAAACTGGAACTGCCGACCAGCAGGGCGCGACCGGCATCCTGCAGGGCTGCGGCGACGATTTCGGCCGAAGAGGCCGTGTTGCCATCGATCAGCACCACCAGCGGCAGATCGGGGAAGGCCGTCACCGGCTTCTGTGCTTCGAACCATTGCACCGAATTGGGGTGGCGGCCACGGGTGGTGATGATGCGACCCTGCGGCACGAACAGGTTCACCACCCCCACCGCCTGCACCATCACCCCGCCGGGATTGCCGCGCAGATCCATCACCACGCCTTTCAGGGGGCCGGATTTATCCTGCGCGCGCAGTACGGCCTGGCGCACATGTTCCTGGGTCGCGTTGTTGAACCGGTCGATCTTCAGCGCAACCACACCATCAGCCAAGCTGGCCTTCACCATATTGGGCACCAGATGCCGCCGGCGCACGGTGACGGTGCGCGCCTGGGCATCATCCGGGCCGACGCGCAACTCCACGGTGGATCCCTCTGGTCCCTGCAGCATGGAGGATAGCGTGTCATAGCCCATGGAAACGGTGCGCAAGCCCGCCACGGTGAGAACCCGATCCCCCACCTTGATGCCGACCTGATCGGCGGGGCCGTCGGGCACTACGTCCGACACTTCGAATCCGCCATTGTCGGTATCGCGGATGGAAACGCCGATCCCGTCATAACCTTCGCGCTGGGACCGTTCCTGTTGCGCCTTACCCGGTTCGGCATAACGGGAATAGGGGTCCAGATCGGCCATCATACCGTCGAACATGTCGCGATAAACCGCCTCCGTCGGTCGGGTGGCGAGGGTGGGGGAGGCGGTGCGCATGGCGCTCAGCATATCCGCCGTCAAGGCTGCCCAGCGTTCCGGGATGGCATCGGTGGGTTGGGGCAGGCGGGCCTGCTCCTTTCCATCGCGCATCAGCATGAACTGGCCGTCACTATGCAGCACCCAGAGCGTGCCATCCGCCGCCGCCGCCCGGCGCAGCCCGTCCGTCACCAGTTGCGGCATGGAAACGGGCTTCAGCCAATTATCGGCAATGGGGCGGAAGGCGACGGTGAATAACTGTTCGGCGGTAACATTACCGGACTGGGCCAGTTGCTGTTTTTCAGCATGGTTGGCGGCACAGCCGCCGATCAGGCTGAACAGAAGCAGGACAGGCGCCAGCCCTCGTCTCACCATGCACGTTTCCCCCGCGCGCGGGTGCCGGCTTCATTGGCAGCACCTCAGTAACAAACAGAGTGCCGCAGCCGGGGGGAGGCGTAAAGCCGCCTGTTACAGGCAAAGGGTCAGGTGCCGCAGCCTTTTACCGCCGCCGGCGCGGCGGGCGGGGGGCATCGATGGAAGGCGGTGGCGCCTCCTCCCCCCGCTTGCCGCGGCCGCGATGGCTGGCCCCGGTGCCACTGCCGCGCCCTGCCGGCATCTCCGACCCGTCATCATGCAGCAGGCGGAACACCATGGAACCGGTGATGGCATCGGCCTCAATCAGCCGCACCTTCACCCGTTCGCCCAGCTTGAACACCCGGCGGTGCCGCCGCCCGATCAGGGCGTGATGGATTTCATCATGGTCATAGAAATCATCGGGCAGGGTGGAAATGGGCACGATGCCCTCCGCCCCGGTTTCATCCAGGGTGACGAACAGGCCGAAATGGGTGACGCCGCTGGTCTTGCCGCTGAACGTCGCCCCCACCCGGTCGGCCAGATAGGCTGCGATATAGCGATCCAGCGCATCACGCTCCGCCTCGGCGGCGCGGCGTTCGGTGCCGGAAATCTGCTCCCCCATCTTGTCGAACCGGCCCATTTCCTCATCCGTCAGGCCGCCATCGCCCAGCCCATAGGCGCGCACCAGGGCGCGATGGACCAGCAGATCGGCATAACGGCGGATGGGGCTGGTGAAATGGGCATAACGGGCCAGGGCCAGCCCGAAATGGCCGATATTATCGGGCTGATAAACCGCCTGCGCTTGGGAGCGCAGGATAACGGTGGAGATCAACTCCGACTCCGGCGTGTCGCGTGCCTTGTCCAGAATATTGGTGAAGGTGGCGGGGCGCAGCACCTGACCCTTGGCCAGATTATAGCCCATGCTTTTCAGGAACTCGCGCAGCGATTCCAGCTTGTCCAGCGCCGGTTCGGCATGGGCGCGGTACATGCAGGGGCTGGATTTCGCCTCCAAAGCCTCCGCCGCCGCCACATTGGCGGCGATCATGAACTCTTCCACCAGCCGGTGGCTGTCCAGCCGGGCGCGCACGCCGATGCTGGCCACCTTGCCATCCTCCCCGATCACCACCTTGCGTTCGGGCAGGTCCAGTTCCAGCGTGCCACGCCGGCCCCGCGCATGGGCCAGCACCGCATAGGCCTGATAGAGCGGGCGGATCACCGGATCCAGCAGCGGGCCGGTCAGATCATCCGGTGCCCCATCCTGGGCCGCCTGCACCTGTTCATAGATCAGCCGGGCGGCGGACCGCATCAACCCGCGTACAAACTTGTGCCGCTTGATCTGGCCGCTGGCATCGATCCAGATATGTACGGCCAGGCAGGCGCGGTTGACGCCGGGTTTCAGGCTGCACAGCTCATTCGACAGCGCCTCCGGCAGCATCGGCACCACCCGGTCGGGGAAATAGCAGCTATTCCCCCGCTCATAGGCCGACCGGTCGAGCGCGCTGCCGGGGCGGACATAGAAGCTGACATCGGCGATGGCGACCAGCAGGTGGAAACCGCCCTTGTTGTTGGGGTCCGTGTCCGGCTCGGCAAAGACGGCATCGTCGAAATCGCGCGCATCCGCCCCGTCGATGGTCACCAGCGGGTAATCACGCAGGTCGGTGCGCCCGGCCAGCGTCGGCTCCTCCGCCGCTGCCGCCTCTTCCAGGGCAGCGGTGGGGAAAACAGTGGGGATGCCATGCTGGTGGATGGCGATCAGGCTGATGGCGCGTGGCTCATCAATGCCGCCCAGCACCTCCACCACGCGGGCCTGTTTCAGGCCCAGGCGGGATGAGGGCAGCACCTCCGCCACCACCAGATCGCCGGGCTGTGCCTCCCCGGCATTCTGCGGCAGGATGACGAACTCTGCCTTGACGCGGCGGTCCGCCGGGCGCAGCCGCCCGCCCTCGCGCCCCAACTCATAGACGCCGACCATCTGCGCCTGTTGGTTGCCATCCAGTTTGCGGATCGTTTTGCCTTCGTAATAATCATCCCGCAGGCGGTTCAGCCGGGCCAGCACCCGGTCACCGATGGCGAAACTGGGATGGCCCCGTCGTTCTGGCATCATAACGATGCGCGGAGGATCATTCTCCGGGTCGGCCCAGTTCATCGGGCGGGCGATCACCTCCCCATCGGCATCAATATCGCTGATGATCAGCACAGCCACGGGCGGCAGGCTGGCCGGCGGGGCCAGCCGGCGGCGACCGCCCTTTTCAATGGCACCATCGCCTTCCAGATCGCGCAGCAGGTCTTTCAGCAGGATGCGGTTGTCGCCCGTGATATGAAAGGCCCGCGCAATTTCGCGTTTCCCCACCGGCACCGGGCTTTCCCGGATGAATTCCAGTACCTGTTCCTTGGTGGGGAAGGGGGCTTCTTTCTTCGGGTTCTTCACGGGCGCGCAAATCCAGGCAGGGGGCGATAAAGGGTTCATGTGGCGCGCACCATGCCACAATTCCACCTGCCCGGCCCCGCCTTTCCCGCATAGGGCTTTCGCGGGCGGGCGGGCGGCGTTTGAGGCGACCGTAAGCCGCTCCGGGGGATCAGCCCAGATGCGTCATGATGATGGGGGCGACCTCGGCAGCATGGGCGCTGAACAGGCCGCCGGTCCAGGGCAGGTCCATCACTGCGATATTGGTGGCGACGCCACGGGCGCGGGCGGTGATGGGGGAAAGCCCTTCCTGTGGGTTCAGCACCAGAATGGGCTGGCGCAACTGCCGGAAATTGCCGGCGAAATCATAGGCGAAGGCGGCATCATGGCCCCAGCCCATATGCAGCGGATCGCGGTTCATCTCCCAAAACAGCTGCCAGGCCAGATCATCACCCAGATCGGTGCGGAACTTGGCAAAGCGCTTCCACAGGTCGGGCATCCGGCTGGCGGCGTCATCCAGGCTGGTGGCCACGCTGCCGACTTGTTTGGCCTTGTAATCGGCAATTTCCGGGGCCGTGAACATCAAGGCGGAATGCAGCACGATGCGCCGCACCCGCTTTGGCTGCTGGCGGGCCAGTTCCACCGCCGTGGCTGAACCGGTATGGCTACCCAGCAGGTCCACCTGCTCCAGCCCCAGCGCATCCAGCAGATCGCCCATCGCCCCGGCAAAATCCGCGATGGTGGAGGGGTTCGGGGGTCGATCCGACAGGCCGAATCCGGGATTGTCGGCGGCAATGGTCAGCCGGTCGGCCCCCATCAATGGCAGCAATTTGGAATAGCCGGTGCTTGATCCGGGGGAGGCGTGCAGGCAGAGCAGCGGGGTTTTGCCGCTGGCCGTGCCCGGCTTGACATAGCGATAATGGATTGACCCGAACCGACAGGGGGCCATGCTGTGCAGCAGGGTGCCGGCGGGGCCGGCCAGCCCGGCGGGCACCGCGTCCCCCTTGGCGGGCGTGGCAGCCTGTGCCCCGGCCAGGGTCAGCCCGGCGCTGGCCAGCCCGAAAAACATCGTCTGGCGGCGGTTGATCTGTGCGCGTGTCATGTCCGGCCCCCGGTCGGCTTGGCGGCGGATCAGGACCGGCGCCGGTTGTTCAGGCCTTTGCCTTTACGCTTTGCCTTGTGGTGCCGCCATCATGCCACCCCGTCGTATCCGCCTTGTGGTGAGGGTTGCAGGGAAGGCAGCTGTGCCTCATCTTATGATATCAAGATGGGGCATTTTATGGGGCGCTGGTGATGGCTGTTGCATCGATCCTGGCCGACATGATCCAGCCTGATGGCATTGTCGCCACCGACAGGCTGGCGGATCATCTGCATCTGACCAAGACGGAACTGGCCCAGGCGGCGGGCCTGTCGCGCGATGCCGTCTCCAAATCCGCGCGTCTGCACAGCCGCAATACCCAGGCCCGCCTGCGCGATCTGGTGGAGATCATCAATCGGGTGCAGCCCTGGGCAGGGTCGGTGCAGCAGGCCTTTGCCTGGTATCGCTCGCAACCGCTGCCCTCCTTCGGGGATCAGACGGCGGAAGATCTGGTGCGGGAGGGGCGGGCGGAAGCGGTGAAGCGTCACCTGTCCCGGCTGGCGTTGGGCGGCTTCGCGTGAAGCAGCCCTGGCGCGGCGTGGTTTACCGCGCCCATCACCCGCGTTGGGCCTTCGCGCCCGATAGTGGGGAGGGCGCGGCCCGGTTCGGTGGCCGCTTCAACCCCGTGGGCGTGCCGGCCCTTTATACCGCCCTGCGCCTGCAAGGGGCCTGGACGGAGGCGCAGCAGGCTTTCCCCTTCAAGGCCCAGCCCATGACCATGGTGGCCTATCAGGTGGATTGCGCGGATATGGTGGACCTGACCGATCCGGCGGTTCAGGTCGCTTGGGGGATTGCCGGGGCCGATCTGGCCTGCGCCTGGGAGGATATGGCCGACCGGGGCATTGAACCGCCGAGCTGGGTGCTGGCAAAGCGGCTGCTGGCGGCGGGCTGCGCTGGCATCCTGGCCCCCAGCTTTGCGGCGGGGGCGCAAGCGGGCGACGTCAACGCCATCTTCTGGCACTGGTCGCCCGATCCGCCGCATCAGGTGCGGGTGGTGGATGATCTGGGAAGGCTGCCGCGCGACCATACGTCCTGGCGTTAGAGCTGTTTGCGGTTGACCGCAAACAGCGCCGGCGGCGACTGCCGCCGCGCCGCACGTGCGGCGTAGCCAAGCTGCGGATGCAGCGCCGGCGATTGAGGAATACGATCTAGCCCCCCAGCGCCCCCGCCCCCAGCACAATCGCCCCCAGCACGCCGGACAGGCTGTCCAGCCCCGGCGGCACGATCATCTGGGCATCGCCTTCCAGGGCGGGGCTGCGCACGTAACCGGCCAGATGGCGACGCATCGCCGCTTCCGCCGCGGCGCGCACCTGCGGACGCTGGCCCACGCCGCCGCCCAGGATGATCCGCCGGGGGGAGGTGACCAGCAGCAGGGAGGCGCAAAGCTGGCCGATATAGTCCCCCACCAGTTCCCAGGCCGGATGATCCGTCGCCAATGTTTCCGCCGGCTGGCCGACGCGGGCGGCGATGGCCGGGCCGCTGGCCAGCCCTTCCAGGCAATCACCATGGAAGGGGCAATGGCCGATGAAGGGGTCGCGCTGGGCATCCCGGCGGACCAGCAGATGCCCCGCCTCCGGGTGCAGCAGCCCATGCACGGGCGCGCCATTCACCACCAGCCCGACGCCGATGCCGGTGCCGACGGTGATATAGGCGTAATCGCGCAAGCCCCTGGCCGCCCCCCAGCGCCCTTCACCCAATGCTGCCCCGTTCACATCGGTATTCAGCACCACCGGCACGCCGAACCGTTCGGCCAGCGGGGCCACCAGGGGCGTATCCGTCCAGCCGGGCTTGGGGGTGTTGGTGATGCGCAAGCCGCCCGGATCGGTCGGATCCAGGCAGAGCGGGCCGAAGCTGGCCACGCCGATGGCATCGAACGGGCCGAGCCCGGCCAGCGCATCAATCACCGCCGCCATGGTGCTGGCCGGGTCGCGGGTGGGGATGCGGATGCCTTGGGTCAGGTCATCCGGCCCGCTGCCCGCCGCCACCACGATCTTGGTGCCGCCCAACTCAATACCCGCGATGCGCATTTTTTTCCTCCCCGCCCTATCACCGTTCCATCATGCCACAGAAGGCACCAGCCAGCGCAGGCCCCACGGGTCCAGCGTCAGGCTCTCCGCCGAGACGGCTTCCCCGCTCAACAGATCGACCCAGCCGCCAGCACCCGCCCCGGCGGACAGGTCTGCCGCGAGAGTCTGGCCGCTGAAATTGCCCAGGCAGATCAGCCGGTCGCCGCCCTGGTCCACCCGTTCGAACGCCAGCAGGGCGGGGTTGGCCACATCCAGCGGGCGGGCGGGGTTGCCGCCATGCATAGCCTTGCGGCCTTGGCGCAGGGTGGCGAATTGGGACAGGGCGGCGTGGATGGGGCCTTCCGGGCGTTGCCAATCCATCTGCGGTCGGTGCAGCCAGCGCCCATCCAGCGCCTGATCGGGCACGCTGGCATAATCGGCATCGTTGGTCAGCGCCCGTTCGTCACCCATGTAAATGGCGGGAATGCCATCCAGCGCGAAGGTGACGCCATAGGCCAGCCGCAGCCGGGCCAGTGCCGATTCTTGATCCACCCCGCCATCGCGCAGACCCGCCAGCGAGGCCGCCATGCCGTTGGTGGAGCGCACGGCACCCGGTTCCCCCTGGAACGCCCGCCCATCGGGCTGGAAGGGGCCGGCGGCCTGACCGGAATAGAAAGCGGAAATCCAGGCCAGCTTCTCATCCGGGATCACGCCCTTCAAGGCGGCCCAGATAATATCATCATGGCAGCGGACATAGGTCAGCCAGCCGGCCCCTGCCGGGCGGGCCAGCGCATCGGTCAGGCAGCGGCGCAGCGGGCCGGTATCACCGGTGGCCAGTCCCGCCCACAGGGCCGTCATGGCGGTATTATTATAGGCCAGATGGCATTCCGGCTTCTCCGGCGTGCCCAGGAAGGGCAGCACCTCTGCCAGCCCGACAATCGCCTCTGCCTTCAGTGCCACGGCGGGGCAGGCGATGGCCAGCAGGGCCCGCCAGGCCCGCACCACCAGATGGGTTTCCGGCAGGCCCCGGCAGTCGGTGCCGATGCGTTTCCACAGGAAGGGCGCGCTGTCCAGGCGGAACACCTCCGCCCCCTGGTTGGCCAGGAACAACAGCACATCCATCATTTCGATGAAAACGGCAGGGTTGGCGTAATTCAAATCCCACTGGAACGGATAAAACGTGGTCCAGACATAACCACCCATGTCCGGCACATGGGTGAAATTGCCGGGGGCCGTCTGCGGGAACACCTGACCCAGGCAGGATTCATAGGCATCCACCGCCGCCTTATCCTCCAGCACATGATAGAACTGGCGGAAATGCGGGTCGCCGGCCAGTGCTGCCAGCGCCCAGGGATGTTCAGCGGCGGTGTGGTTGCAGACAATATCCAGGCACAGGCTGATCTTGGCGGCGCGCAGGGCCGCTGCCAGATCGCGCAGATCATCCAGGCTGCCCAGTTTGGGATCGACATCGCGGAAATCGGCCACGGCAAAGCCGCCATCGCTGTCGCCCTTGCGCGGCTTCAGCAACGGCAGCGGATGGAAATAGCGCACGCCCAGGCGCGACAGCGCGTCCAGCTTTTCCCTGGTGCCGGCCAGCGTGCCGCCGAACCGGTCGATATAGGTGCAGTACCCCACCATATCGGGCTGCTGGAACCAGTCGGGCGTTGCCTCCCGCGTCACATCCAGCGCCTGCAGGTCCGCGGGTCGCGCACCGGCACTGCCAATCAGCCGCGCGGCCAGTTTCTGTTCCCATTGGGCCAGATCGCTGCGACCGGCATAAAGCGTGCGGAAGGCGGCCAGGGCGGCTGGCCAATGGCGGTTGATACGTGCCGTCAGACGCTGGGCCAGATCGGCATCGTCAAGGGTGACCGGCAGGGGAAAGCTGCTCATCGCAAAGGGCTTTCGTAAAACGGTATCAAGCAATCAACGGAAAAAGACCCGGCCAGGGATAAGATGGAGGGGGATTTGGCCCTGGCCGGGAACCCGTTCTGGTTTCCCCTGGCCGGCACGGCGGTCGGCCAGGGGGTGGGCGTCAGAACGTGTATTTCAGTGTGGCGGTGCTGGTGCGGCCATTGATCGACCGGGCGCGGATGATGTTGGTCGTCCCTTCGGTGATCGACCCTTCCTCCGATTCGGTCAGGCCCTTCACGTTGAACAGGTTGTTCACATTGACCGACAGAACCAACCCTTCGGTGATGGCATAGTCGGCAAACAGGTTGACCTGGGTATAGGCGGGCAGCACCAGCTCGTTGGTGTCCTGGGCATAGGATTTGGTGGTGCCGATGATGTTGGTGCCCACCGTGAACACGTCATAGGAATAAGAGGGCGTCAGCTGATAGATGAAATCGGCCTGACGGCGGGGGGTATTGCCCTTCAGCGCCGGGGTCAGCGCATCCTTGGAAATCTCCGCATCCGTCCAGGTGCCGCCAGCCGTCACCATGAAGCCTTCGTAGCGATAGCTGGCCTCCAACTCGATGCCCTTCGCCTCATAGGTGCGGTCGAAGAAGCGCTGGGTGGTGGCTTCGTAATTCTGTTCCTGGGTCTTGGCATAGAAGGCGGTGGCGAAGACGCTGATATCCTCACCGCGCCATTTCACGCCGCCTTCATACTGGTCGACCATATCCACCGCGTCTTCCTTGGCGACGGAACCATCGGCGCGCAGGCGACCGAACAGCAGGCGGTCGGCATTGGCGCGGCCACCCTGGCTGATGCGGGCGAACACAGCCAGATCGGGGTCGATCATATAGTTCGCACCCACCGACCAGGACCAGTAACCCCAATCGTAATTGATCGGCTGCGGGTTGGCGCTGTCGATGATGGAGACGCTGCGTTCCGGGACGGAGATCACACCATCACGGTTCACATCCACCTGGGCCTGCCGGGAGGCGGTATAGGTGCCACGGGCCTTGCCCTCGTCACGGCGCAGGCTGGCATCGACATTCAACGGACCCGTTTCCAGGGCAGCCGACACATAGGGCGCGTCGATATCATACTGGGCATTGTAACGACGGGTGCAGCAATTGCCGAAATAGGGCACGCCATAGGCCAGCAGCCCGCCACTGGTCATATAGGTGCCATCGGCAGCCACCACATCCAGCAGACGGGCATTATTGCCCGTCACTTCCATGACATAGCTGTTCCACACCCAGTCCATCTCGATGTTCTGGCGGGACTTGTAGTAACCGGCGGTCAGGTCGATGGTGCTGTCACCGGCCACGATGGCGCGGGTCAGCTTGAAGTCATTGGCGAAATTGCTGAAATCATTGATATCCACATCGAACAGGGCCACGCGCGTGGCCAGACCATTGCCGTTCAGGGTTGACGGATTGGTGATGGCGGTGCCGTCGGTATAGCGCAGGGTGGCCCCGGCCCCGCCGATTTCCGTGGCCAGCGCCTGGGCACCCGTCACTTCCATCGGGAAGATGGAGACGAAGTTGCCGTCGGTCTGGGCCATGCGCACCTTGTTGAAGATGCTCCAGCCTTCGGCCAGATCGAACTTGAACTCCGCCCCCACGGCGGTGGAGACGGGATTCATCCCGTCCCGCAGGCTGTTGGTGCGCAGGTTATTGTCGCCATCCAGGCCGGTATTGGTCTGGAACAGGGCGCTGTGCAGCGTCTGATCCCGCATATCCAGACCAGCGATGGAACTGATGGTCGGGTCGCTGTTGGTGCCACTGACCAGAATGGGCTGCGGCAGGAAGGAGATGGCGCGGTCATTCAGATATTTGAAATAGACGCGCGCATAGCCATTCTCAAACTCGCGCGTCAGGTTCGCCTTCACCTGACCGCCGGATTCCGCCGTATAGTCGGCGTTGCGCGGGCCTTCGCCTTCCCGGTAGAAGCCGCCGATATGGAAGCGCCAGTTCTCATCAATATGGCCGCCGAAATCGAAATCGCCGCGCGTGGTGTCGTAATCCAGACCACGGGTGATCGCCAGCGAGCCGCCATCCTTCTCCCCGGTCTTGGAGATGAAGTTGATCACACCACCCGGCGAGTTGCTGGCCAGCGTGGAGGCCGAACCGCCGCGGATGGCCTCCACCCGCGCCACATTGGCATCGGCACGCAGGAAGATGTCGGCATTGCCAAAGGAGATGTCGCCGAATTCCAGCACCGGCAGACCATCTTCGTGCAGTTGCAGGAACTTGGCACCGCCCGATGCCACCGGCAGACCGCGCACGGCGATGTTGGCATTGCCTTCACCACCGCTGGCTTCCGACCGGATGCCGGGAATATTGCGGAAAATCTCCGCCGTGTTGCGCGGGGCGACCTGTAACAGGTCGTCAGCCGACAGCGCACTGACAGAGACGGAAGAACGCATCTTTGACGTCTGGTTGACGACGGCGGTGACGACGATCTCATCCAGCAGCAGCCCATCTTCCTGCGGCGGGGCATTGCCGGTCGGGGCGGCGTCCTGGGCGAAAGCGGCGGTAAAGGCAAACGCGCTCATCGCGGCGCCCATGGCGGACGCACGCAGCAGTGACTTCTTCATTTTATCTCCTCCCATAAGGATCACCGGCGGGGTCTTAGGTCTTTCTTGCCGTCCCCTCGGTCAAGGATGATGATAGAAATCTCGCAATCGTTTGCAAGCCCTGAAATCGAAATTCCAAAAAATTATGCAATAACTGTCGTCTATATCTCTTCGCAGTTGCAGCGACATATGGCGAAACCGCCACATATTGGGGCTATCCAGCGAAAAATACGGACTTCTGTGTCAAGCAATCGATTGCAAGATTGTTTGGCTGGCTTTACTGTCTGTTCAAGTTCAAAAAGCAACAATCCATATCGGGAGGAGCAGGATGCTGCAGGGGAATGTCACCCTGGCGGGGCTGGATGCCGCCATCATCGGTCTTTATCTGCTGGCCGTCGTCGCGCTGGGGCTGTTCGCCTCCCGCAAGGCGACGACGGCCACCGACTATTTCCTGGCGGCGCGCAGTTCCACCTGGCCGACCATCGGGCTGGCGCTACTGGCCTCCAACATCTCCTCCACCACGCTGATCGGTCTGGCGGGGGCGGCCTACGCGGCGGGGATCGCCGTCTATAATTATGAATGGATGGCCAGCGTCGTGCTGGTCTTCTTCTGCCTGTTCCTGCTGCCGGTGATCCTGCGCAGTCAGGTCTATACGATGCCGGAGTTTCTGGAGCGGCGTTACGACGGCTCGATCCGGCTGTATTTCTCCGGCCTGACCATTTTCCTGAATATCGTGGTGGATACGGCGGGCACGCTGTTCGGCGGTGCTTTGATGTTCAAGCTGATCCTGCCCGATGTGCCGCTGTGGCAGATTGCCGGTCTGCTGGCGCTGGCGGCTGGTGCCTATACGGTGGCCGGGGGCTTAAAGGCCGTGCTGGTGACGGAGGTGGTGCAGGCGGTCATCCTGGGCGGTGCTTCCATCTTCGTGGCCATCTTCGCCTTTGACAAGGCCGGCGGCTGGGATGCGGTGATGGCCGCTGTGCCGGCGGACAAGATGAGCCTGATCCGCCCCGCCGATGACAGCAACCTGCCCTGGACGGGGCTGATTTCCGGTGTGCCGCTGATCGGGCTTTATTTCTGGTGTACCAACCAGTTCATGGTGCAGCGGGTGCTGTCGGCCAAGAATCTGGATCATGGGCGTTGGGGCAGCCTGTTCGCTGGCTTGCTGAAACTGCCGGTGCTGTTCTTGATGGTGTTGCCGGGCAGTGCCGCCATCCTGATCTATCCGCATCTGGAACGCCCGGATCTGGTCTATCCGACGCTGATTTTCGACCTGCTGCCGGTGGGGTGATCGGGCTG
>Ga0209373_10000744_pt1 | contig 45993 bp, 43 predicted proteins | sample Higcelweek5metaG_FD_187173 | JGI IMG/M metagenome (GOLD analysis project Ga0209373, IMG submission 187173) | Freshwater pond sediment microbial communities from the University of Edinburgh, under environmental carbon perturbations - High... | ecosystem: Environmental > Aquatic > Freshwater >... | reverse complement strand
CGATCTACCTCGCCTTTTTCCAGTTCACCCACAACGCACGCCGAAGAGGAAAAGCTCTCCTCGGGGCACTGGTCGGCGCATTGGTCGCCTGATGGCTGCCCATCACCCCGGAACACGGGAAGAGCCAATCAAAAACTATTATTACCGTCAAAGTCTTTGTCAACAGAACCTAATGCGCGTGGGCGTGACCATCCCCCAGACACTCGCGCTCGTCATGCGGCAAGCCTGCGGCCAGCGTGCCTGCACAGTAATCCGCCACCGCCTTGTCCACGTCCTGCTCGGCCGTGGTGAGCAGGAGGGTCTGCCGCTCGGCCAGACGGCGCTGGACGCCTTCGCCGCCGCTGCCGGCAATGGCAACGTCCACCGCATGCAGCGGATGACGTTCGGGGTAGGCGCGGGTGTGCCAGACATGCAGGCAGGTCTGCTCGTTCAACTGGATGGCATAGGCTTGTACGGGGGGCTGGTCGGGCCAGACATCATACACCGCCCACAGCAAAGCCCGTCCGGCGTGGGGGGAAACGGTACCATCTTCGCGCACCGCAACAGCAATCAGTTTGCGCTCGTCCATCTCAGGCCTCTGGTTCGGTTCCGGCGGGTGCCGGAACGTGACAACAGGAACGGGCATCGCCGGAGTCTCATCCGGGCGGCCCTTCGCTTGGGGGAGCGTCTGATAATCATAAAGAAAAAACAGGCTTGGAGCCAGAGCCTGTCATGTACTCTGGCCCCTGATGCCTCTTATTGCGGGCGCGGTTCGACCGGCAGGTTGTCGATCAGGCGGGTCTTGCCCATGAACACGGCGGCAAACAGCCGGGCCGGACGGTCCAGCCGGTCCATTTCGGCCAGCGTTTCGGCGTCGCGCAGTTCCAGATAGTCAATCCGGCCAAAGCCCAGCCGTACCAGTTCGTCGGCCACCCAGTCGAGGGCGTCCTGAACCCGCTTGCCGCCCAGAATGTCCTGTCCGGCCTGCCACAGGCTTTTGTACAGCCGGTTGGCGTTGGCGCGTTCGCTGTCGCTGAGATAGGCATTGCGCGAGGACAGGGCGAGGCCATCGACTTCGCGGTGGATCGGAGCACCTTCGATGCGGACCGGAATGGCCAGATCGGTGACCATCCGGCGGATGACCATCAGCTGCTGGTAATCCTTTTCGCCAAAGATCGCCACATCGGGCAACACCATCAGCAACAGCTTGCTGACCACCGTCGCCACCCCGCGGAAATGTCCCGGACGGGCCAGACCGCACAGGCAATCGACGATCGGGCCGGTGACATCGACCAGCGTCGCATTGCCCTTGGGGTACATGTCTTCGACCGCTGGGGCGAACACCAGACTGGCCCCGGCCATTTTGGCCTTGAAGCAGTCTTCTTCCAGCTTGCGCGGATAGGCGTCGAAATCTTCGTTCGGCCCGAACTGGGTCGGATTGACGAACACCGACACCACCACCTTGTCGGCCATCATCTTGGCCTGACGGAACAGGCTCATGTGGCCTTCGTGCAAGGCCCCCATGGTAGGCACCAAGCCAACGGTCAGCCCCTCGGCCCGCCATTCGGCGATGCGGGCGCGCAGCTCGGCAACGGTGGTGACAACTTCGATTTTACGTGCGGCAGACAGGCCCATCCCCGGCCCCTTTCCCATCAACACAATACAGAGATTTTTACCAACACTCAGGACCGGGACGGCGCACCACGGGGGATGGTGGCACCATGCTCTGGTCTGGCAGCCCCTGTATTATCCCTTTTTGACCCCGAAGCAATACTCGGCAGACGGAAAGGCACGGCTGCGGACTTCGTCGGCATAGGTGGCGGCGGCGTCGCTGACCGTACTGGCGAGGTCGGCATAGCGTTTGACGAACTTCGGGCGGAAGTCGGTGAACAGGCCCAGAATGTCTTCGCTGACCAGCACCTGACCGTCACAGGCGGGCGAGGCTCCGATGCCGATGGTCACGGCGTTGACGCTGGCGGTGATTTCCCGCGCCAGCTGCTCGACGGTGCCTTCGATGACGATGGCAAAGGCTCCGGCGTCGGAAATGGCTTGGGCATCGCGGCGAATTTTGTCGGCTTCGGCTTCTCCGCGTCCGCGCGAGCGGAAGCCGCCAAAGGCGTTGACATGTTGCGGGGTCAGGCCGACGTGGCCGACCACCGGCACGCCCCTGCGGACCAGAAAGTCCACCGTTTCGGCCATTTCTTCGCCGCCTTCCAGCTTGACGGCGGCGGCTCCGCTTTCGGACAGCACGCGGGCAGCGTTGCGAAAGGCCTGGGCGGGGCTTTCCTGATAGCTGCCGAACGGCATGTCGACCACCACCATCGCCTGCTGCGATCCCCGGACGACGGCCGCCCCGTGGGCAATCATCATCTCGAGGGTCACCGGCAGGGTGGTGTCCATGCCGTACAGGACCATCCCGAGCGAATCACCGACCAGCAGCATGTCCACATGCGGATCGAACAGTTTGGCCATCGGGGCGGTATAGGCTGTCAGCATCACCACCGGCTGCCCGTTCTTGTGGGCAACAATATCGACCACCGTCTGGCGCTTGATCTGGGCTTGGGCGCTCACCGTCGTATCTCCCTTGGGTGCCGGGGGTTTTTCTCCGTCGCGGGAGGCAACGGAAGGGCACCATCTTGTCATGCTCTGCGGGCCGCCAGCGGCTGCGGGCGGCGGGGAAGCCGTTGTAGCGTGTTTTCAGACCTCACGAAAGCGCAAAGCCCACGGCCTTAACCACCATCCCGACCATCGGCAATGCGGTGCAGGCCGTCCCGGTCCAGCAGGTCAACCACACCGGGAGACGGCAGGGCAATCAGGCCGTCCTTTTTCATGGTGGTCAGGGTGCGGCTGACCGTTTCGATGGTCAGCCCCAGATAGTCGGCCATGTCGAGGCGGCTCATCGGCACCGCAATCGGGCTGGGGGGATCGTGGCGGGCGACGGCCCGGCGCGACAGCATCAGCAGGAAGTGGGAAATCTTTTCGCGGGCGCTCATCCGGCCCAGCAACAGCATCTGCTCCTGTGCAAAGGCCAGTTCCATCACCAGCCGGGTGCGCAGGCGCTGCTCCAGCTCGGGCGTGGTGGCCAGCAGGGCTTTCATCCGCTGTTCGGAAAAACGGCACAGGGTGGAAGGCGAAATTGCTTCGGCGGTATAGCCATAAAGCCCGCTGGGGGAAAAGCCGAAAAAATCACCGGGAAACAGAAAGCCGATCACTTGCCGACGGCCATCGGACAACAGCTTGGACAGCTTGATGCACCCCTGGACCACCGAATAGATGTTTTCGGCGTTATCCCCTTCGCGAAATACGGTTTCCTGGGCTTCACAGGTCAAATTCCCCCGAATCGAGCGCAACCGCCGCAGGCCTTCGGGACTCAAGCCAGCGCAGAACGCGCTGTCTTCCAGATCACAACACCGACAAAGGGGGCCGCTGTCCGCGACCAGCTTCAGCAGAGGATCAGGACCGTTCACCCGGTTTCTCCGTTACCGTGGAAGGGGGTGGCGCTGGTTCTGCCGGGCGGGCAGGGGGAGCCAGCATGTCATCATCATCGTACAGAATGCGGTTGGCAGCACCGTCGAGGTCATCAAACTGGCCGCTCTTCAGGGCCCACAAGAACCCGACCAGCCCCATCAGCCCAAGAAGCAGTGCAACCGGGATCAACATCAACAACGAAGTCACGACTGCCGTCCTTTCACCAGACGCATGGCATTGGCAATGACCAGCACCGATGAACTGCTCATGGCAATCGATGCAATCAGGGGCGTCACCATGCCCATGACAGCCATCGGGATGGTGACAGCATTATACGCCAATGCCAGCCCAAAGTTACCCCTAACCAGACGATCGCTTTTTTTGGCGACCTCCAGCACTTCCAGCACCGGCGACAGGCGTTCGCCCTGAAAGACGGCATCGGCAGCGGTCTGGCTGACATCGACGGCGGTGGAGGGCGACAGCGACACGGTGGCGGCGGCCAGCGCCGGGGCATCGTTCAGACCATCCCCGACCATCAGCACCTTGCGGCCTGCGCCCTGCAGCTTTTCCAGTCGGGCACACTTGTCGGCGGGGGAGGCTTCGGCCTGCCAGTGGGAGATACCCAGCGCGGTGGCCATCCGGCGCACCACCGGCTCGCGGTCGCCGGACAGCAGTTCGACCTGAATGCCCTTGCCCTGCAGGGCGCGCACCACCTCGGCGGCATCGGGGCGCAGGGCGTCACTGAAGCGGAATTGCACCGCCTCCCGACCCGGGCGACGCAGCCACAGCTCCGGCCCTTCGCTGGTGATGCCCTGCTCGTGGCTGACCGCACAGAAACTGCGGCTGCCCAGCAGGGTTTCCCCATCGGCTTGCACCATGCGCAGACCCTTGCCGGGGATTTCCTCGATCCCGTCCAGCACCGGTGCCAGACAACTGCTGACCAGCGCCCGCGACAGCGGATGGCGGCTGTTGGCAGCCATGCCGGCGGCAATCCGCAGGTCTTCGGTGCTCCATGGGGCACTGTCGGGGCGTTCGAGAACCGGCTTGCCCAGGGTCAGGGTGCCGGTCTTGTCAAACACCACCGTATCAACGGCGGTCAGGCGTTCCAGAGCGGTGGCGGATTTCAGCAGGACTCCCCGGCGCAGCAGGCGGCCCGAGGCAATCACCTGCACCACCGGCACGGCCAGCGCAATGGCGCACGGGCAGGTGATGATCAGCACCGACACCGCCGTCAGCAGGGCCTGTTGCCAGGGGGCAGTGGTAAAGATCATCCAGCCGCTGAAGGTCAGTAAGGCCATGATGTGCACCACTGGCGCGTAATAGCGCGCCACCCGGTCGGCCAGCGCGACATAGGACGCCCGGCCCTGCTCGGCGACTTCCATCATGCGGACGATTTCAGCCAGCAGGGTGCCTTCGCCCACCGCCTGTACCGTCAACTGCAACGGGCTGGACAGGTTCATCGTCCCGGCAAACACCTTGTCGCCGGTCTTGATGCTGACCGGCAGGGATTCGCCGGTGATCAGGCTGGTATCGACATCGGACTGACCATCGCGCACCACGCCATCAACGCCAATGCGTTCGCCAGCGGCGACCAGCACCACCATTCCGACCTCTACCTGCCGGGGCGGCAGCACCACGCGGCTGCCGTCGTCGCGCAGGACGGTCACCGCCTGCGCCCCCAGCGCCAGCAGATGTTCGGCGGCCGAGCGGGCCTGTCCACGCGCCCGGCTGTCGAGATAGCGCCCGATCAGCAGGAAAAACAGCAGGGTGACGGCAGCATCAAAATAGGCGTGATGGCCGCCGTGGATGGTTTCCCACAGGCTCATCAGGGCCGCCAGCATCACCCCCAGGGTGATCGGCACATCCATGTTGGTGCGGCCATTGCGCAGGGCCGCCAGTGCCGAGCGTGAAAAGGGCCGGATGGTGTAGGCAATGGTCGGAAAGGCAATCAGGGCCGACAGCCAGTGGAACATGTCACGGGTGTATTCCCCCATGTCCACCCCGGCCCAGATGGACACCGACAGCAGCATGACGTTGCCCGCCGCAAACCCGGCGACGGCCATGCAGCGCAGCAGTTCCTTTTCGTGGCGGATGGTTTCCAGATTGAGGGCGGCGGGATCATAGGGCACCAGACGATAGCCGATACGGTTGATCGGATCGACCAGCGCACTGGCGCTGCCGTCTCCCTGCCAGCGCAGGATCAGGCGGCGGGTGGTCATGTTCATCCGCGCCTGCACAACGTCTGGCTGGCGGCCAAGAATGGTTTCGATCAACCAGACGCAGGCGGCGCAATGGATGCCTTCGACCATCAGATGCAGGGTGTGGATGCCGTCGCTGTCGGTCTGGACATGGGCCGACAGGTCGGTTTCAGCCTCGTGATCCTCGGGGCGCAAGGGTTTGGTGTCCGGGTCAATGCAGCGGCGCTGGTAATAGCTGGACAGGCCCAGTCCATTGACCAGTTCGTAGGCCGCCTTGCAGCCGCGACAGCAAAAATCGTCGCTGCTGCCCTCCGGATGGGTTCCGTCGTCGCTCAGGATCGGACTGCCGCAGTGCAGGCAGACTTTCGGGCTGATGTCGGAGGCGGGGGAGGCAGACATGGCGAACCTCTTGCAACATGAACGCACAGACCGGAAAGCGGTGCCGCTGCGCTTTCCGGGGAGATGTCATGCGGTAAACAAACGGGACGTGTGGCGTTGGGAGCAGATGGCCGGGGGGCAGATGGCCGGATCTGCGTCAGCGCACGTCGATGCGGTCGCGCAGGCGATAGCTGTCCTGCCCATGGCGGGCCATCAGGCGGACTTCCCACTGACCGGGCATCGCCAGTTCGATGGTGCGGGCGTAAAAGCCGGGCGAAACCGGGTCCAGAGTCACCGACTGGTCATAGCCATCCTGTGTCGGGCGGCGAATTTGCAACTGGGCTTCCATGCCTTCGATCGGGGCGCCGTTCTTGTCCTTGATGGTCAGGCTCAGGCGGACCAGACGCGGGCCGTTGGCGGCATCGGCGGTGGTCTGGGCGGATTCGGCCCCCAGTTGCACCGACCAGCCGAGCGTCTTCTGCTTTTCTTCGGCGGCGATCAGGGCGTTGTAGCTGTTGCCTTCTTCATAGGCATGGCGGGTTTCCAGACCGTTGAAGGTCGAGGTCGAGAAGTACAGCATGGCGGCGTTGACCGACAGAACCACCATGAACATGCCAACGAAGATCCACGGATACCACCAGCCATCGGGGCGCTGCTTAACCATGAAGAGTCCTTTTCATCGTACCGGGTTCATCGTACCGGGAGAAACGCGAGCCGCGCCGGGCGCGGGATGTCCGGGGGCGGGACGTCCGGTCCTGGCCGGAAGCCCCTTCCTTTACCACGGCCATTGCCAGAACACACCCCCTGCGGCGAGCGGGGCTGCCCTACATTTTGGTAACGGTTGCCTCTGGCAACACGGGTTGGTAACAGTTGCCTCTGGCAACGCCGGAAATCAGTCCAGCCCCAGCTTGGCACGCAGGGCGGCAATGACTCCGCTGCTGCCGCCTTCGTGGTGCAGCTTGCTGACCATTGATTTCAGTTTGGGATCTGCCGGGTCGTCCAGCACGATCTTCAGCTTGCACAACTGGTCGCCGCGCCCGCTTTCCGGTTTGCCATCCTTGGGGATGCCTTTCCCGCGCAGACGCAGGGTGGTGCCGGTGTTTGATCCTTCGGGGACGGTGACCGTCACCTTGCCATCAACGGTCGGCACGGTGATCTTGGCCCCCAGCACGGCTTCGGTCAGGGAAACCGGGATGTCGGCCAGCACGTCCACGCCCTCGCGGCGGAAAACACCGTGGGGACTGACGGTGACCTCGACCAGTGCATCGCCGTCGGGGCCGCCATGCATGCCGGGGGCTCCCATGCCTTTCAGGCGCAGAATCTTGCCGGTTTCGCTGGCTGGGGGCACCTTGACCGAAACGGTTTTGCCGCCGCTGAGGGTGATCTGGCGCGAGCAGCCCATGGCAGCGTCCTCAAAGCTGACCGTCACCGGATAGCGGGTGTCGGTGCCACGCTTGGGTGAGGTATGCTGGCGTCCGCCCGGTCCGCGGCCCGCCGCAAACGGAGAGTCGTCCTCGTCGTTCAGCAGGTCCTCAAACCACCAGGTGTTCTGGCCCCGGTTGTTGTTGGTGCGCCCGCCAAAGCCCGCACCGCCAAAGCCGCCACCACCAAAACCAGACGAACGGCGCTGGCCGGTGTGGGCGCGCCGCCGCTCGTGGCCTTCGGCATCGATTTCACCGCGGTCAAACCGCTTGCGCTTGTCGTCGTCCGACAGCAGTTCATAGGCGGACGAGACTTCCTTGAAGCGGTCTTCCGCTTTCGGGTCGTTGGGGTTCAGGTCAGGGTGCAGCGTCCGCGCCAGCTTGCGATAGGCGGTCTTGATCTCGCTTTGGGTGGCGGTTCGGCCAACGCCGAGCAGCTCGTAGGGGTCCCGCATGGCAGAGCCTCAGCTCCCTTGAATAAACAGTACAGACAGTGACGGCAGGGTGATCAGGGCAGGGGGTTATCCCAGCATGGCTGCACCGCCGTTGTGCCACCAGACGCGGGCGACCGCCGCCGCCCACGGCCCGCCGTGCCCGGAAAACAGTTGGTCTTCCGGAGCCACGGCGTCAAGAAAGGCGGTGATCGAGGCGCGCAGGTGGGCCGCATTGCCGCCGGGGAAGTCGGTGCGTCCAAAGCCGTGATCAAACAGGGTATCACCGGTCAGGGCAAAACCGGGGAAGCTGTAGCAGACACCGCCCGGTGTGTGTCCCGGCGTTGCCACCACTTTGACCCCGCCCGCCAGGTCCAGAACCGCCTGATCGGCGAAATAGGTGACCGTCGGCACGGTCAGTGCGGTGCGCAGCAGGGCCATGCCCCATTCCGCTGCCGCATCCAGAATCACCTGTTCGTTGCGGTGGGCATAGACCGGGGCCTTGGTGCTGTCGGCCACCTGCTGCAATCCGGCAACGTGGTCGGGATGGCCGTGGGTCAGCAGGATGGCGGTGACGGTTCCACCCATCCGATCGGCGGCGGCGAGAATCTCGCGCGGGCTGGCACCGGGATCAACGATCATGGTGCTGGCGGTCGGGCGATGGTGGACCACATAGCAGTTCTCGTAATAGGGCGGGGCTGTCACCACCTGCCGCAGCTCGTAGTCACCAAACTGAAAGGTCTGCTCTGCCATCGCCATCCCCTTCTGCCAGCGGCAGGGTTATCGGTCCGTTCCGTGCGTTACCTTATAATCGCATTATTTCGGCAATAACAGCCACAGTCGGCCAAAGTGCTTGAGGGTCCCGGCCATTTGCTCGGCTTGCGGTCCGGCACCGGCATAAATATCCAGACGCTCGCTGCCCTTGATGGCACCGCCACGGTCCTGCACCGCCAGCAGGCGCGGCTGATAATGGTCAACCCGCCCGGCGGCATCGAGAATCGGCATTTCGATCAGCACCACCGTGCCCGGCGGCAGGATGGTGGAGTCGGTGGCCGCGCTGGCCAGCGGGGTCAGCGGCACGCCTGCCGAGCCGGTGACCTCGTTCTGTGCAAAACTGAGGAAGGTATACGAGCCATTGAGGTTCATCACCGGTTCCGCCTGTCCCGGATGGCTGGTCATCCAGGCGCGGATGGTCTGCATCGACACCTGATCGACGGGAATTTCCCCCTGCTCGACCAGCTTGCGGCCAATGCTGACATAGGAATGGCCGTTCTTGCCACCATAGGACAGCAGACGGCGGCGACCATCGGGATAAATACCAACCCCCGAGCCTTGTACCTGCAGGAAATACAGGTCAATCAGGCTGTTGGTCCAGGCGATTTCCAGATTGCGCCCGGCGAGCGCCCCCCGGCTGATATCGGTGCGCGACGGGAACGGGCCGTTGCCGTCGGGTTTGCGGTAGATGGGGACGGTAAAGGCACCGCCGCGCCGGTCGGACAGGGAAATGGTCGGCGTGTAGTACGAGGTAAAGCGCACGTTGCCGCGTCCGTCGCCCTGCAACTGATAGCCCTGCACGAAATCACTCAAGGGGCGGTTGCTGTGGCTCCAGCGTTCCAGCGCCTCCAGCACTGCCTGTGCGCTGCGCTGGGTCACCGGTGCGGGCAGACCATCCAGCGGCTGGCTGGCAGGGAAGGTGCGCGAGGTCACCACCTTGCGCTGGGTGGCCAGCATCGGGGCAAGCGTCTCGTCTTTCACCACCGAGGCGGGCAGCGGCGCGGCCAGCGTGAACAGGCGGGGCAGTTCGGGATAGCTGGTGTTGCGTCCGTCGCCGACAAAGCCGGGCAGCTCGCCGGGCTTGTTGACCAGCGCAGACCCCGGTGCCGCCGGGGTGGACGATGACGGCGAGGAGGATGGAGAGCTTGCGCAGCCCGCAACGGCCAGGGCCAGTCCGGCAAGGGCCAGCCAGCGGACAAGACTCCTGCCTGCTGCCGCAAAACCGGAAGAAGTGGCAGGCTGCTGGCCCGGTGCGTGAGAGCGCATGGTGAAAAGGACTCCTTGGTAGACCGTCAGGGTCTTGCTGTGTGTGCGAACGGGGGCCGGATCAGCCGACCAGCTCAAAGGCGGCAGCCATCAGGTCGCGGGTGTACGGATGGCGGGGGGCGGCAAAAATATCACTGGCCGGGCCTTGTTCAACCACTTTGCCATCCTTCATCACCACCAGATGGTCGGCCAGTGCCCGCACCACCCGCAGGTCATGACTGATGAACAGATAGGCCAACTGATAGCGCTGTTGCAGGCTGCGCAGCAGGTCGATGATCTGGCTTTGCATCGACAGGTCCAGCGCACTGGTCGGCTCGTCGAGCACGATGAAGCGCGGTTTCAGCACCAGTGCCCGCGCAATGGCGATGCGCTGCCGCTGTCCGCCGGAAAACTCGTGCGGATAGCGGTCGGCGTGTTCGGCAGACAGGCCGACTTCCCGCAAGGCGGTGAGTACCTGTGCGTCCCGCTCGCTCTGCGGAGCCGAGGCAGCATGGATGGCCAGCCCCTCGCCGACGATCTCGCCGACGGTCATGCGGGGTGACAGGCTGCCATAGGGGTCCTGAAAGACGATCTGCATTTCCCGCCGCAAGGGCCGCAAGGCCGATGGTGACAGGGTGTCGATCCGCTGCCCGCCAAAGGTCACCGCGCCACTACCTTGGGTCAGGCGCAGCAGGCCCATGGCAAGGGTGGTCTTGCCCGAGCCGGATTCGCCAACCACCCCAACCGTCTGTCCCGCCCGTACCGACAGGCTGATGCCATCGACCGCCTTGATATGTCCCTGCGTCCGGCGCAGCAGGCCCTTTTTGACCGGGAACCACACCTTGAAGTCTTCGACCGCCATCACCGTCGGGGCGTCAACGACCATCGGGGCGGGGGCACCGCCGGGTTCCGAGGCCAGCAACAGGCGGCTGTAGGGGTGTTGCGGGGCCTGAAACAACTGCTGCACCGGGGCCGATTCGACGATCTCGCCGTCCTTCATCACGCACACATGGTCGGCCATGCGGCGGACGATGGTCAGGTCGTGGGTGATGAACAGTACCGCCAGCCCCAGCCGGGCCTGTAAATCCTTCAGCAAGCGCAGGATTTGCGCCTGAATGGTGACATCCAGCGCGGTGGTCGGCTCGTCGGCAATCAGGATGTCCGGCTCGTTGGCCAGCGCCATGGCGATCATCACCCGCTGACGCTGCCCGCCGGACAGTTCATGCGGCAGGGCATTCAGCCGCTGGCGCGGATCGGGCAGGCCGACCAGTTCCAGCAGCTCGATGATGCGGGCCCGCAGGGCGTCGCCGCGCAGGCCCCGGTGCAGGATCAGGACTTCGCCGACCTGCTTTTCAATCGAATGCAGCGGGTTCAGGCTGGTCATCGGCTCCTGAAACACCATCGCGATGCGGTTGCCGCGAATCTGGCGCAGGGCGGTGGGCGAGGCTCCCAGCAGTTCCTGGCCTTCAAAGGTGATGCTGCCGCGCGGGTGACTGGCAAACGGATAGGGCAGCAATTGCAGCAGGCTGAGCGCCGAGACCGACTTGCCCGAGCCGGATTCCCCGACCAGCGCCAGCGTCTGGCCCCGGTAGAGGTCAAACGAGACGCCCTTGACCGCCATCACCCGCCGGTCGCCAGAGCCAAAGGCCACCGCCAGATCGCGCACCGATAAAACCGGCAGGGTCGCAGAAGGGTGTGTCATGCTGGTTATCCCGTGTTGCGCTGGGTGGTCTTGCGTGGGTCAAAGGCATCGCGCACCGCCTCGCCGATGAACACCAGCAGCGACAGCATCACCGCCAGTGTGAGAAAGCCGGTGATCCCCAGCCATGGCGCCTGCAGGTTTTCCTTGCCCTGTTGCAGCAGGTCGCCGAGCGACGGGCTGCCCGGCGGCAAGCCCAGCCCGAGAAAGTCCAGCGAGGTCAGGGCCACAATCGACCCCGACAGCACGAACGGCATGAAGGTCAGGGTGGCGGTCATGGCGTTGGGCAGGACGTGGCGGACCATGATCTGCAGGTCGGACATGCCCAGGGCCCTGGCGGCGCGCACATAGTCGAAATTGCGCGCCCGCAGGAATTCTGCCCGCACCACTGCCACCAGCGAGGTCCACGAGAACAGCATCAGCACGATCAGCAGGGTCCAGAAGCCGGGGATCATCACGCTGGAGACGATCACCAGAATGAAGAACTGCGGCAAACCGGACCAGATTTCCAGAAAGCGCTGGGCCAGCAGGTCGAGCCAGCCGCCGAAGTAGCCCTGAACGGCCCCGACCGCGACACCGACCACCGATGAGCTGAGGGTCAGGGTCAGGCCAAACAGGATCGACAGGCGAAAGCCGTAAATCAGCCGGGCCAGCACATCGCGGCCCCCGTCATCGGTGCCCAGCCAGTTGGTGGTGGTTGGCGGGCTGGGGGCCGGTTGCGGCAGGTTTTGATTGACGGTCTGATAGGAAAAGCGGATCGGCGGCCAGATCATCCAGCCCTTTTCGCTGATCAATCCTTGCAGATAGGGGTCACGGTAATCGGCATAGGTATCAAAGTCGCCGCCAAAGGTGGTTTCGGGATAATCTTTCAGCACCGGCGCATACAGCCCGCCGTCATAGGCCACCAGCAGCGGGCGGTCATTGGCGAGGAACTCGGCCCCCAGCGTCAGCAGGAACAGGGCGAGGAAAATCCACAGCGACCAGAAGCCGCGACGGTTGGCGCAAAAGGCCGACAGGCGGCGGCGGGTGAGGGGGCTTAAGCGGCGGCTCATTGGCGGGCCTCGAAGTCAATGCGCGGATCGACCAGGGTATAGGTAACATCGCTGATCAGGTTCAGCACCAGACCAATCAGGGTGAACACGTAAAGGGTGCCAAAAATCACCGGGTAGTCGCGGTTGACCACGCTTTCGTAGCCGAGCAGCCCCAACCCGTCGAGCGAGAACACCACCTCGATCAGCACGCTGCCGGCAAACAGGATCGACACCAGCGCCGCCGGAAACCCGGCGATCACCAGCAGCATGGCGTTGCGGAAGATGTGACGATAGAGGATCTGCTTTTCTTCCAGCCCCTTGGCGCGGGCGGTGATCACGTACTGCTTGTTGATTTCTTCGAGGAACGAATTCTTGGTCAGCATGGTCAGGCTGGCAAAGCCGCCAATGGTCAGTGCCAGCACCGGCAGGGCCATGTGCCACAGGTAATCCAGCGCCTTGCCACCCCACGACAGGGTGGCCCAGTTTTCCGAGGTCAGGCCGCGTAACGGGAACCAGTTGAGATAACTGCCTCCGGCAAACAGCACCACCAGCAGGATGGCGAACAGGAACGACGGGATGGCATAGCCGATGATGATTGCCCAGCTGGTGGCGGTATCAAAGCGCGAGCCATCGCGCACCGCCTTGGCAATCCCCAGCGGGATCGAGATCATGTAGATCAGCAACGTTGACCACAGCCCGAGCGACACTGACACCGGCAGCTTTTCCAGCACCAGCGTGAACACGCTGCGGCCACGGAAAAAGCTGTCGCCAAGGTCAAACACCAGATAATCGCGCAGCATCTGGAGATAACGTTCGTGCAGCGGTTTATCAAAGCCGAACTGCCGTTCCAGCTGGGCGACGAACGCCGGGTCCAGTCCTTGCGCTCCGCGATAGCTTGATGGCGGGCTGCCGCCTGATCCGCTGGTTGAAGGGCCCGGGGAGGGGCTGCGGACTTCCCCTTCGCCGCCACCGCTGAGGCGGCTGGTGGCATCAACGGCGGTACCCTTGATCTGGGCAATTGCCTGTTCCACCGGGCCGCCGGGGGCAATCTGGACGATGAAGAAGTTGATCGTCAGGATGCCCAGCAGGGTCAGCGGAATCAGCAGCAGACGGCGAAGGATGTACGCGCCCATCGGTGCAGGCCCCCTTATTCGGCTTTGGGCTGAAAACCGACCGGCAGCCCTTTGGGGTCCGCCCACCAGGCCATCAATTGCATCCCCTGCATCGGTGAGACCGCTGGCATGCCGAACCGGTTCCACAGCGCAACCCGGCTGCTGGAAATGTGCCAGTGCGGGATGACCTGATGGCTCCATAACAGCACGCGGTCAAGGGCACGGGTGGCGGTGATCAGTTCGTTGCGGTCTTTCGCCTGCACCACCTTTTCAATCAGGGCATCAATCGCTGGTGAGCAAATGCCTGTGGTATTGCGCGAGCCATCCTGTTTGGCGGCGGCACAGCCCCAGAAATCACGCTGTTCATTGCCGGGGCTGAGCGACTGGCCCCAGATTTCGACCGTCATGTCGTAATCAAAGGTATCCATCCGCGTCTGGTACTGGGCGCTGTCAACGGTGCGCACCGACGCCTCGATCCCCAGCCGCTTCAGGTTCTGGGCGAAGGGTAGGGCGATGCGTTCCCACGTCGGGTCGGACAGCAGGATTTCAAAGCGGAACGGCTGGCCTTGTGCGTTGGTCAACACACCGTCCTTCACGCTCCAGCCCGCCGCCTTCAGCAGCTCCATCGCCTGCCGCAGATTGACCCGCAGGCCATTGTCTCCGGCGGTCGAGGGGGGCTGATACACCGTGGTAAAGACATCGGGCGGCAGGTCTTTGCGCAACGGCTCCAGCAGCGCCAGTTCATCCTTGCCGGGCAGGCCGGTGGCGGCCAGTTCCGAGTTGTCAAAGTAGGAAACGGTGCGCAGGTACTGGCCGTAGAACAGGTTCTGGTTCGACCATTCAAAATCAAAGGCCAGCGCCAGCGCCTGCCGCACCCGGTCGTCCTGGAACAGCGGGCGGCGCAGGTTATAGGCAAAGCCCTGCATGCCGGAGGGCATCTTGTGCGGCACGTCCAGCTTCAGCACCTTGCCATCCTTGACGGCGGGGACGTCGTAGCCGGTGGCCCACAGCTTGGCGACGTTTTCCGGCCGCACGTCATAGGCTCCGGCCTTGAACGCCTCGAGCGCAACGGTGGTGTCGCGGTAATAGTCGTAGCGGATGGTGTCAAAGTTATACAGGCCCCGGGTCACTGGCAGGTCTTTGGCCCACCAGTCGGCAATGCGCTCATAGACCACATAGCGCCCGGCCTCAAAGCTCTTCAGGCGATAGGGGCCACTGCCGACCGGCGGTTCCAGCGTGCTGGCCGAGAAGTCTTTGCCGTCCCAGAAATGTTTCGGCAGGATCGGCATTTCCCCCAGAGTCAGCGGCAATTCGCGGTTGCTGCCATCCTTGAAGGTAAAGGTCACCTGACGGGGACCGCTTTTGCTGACCTCTTTCACATCGCCATAATAAAAGGCGTAAAAGGGCCGACCTTTTTCTTTCAGGGTGTTGAACGACCAGATCACATCTTCGGGGGTGACCGGCTTGCCGTCGCTGAATTTGGCCTGCGGGCGCAGGGTAAAGGTGACAGCGGTGTTGTCCGGGGTCAGGGTGACGCTTTCGGCCAGCAGGCCGTATTCGGTAAAGGCTTCGTCGGCGGCCGGGGTTAGCAGGGTTTCGTACACCATGCCAATGCCTGCCGGGGGTGTTCCCTTGATGGTAAAGCTGTTGAAGGTGTCATAGCTGCCCATCGCCGCCAGCTTCAACTCACCGCCTTTGGGGGCGTCCGGGTTCACGTAGGCAAAATGCTTGAAGTCCGGCCCGTATTTCGGGCTGCCGTGCAGGGTCAGGGCGTGGCGGGGAGCATCACCAGCAAAGGCCGGCAGCGCCGGGGCCACAAACAGGGCAGAACACCACAGCGGCAGCGCCAGCAGCGCACGACGGGAGACAGAAAGCATGGGCCGGCAAGCTCCTGAAGCAGCAGGGAGAGGGCGTGTCACGGATGACACGCCCTCATAATGGGTTGCAAAATCGGATCAATCAAGCCTGCCACCCGTGGTGTCCAGACCCGTGTGATGGACACAACGAGGGGCTTATTCCCACACCCACTGGCCGTTTGCATTCATGTGGGCGCGCTTGATGACCGCCCCTCCCGTGCTCGCAGCCGGAGTGCTGGAGGCGGGAGCCTTGGCGGCAGAAGAGCTGGTCGTCGGGCTGGCGGGGGCGGTGGTTGCCTTGGTGGCGGTCGTTTGCGTCGATGTAGCCTGAGTAGCGCGCTGGGCGATGGCCGCGTTGCGTTCTGCCGCCTTGCGGTCGGCCTCTTCTCGTGCGGCCTGACGGGCAGCAGCCTTTTCGGCTGCGGCTTGTTCGGCTGCGGCTTTCTGGGCAGCGAGTTTATCCGCTGTGGCCTTCTCGGCGGCTGCCTTTTGCGTGGCAGCCTTCTCTGCAGCGAGCTTCTGAGCTGCAGCCTTTTCGGCGGCAAGCTTCTCTGCTGTGGCCTTTTCGGCAGCGAGCTTCTCTGCTGCGGCCTTTTCGGCGGCAAGCTTCTCTGCTGCGGCCTTTTCGGCGGCGAGTTTCTCCGCTACGGCCTTTTCAGCAGCGAGCTTCTCCGTCGCGGCCTTTTCGGCGGCAAGCTTCTCCGCTGCGGCCTTTTCAGCAGCGAGCTTCTGAGCTGCGACCTTTTCGGCGGCAAGCTTCTCCGTCGCAGCCTTTTCGGCGGCGAGTTTCTCCGCTGCGGCCTTTTCAGCAGCGAGCTTCTCCGTCGCAGCCTTTTCTGCGGCGAGTTTCTCCGCTGCGGCCTTTTCGGCGGCGAGCTTCTCTGCCGCAGCCTTTTCGGCGGCGAGTTTCTCCGCTGCGGCCTTTTCAGCAGCGAGCTTCTCTGCCGCAGCCTTTTCGGCGGCGAGTTTCTCCGCTGCGGCCTTTTCAGCAGCGAGCTTCTCCGTCGCAGCCTTTTCAGCAGCGAGCTTCTCCGCTGCGGCCTTTTCAGCAGCGAGCTTCTCCGTCGCAGCCTTTTCGGCGGCGAGTTTCTCCGCTGCGGCCTTTTCAGCAGCGAGCTTCTCCGTCGCAGCCTTTTCTGCAGCGAGCTTCTCCGCTGCGGCCTTTTCAGCAGCGAGCTTCTCCGCTGCGGCCTTTTCGGCGGCGAGCTTCTCTGCCGCAGCCTTTTCGGCGGCGAGCTTCTCCGTTGCGGCCTTTTCGGCGGCGAGCTTCTCCGCTGCGGCCTTTTCGGCGGCAAGCTTCTCTGCCGCAGCCTTTTCGGCGGCAAGCTTCTCTGCCGCAGCCTTTTCGGCGGCAAGCTTCTCCGCTGCGGCCTTTTCAGCAGCGAGCTTCTCTGCCGCAGCCTTTTCGGCGGCGAGTTTCTCCGCTGCGGCCTTTTCAGCAGCGAGTTTCTCCGCTGCGGCCTTTTCAGCAGCGAGCTTCTCCGCTGCAGCCTTTTCGGCAGCAAGCTTCTCTGCCTCGGCCTTTTCTGCCGCCTTTTTCTCCGCCGCTGCCTTGTCTGCCGCAAGTTTGGCAGCAATCTTTTCCGCCATCAGCCGCTCAACGGTTTCCTTGTTGGCGGCCATTTTTTCGGCAACGGCTTTCTTTTCGGCAGCCAGTTGTTCGGCAGCAGCTTTCTCGGCGGCTTCCTGTTCGGCGATCAGTCTGGCGGCCTCGGCCTGTTCTGCAGCCGCCTTGTCGGCGGCGGCCTTTTCAGCAGCAAGGCGGGTCTGTTCGTTCAGGACTGCCTGTTGCTGTTCGATGCTGGGACCACTTTGGGTCCAGGCGCGGAATGAGGTTCGGGGGCCGGGAGAGAGCAGGACATATCCGGCAACGGCGGCTCCGATCAATGTTCCCAGTCCCCCGGCTGCCCAGGCCAGCCGGTTGCTGTGGTGCTTTTGATGCGTATGTTTGGGGGCTGGAGTCGTGCCGTCAATGACCGCCTTGACGTGCATGGCCAGGACCTCGGGGGTACCGAGGCGACAGGCCATCTGCATCGATTTGGCGCACAGGGTATTCAAAAGCGCCGGGAAGCCACCGGAGGCATTGGTCAGCAGGGGAATGGCGTCGGGGGCAAAAACCGGGTTGGTGACACCGGGCAGGCGACTGTCGGCGAGACGGTTGGCAATGTAATCGTCGATTTCCGTCTGGGTCAGCGGCGCAGTATTGAAGGAATAGCTGATGCCTTCCCGTACTTTTTCCATCGGCTTGGCAGCCAGCATGGCATCCAGCGCGGTTTGCCCGACCAGCAGAACATGCAGCAGGCGGCCGTTTTCGTTTTCCAGCTCGGACAGAACCTTGACGGCTTCGAGGCCGGACAGGCCGAGCGTCTGGGCTTCGTCGATCACCAGAACGGACAGGCGCTGTGCCTTTTGCTGGGCAATCAGAAAGGTTCCCAGCGGTTCGAGCGGATTGGTCCCCGCCGGGACGGCAGGCAGGCCAAACGCCTGACAGACCATGCTGATCAGGCTGCGCCCCTGTGCCTGCGGAGCGGTCAGCAGGGCCAGTTTGGGGGCGGGGGTCTTTTGCAGCAGTTTGTGGATCAGCATGTAGGTGGTCAGCGTCTTGCCGCTGCCGACCGGCCCAACCAGCTTCAGCAGGCCACCATCCTTCAGCAGGGCTTGTTCCAGCAGCTGCAACAGCCGGACGGAATGGGCCGTGGGGAAATAATGGTCCAGGGTCGGTCGCAGGAAGAAAGGATGTTCGCGCAAACCAAAGTGCGACAGGTATGACATGTATCAAACGTCCTGCAATGATCGCCGGCCGCCACAGGGCACACCAGCCCTGCGCTGAAAGGAGACTCTCACCGCTTGTCTGACCATCGCCTTTGTCTCCCCCGGCTTTGCGCCTGCTTTCCTACCGGCTATTCGCCATTCTGATCTGCGCCAACTGTACGGGAAAAGGGCGGGATGAGCAACGACAGCCACCGTAAGCAAGGGGGGGCAGTGGCTGTCAATGGAGCAGAGGGATGGGGGAAATGATAAAAAACGAAGGAAAACGAGGGGGAGCCGGTGTGTTTCCCGTCACTGACAGGGGAAATTCTTTTCCTGGAAGATCGTCAATGGCGAGACATATTTCAGACATAACATCCCGTGGTGGTTGGGCTCATATGGTCTTTTCGACCGCAGAGCACACCACATCAATAATCCGGGACTGGTCCTGCTCGCCAAGGTAGGGGTGCATCGGCAGGCTTACGACCTCTGCCGCCAGGTGTTCCGAAACCGGGCATCCCAGCGGGGCCTGTGGATAGTGGGCATAGCCGCTTTGGCGGTGCAGCGGGATTGGATAGTAGACCATGGTCGGAACGCCCTGCTCTTTGCAGGCCGCCATCATCTGGTCCCGCTGCGCAACCCGCAGGGTGTATTGCGCCCATGCCGATTGATATCCCGCCGGAACGGTCGGGGTGATGATGCTGTTCGGGCAACGGTCCTGAAAGGCGGCGGTATAGCGCGCTGCGATCCGGTCACGGGCGGCGAGTTCGTCGGCAAAAATGGCCAGTTTCTCGCTGAGGATGGCTGCCTGCAGGGTATCCAGACGGGAGTTCAGGCCAATGGCGACGTTGTCGTATTTGTCCTGCCCCTTGCCGTGGAACCGCAGGGAGCGCAGGCGGGTAGCCAACTGGTCATCATCGGTCAGGACGGCCCCGCCGTCACCATAGCATCCCAGCGGTTTGGCCGGGAAAAAGCTGGTGGCGGTCGCCTGACCAAAGGTTCCGGCGCGGCGGTCATCGATCGCGCCGCCAAACCCCTGAGCGGCATCGGCCAGAACCAGCAGGCCCAGATCCTCGGCCAGTGGCAGCAAGGTGTCATAGTCGGACGGCAGGCCGAACAGATCGACCGGGATCACCGCCCTGGGACGCAGACCCAGCGAACGGGCGTGGGCGACGGCCCCGTGCAGGCTGGCCGGGTCGATATCAAAGGTCTCGGGCTGGACGTCAACGAACACCGGCGTTGCCCCCAGCAGGGCCGGAGCTTCGGCGCTGGCGATGAAGGTGAACGAGGGCACAAACACCGCATCCCCGGGGCCAATCCCCCAGGCCATCAGCGGCAACATCAGGGCATCGGTGCCGTTGGCGCAGGAAATGACATGGCGGGCACCGCAAAACTCCGCCAGCTCGCGTTCAAAGTCCGCCACCTGACGGCCCATGATGTAGGCGCCTTCGCGCAGGACGGTGTCAATGGCAAGACGCAGGCGGTCACCAAGGCGGGCCTGTTGGGCGGCGAGGTCAATAAACGGCAGCGGCTGGGTCATTCGGGGGATATCTCTTCCAGACAATCCGGGGCAGTCAGACGATAGCGGCGGCCTTCCCGTGGGCAGACCAGATCCGGGCCAAGCTTTTCCCCGGCGTGGCTCATCCAGCCGATCTGGCGGGCGGGGACGCCCACCATCAGGGCATGGGCCGGGACATCGCGGTTGACCACCGTTCCGGCCCCAATGAAGGCATACGGGCCGATGGTGACGCCGCAGACGATGGTGCAGTTGGCCCCCAGGGTGGCCCCGCGCCGGACCCGCGTCGGGCGGTATTCGTCCTTGCGCGACACATGGGCGCGGGGGTTGTAGACGTTGGTGAACACCATGCTGGGGCCGCAGAAAACATCGTCTTCCAGCTCGACGTCATCATAAACCGAGACGTTGTTCTGGATGCGCACGCCGTTGCCGATGCGCACCTTGCCAGCGACAAAGACATTTTGCCCCAGCGAGCAGTTTTCGCCGATGCTGGCACCGGCGCAGACATGCACCCAGTGCCAGACGGCAGTCCCCGCACCAAGGCGGGCCCCGTCATCGACGATGGCTGTCGGGTGGATTTTGACCGCAGGTTTGCTGTCGTCCATCGCCGGGGGTTACTCCGCGACCTGACGGCAGAACGGGTGGTAGTCACCGCTCAGGCCGCTGGGCGTGGTCTCGCGGATCTGGTGGACGGTTTCGATGCAGGCGCGGGCCTCTTCCAGACCAAAGCCGCCGCCGGACAGGATGTGGCGATAGCTGTCGGTGTGCAGATCGGTGAAACCTTCGGAGAATTCCAGTTCTTCCCCGGCAATGGTGATCGAGCGATAGGTGCGCTTGCCGCTGGCCTTGGCATCAGGCGGCAGATAATCGGCATTGATCGACAAGAACCAGCGCACCCGCGCCTGACGGTAGGTCAGCATGCCAGCGGCCACATCGGCCTTGTGCAGGTGGACAACGCTGTCTTGTTGCGGACCAAACACCCAGCCCAGCATGTCAAAGAAATGCACGCCGATGTTGGTGGCAATGCCACCGGACTTGGCCAGATCGCCCTTCCAGCTGATGTCGTACCACTTCCCGCGCGAGGTCAGGTAGGTCAGGTCGACGTCAAACACCTGATCGGCCGGAGCAGCGGCGATTTTTTCGCGCAGCGCCACGATGGCCGGATGCAGGCGAAGCTGCAGGATGTTGTACAGGCGCTTGCCGGTTTCTCGTTCGATTTCGGCCAGCCCATCAAGATTCCACGGGTTCAGCACCAGCGGCTTTTCACAGATCGCATCGGCGCCGGAGCGCAAGGCAAAGCGGATGTGGGCATCATGCAGGTAGTTGGGCGAGCAGATGGCGACATAATCCAGCCCGGCTCCCTTGCGGCGGAGCTTGTCGATATGGCGGTCAAAGCGTTCGAATTCGGTGAAGAAGCTGGCTTCGGGGAAAAAGCTGTCGATGATGCCGACGCTGTCGCTGGGGTCGAGGGCGGCCACCAGATCGTTGTTGGTGTCGCGGATTGCTTTCATGTGACGGGGAGCAATATAGCCAGCGGCACCGATCAGACCAAAAGACTTCATGATTCGTAAAACGCCATTCCGCTAGGGCGCAAGGCTGCGCCGGGGGCTGCAAGGAGGTTCGACCTTAAAACTTTGGGTCGCGCCGTTCAAGACAGACCATGCCCCGGCAGCCTTCCGTCCGTCCGTGGGATTTGCGCTTGCCGGGCAGAGGCGCTATACCGAAGGCCTTCAGGTAGATGAGGGGAGATTCTGGGCGGATGAGCGGGACGATGACACTCGATGAACTGGCGGACAATTTTTCCCTGTTTGATGACTGGGAAGACCGCTACCGCTACATCATTGACCTTGGCAAGAAAATGACGCCGCTGCCGGACAGTGCCAAAGTGCAGGCCAACAAGGTCGAAGGCTGTATCAGTCAGGTCTGGCTGACCAGTCAGATTGAGGGCACCGGCGCGCAGGCGGTGCTGACCTTTCAGGCGGATTCGGATGCCCACATCGTGCGCGGCTTGCTGGCAATCCTGCTGATCCTGTTTTCGGGCAAAACGGCGCAGCAGATTGCCGCCATTGACGCTGATCACGAACTGGCCAAGCTGGATCTGGATCAGCACATCAGCCCCAACCGCCGCAACGGGGTGGCCAGTGTGGTGCGGGTGATTCAGGGGACGGCGCGGCGTTTGCTGGCTGCCTGACCTGCTCTTTCCTTGTTGGCGTAACAGTGTTTCTGCCCCCGTCGAGCCATCTGCTCCGGGGGCATTTCTTTTTATTCGACGGTATACCTACGGGGGTCCGTAGGTGTGCGCGCCAGCCGGGGCTGGCAGTCTCTGGGCAGTTGCTTCTGCCGGATTGCGAGAGACGAACGATGATTGATTGCGTCACCCTTGCCACCTCCCATCTGTTCGGGGATGCCCTGGCCGCCCAGCACCGCCTGCGGTATCGCGTGTTTATCGAGCGTCAGCAGTGGGATGTCCCGCACTGGCAACAGATGGAATACGACCAGTATGACACTCCGGCGGCATCCTACCTGATTTACCGTGATGAGCAGGGTGAAGCCCGTGGCGTGTCCCGCATGAGCCCGACCACTCGTCCCTACATGCTGAAAGACGTGTGGCCGGACATGGTTTCGGCCGAGGATCTGCCGTGCTCCTCGCTGGTGTGGGAAGGGACGCGGATCGGTATCGACCGTGATCTTTCCCCTGCCGAACGCCGCCGTGTGCTTGGCGAGCTGGTCTGCGCCTATGCCGAATTCGGGCTGGCGCATGGGGTTGAATGGATCATCGGCGTCATGCCGACCCTGATTATCCGGTCTTTGTTCGAGCGTTCCGGCTGGCATGTCGAATTGCTGGGAGAGCCGCGGGTGCTGGGAGGCGACAAGGTGCGTGCCGGCAAGCTGCGGGTTGATCAGGCGACGCTGGAACGGGCCCGGACCTTCTTCGGTATCGAAGGCCCGATCCTGCGACTGGGCGCTGATCTGATGAAGGAGGTCGCATGATCCACCATTCTGCCAGCCTCGCGAGCGGGCGGGGCGATGAGGGGGCTGCTACGGCATTGCCTCAGGATGAAGCCGGGGAACGGGCGATGGCGTTGGTTCCCGGTCTGAGCTTTCTGGTCCGGCAGGCCCACTGCGACGGGTTGGATCAGGTGTCGCAAATTCTTGCTGGTGCCCTGGAAGGGGTCATGCGCTGGATCGAAGAGGAGAATGTTCATGGGCGATCACTTACTCAAGAACGTCATTAAGCGCTCTGAGGTTTTGCTGGACCATGCTGATGATCCGGTGCGGGACACGTTTAGCGAAGCGCGGGCGTTGCAGAACTGTTTGCGCTACCTGTTGCGGGATGCCAGTGAATTGCGGCTGGACATGACATCCCGTCTGCTGGCTGCCGCGATCGAAGCCATCGATACCGAGCTGCAGCCACGGCAAAACTGATTGGCAGCAGGGGTATCGCGAGAGGATTGTCAGGCCCGAGCGGGAGGTTTCCTCCTCCGCTCGGGCTTTTCGTTCCGGAAGATGCGAGCAAGGGCCGATGAACACCGTTCGGCTGATTTTGCCGATCCCCGAAAATGAGGGGGGTGCTTTAGGTCTATGGAATCATTCCCTTTTCGTCCCGCAACCCCGTATGCGAGGGTGGGTATTTTTTGCCTATCTTGATGTAATCTGCTGCAAAAATTTCCTAGCCTATTGATTTCGCAATTTTTTTATCGAAAGCAGCGCCGGATTTCTCCGTCTCCCCCGTATTAGACACAGTTCAGCACCACACCGCATGGTTTGTGGGATGCCACGAGCCTCACGCGACGGGAGCCAGTGTTATGCAGATGTCCGAAGGTATGCGCGTCATCGAAGCGACTGAAGTCCCTCTGGGGGCCTCGTCCAGCGATGATACTTTGATGGAATTCATCAAGGCCGGAGATCAGCGGGCATTCCGTGAGCTGGTCACCCGTCATCTTGACCGGGTGTATGCCGTGGCCCTGCGCATTCTGGGCAATCGCGCTGATGCTGAAGATCTGGCGCAGGATGCTTTTCTGCGTCTGTGGACGGCCCGGGAACGCTGGGAGCCCGGTCGGGCCCAGGTCGGGACGTGGCTCTATCGTGTGGTGGTCAACCGCTGCATTGATCTGCGACGCAAGTCGCGGGAACTGGCGGTCGATGAAGTGCCCGACGTGGCCGATGATGCGGCCAGTGCGGTGACCACCATCCATCAAGGTGAAATGAGCCGCAAGCTGGATGATGCCCTGACCGCCTTGCCGGAACAGCAACGGGCCGCAGTGGTGTTGTTCTATTTCGAAGACCTCAGCAATGCCGAGATTGCCGATGTGATGGAAACGACCGTGGCGGCGGTTGAGTCCTTGCTGAAACGGGCGCGGAAAAAGCTGCGGGATGTGATGCGCGGTAGTGAGGCGGATGCCTACCACCTGTTTGATGCGTAACGACGCGTTGGGCGTAAAGGGTTTCCGGGCAGTGCAGGCTGTCGTGTGAATAACGAGGGGAAGGGGCGAACAATGTCTCATTCTGACGCGGGGAATGCCGGTTGTGGTGATGCTGCAGTAATCGATCTGGCTGCGCGTCGTGAACAGCGTGCCGTCGAACGTGAAGTGGCTGAAATTCTGGCTTTGGCGGCGACGGTCGGGGCGCAATTGGCCGCATTGGAAGTCGAGCAGGTTTTTGCTTTTTCTGCTGATCTGATGGGGATGCAGGGGCATGCGGGCGCTGCGGCGCAGGTTGTTGCCTTGCGGCCTTGATCGCCTTTGTCCATGAGCATCATCTTTTTCCGGCAATGTGCCGGATGGCTGGGATGTGTGCCAGCCCCTGTGCTGGCGCTTGAGGCATCCCGATACCCTTTCGGTACTCAACCCTCACCTTGAGTACCGGATACGCCAGAGGTAATCCGTTCCCCGTACCCACCAGTCCGTTCGGATTGCCTCTGGCACCCCGCCTTATGAGTATAAAGAACTACTTTTCTGATTTTGTTAATTTTTTCTTCAGAATTTTCATTTTCTCGCGCCAGGAAAGAACCCTCCCCCTCGTACCACTCCATGAAAAGCCGGTCCGAAGACTGGTTCCGCCGTGATTGTCACGGCAACGTCCCGAATGGAGTCGTTCATTATGCCCGTCATTAGCACCAATACCGCTGCCAACTCTGCCCTGCGTTTCCTGAACGCCAACAGCAGTGAACAGTCCAGCTCGCTGTCGAAAATCGCCAGCGGCTCGCGCATCAACAAGGCTTCCGATGATGCCGCCGGTCTGGCCATCTCGACCGGCCTGTCCTCGGACGTGACCACCCTGAACCAGGCGGCGACCAACGCGTCGCAGGCGTCGTCGATCCTGCAGATCGCTGACGGCGGCATGTCCAACATTGCCGACATCCTGGAACGCATGAAGGCCTTGGCCACCCAGTCGAACTCCGGCTCGGTGACCGATGACCAGCGGACCTACCTGCAGGCTGAATTCTCGGAACTGCAGGAAGAAATCGACGGTATTGCCAAAGGCACCCGCTACAACGGTGAATCGCTGCTTGATGGTACCGGCTCGATGGCTTCGGGCGTCGACTTCATGGTCGGTACCTCGACCACCGACGTCATCAGCGTGCAGATCGACGACGTTGATTCGACCGAACTGGGTGTGGACACCTCTGCCATCAACGTCAGCAGCCAGTCGGATGCCCAGACGGCCCTGACCGCCATTGATGCCGCGATTACCTCTGTGGCGAGCTCGCGGGCTGAAATCGGTGCGTCGATGTCCCGCTTCGAGTTCCGCTCGGACACCATTGCCACCTCGATCGAAAACACCGAGGCGGCGAATTCGGCGATCACCGATACCGATGTGGCGACCGAGCAGACCAAGCTGTCGTCGGCGGAAGTGAAGACCCAGGCGGCTATCGCTGCGCTCAGCTCGGCCAACGAAATGCCGCAGAACCTGCTGGACCTGCTGCGTTAACGGTTGCCAGGTCGCGGTGGAATATCCTCTTTCCACTGCATTCTGCCTGACACGCTTATCAAGCCCTGCGCTCTTGTTTGCGAGCGCAGGGCTTTTTGTATTGGCCCACCGATTCTTTGAGCATTTTCAAGTTGACCGCCTACGGTCAACGGCTCGGAAAATGCGGCGCTAGACCAGCGTGCCTGCGTCAGATTTAACGCACGCTGGTCCAGGGTCAGGGAGTCTTCATCCTCTCGGGCTATTGGTCGTAGGCAAAGGGTTGGTGCTTTGCATGCATACTTTAGTCGCATTATTTTTACTTTTGGTCGAAAAAAGGGGAGGGAATTGCGCCAGGAAAGAAATGCGGGGTCGTATTACCCACTGAAAAGCCGGTCCGAAGACTGGTTTGGCCGTGAATGGTCACGGCAACTTCTCGAATGGAGTCGTACACCATGCCCGTCATTAGTACCAATACCGCTGCCAACTCCGCCCTGCGTTTCCTGAATGCCAACAGCAGTGAACAGTCCAGCTCGCTGTCGAAAATCGCCAGCGGCTCGCGTATCAACAAGGCTTCCGATGATGCCGCCGGTCTGGCCATCTCGACCGGCCTGTCCTCGGACGTGACCACCCTGAACCAGGCGGCGACCAACGCGTCGCAGGCGTCGTCGATCCTGCAGATCGCTGACGGCGGCATGTCCAACATTGCCGACATCCTGGAACGCATGAAGGCCCTGGCCACCCAGTCGAACTCCGGCTCGGTGACCGATGACCAGCGGACCTACCTGCAGGCCGAATTCTCGGAACTGCAGGAAGAAATCGACGGTATTGCCAAAGGCACCCGCTACAACGGTGAATCGCTGCTTGATGGTACCGGCTCGATGGCTTCGGGCGTTGACTTCATGGTCGGTACCTCGACCACCGACGTCATCAGCGTTACGATTGATAATGTTGATACGACCGAATTGGGGGTGGATGCCTCTACCATTAACGTCGGCACCCAGTCGGATGCTCAGGCTGCCCTGACCGCCATTGATGCCGCAATCGACACCGTTTCCAGCTCGCGGGCAGAAATCGGCGCATCGATGTCGCGCTTCGAGTTCCGTGCGGACACCATCGCCACCTCGATCGAAAACACCGAGGCAGCGAATTCGGCGATCACCGATACCGACGTGGCGACCGAGCAGACCAAGCTGTCGTCGGCGGAAGTGAAGACCCAGGCGGCGATTGCGGCGCTCAGCTCGGCCAACGAAATGCCGCAGAACCTGCTGGACCTGCTGCGCTAATTCTACCCGTTTCTCCGCTCAAACACGGAATCCCCGCACTACCTCCCTCCCGGTGGTGCGGGAATTTGTTTTGTTGTGATCACCCTGTTCGAAATGACGAAAAAACTTTCGGGAAACGCGCCAGGAAAGAAAAGCGGGGCCGTATTACCCAATGAAAAGCCGGTCCGAAGACTGGTTCCGCCGTGAATGGTCGCGGCAGCTTCTCGAATGGAGTCGTTCATTATGCCCGTCATTAGCACCAATACCGCTGCCAACTCTGCCCTGCGTTTCCTGAACGCCAACAGCAGTGAACAGTCCAGCTCGCTGTCGAAAATCGCCAGCGGCTCGCGCATCAACAAGGCTTCCGATGATGCCGCCGGTCTGGCCATCTCGACCGGCCTGTCCTCGGACGTGACCACCCTGAACCAGGCGGCGACCAACGCGTCGCAGGCGTCGTCGATCCTGCAGATCGCTGACGGCGGCATGTCCAACATTGCCGACATCCTGGAACGCATGAAGGCCTTGGCCACCCAGTCGAACTCCGGCTCGGTGACCGATGACCAGCGGACCTACCTGCAGGCTGAATTCTCGGAACTGCAGGAAGAAATCGACGGTATTGCCAAAGGCACCCGCTACAACGGTGAATCGCTGCTTGATGGTACCGGCTCGATGGCTTCGGGCGTCGACTTCATGGTCGGTACCTCGACCACCGACGTCATCAGCGTGCAGATCGACGACGTTGATTCGACCGAACTGGGTGTGGACACCTCTGCCATCAACGTCAGCAGCCAGTCGGATGCCCAGACGGCCCTGACCGCCATTGATGCCGCGATTACCTCTGTGGCGAGCTCGCGGGCTGAAATCGGTGCGTCGATGTCCCGCTTCGAGTTCCGCTCGGACACCATTGCCACCTCGATCGAAAACACCGAGGCGGCGAATTCGGCGATCACCGATACCGATGTGGCGACCGAGCAGACCAAGCTGTCGTCGGCGGAAGTGAAGACCCAGGCGGCTATCGCTGCGCTCAGCTCGGCCAACGAAATGCCGCAGAACCTGCTGGACCTGCTGCGCTAAGACAAAGCTGAAGGCGAGTGACCTCAGCCTCTCGCCTTCAGACGGAATGGCCGATGATTGTCCTCACCAGAGTCATCGGCTGGCCGGGGACAGGAAACACCCCATACCCACCAGTCCACGTTTCCTGTTCCCGGCATTTCTTTTTTGTCCTTGTCCCATGCTTGCATGTGCTGGTCATGCGGGACGGAAATGCCCCGTCGAAAGCATGTGAACGGCAGAGTGCAGGAGACGGCGGCGATGGTTTCGGTTACATACTCGACAGACGGCACAACCATGCAGACCTATACCTATTCAGCGAGTTCGCTGGATATGGATACGGATGCGCTGATCGATGCGGCTGTCTATGCGAAGATGCAGCCAGCCTATAACCTGGAAACCAAGATCACCACGGCAGAGACCAAAATCACATCCTATACCGAACTGCAATCCCTGCTGACGGATTTGCAGGATGCTGGAGATGCCTTGCGGAATTCGTCCGCGATTTCGGATATTGACAGCAACGTCTTTCTGGCCCGCACGGCCTATCTGACCAGCAGTGACGGCGTTGATGCCGGGAATTATCTGGATGTGACCGTTGATTCCGATACGGAAACCGGCAATTACAGTCTGGTCATCGATCAAATCGCCGAAGCGCACAAGATTTCTGGCAGCAGTGTTTCTGATTCCTCTGCCGAGATGGGCTATACCGGCTCTTTTACGCTGGGGCTGGAAGATGGTGACAGCGCGACCATCAGCGTGACCTCCGACATGTCGCTGGATGAAATTGCCACCGCGATCAATGCCGAGGCGGACACCACCGGCGTCAAGGCCAGTGTGGTGCAGGTTGATTCCAGCACCTATACGATGGTGCTGACCGCCCAGGATACCGGCAAGGAAATCGAGACGTCCTCCACCAGTGGCACGGACATCATGAACAGTCTGGGGTTCACCGACAGCAGCGGTGATTTCAGCAACGTGTTGAACGAAGCTCAGGATGCCATCATCGAAGTCGATGGTCTGACCATCACCCGTGACAGCAATGAAATTGATGACGTGCTGGATGGGGTGACGTTCAACTTGTATGCCGCCACCGCCGGGGCGACGGTTGATGTCGAGATTGCGGAGAACGTTTCGGACATCAAGACGGCGATCAGCGATTTCGTCGATGCCTACAATGCGTTCCGTGAATTCGTCGCCACCAATCAGGCCACCTCGACCGACGGCTCGGCCAGTGATGATGCTGTTCTGTTCGGGGACTATTACCTGCGCTCGGCGAACAGCACGATGTCATCGCTGTTGTCGACCGGGCATGGTGGCTATTCGTTGCGCGATTTCGGCATCACGCTCAATTCCAGTAACGAGCTTGAGCTTGACGAAGACACCCTGAACGAAGCCCTGCTGAACAATCTGGATGGGGTGCAGTCTTTCTTCGCCTTCGAGATGACCTCGTCGTCCGATGATCTTGGGATCATCGCCTCGCCGCTGGCCTCGGGCGATACCACCTTTACCCTCGATCTGACCGTTGACAGCAACGGTGACCTGAGCACCGCCTCGGTCGGGGGGGACTCTTCCCTGTTTACCGTCAAGGGCAGTCGTATCGTTGGTGCCGAGGGAACGATCTATGAAGGGATGACGCTGGTTTATACCGGCGATACCACCCAGTCGATCACTGTGACCCTGTCGCAGGGGATGGCCGACCAGCTGTATCACCAGATGGACAATTATGCCGACAGTTCCGACGGCTCGCTGGCCGATGCCATTTCGACGCTGGACGACCAGATCGATTCCTGGGGTGACGATATCGACAACATCACCACGCGCGCGGAAAAGTACCGCACGACGCTAGAGGCGAAATACACCGCGATGCAGACGGCCTATGAAACGGCACAGATTCTGCTCGATCAGCTTGAGGCTAACTCGAATGCATCAAACGATGACTAACAAACGGATGTCCGGGGCCTATGGCGCGATGGCGCAGCGGGGCGTCGGGGCCTATCAAAGTTCGGGGGGCGGTGTTCCGCCGCACATGATCCAGGCGGTGCGGATGCTGGATGGTCTGGTCGAACAGATCGGGCGTGCGCATACCTGCGATGTGCAAAAGCAGTACGAAGCCGAATATCGGGCGGTCGAACTGGCAACGTTGATCCTCAGTGGCCTGTTGTCGATGATCGACAGCCGTCAGGGGACTGTGGGGGCAAATCTCGAAAAGACCTATCGCAGTCTGATGAAGGCGTTGGTCGGGGTGTGCGCCATGCCGGGAAGTCAGGGGCAATACCTGCGCCTGTATGATGCGGCGCTGGAATTGCGCAATGCCTGGGCGTCGATTTGCAACTTGCCGATGATGCCGATGCCCGAAGCCTTTGCGGCTGAACTGGCCAGCAATCCGCCGGTTTCCGGTCGGGATCGCCGTGGGGCTGCTGTCGCTGAATAATATTGTGTCCGGCACAACGCCGGTGCGTTCATGAGCGATACGAGGTAAGATTACGGTCAGGCACGGCGGGCAGAATGCTTGCCGTATGGAAAGAAAGACCGACCCAAATGCCGATGTCGTTGGAAACGTTCCACGATTTTGTGGATACTTATGGCTCGCGCCTGACAGAGTGGCCTGCCTCTGTGCGTCAGGATGTTGACCAGCTTCTTCTCGAGTCATCCGAGGCCCGTGCCGTGTTGGCGGCGGCGCGCGAGGTTGATGCCTTGTTGCGATCCGTAGAACCGGTGTCAGCCCCGATGGGATTGCTGGACCGGATTTGTCAGGCTGCCCGGGAAACGCAGCCCGCAGATGATGTGGCTCCGCCTCGCTCCCCTGATGCCTCTCCCTTTTTGGGCGATTTTGGCCGTAGAGCGGGCTTGCAGCGGCGTGTTGCCCTCGGCAACGAGGGTGACAGAGCGGCTGTTGCGGTGATGAGGATCCCGGGCATCACCATGGTGGGCCTCGCCAATGTCGGCCTGTTGCTGACGGGTGTCATCTGGCTGCTCAGCCGTCCCCTCTGAGCGGTAGCCCGCGGGCGAAGACTCCCGCATCCAATCCTGACCAACACACACATTTTCCTGCACAGCAGCCGCCCCGATGCCGAGGCGGCTGCTTTTGTTTTTGGCGTTTTAAAAAGTGCGCCAGCTTTCCTGCCCCGCTCCGTAGAAGGCTTAGAAGAGCAAGACGAGGGTCTTGCACCCACTGAGCATAAAAGGATGCAGCCTCGCTGCTCCCGCTCCAGGCGGGACAGTCAGAAAGCTGGGAGAGCGTGTCATGACGGTGAGTTCCACAACGCTGTATGCGACCACAGACAGCACGTCGACCACGACGAGCAGCTCTTCGTCGACGACGCTGTCCGCAGACTTCGATACTTTCCTGACCTTGCTGACCACCCAGCTGGAAAACCAGAATCCGTTGGATCCAATGGATTCAAACGAATTTACCAGTCAGTTGGTGCAGTATTCCCAGCTTGAGCAGCAGATGGCGACCAACGACACGCTGGATAGCATCTATAGCTCCCTCAACACCCTCAGCATCAATTCCGCCCTTGGCTACGTCGGGTCCGAAGTCACCGTTTCCGGTGAGACGGCTCCGCTGGGCGAAGGCAGCGATGGCATTGACTGGATTTATGACCTCGACAGCGAAGCCGACAGCGTGACCCTGACCATCAGTGACTCTGATGGCAACGAAGTCTGGTCCGGCACCGGGGATACCGACGAGGGCCTGAATTACTTCACGTGGGACGGCACGGACTCGGACGGCAATGCCGTTGATGCTGGTGTGTACACCCTGAGCGTGACCGCAACGGACTCCGATGGCGAAAGCATCGATACCGGGATTGCCTTCACCTCGACGGTGAGCGGCATCGATACCTCGGACGGTGACATGACCCTCGAACTGGAGGGCGAAATGCGTGTCACCCTCGATGCTGTCCAGAAGATCGAAACCTAAGCGTTTCATCGACGTCTCGTAGTGCCCGAGAGCGGTGAGCGGCGCCTCAGGCTTTCAATTCGATTATTCTAGAAAAGTGAGGCTCAAAATGAGCATTGGTGGCGCCCTTAACTCTGCAGTCTCGGGTCTGAAGGCTCAAAGCACGGCGATGGCGATCATCTCCGACAACCTGTCGAATTCGGAAACGACCGGTTACAAGGCTCTGAGCACCAGCTTTTCCAACCTGGTCACTCAAAGCTCGCTCAGCAGCTCCTATTCTTCCGGTGGTGTGCGGGCAACCCCGCGCCAGAGCGTGGCTAATCAGGGTTTGATCGAGAGTACCAGCAGCACCACCGATATGGCGATTTCAGGCAACGGCCTGTTTGTCGTCACCGACAGCGTGGACAGCAACACCCTGTATTACACCCGTAACGGCTCGTTCGATCTCGATTCCGAAGGCTATCTGACCTCGAACGGCTATTACCTGCAGGGCTGGGCGCTGGATCAGGATGGCAGCGTGGTGGGTGGCAATGCCAACAGCTCGGCCAGCCTGACGGCGATTGACCTCAGCGCCTTCAACAGTTCGGCGGCGGCGACAACGACGACGTCCATTCAGGCCAATCTGCCGTCCACCGCCGAAGACGGTGATACCTTTACCTCGGCGATGGAAATCTATGACTCGCTGGGGACGGCACACACTGTCTCGATGACCTGGACCAAAACGTCGACCAGTGAATGGACTCTCGATTTTTCCGATCCGACCCTGTCGTCGGATGACTCGGTGACCTCCGGGACCATCTCGGGTGGCCCGATCAGCGTGACCTTTACCGATGGCGTTCTGGCCAGTGTCAGCCCTGACCCGGCGGAAATCACCGTTTCGGGCTGGACCACCGGTGCCAGCGACAGCACCATCACCATGGATCTGGGAACGGTCGGTGCCACCGATGGTCTGACCCAGTATGCCCCGACCGATAGCGACAATATCGACGTGCAGATCGAAGACATTTCGCAGGATGGTCTGAAATACGGCACCCTGAACGGGGTCGAAGTGCAGGATGACGGGACGGTTGTCGCCAGTTATGACAACGGCGACGAAGTGGCAGTCTACAAGATCCCGCTGGCGACCTTCACCAACTACAACGGCCTGAGCCTGAACACCGATGGTATGTATCAGGCAACGGCGGACTCGGGGACTTATACCCTGACCGAAGCCGGGACCGGTTCGGCCGGGACCATCACCGGGTCGGCGCTGGAAGCCTCGACGGTCGATACCGCCGAAGAATTCAGCAAGATGATTGTCAGTCAACAGGCCTATTCGGCAGCGTCGCAGATTATTACCACCTGTGGCGACATGTACGATGACCTGATGAGCGCCGTACGGTAACGGCGATGGTTGAGCGGCGTCTGCGTCCGGCTGTTCGATCCGGTTCTGCTGTCAAAACAGCGGAAACCATCCCGGCTCCTGCATCTGTCCCGCAGGCAGCTGCGGAGCCGGATACGGCTCTGGTAGCCGAGGTTGTGCCCTTGCCTGTTCCCGGTGTCTCTGCGGCGTTGATGCGCAAGGTGCGCGCCAGCCGCCGTCGGGCCGAACGGCATCCGGCACCGCTGGAGGCGTCTGCCCAGGAACAGGCTCTGCGCCGCCTGAAGCATCAGGTGCAGAAGTATTTGCGCGCCTATCCCGATGGTCCCAAAACTCCCCTCGAGCGAGTCGTTCTGGCATCCCTGAAGCATGAACTTCTCGTTTTATTGAGGAAAATCAAGGATGAACGGGAATCTGTTGCCCGCCAGATGGGGCAAACATCCGTTCGGACCAAGGCGGTATCCGCTTACGCAAAAACCTTTCGGAAAACTTAACCGTCCCGCGCCCGGTTTTCCGTCCCGGACCGTATCAGTTCTAGAGCAATGAGCGCAAAAGTGGGAACCGGTTTTGCGCGCCATCACTGCGACAGATCAATAGGGGCCGGTCTGAAAGGCTGGCGATCTTCCCCTCCCAAAGAAAGGGACCAGAACCATGAGCCGCACCGCTTCTGTTAATCGTGCCGTTCGCTCTTCCCGCCCTGTTCGAGGGGCGGGTGCCAGCGCCGAGCGGGCAGCTTCGGTGGCAACCTTTGCCCAGCCGACGATTGATGACCTGATCCGCGTCATGCGCGAGCTGCATGATCTGGTGGCCAGTGAGAACGATGCGTTGCGCCGGGGTCTGCCGGCTGCGGCGGTCGAGACCACCGATCGCAAGGAAAAGCTGCAGGTTGCCTTCCGCGCCCTGTACCGCCAGTTGCTGCGTCGGGGGGCGCCGCCGCTGCCAGCCGGTCAGGTGGAGCAGTTGCAGGGGCTGGGGACCACCCTGCGGTCGCTGGCGGTGGAAAACGCCGCCCGTCTGGAGGCAGCCCTCAGTGCCAGCCAGCAGCGCATTGATCAGGTGATGAATGCCCTGCGGACCAAAATTGCCGAAGACCATTCGGGTTATCGCGGTGATTACGGCAACGTGCAGGCCCTGCGGGCGCACTTTGTCGATTATGGCCGCTCCCTCGACGTTTAACGCGTTTTTCGCTCTACGCGCAGCAAAAGGGGAGGACGGCAGCCATGTCCATGCGTATCGCCTATAGCGCAGCAAACAGTGCGCTGATGACCATTCAGTCGCAGATGTCGGTGAGCTCGAACAACATCGCCAATGCCGACACCGACGGCTATACGCGCAAGGTTGCCAACCTGACGGCCACCAACAGCGGGTCTTACGGAACCGGGGTGACGGTCAGCAGCGTTACCTCGACCGCCAGCAGCAGCATGGTCAAGTCGGTGGTCAAGGCCAGTTCCACCCTCGGCTCGGCCGAGGTGGTGGCGTCGTACATGAGCAGCCTTGGCGATGCCATGGGCACCATCGACAGCGACGGCACCACCGGCAGCAGCCTGTCCAGCATGATTGATGATCTGGAAAGCTCGTTGCGGTCGCTGGCCGATACGCCGGAAAGCGATACGCTGGTGGCTCAGGTGCTGGGGGCGGTGGATGATGCTGCCTCGCAGCTGCGCACCACCTCGGCATCGGTCCAGCAGTTGCGGTCGCAGGCGGACAGCGATATCGACGCCGCCGTCGATACGGTGAACAGTGCGCTGAACACCATCGACAGCCTGAACGAGCAGATCGTCAGCGGTCAGGCGCGTGGCCTTGATACCTCCAACCTGGAAGACCAGCGCTATACCGCCCTGCAGAGCATCTCCGAAAATATGGAGGTCAGCTATTTTACCGACAGCAACGGGGCGATGAAGGTCTATACCGACAACGGGATCCCGCTGGTGGACAGCCAGGTTCACGAACTCAGCTTTAATTCGGCAGGCACCCTGAATTCGGGCGTGAGCTATCCGACCAACCTGTCGGGGATCACGGTTGGCAGCATCGATATTACCAGCAACATCAATTCCGGCGCGATCGGTGGTCTGCTGCAGTTGCGCGACGAAGACCTGCCTGCGGTGCAGGACGAGCTGGATCAGCTGGCGACGTCGCTGATGACCGCCCTGAACTCGGTGTCCAATACCGGCACCTCCTTGCCTGCACCGAACAGCCTGACCGGAACGGCAACCGTTGCGGGGACCGATGCCGTTGATGGCAGCGGGACTGTGCGTGTGGCTGTGCTGAACAGCGATGGCGAGGTTGATGAATATCAGGATTTTGATCTCAGCTCGTACAGCACGATTGATGACCTGATTGCCGACATTGATGGCATGGGCGGCATTTCCGCCTCGCTGGACTCTGACGGGCATCTGGTGATCTCGGCGGATGATACCGACATGGGGGTCAGTATCGGGGCGATGGACGGGACGATGGGGACCGACAGCCAGAACATGTCGATGTTCTTTGGCCTGAACGATCTGCTGACCGGAACCGGTGCATCCGATATTTCCCTGTCGTCACTGATTGCCGAAGACAGTAGTGCATTCGCCGTTGGGGCGTTGTCCGATTCCTCGACGCTGACCGTTGGCGAAATTGGTGTGGCTGCCGGTGATGGCTCTGTTGCCACGGCGCTGGCCGATGCCTTGTCGGGGGAAACGACCTTTGATGCGGCGGGGAACATGTCGGCGATGACCACGTCGTTGTCGTCCTATGCCTCGGGCATTCTGAGCGATGTGTCGTCGTCGGTTGACAGCAGTGAAAGCGAACTGGCGTCGGCCGAAACCCGCTATACGACCCAGTCCGAAGCCCTGTCTTCGCAGAGCGGCGTCAATCTTGATGAAGAAAACGCCCTGATCTCCCAGCTGGAAAACGCCTATGCGACGGCGGCCAGTCTGATCGAAGCCCTGAACAGCATGTTCGATGATCTGCTGAGTGCAGTTCAGTCAACCTGATGTTTGGGGGTGTAAACAAGGAGAGTTTATGATGCTGGCGCGCGTTGCAACCTATGCCCTGAATTCCAAGCTGCTGGACTCCTCGCTCAAGCTGCAGTCCCGGATGGCAGAAAAAACGACGCAGCAGGCGAGCGGTCTGGTGTCTTCGAGCTATGCCGATCTGGACGCGGGAGATACCACCCGCCTGTTGAACCTGCAGTCATCGTATAGCGCCAGCCTCGAGGTCTCGAGCGGTCTGAGCACGGCATCGTCCCGCATTGATGTGATGTATAGCGCCGTCGATGACATGGTTGACCTGATGACCGAGTTGCGCACCTATCTCAGCTCGGCCTCGACCTCCAGCGGTTCCGAAGACGAGCTGGCGCAGGAAGGTGAGTCCGTGCTCAGCAGCCTGCAGCAACTGTTGAACACCAAATACGAAGGCCGCTATCTGTTTGGCGGGACCGCAACCACTTCGGCTCCGGTTGATCTGAGCGTGTTGGGGACGCCGTCGATTCCGTCGTCCGAGGATACATCCTATTATTCCGGCACCAGCGACCTGCCATCGGTCCGTCTGGGCACGGACCAGACCATCACCTATGGCACGACGGGGAATTCCGAAGCGGTCGAAAAAGCCATTCGGGCGGCGAAGATCGCCGCGACCATGAGCACCGATCCGGTCGATAGCGATGCCCTGTCCGAAGCCTATGATCTGGCCAGTGAGGCGCTGGACGGTTTGACAGTGGTTCAGGCCAGCCTGTCGATCAGTGCGTCACGGGTCGAAGATGCCGAGTATCGTGAGGAGTCGCTGCAAAGCACGCTGGGCACGTCCATTACGGATGTCAGCCAGGTTGATGTTGCTGCCGTGGCCACCGAGCTGTCCGCTTATGAAACGCAGCTTAAGGCATCGTACTCGTCAATCGCGACGGTTCAGGGGTTGTCCCTGCTTGATTATCTTTAAGAGATAGGCCAGAGCGGGGGAGTGTTGTCTCCCGCAGTTTGGGCACAGAATGTTTTGCTACCAAGGGCGCCCTTCATCCCGGCAGGGGATGGGGCGCTCTTTTTTTGATACCCGCATTAATATTAAAATTGCATAATTTACACTGTAGGGATGTCTCCGCGTCGCTTTTTACACGGCGATACTTTCAATCGTCTCTTGTTCACGCGTGATGTTAATACTGCCCTAACCTGTTTGCTGAACACTCCCTGATTATCCAGAGCAGTGAGCGCAAAAGTGGTTCCGGTTTTGCGCGTTACCACTGCGACAGAACAAAAGGCTGGACCAGCGTGCCTGCGTCACATTGAACGCACGCTGGTCCAGAGGGGTGTGCGGGATGGCGGGATGAAAAAAGTCTTGCTGATATGCGACGGATTCTATGCTTTGGATCGTGTAAGCGTGTATGGAGGATGGTGTGGCCGGTTCGGCTGAACGATCAGTAACCGATCCAGATGCAGATCTGGTCCTGCTTGTCGGGCAAGGGGACCGTTCTGCGTGTGAGATGCTGGTGGGTCGTCACCTGAACAGGGTTACCGCTGTGGCATATCGGGTGCTTGGCAATTCTGCCGATGCCGAGGATGTGGCGCAGGAAGTTTTCCTGAAAGTTTGGCAGCACGCCGTTGGGTGGCGACCGGGGCAAGCCCTGTTCTCGACCTGGCTGCACACCGTGACCATCAACCTGTGTCGGGACCGGCTGCGCAAGCGGCGGGAATCCAGTCTGGATGATGCCGGAGATGTTGCTGATGAACGGCACGATGCAGAGAAAACCCTGCAGTCGAGCAGAGTGTCGCATGTGGTGGACAAGGCCTTGGCCAACCTGCCAGAACGGCAACGGATGGCGCTGACGTTATGTCATTATCAAGGGCTTACCAACATCGAGGCGGCAGAGATCATGGAGGTTTCGGTGGAAGCGGTGGAAAGTCTTCTCTCCCGTGCCCGGCGAAGTCTGCGTGTGCAGTTGCAGGACCAGATAGCGGACCTGCGTGGCGAACCATAGGGAGAACCCGACATGGAACACCGCATTACCCTTAGCCGTTTTCAGGCTATTCTGGATGCTTATGGGGCTGATACGACCCGCTGGCCCGACCTGGACCGAGCGGCTGCTGTTGCATTGCTGAAAGTTTCGGCCGAGGCTCAGGAAATGTTTGCGGAAGCGCGTGACCTTGACATCCTGCTGATGCAGGCGATGGAGTGCCCTCCACCGTCGCCGTCGTTGCGCAACCGGATCCTCGATGCCATCCCTTTCCCGCCCGCTGCGGCTGATGAAGCCGTGCCTGTGAATGCCACGTCTGTTGCGACCATTATGGCAGCGATTCCGTTCCCTGCCGCCGCCACGACCGCAGCGGAAGCCAGCATTCCCGACACTCGATCTGTTGACGAGACTCTGGTCACACCGCGAGGCATGCGCTGGATTTCGGCGGATATCCTCCGTCGCAAAGCCCTGTGGGTGCCCGCTGCGGCGCTGGCGGCATCGCTGGTGTTGGGTATTGTCTCCGGGGCGGTGGTGCAGCATGCTTTGCCGAATTCCCAGTCCCCCTCACTGGAGCAGGTACTTTCGTTGGGCTTTTCGACCCAGACCGCATCCTTGGCTTTGGGGGCACCGGCTGACGGGGCCTCAGGGGAATGGGAATGACGCGCTTGAAAGCGGCCCTGATAATATCGGTGGCCTTGAATCTTTTTGCCTTTGGCGCGATCAGTTCCTTCTTTATCATGCGGCCACCGCCTCCGCCCTTTGGGGGAGGCGGTGGGACCGATCCCATTCGTGGGCCGTTGTTGTCGCCGCGCGAGCTTGACCAGATCCTCAGCCCCGAAGGGGCCGTTGTGCGGGATGAGATTTTGCAGCGGAACAGATCGTCGTTCCATGCGGTGATCGATAACCTGATGGCGGCCCGGCGGAAGGCAATTGATGCGGCCAAGGGTGACACCGTGGACATGGCAGCGGTGCAGGATGCTTTGGCCGAAGCCCAGAAGTGGGACGCGATGCTGACCACGCAGGCGCAGCAGGTCATGATCGAACTGCTTCAACGCTTGCCGACAGCCGATCGTCAAAAGGTTCTCGAGGCGTCCAGCCAGCATTTACGCATGGGACCAATGGGGCCGCCGCCACGGTAAACGCCGTCTCTTTTTGCAGACATTCAAAGCCCCCAGACGGGATGAAGCCTGTCTGGGGGCTTTATGCTTTAACGTGAACTGGTCCGGTTGATCAGCTGTTTTGCTGCTGGAAAAATTGTCGGGTGAGGCGCACGGCCTCGGCCAGACCGACGCGTTCGACAGAAACGCCCTCGGGGAACGCACCGTGCAGGCGGCTGGGCATCATCGGATCGAGCAGGACAAACACCCCCCGGTCGCCGCTGCGGCGGACCAGTCGTCCGAACGCCTGCTTCAGCTTCAGACGGGCCAGCCGGTCATCATAGCTGCGTCCGCCAAAGGCGTTGCGGCGGGCCTTGTGCAGAATGTCCGGGCGCGGCCACGGCACGCGGTCAAAGACGATCAGACGCAAGGAGTCACCGGGAACATCAACCCCATCCCGCACGGCATCGGTCCCCAACAGGCAGGAATGGCGTTCGGCACGGAAGATATCGACCAGAGTCGAGACATCCATACCATCGACATGTTGTGCATATAACGGAATCTCGGCATCATCCAGTGCCGGAGCAATGCGCTGATGCACAGCCCGCAGGCGGGAAATGGCGGTGAACAATCCCAGCCCGCCCCCGTTGGCGGCAAGGAACAGTTCGCGATAAGCCGCGGCGACCTGCGCCAGATCATCCTTACGCACATCGCTGACCACCAACACACGGGTGATGTCGGGATAGGGGAAGGGGGATGCAACGACCGAGCGCACTGGCGGAGACGGCAAGTGAATGCCGCCGCTGCGGGCTTCGGCGGCCTGCCAGTCCCGTTCCGCATCCCCCGAGCCATCGCGCAACGTTGCCGAGGTGATCACCAGACCATGAGCGGCTTCGGCGACGGACTTGGCAAAGGGAACCGTCGGGTCTACCCAGTGCCGATGCATCCCGACATCCAGATCGCGGCCGTCGATGCGATCGACACTGAACCAGTCCACAAAGTCATCTGGAGTCTGTTCGGTCAAGGCATCAAGCATCGCCCGCCACGCGGTCAACGGTTGCAGGACGCGCCGTTCCAGCGAACGGGTCAGGCTTTCAATCCGTAACCGCATGGCGGCATCAAGCTCGTCGGCCTGAGTGTCAAGGCGGGTGGTCAGGGCCTTGATCATCGCCTGCGTGGGAGTGCAGAGAATCTCCAGGGCATGTTCCAGCTCAACGGCGGCTTCCAGCAGGTCGGGAACGGGAGGATCGGTTTCCGTTTCCAGCGAATACGGGCCGCTGGCATCGGGGCAGCGGGCATAAATCTGGGCGCGGACCAGCGCCAGGAACCGTTCGGTTGGCCCGTGTGGCATGCCGTCCAGCAGGCGGGTGTTCCATAACGGGCCGGGCAGGCAGGTTGCGGCCTGCAAAATGGCATCCATCGCATCAATGGCGTCGTTGTCGCTGGTGATCAGGTCTTCGGCCCGACGGCGCAGGCCGCGGGCGCGGGATCGCCCGTTTTCTTCTGCCCCCAGCAACCAGCGGCGCAATTCGGCAGTTTCTCCGCCACTGAGATGGGCGGAGAAGGCGCTGTCGGCGGCATCGAAAACATGATGGCCTTCGTCAAACACAAAGCGGGTGGGCAGGCTGCCGTCTTCGATACCGCCCTGTGCTGCCTGCACCATCACCAGTGCATGGTTGGCAACCACGATGCGGGCGCGGCGGGATTTGCGCACCGCCCGTTCGATGAAGCACTTGTTGTAGTGGGTGCAGGCGGTGAACAGGCATTCGCCGCGCCGATCCATCAACTCGACGGTGGCCGCGCGCCCGACCACTTCGGTCAGCCAGCCGGGAAAGTCGCCGCCGACCATGTCGCCGTCGCGGCTGTTGATCGCCCAGCGGGCCATTAACCCCAGAGCGATGGCCTGTCGCGGATCGGCCCCCAGACGGCTGACCGCTTCTTCCATGTTCAACAGGCACAGATAATTTTCACGCCCTTTGCGGATCACCACCTTGCGGGCTTTTTCCATCGGATCGCTGTGCAGACGGTCCAGTTCGCTGTCGAGTTGGCGTTGCAGGTTGCGGGTGTAGGTTGAAACCCAGACGCAGCCTTCGTTTTTCTCGGCCCAGACGCTGGCCGGAGCAATATAGCCGAGAGTCTTGCCGGTGCCGGTTCCGGCCTCGGCCAGCACCATGTGCGGTGTGCCCTGCTGGTCGCGTGGCGCAAAGGCGGCGGTCAGCGCGGCGGAAAAGTCAGCCTGTTGCGGACGGGCCTCGGCGTTGTCCCCCAACAGCTCGGCCAGACGGGCGCGGGCCTCGGCGGCGGAGACCGGCTGATTGGCCGGTGGGGCGTCGGGGTAAAAGTCGTTGATTTCCGGCAGATGGTCCCAGACGCGGAAACCGGCGGTGACGTTGGTTCGGTGCGGCATTTCACCATGGACGCCCAGGGCTGCCAGCACACTGTTGCCCCACCCCCAGCCACCACGGGCCATCGCCCACGCCGTTCCACGGGCCATTGTCGCATCCCGACGATGGAACTGGCTGATTTCGACCAGCAACGCCCGGACGCAGGCGATCAGCGCCTGGGCTTCTTCTTCCAGTCCGTTCGGAATGGTGAGGGCGAGGGCACTGGACAGGCCACGCGGCGTCGGCAGGCAAAAGCGGGCCGGGCGGGCAAAAGCAAACAGCTCCAGCACATCATGCGCATAAAACGGGGCGCAGCCCAGCCGGGTGGCGGTGGCTGGCATGTGGCAGACAATCGGGTGCGCGCCCCGTGCCATGCGGGCCGCAGCGGCAGGCGCAAGGGTGTCCAGCTCACCGTCAGGGGTGAAGACAGCCGCCCGCCTCAGTCCACCGACAATCACGGGGACATTGGGCAGAACAATTCTGGCGTCGCCAACCGGAGCCGCCGGGCGGGAAGATGCCGCAGCCGGGCCGGAAAACAGCGATGGGGATGAAGCTTCGTCGGTCATAGGCAGACCTTAATGCATCAGCGGAAAAGTGGGCACCGGTTTTTGCAGGCAACAGACCGGAAACCATAGGTTCGCCCCGATCGGCCTGATGTGAAACCAGAATTACCCGTAAAAACGGAACCGTTGCTTTTTCTCTCTGTTCTGGCTGGTGGGGGCGGGATTGCTCGCCAGGAAATGTCCTGTCGTCCGTGGAACGTAGATACCCCTTGTTTCGGCTGTGGCCTGTCAGGCGTCAGAAGCAAGGGGTGTTTTTCAGGGACAAGGATACACACCATGGTCTCATCATTGACCTCGTCCACCAGTACTTATGAATACAGCTCGCTGTTTTCATCAAGCACCAGCAAGGACAGCAAAACTGCAACATCGCAAGATGCGTTGTTGCAGGCACTGAACAATGTTCAAGCCAATGCGGCGGCCAATGAATCGGCGGCTGCCAGCCAGTTTACGGCCTTGGACACCGATGGTGACGGTACTCTGTCACAGGAAGAGTTTTCTTCATTTGGCTCGATGATGAGCCCGATGACCGGCAGTGCGTTGCTGTCGGCGCAGGAAAGCGCGACCTCCAGCAGCGAAAGCGACACCGAGAGTGACAGCGAGTCTGATCTGATCAGCTCGATGGATACTGATGGGGATGGTGTCGTCAGCGAAAGCGAGTTTTCGACGGCGGTGTCGTCGGCAGACAGCGAGGACACGCTTAGCGATAGCGATATTGCGGCGATGTTCGATGCGCTGGACAGCGATGGCGACGGTTCGATCAGCAGTGACGAAAGCGAAGCTGCCACCAGCAGCATGGCTGGAGACATGCCCCCGCCTCCGCCGCCGTCAATCAGCTCGATGGACAGTGATGAAGACGGCTCGGTGAGCGAGACCGAGTTTGCGTCTGCGTTGTCTTCGGATGATACCGACAGCGATCTCAGCGACAGCGAGATTTCCGAACTGTTCAGTTCGCTGGATGCCAACGGTGACGGCAGCATTGACAGCGATGAAGCCGCTGCGGCTGATGAAGCCATGGCCAGCATGCCTCCGCCTCCGCCGCCTGCCGAAGAAACCACCACCAGTGAAGACAGCTCTTCGACGAGTACCGACAGCACGTCGTCCTCGTCCAGCAGCAGCGAGTCCAGCAGTGCCTCTGCCAGCAGTGGCTCGGGAAGCAGCGAAAGCTATGACCCGCTGGATACCAACGAAGACGGGGTTGTTTCGGCCGAAGAAATGGCTGCCGCCCAGAATTCCGGCATGGGCCGCCTCAGCAGCGGTATGCTGGGGACTTTGTTGCAATTCAACGAAGTTTCGGGCACATCCCAGCAAGCGACCGCCGCCTGAACAGGCGGGGGCTTTGCTGTTCAGGGCGCGACCAGTTCCGCTCTGGTTCTTTGCACAGATGCCTGATCCTGCTGCCCTGTGCTGCCGGTCGGTGTGATCTGCGACCGACGATCCCCTGGCGAGAGAAACTCGCCAGGCGGACAGTCTTGTGAGGCTTTCAGTTTCGCTGCCGTAGAGCGAAAAGCCACCATTGCTTCGTGGAACCGATCCAGGTGTTCCGGCATTTCCTGCCCAAAGCGCCGAACGACGTCATGAAAAGCCTCAGCATGCCGGCGCGTTTCACGGGCCAGAAAAACAATGTCGTCGGAGGGCATGGGGGAGTCCTGTAAACAGCAAAAGTGTGGAGGGGGTGGATCGTGTGATGTTTTTATTTGGCCTCTCGGCGTGACTCGTCGACGCGCATCATCTTTTTTCGATAATGCTACGTTCCTGAACTGCTTATTTGATTATCGATAGCCGGTTTCAATCAGTATTAGGTATGGCTAACCTAATCCGTGCGCGGAATGTAATTTTGATTACAGCGCAAGTCAAACACCATTTCGGGTAAAAATACCTAAAAACCCATCGGCATCACAATAACCATAATTTTTTTATTTGATTATTGTGATGCCGTTTCCGGCGTTTTTTGTTTGGTGTTGTGCAATTACTGCAACGACTTGAGGTATGTGGCTCGGGTGGCCTTCAGGGCGGCCAGTGATTGATGAAAGCGATCAAGATGGTCCGGCATTTCGTGCTCAAAGCGCCGAACGACATCATGGAACGCTTCAGCGTGGCGGCGAGTTTCCCGAGCCAGTGAAAGGGCATCGCGATTCTGCATGGCTGACCATCCTGTTCAGTGAGACATCAAACATGACCCGCTTTTTATGACAAAAACCGCGCCACCCGTCATGGGCGCAAAGGTTTGTGGTGTGATACTTGAGTATCTTGGGTGGAATTTCCTGTGTCTGGCGAATGTTGCGCTTCGTCCATTGAGCTATTTTTGGGTGATGCTGAATAACAAGGGTACAAGAATGGCCGTGAGCAACCCGTTCAAGCCCATGGCAATGCCTGCAAAAGTCCCCATTAACGGACTGATTTGAAAGGCACGAGCCGTGCCAATCCCATGGGCGGCTACCCCGACGGCAACACCGCCGGCCAGAGGGTCTTTCAGGCGCAGGGCAGTCAGCAGTGGGCTGGCAATCATCGCCCCGATGACGCCGGTCAAAATGACCATCGCCGCCGTAAGCGAAGGGATACCGCCAATCTGTTCCGTAATCGCCATCGCAATCGGAGACGTGACCGATTTGGAGGCCAAGGACAGCAATGTCTCGCGGCTGGCTCCCAGAGCTGCGGCGATCGCAACCACAGAAACGGCCCCGGTCAACGAGCCGACCAGCAGGGCGACGGTCATCGGGATCAGGGCCTGGCGGACGCGTTCCCGGTTATGGTACAGCGGAATGGCCAGCGCGACCGTGGCCGGACCCAACAGGAAATGGACGAACTGGGCACCAGAGAAATAGCGTTCATAACTGGTATCGGTCAGCAACAGCAGGCACACAATCAGGGTGGCGGCGATGCCAACCGGGTTCACCAGGGGATTTTTCCGTGCTGCCGCGTGCAGGGCGACGCCAATGGCATAGGCCAGCAGGGTTGCCATCAGCCACCACAGGGAACTGGCTTGCAGGTACACCCATAGCTGAGTGACCGCCTGATCGTTTGGCAGGTGTGGGCTCATTGTGGTGTCTCCTGTGACGTTGACCGCCGACCGAGCATCTTCTGGATGATGTGAAACGTCAGGGCTGTCACCGCAATGGTGATGGCTGTGGACAGCACAAGGGCCACGGACAGGGGCAGCCATTCGTCCCTGACGCGATGGAGGTGCGAGACAATCCCGACCCCGGCAGGAACAAACAGCAGGGACAAGTGAGACAGCAGAGTCTGCGCCGCCGTTTCGACCGATGCCGGAACCGAGCGACGGATCAGCAAAAAGATCACCATCAGAACCAACCCCAAAACAGGGCCGGGAACAGGCAGTCCGGTCAGTCGGCATATTACTTCGCCCGCCAACTGGCAGCCGAGGAGGCCTAAAAGAGCATGAATCATCGTGCCGTGCTTTCAGCAGCAATAAGGAGTACGCAGGCCTCAGGGTAAGCCCGAAGTTCGGCTATGAAAAGTCGCTGAGGGTTCCCTCGTTTGGAGGGTGCTTTTTGGGTGATTTGAACTTTTTTGAAAAAAGGTATTGACGGTGTTGGTCTGCGGCAGTACAAAGCGCCTCCCGACGACGACGCGACGGCAACGACGCTGAAAACGCCGGGAAGTTCAACGGGTTAGTCGATTGTGACAATGGTCTGGCGGACACGGTGAGCAGTTTCGGAACGATG
>Ga0209373_10000743_pt1 | contig 46291 bp, 28 predicted proteins | sample Higcelweek5metaG_FD_187173 | JGI IMG/M metagenome (GOLD analysis project Ga0209373, IMG submission 187173) | Freshwater pond sediment microbial communities from the University of Edinburgh, under environmental carbon perturbations - High... | ecosystem: Environmental > Aquatic > Freshwater >... | reverse complement strand
CTGCCTTTTGGTGCTGGGGTTGAAGCCCAAGTGTATGCCTTCTTCGAAAATGAAGGAAAATCGAAGTATTCCAACGATGTACATGCGATGGTCAACGTATCTTAATGGTTGAGGAACAGGTAATAAATTGAAAGATTTGTTTTACCTATGTTTTACCAGTTATTAAAAAAGGGTTAGCAAAAATTTGCTAACCCTTTGATTTTTAAGTCGGGGCGACAAGATTTGAACTTGCGACCCCACGCCCCCCAGGGATCGGATTCAGGTAATTTTAACGCTGAATGGCGGCTAAGATTAAACATCTCTAAAGACGAGTTACTCGATATCGCCCAAAAGCAATATTAGCACGTATATGATTTTAAAAAGAGAAATAGAACAAATTGCAGAACAGAAGAAGGTAGCCAAAACAACCATTGATAAAGATTGGGTGTTGGGCCATTTTGTGGATGCAATCTTTTCAATTCCGGAATGCCGGCGCGATTTGATATTCAAAGGTGGTACTTGTCTCAAAAAATGCTGGTTCAGCGAATATCGTTTTTCGGAAGATTTAGATTTTACCTCCACCAATCCGGATTTTGTCCTGGATAAAAAACTATTGAACCGTATTGTTTCATTGGTTAATGAGCGAACAGAAATACACTACACATCCACAAATTGGAGCAACTCAGGTTCAATGACAAACCTACTGGATTTGCGGCCATAGTCAAATTTTGGGGTGCCGATCACCCCCGGAACCAGACACCGCCACCTCCTCAACGTTGGCTAACCTCAATAAAAATCGAAATCATTCTTTATGAGCTAATGGTTTTTCAACCTGAACAAAGACCAGTAAACCATGAATACGGTGACAAGCTTTCAAACGCAACGACATCAGGTGTTCCCTGTTATTCCATTCATGAAGTACTGGCCGAAAAATTGCGGGCTTTAATTCAGCGATCCTATACCGCTCCGCGTGATTTTTACGATATTTGGTATTTATCACAAAATGTTCCTGATCTAGATTGGAATTCAATAAAGGATGCTTTTCATCAAAAGATGAAATTCAAAAACATCGAATTTACAGGAGTCAACCAAATGATAAATCCAGAAAATGACAAACAACTAATGGCTGCATGGAAAAATAGTCTGGCTCATCAGATACCAGGAGAACATTTCCCTGAATACAATACTGTTCGGGACGCAATAAAACGTCTGTTTATGGAATATTTTATCGACTAATATTTCTTAATTATCAACCTTTTCTCCACTAAATCGAAAATCTCCAGAATAACCGTGTTCGCTCACGCATGAGAGTAAAATTCAACTTGATTTCTTTTTCCAAAGACAGTAAGTACAATCGACAATAACGCCAATTATGTTACGGCAAGAGTCAGAGAAGGTGTTGTGAATCCTCAAATGGTATCAAGTCAACATTACATCCGGCACTAAGTCTGCACTAAGTTTAAATAATGCTACAAAATATTGTTTATAGTAGACGTCGCTTAAATTCTATTTGTTTAAATATTAAGCTACAAATTACTTCAACTATCTCCCTAAACATAAATCATCTATTTATAAGGAACGAAGTTTTAATTAATACATAGAAAATCAATATCGATTTATAATTTATTGTTAATTTTAGTGCAACCAACACAAATGTTTAACTGCAAAAACACTCCTATGCATACAGAATTAGATATGAGATACAACCACTATGGTAGGCCTTGGATTTTGTTTCAATAAACTGGTTGATGTTGGAAGAGAAAAATGGTACAACTACTGCCCATTTATTGACCAAATTGGTTCGCAGGTTAACATAAGTGCCTTTCCCCTGAATAGTGGAAACCAAACCTAAATTGGCGAGATTTTTTATAACAAGTTTTGCGGTTTCCCTCGACACTTTATGTCGGGTCATAATTTTATGAATGGAACCTATTTTGCTCACCGGCTTGTTTTTTTGGTGGTAAATTCTTTCAGCATAAAATGCTGAAAGTTTTTTATGTAAAGGCATGTTTTCATTCAGTGAATCCATGAGATGTTTTGAATAAATTCCTTGAACTCAAATTTTCAGGCATGCAAATTCCGAAAAATACAATCAACCGCATCACAAATTTTGCAACCGTATTCTTCCTTTTTTACCTCTTTCCCAATGCCTATTATTCCACTTACCGATTTCACCGGATGCATTAAAGCCGATTCTAAAAGGGTTACACCACAAAAACCAGATGGAAATGCTTTAAACAGATTGTGCTGATCACTTACGTCCCAGGAACAATATCCCGGACTATACCGGTTTGTTATGAACTTTTTCTTTAAAGCCTGCCTTGTTTCTATTTCAGTTTGCAAATGATCTATGGCTGCTTCTGCAATTTCCGAGGCCATTAAGTCGGAAATATAACCTTTCATTACATCGTCTCCTTTAAGCATCTGAGATGACCAATCGGAAACGGTCTGGCCCAGAGTACAAACAAATATCGCCATGGATTCGGCCTTTTTCATTTTTCCATACACTGTTTTATTGGGATAGATTTTCCAATTGCCCGATGAGATGGAAAAATCCATTTTATTGAATAAAAGGTTTTCCATTAAAACATAACCGCTACGAATATTGACATGATTTGATATTTCAGTATAAACTTCGTCAACCCAATCTGATACTGGCAGTGGAATGTTTTCTAAATTATATCCCAATAAGGAATAAATTTTGCTTTGATCAAATGGTAGATTTCTAAAATTTATTTGAATTTCAACTATTTTGTGATTCATTGATGAATGTTAGAATATGTACACCCTGATTTTGAAATTATTCACTCCAATTAAGCAGAGATACTGTCCAGATAATCCACAACACCTTGCGGATCGGAGCTGTAAGAATCGGCATTGATCTTTTTGCAGAAATCCAGGGTAACCGGAGCGCCTCCTACACAAATCTTCCTTTCAGGCATTTCATTTTTTATGGCCTTTACCATACTTTCCATATTAACCATGGTCGTTGTTAAAAGGGCCGACATGCCAATTACCGCTTTTGGATATTTTCTGGCTTCTTCAATGAATTTGAATTCATCAACATCAACCCCTAAATCAATAACTTCATATCCGTTTCCTTCGACCATCATTGCAACTAGGTTTTTACCAATATCGTGTAAATCGCCCTTTACAGTTCCGATAATGAATACGCCTTTTCGAGTTAATTGTCCACTTTGAAAATATGGTTTTAAATGAACCATTGCGGCCGACATTGCTTTGGCGCTCAATAAAACCTGTGGCACAAAAACTTTATTTTCCCGGAATTTTACTCCAACCTTCGCCATGCCAACAATTAAGGCTTTCTGTAAAATGTCCTGAGCATTTGCTCCTGCATCCAGGGCTTGTATTGTAAGTTCATCAGCGCCATCCAATCCTTTCATTTTTGGTGGATACGATGATGCTTTGTTAATTTTACCAAATTCGATACACTCTGATATTTTCTTAAAAATTTCTTCCATGGAATTGATAATTTGTTTGCTATTTTTTTGTCAGTTTATATGACAATTTATTTTTTAATAAATCCTTCTTATAGTTTCCAACTTTAGGATTAACTGCATAATCTTAACTTTAAAAAGATTTGATTGCATCAATCATTGCAACAATGTTTTCAAGTGGCACATTTGCCTGAATGTTATGTACAGTATTAAAAACAAAGCCTCCGTCTTTTGCAAAAATTTCGCATAAGCGTAAAGTTTCATCACGCACTTTAGCCGGTGTTGCATAAGGTAAAGTCTTTTGCGTGTCAATGCCTCCTCCCCAAAATACCAAATCTTTACCGTAGGTGTTTTTTAAATGTACCGGATCCATACCGGTTGCGTTAATTTGTACCGGATTTATTATATCGAATCCTGCTTCAATGAATTTGGGCATGAAAGATTCCACTGCGCCGCATGAATGCTTAAACGTTTTCCAACTGGTATTTTCATGAATCCAATTGTTGATCTTCTTATAATAGGGGAGCCACAAATCATCGAATTGATCTATGGAACAAAAGGTTGAATTCTGAGTGCCAAAATCGGTTCCGCATATAAATACCGCATCAACATTTTCACCAAATGCTTTATTGAACCTGTCGTAGTTTTCGATGGCAATTTCAATTTGCCTATCAAAAATGTATTTTATATAATCAGGACGCATTATGGTACTCATATACCATTCAGCCACATCGCGTATCCCTTTTGGATTTTTCACATCCATTCCGGGAACCAAGGCAATATCGCCAAGGGCAGTCCCGCCCAGGGCAGCAATAACTGCTTTACCTGATTTTCTGGCTTCTTGGGTTGCTGCTTTCCAGAATTCCATTTCTGTATCGGTCACTAAACCAAATTCTTCCAGGTTATCCTCCGGATTCAGTTTATCTTCATCGATGGGTTGCTGCCGAATAATTGCATCAAAAAAATAACCACTTTCTGGCATCCTGGCCGAAGGAGCAACTGAAGAATCCCCTTCCGGATAGGTAAGAATATCTCCCTTGTCATTTTTGTACCTAAAATTCTCGGGCATTAGAACCTGTTGCCCCCATGGTGTAATATATGGGTTGAAAGGTGCATGATTATAAAAGCCAAACATGTTTTTTTTACCCCATGCGGCAGTAACGCCAACATTGAGAATTTCGGCCAGGTCGGTCTCTACCTCACCGAGCATTTGAAATGGCTCTATAACTCGTACAGGCCTCTTTTCTAATCCATAATAGTTTCTCAATTTCTCTACCGCCAAAACATGTATTCCTGTTACAGCAGTAGATCCAAAATCAATAACCAACTGGTCAGGTTGCTCATGATTTATTGTTTTTCTATAATTTGAAATATGATTTTTCATTATTGTTGTATTGTTTTAGAATGATTTTTGTCAAGAAAACTGGCTTATTTATTTAAACTATATGAATTTTTCAACATCAATTCTCTATTGGAAAAGCAATTGCAATGATGTAAAAAGATTTCATCTTTAACTTTTGAAGTAAGCTGATCGATCCATTCAACTTTTTCTAAAACCTCAAGGTGATCCATTTTTGAAAATGGACATTTACCTGTACGAAACTCAAAAGGGCAACCGAAAGCCAATCCATAAAACCCATTAAACTCGTCCATGATCAACACTTTCTTTCATAATCCGTCAATTTGTTATTTTAACCTTTGAATTTTCCCCTGACCAATAAGACCCAATTTTTTAATAAAAAATCACAAAGTCCAAATCAGCAATTCACTTTTCATTTAATCTTGAATCTGCAAAAGTATTTACGTCAACTTCCTTTTTCTGTATCATTATTTGATGAACATTCTTACTATCAACCAAATTGGGAGACAAAAATATTGTAGGAATATCCTTTCTATGGTTATTAACCGAGCCATTTATTTCATCAGGTTTCTTTCCATTCAAAATATTAGAGGCTAACAAAATTGCTTTTCTGGCCATTTCATCATTCGACTTGTAAATTGTCATTGTTTGATCATTATTTAATATCGACATGCAAGATTCTTCTGTAGCATCCTGACCTGTAATTACCTTTGGCAGTTCAATATGCTCATCCTTAAATGCCTCTATAACCCCCAATGCAATATTATCGTTGCTGGCTAATACCACATCTATTTTTGGGGATGAAAAGTCGTTCACCTTTTTCATCATCCGATGTGCATCATCAGCTGCCCAATTTTCAATAAATCCGCGATAAACTATATTTATTGCACCAGTTTCGGTATATGATTCTAAAAACGCGTCCTGTCCTTCACGCATCTGACGGGCATTATTATCTGATGCATCCCCCCAGAGAATAACATAATTACCGGCAGGTACTTTATTAACAGCATAATTTGCCTGCAACTGTCCAATTTCAGTGTAATCATAAGAAAGGAAATAATCTAAATCGGCATTTTGAATTATCCGATCATATGCTATTGTTTTTATTCGATTTGCCTTTGCCAAACGTACTATTCCGGCTGCTGTATTTTGATTTACAGCAACCACAATAATTACACCCGCGCCTTCATCAATTAATTCCTGGGTTTGATTGAGTTGTTTGTTTTCATCACCTTCTGCAATTTTTATAATCAACTCTAATCCCGATTGTTCTGCATATTTTTGTAAAGATTTGGTATCGGAATACCATCTTCCCTCCATCTCATGCAAAAGTAAACCAACTGTATGATTACTTTTTGTTGAACATGAAGTCAAAAAAGCAAATGAAACACCTATCAACCATAAAGCCACCACTATTTTTCTTTGCATAATAATTCGTTTAAAAAATTAATACCGATTCTTTCCCTCCTCCCACTAAGACTAATTTATTGCTTCATATTAAGCTCAATAGTTTCATTTAACCTTCTGTTTTGTAATTCGATTTCAATCGTGTTCATTGTTTTGGCATCAAGACGATAAAAATATATGATGATACCTGATAACAATGCTGTTATACCGGGGAAAACACTCAACATCAGCTTGATGCCCCTTATTGTATCGGGCGACTGATTTACATTGGCCTCAAAACCATAAAAAGCAAGCAGCCAAAGCGTTACAGAACCTCCCAGTGTCCATCCCAATTTCTGGGTCATGCTTGAAGCAGAAAATACCAGTCCGGTTGCACGACGACCTGTTTTCCATTCACTCCAATCAGCCGAATCAGCATACATCGACCATAATAACGGAAAGATTATTCCAGCGCAGAAACTGGTCAATGCCTGTAAAACATACACCATGACCACCTGCTCCTTCGAACACAAATAAAACAGACTGCTTAACACTGCAGCAGAATACATGGCATACATAAAGGTTTTACGTTTGCCCAGCTTTGATGAAACAAACTTAGCTGAAGCTACGCCCAACAGGTTAAATACTTGTCCCAACATCAGATAAAGAGTGCTGTAGGTAAAGGTCATTTTTGAAATGGCAACAGCCGTTTCATCAATGATGTAATATTTAAAATAGTATAATGCTACACCATCACGCACCGAGTTAAATATAAGTGTCATTACACCCGCACCCAGCAGTAAAAACCAGGGAACATTCTGAACCAAGTTTCTAAAATCTTCTTTCAGGTTATTCTGTTGTGATTTTGGTGGAGTAATTCTTTCCCGGGTCCAGAAAAAGGTGAACAAGAACATGATTACAGCAATTATTCCAATCACTACCATGGTTAATTGATAAGCAGGTGCTTCTTCCACACCTGCCTTAAAAAGGTCGACCAATGGTTGATAAATGGCCACTACCAGAATACTACCACCAAATGCAAATAACATTCGAAAAGAAGCAAAACTGGTTCGTTGATCTCCATCTTCAGTCATAACACCCAGCAAACTAGCATATGGCACATTAATAGCTGTATAAACCATCATCATCAATGTGTATGTGATGTAGGCATAAATTAGTTTTCCAGAAAGCCCCAAATCAGGAGTAGTAAATAGCAACATCCCAATCAGTCCAAAAGGAACTGCCACCCATAGCAAATAAGGCCTGAATTTTCCCCAGCGGGTATTGGTTCGGTCACTTATGATTCCCATTATCGGATCATTGGCGGTATCCCAGATTCGTGTCACCAGAAACATGGTTCCAGCTGCTGCTGCTGATATTCCAAAAACATCGGTATAAAATATAGCCAGGTAGAAAGTGAATATTTTCCAAAACATGGATGAAGCAGCATCACCAAACCCATAGCCGATTTTCTCCTTAAGTGTTACATTACTCTTCATGAATACACCTTCATTTTCGATTTTTATCAATTAGCTCATTGATTGTTTCCACTGACAGGTGAGAATACTGACGGTCTTCAGGGGTGTTTAAACAATAATCCAACAATTGATTAATGCTTGTTTTGGCAACGTGCATCCGGGTATCAGACGATGCATAATAAATGAATACAGTACCTCGTCATCGGCAATCCAACCGTTCGAAAAGACAACATTCGACACATCCCCAACTCTTTCATCCTGCAAAGGAGCAATAAAATGTCCGGCAGGTTTATGGGTAATCTTTGACACATCATCCTTATCGGCAAGACACACATACAAAACATATCGCAAACCGGCAGCTGTATTTCGAACACCGTGAGCCAGATGTATCCATCCTTTATCGGTATATATAGGATGTGGTCCTAGACCGTTTTTCACCTCGTATATGGTATGGTATGTTTTGGCATCAATAATTTTTTCATCCAGAACTTCGGCATTCTTGATGGTTTTACTTAATCCCCATCCAATACCCCCTCCTTTACCAGTATCGATGAAACCATCCTGAGGACGGGTGAAAAAGGCATATTTCCCATCAACATACTTTTCAAATAACACCACATTACGCTGCTGTCCTCCATGAGAAATCAAATCAGGCAGACGTTCCCAGTTAATCAGGTCTTTGGTACGTGCAATGCCTGCAGCAGCTGTAGCACTTGACGTATCACCATCAGAAGCATTGGGATCTTTGCGCTCTGTACAGAACACTCCGTAGATCCAACCATCCTCATGAGTTGTTAGACGCATGTCGTAAACATTGGTATCCCACTCTTCGGTTTGTGGTAAAGTTATTGGTCGTTCCCAGAAACGAAAATTATCAACGCCATTAGCACTTTCAGCCACTGCAAAGAACGACTTCCTATCATTTCCTTCAGTACGTACAAGTAGGAGGTACTTATCGTTCCATTTAATAGCACCGGCATTAAAAGCAGCATTAAAGCTAATCCGTTCCATAAAAAACGGATTGGTTTCTGAATTCATATCGTATCGCCATTCCAAGGGCACATGATATCGTGTAAGAACCGGATTTTTAAAACGGCTGTAAACACCGTTGGTACTAAATAGTTCTTCATTCTTTTTAGAAAGTAAAGCTTCATGTTCACGCACGATTTTTGCTTTTCTTGCCTTATAGAGTGTTCCCATATAATTGAAAAAATTTAAAAAAGATGATCGGTTCTATAAATTGTTCTGTAGAATTCTATTCATATCACCTAAAGAAAGTATTGCATTATCTTCGATAAACTGAATAAAATCGGGGGCACTCTCATGACCTGGAAACGGCACAAAAAAATGATCAGTTCGGGCATTTCGCCATAACAATACATAGCTTATTCCTTTCCCTTTAACCAGAGGGGCCAATGTTTTTGTCCACCAGTTTTGTTGCGGTATTCCGTTATACCCAGCTTCACTAATACAAGGTATTTTATCATGATCATTACAAAAAACAATCATGCGTTCAATTATTTGATCAACCTCTTCAATATGTATGGGTGTATCCAAGTTATAGGTGTCTATGCCAACTAAATCAACATAGTCGTCACCGGGATAATAACTATCAGCGATACCATCGCTCACAAATCCAGGATTATAGCAATATAAGATATTGTGGAGCCCTTTCCCTTTGAAAAAATCGACAGTGAATTTCCACAATTGTATGTATTCTTCGCTTGATGTAACATTTTGACACCACCAAAACCAATTTCCTTCAAACTCATGATAAGGACGAAAAATAACAGGAATAAGATTATCGTTTTCATCGCGCAAGCCTGAAAAAAAATCAGCTATGTGATTCAAATCATTGACGAATTTTTGATGATGACTTCCATTGGGTAAAATTTGCTTTACAGCAGGTGTTAATTCCCAGGCAGAACTATCAGATACTGGATTTAAATGGTGCCAACTTAAGGTTATTATCCCCCCTTTTTTATGTGCTTCTTTTATCCAACCGGTCATTGCTACAAATGAAACACCATCGATGTTGCAAGTGTCGCCAATGTGCCCAAGATCCCAGCCAAATACTGCGGGTTGCTGCCCCGAAACCAAACTAACATCGCTTATAAAATTGTCGGATTCAGCTTTCCAGCCCACACCATAAGCCAAAGCATCTTGCTGCCCAAACATTACCCCTCTTGTACGCAAGCTATTCATTTTCTTGAATAAGGATTTTGCTTCGGAAGTAGCCAGTTTATCGGATGGTGAGTTTTTATATCCGGGTTGAAACCCACAACTCCACAAAACAAACATCAATACAGCTAACACTGCAAGTCTATAATATTTTCTCATGCTCAATTTCATGCTTTTGATACAACTTATCATTTCAAATCGAATTAGTTTTTTACTACCCTAAACACATTGGTCTCATTCTTCAAAAGATAGATCCCTTTCTGCAAATGAGAAATATTAATGATCCCGGTTTGCACCTGAACAGTTCCGATTCGTTGGCCAGTTGAATTCAGCAACAGCAGTTCACCATCGGGAAGGTTCGTTTGGATTATACCTGAAGTTGGATTTGGATAAATTTTAATGTCACTGATGCTAAAACCTTCTAGGCCATTTGTACCGTCGGTTCTAAAGGGAACCGGTGTGCACCAATCGCTATTGGTTAAACCGCAAATCGTTCGAATTTGGACCGTGAAAGCGGTTCCTTCTTTTAATCCTCTAACAGAAAGCGCGTGATCGGCTACGGTGTTTGTAAACTGCTCGTTGGTGTTTACATCGGTAATCAGTACTTCGAATTCGGTTGCAAAGCTTTCCCATTCAATACGGGTCCGCGATGTAAAGGTGACCGATTTTACAACAGGTACTTCTAGCTCGCAAACATTAACAGGTTCGCCACTAGTAGTAAAAAATCGTTTCAACGACCACGCCGATGGTTCGTTGGAACAAATTGCACGCACACGCACTTCGTATTCATTTCCAGAATACAAACCATCGATGTGGCACTGATGTGATTTTACATTTGAAATGGTTTTCCATACTTCGGAATAGCGGATTGAATAGGCAACTTCGAACAACTCGCCTTCTGAATCCCATTCCAGGTCGACACTGTTTTCACCCACATTACTTTTCTTGAAGTTTGAAGGTTTCAACAAACAAACATTTTTCGCTTGCGGATTAACAACCCCGCTGCCCAACAATTTGATGTAGTCGACACTAAAATAGCCCCACGAACCATCGAAGCGAACAGTGTTACTGCCTTTATTCAGAAAGACTTTTCCGAAAAACACTTCGTTCCATTCGCCGCTATCTTTATTAAAATCGTATTCAACTTTTGCTCCGTTGTTAACGGTCACAAAGTTGGGTTTCTGCCCCCAGTTTTCATTTATCGAATAGGACATGTAGAGTTCAACCGAATCGGCTTCTTCCATTTGTACCGTAAATTCGAGGTATTGTTCAGGGTTGGCCTGTCCGAAATCGACCTGACCAGTTCCCGAATAGCCCAACGTGTTTTTAGTGATCGAAAGGCCAACCACATTGGCATCTTCGGCCTCAAATTTCACCCCTTCGGCACCAGCAATTGGTTCCACATTTTCGGCATCAATGCTGTCGATCACAATAACGTAAGGGTGATTGTAGGTTTCGTTTATAAAGTCTTGTGAATTATAGCTGTCGCCAGTGATGAATTCGCCGCCCCAGGTTACAAAATAAGCCCAAGGAATATCGCTGATGATGAGTTCATTTGGATCGGGGATCACGCCCACTTCTGAAAGTGCGTATATTTTGCTGCTACCATACCTGCCCGAAAGTGTTTGGTAGTGTGTTTCGTATGCCCAGTGGGCACGGGCACCATAAATATCGGCACCAATAATGTCTACATATTCGTTTCCGGGGTACCAGGCTTTGTCGTCGAACTCAAACGAGGCCGTCCACACCCAAATAAGGTTGTTCAGGTGGTGGTAGTTAACCATCCTGTCGAAAATCAATCGATAAAGTGCCTTGCAAGCTTCTGGGCCTTGATCGCCCCACCAAAACCATGTACCCCAAGGGTTTCCCATTGCTTCGTGCAACGGACGCCAAAGCACCGGAACGCCAGCATCTTGCAAAACCTTTAATCCACCGGCCACTTTGTCAATGTCGTTCACAATGTCGGCATATTCTTTCGAGGTGGTATCGTAAACAAAGCTATCGGCTTCGGCCAAGTACGAAGAATAAATTCCTTTGATGTTGAAATGCACATTGTCGCGTTCAGGAAAAGTGTAGAACCCGCCATTGATGTAGTTCCCGTTTTCATCGCGTTCGGGGTTGCGCCAATGCCATTGGTAGGTAATGATGCCGTTGTATTTTTTCACCCAGTTGATGCCTTCTGTAATCATATTCCGATTAGTGGTTTGGGTGTAATCCATAAAGTCGGAGCATAAAATTTTTGGAGCTTTTTCGGACGCTAAGTATACATATACCGCAGCATTCAGGTCCGCTTGTCCCGAAATAATTTGATTGCCGTAATTGTCGAGCAGATAGTTGTAGAGGGCCACTGTTTCGGGCGTTGCATTTGGATTGATTGGTTGCTGATTGGCCAGGACGGCTTCAACAGAACGCTGAGAGAAACCTGCATTTGCGAAAGAAACCAAAACAAAGAAGATCCAAATAGCCTTATTCATTTTTCGGGACTTCATATTCAATATTTATTGGTAATTGACAGATAAAAAAGTTTAAAATAACCGCTGCAGTATTCCTACAGCGGTTAAAATTAACACTAACTCAACTAACTATGATTTAACCTACTCTTTTACAATTTTTGAAACAGCTACTTCGCCATTGCTATTTATAGCACGAACAAAATAGATTCCTTTCGTAAGTGATGATACATTTACATTGGTTTTATCGGTTGAAGTTGCAACTGTTTTTACCGTTGCTCCTGTAACACTGGTAATGCTTATTGAACGTACATTTTTCATTTCAACAGTAAATGTGCTGTTTACATTATTTGGATACACTGAAATTTTAGATTTTGCCAACTCATTTACAGAATTAGTACCATCTGTCAATTTGATTGCACCCCAAGTACCACTGTTTCCCCATGGCTCTTTTGGAGTAGAGCACCACGAGATCATGTTATCGCGTGCGCCGTTACCATCGTTGTCGTTCAATTGAATATCGAATGAAATTTCTAAACCTGCTTTCACATTCGTTGCGACCCAATTGTCGATTTCAGAAGCATCCATTGCACCAGCGCACAACCCTTTCCAAGGATATGCCACCTCAATGGTGTAGCCGCTTGCATTGATTACTGCACCTTGTTTGGCTTCGGTTTCGAAACCACCCATTGCTCCGGCCAAACTAGCTTGAAAGCCAAAGTTTGCAGTTGCAGCAGCATCTGTTTCACGCCCCGGGTTGATTGAAGTCCCCGTCATTTTACCAAAAGTCAAACCATCGATGCGGCGGTCTTTCACATCTAAATAGAATTGGAAACCATCGCCCTGCCAGTCAACAAATTTTTCGTTATCCCAAGCAATCACCTTGTCATCTTCAACATAGAAATAGAAATACAAGTTATCGTTATCCCAAAGTGAAGCCCATTCGGCCATGATACCCGAACCACTTCCGCTGTTAATTTGATCGATTGGCGAAAATTCTACCAAGTCGTAAGCTGCATCGTTGTCTAAGCCGTCAATTTCCATTCCTTCAGTAGCTTTTGCCGAGCTATAAGTTAAACGAGGAGTGTTATTTTTGGGGGCAGCAACATCTTCGCCCTCCACACATTCGAAATCTTTTACCGAGAACTCCATGTCATCGGCACCAGGTCCCCAAGAGTCGGTTTGATAGGTCATGAAAACCATTTTGCTCACAATGCCTGTTTTGCGGGTTTTGCTTCCATCGTCGTGAGGCTGGAGCAGATCAATATTTGCACCTTGAATCCAGGTGTTCATTGTAGTTGCATCGGCAGGTGGCCAAGCAACACTGCCTTCGAACAACGTTGTTCCAGCGGCATCAAAAGCTTTCACGTAAACGGTGTGGTTTACAGCAGGCACATTGATTTTGGCCTGAAATTTTGTGTATTTCCCTAATTCAAAAGGAGTGGTTAAGGTAATTCCGTGCATGGTCCAGTTGGCATAAACGCCTTTCACCACAACGGCACCATCTACAACCGAGACAACATCTTCTGTTGTGTAAGCCGATGAGTTGGATAAATCAACCATCTTCACCACATCGCCTGTAGCAGCACTGGCCGCAAATGCCATGCATAATCCAATAATAAGTGTAAAAATTCTTCGTCTCATAATTTTAAATTTTAACTGATTTGGTAAATCTCTATTGCTTAATTTTTGATGTTAATAGCTAGTTCCACCCAGGATATTGTTTCAAGTTTCCTTCGCTCAACTGAATTTGAGTTTGTGGAATGGGCAAAAAGAAATGTTTCTCGGGATCAAATTCCAGCTTACGGCCAGGTGTTAAAGCCAGCTCGGAACCGTTGATGAACTGATCGCATTTGTTCCAGCGCACCAAATCGAAAAAGCGGCTGGTTTCCAACGCCAACTCAATGCGGCGCTCGTGAATAATATCGGCCATCGTAATGCTCGACAGGTTCTTTGGATAAACCCAGGTTGATTGATCGGGATTGTTGTTCGATTTGCGGGCACGGGTACGCACCATGTTTACCAGTTCGAGTGCACGCGACGAATTTCCATTCTCTAAAGCCGCTTCGGCAGCCATCAACACCACATCGGCATAGCGGATGAGTTTCCAGTTGATTGGTCCCGATTCATTTGCTTGTTTGTCGGGGTTCAAGATACTTTCGTCGGGGTGGCATTCATATTTTCGGCAAGCCGAATTAGTAGGCACGTTGGCCAAACTCATTTTATCCCAAACCAAGTCGCCGGTTGCGGTTAGCCCTTTGCGGGTAAGCATCAAATCGCCCTCTAAACCAACAGTGGTGATAAAACGAGGATCGGCACGCTGGTCGATCACTTCGGTGTTTTCAGCAGCCAAACCCGTTTCGCGGGTATCGGCATTGCGGAATGCACCGATCAGGTATTCCGATGGAAGGTTGAACCCCCAACCGTACATGGTGGTAGGATTTAAGCTGGTGTAACGGCAAGTGGTGAAAATGGTAATTCCATTTCCGGTAGAGTGCGACCATCCGCGTCCGTCAACTGCGTTTTGTGCTTCAAAAACCGATTCTTGTGAATTGTCGCCATCTTTGGAAAAAATCCAGCGGAAAGCACCAATGGTATTGGCACCGCCTGCAGAATAACGCTCGCCCCACCACGATTCGAAACGTTCGCCATCGATACCAACCAGCTTGTATTCGTTCGAACCAATTACGGCTTCGGCATGTTGAAGCGCTTTGTCGAACTTCTGTTCACAACCAGCAAAACGCTCGTCGCCATTGTGGTACTTTGCATACGACGATTCGAACAGGTAAGCTTTTGCCAATAACGACTGAGCTGCACCTTTCGATGCGCGTCCCACTTCACTTATTCCAAGTTCGCTACGGTTTTTTAAATCGGGTACAGCTTCTTCCAAATCAGCCTCAATAAACTGAAGCACTTCGGATACACTGTTACGGGGCAAATAGAATTCAGCAGGAGATAAAATTTTATCTACAATTGGAATACCTCCATAGGCCTGCAACAGTTGAAAATGGTAGAAAGCACGCAAAAATTTGCTTTCGGCAATGCGCTGTTTGGCCATTTCGGGCTGCTCTTCGAGAAAACGCGGTAAATAGAACAGTGCCGAGTTTGCCAAACGAATTCCTTTATAGTTGATTGCCCAAATGTTTTCGAGCTGCACATTTCCGGGGTTATGGATCAGTTGATCCATCAACTTCCAGTCGGCACCATCGTTGGCATTTTCGCCACCTACTTCAACGTCGTCGCAAGCTGCTTGATTGGCCAAAATTGTGTTCACATCGTACATCAGGAATTTCAAGCGCGAATAAGCTGCGGTAACCGTCATGTCCACATTTTCGAAATTGGTGTAGAATGTTTCGTCGGTCTCTTTTGCAATTGGTTTTAGGTCTAAAAACTCCTCTTTACAACCTGTTTGCAATAGTGCAGCAGCAAATAAAAAACCTACGATATGTATTTTCATTTTCTTCATATCTCTCTTATTTATTGAATTTGTGAGGCAAATTAAAATTTCAGGTTTACACCAAATGTGAATGTGCGGGCCGATGGATATACGGCCTTATCGATACCCGAAGCCAACGGATTTCCTGCGTCGAGTTCAGGATCCATGCCTGAATACTTGGTCCAGGTGAGCAGGTTTTTCACACCAAAGTAGAACCGCACATCTTCGAGTGTAGTGGCTTTTGTAAGCCTTTCGGGAAGCATTACCCCAATTTGAAGGTTTTTCAATCGCAAGTAGTCGCCATCTTCGATGTAAGCACTTGAGAACGTGTCGAAATTCTGGTTTTGATTTTTCGGGTCGTAACGTGCCCACTGCGCATTGTAGTTGGCCGGATACAACAGTGTACCATCTTTGGCCGACACATCATCGCGGTAGTGATCGTTCACATAAGTTGCCGGTAAGTTTTTGCTGCCATCGGTCGATGTTCCCAGCAAGTAGGCGTTCACACCGTTGAAAATTTGGAAATCGAGCGCACTTTGCCAGAACATCGACAGGTCGAAAATCCCGTAGGAGAAGTTCATGTTCATTCCCATCAAATATTTTGGGTGCGGATTTCCGATGAACGTTTTGTCGTTATTGTCAATTTTACCGTCGCCGTTAATGTCTTTCCATTGATAGTCTCCGGGTTGGGCATTTGGTTGGGCATATACTTTTTCGCCGGTCGTTTCATTGGTAACAAAAGGTTGGTTGGTCATTGTCCAACGCTTTGTTGCTTCGTCGTAAAACCCATCGGTTTGTTGGAAAATCTTTTCCACCTCGCGTCCAAAGAAACTTCCAACGCCGCTACCAGTGTAGGTGTTGGTCAAATACCCCGAAACACCGCGGCACTGCCCGTTCAAAATCGAGTCGCCTTTAAGGTCGATGGCTTCGTTTTTAATGTAGGTGAAGTTGAGGTCAACATCGTACGAAAATTTAGCACCAACGCTCTCTTTCCAACCAGCTGTAACTTCAACACCCGAGTTGCGGAGTTTGCCCACGTTTGAATTGGCATTCGCGGCACCACCTTCGTGGTACGAGTCGAACACCCACCATCCGGCCATGTTGGGCACACTCACCTGCATCAACATCTCTTCGTTTTCACGGGTAAAATAATCGGCTGTTAACGACAAACGGTTTTTGAACATCGAAAGGTCGAGGCCAAGGTTGGTGGTGGTAATGGTTTCCCAGTGAATGGCACGGTTTACCAATTTGCCAGGTGCAGCACCTACCAAAATATTGTCGCCATTGTTGAACGAGTAATCAAAAATTTCGTTCACCAATACGGTTGAATAGAACTCGTAGTTAGGTACTGCATTGTTTCCGGCTTGTCCCCATCCGTAGCGGATTTTACCAAAGTCGAGCCAAGTAAGGTTTTTCATGAATTCTTCTTCTGAAAATTTCCATCCGGCCGAAAACGAAGGGAACGAACCCGTACGGTTTTCAGGACCAAATACCGATGAAGCATCCTGACGGAAGTTGAACTGTGCCAAATACCGTCCTTTATAGTCAACACTTAAACGCCCCAAGTACGAATATCCGGCCGATTCGTCGGCTGTACCACGAACGATTTGAGCCAACGATGCGTTATCGGTACTTGCATCGAAATACCACATTTCGGGCGAGCTGTTGATCATGTCGTACCGAACACCGCTCATACCGTGGTTGTAACCATAACCCGATTCTTGCCCCACCATTGCTGAAAGGTTTATTTTGTTGGCTATGGTTGTATTGTAGCTCAATAAATTCTGAAGTTTCCACCCAATACTTTTATTGTAGTTACGGGTGATACTCATTTTATCGTTTTTCTGGGTTGAGCCAGGCACCTGATAAACATCGGCAAAAGCACGATATTCGTTGAACCCTATGCCCGAAGTGTAACGTGTTTCGAATGTTAACCCTTTCATTGGGGTTATTTTTGCAAATACGGTGGCGCTTCCCGAATAGTTTATGCTGTTTTCGTTGGCCACATGGTCTAAAGTTGCTTGAGGGTTGTAAATCCCTGCACGGTCCGAAAGGTAATTGCCGTTGGCATCGCGGGTAGGCTGAAATGGCGAGAACAATGCCGCATGCATAATTGGCGATTCGTATTCGCTCAACAGTTTCCACTGTGCAAAACCACTGTTTTCAGAAGTTGAGAACGTAACCAATTCTCCAATCGAGAACCAGTCGCGAACTTTAAATTCAGAGTTCAACTTCAGGTTGAGCCGATCGAAATTGGTGTTGTATACAATACCATCTTGGTTGAAATAACCCAATCCGAAGTAGTAGTTCGACTTGTCGCTACCACCGGCCACGCTCAATCCATAGTTTTGAATGGCTGCTGAGCGGAACAGGTCCGACTGATGATCGTAATTTGTTAAGGTATCGATGGCGTGATAATCGCTAAAATACATGCGCGACGGGCGTTTGCCCAGAATCAATTCGGCTTCGTTAATGTAGTTTCCGGCCTCTTTTGCATCTGCCATATCCATTGTACGACCCACTTGCTGTACACCATAATAGGCATTGAAATTTACATCGAGTTTGCCTTTCGTCCCTTTTTTGGTAGTAATAAGCACAACACCGTTAGCACCTGCCGAACCGTAAATTGCAGCAGTCGATGCGTCTTTCAGAATCTCGATCGATTCAATATCGGTCGGGCTCACTGCATTTGGGCTCGATGGAATACCGTCGACCACCCACAATGGCTGGCCGCCGTTGAACGAGCTGATGCCCCGAATGCGAACTGTGGTTCCTGCGCCCGGTGCACCAGTAGTTTGGTTAATGCTTACCCCTGCGACTTTCCCTTGAAGTGTTCCTTCGAGGTTTCCGCTGGGAATTTTCATCAACTCTTCGGTTTTCACCGAACTAACGGCACCGGTGAGGTCGCTCTTTTTCTGAGTTCCGTAACCAATCACCACCACATCGGCCAGGTTTTGATTGTCCTCTTCGAGTGTCACATTCATGGTGGCCACTTTCCCGGCTTCAACCTTAATTTTGGTCGATTTGGTAAAGTACCCAACAAAACTGGTGTTTACCAGTATTTCGCCCGAAGGAACTTTTTCGAGTGTGTAATTACCGTTTATGTCGGAAACAGTCCCAACAGTCGTTGCATTAACCACCACGGTAGCGCCAACCAGTGGTTCGCCGTTCCTATCGGAAATTTTACCTTTTAAACTGCCCTGCTGTGCCTCGGCAACAAACGAACAGAAAAAAAGAGTGGTAACAAACAGAAGTTGTATAAACCTCTTGTGAAGTAGATTTCGTTTCATTCGTATTACAATTTGTTTTTATTGCTAGTCATTTGATTCTCTTTTATAGATTGAAATTCAGAAGTTGAATACAACCAACTGAAATCGCGAAATCAAATGTACAGGAAGCACTACGGAGCAGTTTGACGCTATGTTTTTGTTTTGAATAGATATGTTGAATCCTTTGCAGATATGTTTAGGTATTGGACATTTGTATTACGTCCATAAAAGTCAAGGATTAGATTTATTCTGAATTCACGTTAAATCGTTCCCAACAGCTAATAGGTGCAACAGAATTAACACGATAGATAAATGCTCAAGAATTAAACTCAGGCATTATTTATTGAAAAAAATTGAATGATATATTCGGCAGTTATTTTAATTACTCGAAAGATGAAATTTGTTTCCGATGAAAAATGCGGGAATCAGATTAAAGTGAATTACGAACAATTACATGAAATTCGTTTTCAAATAATCCGGACTCTTTTTGAAGTATGATTTGAGCCATTTTGTTTCCCATTGCCGTAAAATCGGTTGAAATGGTGGTGATACCACCTGCCAGAATCCTTTTCAAGGGAGTATCGTTGTATGATATTATTCCGGTTTTTACACCCGGAAGAGATTCATTGAGTGTACAAGTCTCTATAAGTTGAGCAAGATCAGCATCATCAAACACGATGAATGCTTTGTTGCCAATTTTACGAATATCACTTAAATGACGAACCTTTTTGCCATTGATCTGATGTGAATTACAAAAAGCATCAAAACCAAGAATAAGGTCATCAGGTAACTGTGAGGAAGGGTAGTTGACTACCAAAATCAATTCACGATAGCGTTTAATGTATGATTTAAGTCTGACAAGCGCCTGAAAAATGTCTTTTTCAAAATTTTGTACAACCCCGTTATACATTCCTGAAACAGTTTTCTGGTCAAGAAGATAGAGCTGATCAGGCGGAATAACATCCAACGCAGCCTTCACTTTATCATCTATAAGAGGAATAATTACATAATGTGTATAGCGACCAATGGCATTGTCAACCAACAACTGGAATGTTTTAACATCATAATGATGAAAATAAATATCAATCGAGGCATTGGAAGGCAGAGCATTTCTAAAGGTATTGTACAATATTTCCTTATATGGCGAAAACGAATCAAAAAGCACAAACACATTGTATGCCGTTTGTAAAGGTTGTGAGGTAACATACAGCCCTTTCTTGGGAATTGACTCAACAATTCCCAAACGCTTAAGCTGGGTAATGGCCTTCTTTATGGTTTCTTTGGCCATACCGTATTCTATGCTCAATTCGTTATATGAAGGTAATCGGTCGCCTTGTTGAAGTGTCCCTTTTCCAATAGCATCTTTTAGCTTTTCAATAAGCTGATTGTACTTATATCCTTTTTTACTTATTTCTGCCAATGCTTTTTTATCCTAAAATAGAAAATATAATTAACAAAAATTCAAAAACAATTGGTCGCCCAAGTGCTTTTTACAATTCTCCATTGAATGATTTTACACCTCTGATCATGGCCTCAACGTTTTGAATGGGAACATTAGCCTGTACATTGTGAACAGCATTAAATACAAATCCACCATTTTTTGAAAAAACATCACATTGTTGCTTAACCTGTTCTTCAACTTCAGCTGGCGTTCCAAATGCCAGTACTTTTTGGGTATCGACACCACCTCCCCAGAAGGTAATCTGATCGCCAAACCTTTCCTTCAATACCTTGCTATCCATATCCCGGGCATTTATCTGAACAGGATTAATAATATCAAAACCAGCATCAATAAAATTTGGCATTAATGGAAGGATGGAACCACACGAATGTTTGAACGTTTTCCATGTAGTATGCTCGTGAATCCATTTGTTTACTAATTTATAATAAGGCTTGTACATTTCATCAAAAGTTTCTGGAGAACAAAACAAGGAATCCTGTGTACCAAAATCAGTTCCACAAATAAAAATGGCATCAATCTCATTTCCTGCTATTGAATGTAATGTTGACAGGTTTTTTAGCGCAATTTCAGCCTGTTTTTCAAAAATTGCATGGATATAATCAGGACGCATAATTGTACTCATGTACCATTCGGTAATGTCACGTATCCCTTTTGGATTTTTCATAAAGGGACCAGGTACCAGAGCGATGTCACCAAAGGCTGTACCTCCTATACCAACAACCAAACCTTTGTCACTCTGTTTGGTTTTATAATTTTCAATTTGCTCTTTCCAATAAACCATATCTTCATTGGTCATGAGCTCAAATTCTTCCGTATTGTCTTCCGGATTCAACTGTTCCTCAACTATTGGATTCTGGCGAATTATGGTGTCAAAGAAATAACCACTTTCCGGCATTTTACCCGAAGGAGGCACCGAAACATCGCCTTCTGGATAAATAACCAAATCTCCATGTTCATCCTTATTTGTTATAAACATTTCCGGAACCAGAACTTGCTGTCCCCAGGGTGTTACAAACTCCTTCAGATTTTTGTTTTCAAATCCAAACAAATTCGTTCGTGCCACAATGCTACACGTATCAATGCCCATTTGTCGAATTAGCTCTTCATCTACTTCACCTAACATCTGGTAAGGTTCATTGACTACAATTGGTTTTTCCGGTAATCCATAAATTTTACGCAGTTTATGCAAAATCAATACATGTATTCCTGTTACAGCAGTCGAGCCAAAATCAACTACAACTTTATCAGGTTGTATGTGATTCAATGTTGCCTTTAGTCTTTGTTTTGAATTCATTTTTATCCTATGCTGGTCTATACTATTTTAAGTAATCAAAAGAAAGAATTATTATCTATAATTCCAATAAGCTACGTATCCCTATTTTTTAAAAAAAGCTACTTTAAATCTATATCGCTATTGCCACCTCTAAATCAAACAACATATATATACCTCATATTATGACTATTACAATATTTAAGCCTATTTCTGACAAGAAAACACACTCAGTGTGATGGTTTCTCATTTAGTGTGATGTATTGTGTGGTATGTATTTATTATTTTTAGAATTTTAAAATCTGAAATTATGAATACTAACCATTATCAACCCATTTACAAGCGTTTGATTGCCTATTATCAGCATAGGATTCAAGAATGCGACTACCAACCGGGCGACAAAATCGATTCAATAAACCGACTAATGTCGCGACACAATGTATCCCGCGATACAGCGAAACTGGTTCTAAAAAAGTTAAATGAAATGGGCCTGGTGGAAACCATTACCGGACGAGGTACTTTTGTTACGCCCCAAGCAACTATAAAAAAGGAGTGGGCAGTAATTATTCCTTTCTATTCCTCCAACATGGAACACTTGCTGAATGTCTTACACCATGAAGCTAAAATACGGAACTGTCAATTCACTTACTATTTACACTACAACAACTATCAGGAAGAAATTCGACTTGTAAGTTCACTCATTCATGAAGGTTTTGAGTCAGTAATCATTGTTCCGAATTACGACGAATCGGTTACTACCGATTTTTATTCCAAACTGATCACTGGTTCAACAACTTTAATTTTGGTGGACAATACAATGACAAGCTCAACCAACAATTATGTTATTCAGAGCTATGAATTGGGAGTAAAAAGAGCAGTGGAATACCTTCAACGCCAGCAAAACAAAAATATCCTTTTTGTAAAAAACGAAATCTGGCAAGGAAAAAATTTACTGGAAGAATATATCGAGACCAGTCTGTTCGCCTATGCATCTGAGAAAAACCAAGCAACCAAAATTATCACAACATCAAATGCCTCAGCAGTAGATTTAGCCTTTTGCAATAAACATAACATTGGAGGAATTATCTGTTATAACGACATCAATTCAGCAATTATCGCAGGTAAATTAATTGAGCAAAAAGTTGCTATTCCAGAGCAAATATCGATAGTGAATTATGGCAACACCAAACTAACCCAATATTTCACTCCTCCCATTACAGCCATTGATTGCAAATATGAATTGTTGGCAAAAAAAGCAAGTGACATTATTGACAAAAAGGAAATTAGCTCAATAAATGAGCAACATGTAATACAACCAGACTTAATAATTAGAAAAACATAAAATGGAAGAATTATTTAATCAGATTGCCAATTGTATTGAATTCGGGAAGATAAACAAGGTGTCAGTATATCCACCCAATATGAAGGGACAGGAAGGCGCTGATGAACTTACCAAAAAAGCATTGGATTATGGCGCAACGGCCCAGGACATATTAAGCAAAGCACTGATTACAGGAATGGAAAAAGTAGGTTTGAAGTTTAGAGAGAACAAGGTATTTGTCCCTCAGGTGTTAATGTCAGCCAAAGCAATGGCCACTTCGATGGTTCACCTGAAACCATTCTTTAGTTCAGGACAAATCAAACACAGAGGTACTTTTATTATAGGGACTGTTGAAGGTGATCTGCACGATATTGGTAAAAATCTGGTTTCAATGATGGTTGAGGGCAATGGTTTCCAAGTGATTGATTTAGGCACCGATGTAAAAGCTGAAAAGTTCATTGAAGCTGCCACGGAAAACCCGGAAAGCATAATCGGACTTTCCGCTCTGCTAACCACCACTATGGCAAACATGGAAAAAATAGTAACACGTGTTAAACAGGAACTGCCTGATCGGAAAATTTGTATTGGAGGTGCCCCTGTCAATCAGGATTTCTGTGAAAAAATCAATGCCGATTATTATAGCCCCGATCCACAAGGCATTATAGAATATTTAAATAAAACTGCAGTATAATGGATAATACAAAAGGAATAGCACTTATACAACAAGCCTTTCATCGTCAAATTGTGGAACGCATACCATGGGTACCATTTGTAGGCTGCCATGCCGCCCATTTATCGGGTAAATCAGCGGCAGCTTATTTAAAATCGACCGACTTAATGGTTGAAGGCGTTACAAAAGCCATAGAATTGTATCAGCCTGATGGTATTCCAGTCGTTTTTGACCTGCAAATTGAAGCCGAAGCGATGGGCTGTAAGCTTCAATGGAGCGACGTAAATCCACCTTCGGTAATATCACATCCACTTTTGGAAGGAACCCTACTCGAAGATTTAAAAGTTCCCTGTGCCTGCAAAGGCCGCATATCCATTGCACTGGAAACTACCCGATTACTTCGGGACAAGCATCCGGATATTGCGTTGTACGGCTTAATTACCGGTCCGTTTACACTCGCCCTGCACCTGCTTGGCACTGATATTTTTATGAAAATGTTTGAGGATCCCGATTATGTGGAACGACTCATGGAACTCACAACCCAGGTAGCCATAACCATGGCCCAACGCTATCGGGATGCAGGTTGTGATGTTATTGCCGTAGTGGACCCAATGATTAGTCAAATTGACCCGGAATCGTTTACTACTTTTGTAAAAGCAAATACAACCAGGTTGTTCAATTCCATTCGGGAAGCCGATGCACTGAGTTCTTACTTTGTATGTGGCAATGCGACCCAAAACATCGATGTAATGTGTGAATGCCACCCCGACAATATCTCAATTGATGAAAACATTGATCTTAATTTTGTAAAAGCTGCCGCTGAAAAACACCAAATCAGTTTTGGTGGAAACATGAAACTTACCGTTGTTTTACTCATGGGAACCACCGAAGACGCTGAGCGCGAAGCCTTGCAATGCATGGATATTGGTGGCAAACAGGGATTTATTCTGGCTCCGGGTTGTGATCTACCCATGGCAACACCTGCCGAAAACATAATTGCAGTATCTGAGTTGAATCGCAACGAATTATTACAAGGTCAATTGAGGGCAAATGCAGCCAAAGCACACGAGGTAAAAAAACTCGACCTATCTTCACACTGGTCTGCCAGCAAGGTAATTATAGATGTTATCACTCTCGATTCATCGTCCTGTGCCCCATGCCAATACATGGTGGATGCTGTGGAACGTGCCTGCCACCATTTTGGCACAGAAGTAGAATTCAAAGAACACCGGATAAAAGAAGTTCAGGGCGTACAAATGATGGCAACACTGGGTGTTCAGAACCTACCAACAATTGTAATAGACGGGAATATTGAATTCATATCACAAATTCCTCCGGTTTACAAAATTGAAGAGAGAATTGCTTACTATTTGGAAAAGAAGAGCTTGGTTTCGTGCTAAGCTTTCTAAAAAAATAAGAAATCAAAGTCTCGACAAGTCAGAGAAAACCTGGTTATCCGAACTTGTCGAGACGATTGCATACAATAAATGACCAGCGAGCTTTACAAGATTCCATTCTACCTGATCACCGGATTTCTGGGAAGCGGAAAAACTACGTTTCTAAAACAGGTGCTCAAGTCTATAGGAACCAAAAAACGAATTGCCATTATTCAGAACGAATTTGCTTCAACTGGTATCGATGGAAAATTATTAAAGAACAACACACCTAATTTTCAGCTAATTGAAATCAATAACGGATCGGTTTTCTGCGCTTGCTTGTTGAGTAATTTCATTTCAACCCTTGAACAGATTATAGACCAGCACCAACCTGAAATGATTTTTCTGGAAGCCTCTGGATTGGCCGATCCTATTAATATTGCCGAGATTTTGCAAAGCGAAAAGCTATCATCAAAACTCCAGCTCCGTCAGATTTACTGTTTGGCTGACGCTCAAAACTATTTCAGGGGTCTTCAACTGATTACACGTTTTCAGCATCAACTCGTAATTGCCGATACTGTTCTCCTGAATAAAATCGATTTGGTAAATCCTCATGAAATTGAAAGAGTCCTCCTCGATATTCGCACTAAAAATCCGTACGCAAAATTGTATAATACTACCCATGCCCAATTTGATTTTGAAACCGACTTCGATTCAGAGTCATTGCTTCTGACTAGGCATTTCGAGCAAAAAATTTCAGACGGAAGGCCCGAGCTAAATACCGTTGTTCTTCGTAATCATATCCAATTAACGGAAATACAATTACGTAATTTGATGGAGCAACTTCAAAGAAAGTGCATCAGAATAAAAGGGATTCTTCACCTTGCCAACGGATCGACGGTAGCACTTCAAACTACCTTTAATGACTGGAGTATTCAACCAGTCAATGCAGTTGACGGTCCCAATGAGTGGATTGTTTTTGGAGAAATTACTCCAACAGAACTTCGACAACTATTCAAACAACTGTAAGAAAACATACCGGCAGGATCAGCTTATGAAATACTCTCCTGCCGGGTTATCCCCTTCCCTGCTAATGAATTTATTCGATTATCAGAGTAGGATCGAATGGATAGCGACCAAACCGTTTGCCATAGATGGCAAGGCCTCTGGGCAGCGCTTCATCTACTTCAAATTGAATCGTGATAAAATCTCGAGGAGTTTGTTTCAATAGGTCAACCGGAATTTTCACCTTGCACAAATAACCGTATGTTCCTGCTTCATTTAGTTTCAGGTCACGCTTTTGTGAGTACCACGACAAAACACCACGGTGATCAGCAGGATCATCTTCGAGATAAAATTCATCGACGACCACTCCATTTATGCGAACTTTTACTATTGATGGATTCTTATAAGTATCGGTCATTGGATAGGCATTGGAATTAAGACTGTTGTTAAAAGTTCCATTGCCGCGCATAAAGTCTCCCTCTGATTCTCCGTTATTATCCTGATCTTTGCCCAACAACTCATTAGCAGAGGCTTCAAAAATCAGAGTAACATTCTGAGCCTTAGCGAGCGAAATTTCCTCTGGTACGACCACCTTGTAGGTAAAATACCCATAACCGGCACCATTTACCTTTAAATCCTCCATTACATTCCATTGCTTTTCCGACCAACTGCTTTCTACAAAGGAAGCTGGATCAAAACTCACAATACTTTTAGCTGGTACCCAACCTGAATCATCAACCAAAAAACTGGTAAAATTCAAATGGTACACATAACCATTTTCATCGTGCAACTTCAGCTTTAAATTATACAAACCCGGCATGTTGGGCATCTTCACCGCAATGGAATCAACCGGCCCGTTAAAATACGCCGACGATGGTAGCTGGGTAGTTTCAGTCGAAATATTATCAACATTCCCCATGTTGTCAACTCCGGCCAATTCGTAATCCAAAATAAAATGATCAACAGGCACTTCATCAGTCATAACCGATAGATAAAGCGGGACCTTAACCGTACTACCTGGTTGAACCAGTTTACAAAGTTCCGAACCTGTTGAAAGGTAGACAAGGCTGTGAAGTTGGTTCAAATCCATTCCAGGAACAAAATCATCTATACCGGTAATCTTGTCGGTACGATCAAATTTGTAATAACCGTTCCACTCGTTAATCACATCATGATGTTCGGTGTACAACCATCCGGCCATTTTGGGATGCTTTCTGAATTCGTTCATCATAATGTGATAATCCCAGCTCCAGTCAACATCCCCGGTACTTCCTTCATATCCCCATACATTTCCACATTCACTGTTAATCATTGGTATTGCCGTTTGTTTATTATTGCCAATGAAATTCCATTTTGACCCCGTGTACGTATTTTCATCCATACCATCTAAAAATGAAGCCCACTTATACCCCGGCAAATAGGCGTGCCAGCTATTCACATCAGTTATAGTATGATCGTAATTACACGTCGAGTTGTCCTCAATCAGTCTCGATTTATCCATTTTTTTAGCTTCAACATACAGATTTTTTACACGCTCCTGGGTATCGGGCAAGTACTTTCGATTTTCATCCTTGCCCGAAAAAAGCCCCCACGTTTCGTTAAACAACACCCATTGAAAAATCGCAGGGTGATTGTAATCTCGCTCTATCATACCACGCATAGCCACTTCCCATTCTGCAAATGCTTCATCACATGGTTCTCCCCACCAGTTGGGCACATCTGCCATAATGAGCAATCCGAGCTTATCGGCCCAGTAAAGTTTACGGGGCAGCTCCGTTTTTATGTGAATCCGGTTGCCATTTAACCCGATCTTTTTCGATCGTATAATTTCATCCCGCATAAACTGATCACTTGGAAAAGTGTAAAATCCTTCAGGATGGTACGACTGATCGAGACACAACTGGAGATAGACGGGTTGGTTATTTAGCGTTACATAAGGATAATTGGTTCCGGGCAGGTTCGAAACACTTATTTTCCGCATACCAAAATACGATTGCACTTCATCATATAACTGATCCTTTGAATGCAATCCAACGGTAACGTCATAAAGATATGGATCGTCAAGTGACCACAAATGCATTTTGGGAATTTCAACTTCAAATTCGATCTCCTGTTGAGATTTCTTTAACCTAGGGGAAGTAATTACAGACAATTCCTTATTGGGGAAAGTCAGACTTATACTCATAGTTTCTGGTGCAGGCTGATCCAGCTTTACTTTTACCATTAATTTACCGTTGTCGATGTCAGGAGTAAAATGAATGGTTTTCATAGCCACGGCTCCCCTTGTTTCAAGATAAACGGTTTGCCAGATTCCTTTTGCCTCTCCGTATCCCTGTTTTCCTTCCAGCTTATAATTACGATGCGAATCATCTACCCGCACTGTAATTTCATAATCAGTTTTGGATGAAAGATACGGTGTCAAATCGAATTCAAATGGCGTGTATCCACCCTGATGTGTTCCCAAATGATTCCCATCGATCCATACATCAGTGATCCAATCAGAAGCACCAATTATCAGAAAAACACGTTTTGAGGAAAACGAGTCAGGTACCTGAATGGTACGGTTGTACCAGGCAATTTCCCCTTCGTTTTCTACTCCCGACAATTTTGATCCCCATGGAAAAGGCACCCTGATTTCCTGATCAAACGTATGATTATGGAACCATTGCTGGTCAATTCCCACATTCTCTGAATCGAAGGAAAAATTCCAGTCACCATTCAAGTTCAACCACTGTGAACGCACAAAATCGGGCCTTGGATGCTCAGGCAATGGTATTCCCTGACCAGAACTCTTTAGTACAATAAAAATACCGACTAATGTCAGCAATTTGAAAATGTTTTTTGTGTGTAACATACTATAGTTTTAAAGATTTATTTTCCTTTCTAGTCCTGCTTTTTTACATAAATCTAATAAGATTGGGTGGAATTATAAAGCAGGTTGAATCGACTTCCCAAATCGCAATTCGCAATTACACCATCGAGACTTTTCATCAAAAGACAGCGAAACAAATCCCATACATCACTCTATTTATGATCATTACAGCCATCCTGAAAAACCTTTCAATTTTGATTACCTTCTTTTTTACTTAATTTACCACAGATTTTCGCCTTGTATTTTTAACATCTATACAATCAATTGAGACATCTCTACAAAAATTAAATAGTGATTTTGCCTAACATTGACCTTGGTGAAAAAATTAAATACAGAAAGATATGAAGCGTATTATTTTATTATTGATCTCGGTTGCCCTAATTGCACAATTTGGAGAGGCAAAAAACAAGCAACCGATTGAATTCGTCAATCATTTTATTGGTTCAGGAAACAATGGAAATACTTACCCCGGAGCCCAAGCACCTTTCGGTATGATTTCAATAAGTCCAAACACTACTTATACTGATTATAATTCAGCGTACACACGCTCCGGATATAAATATGAAGCAAAAGAAATCTATGGATTTGGCCTCACCCATTTTAGTGGGGTTGGTTGTCATGCCATGCAGGATGTGCAATTTTTGCCAGTTTCGGGGAACGTTGACATTTCGCCTGTAAATAAAAAAGGTGCATATAAATCAGCCTTTTCTCATGACCATGAATCAGCATCTCCGGGTTACTACGCTGTTACCCTTGAAGATTACAACATCGACATTGAGTTTACGGCCAATCAACGTTCAGGAATTGGTGAAATCAATTACAACGGCGGCGACTCCGCATTTTTTGTGTTTCAGCCTACCAACAGTGCCAATGGAATAGGTGAAGGCTTCGTAAATATAGAAACAGAAAAGAATCGTTTTACGGGGATGGTTTCATCTGGTGGTTTTTGTTGGCGCGACCCAAAAGACCGTCCTTACAAAGTATTTTTCGTTTTCCAGTTTGATAAAACCATTATGAATTATGGTATTTGGAAAAATGAAACAAAGATTCCTGGCATTTATAAAACAGAAGGAGACGATTTTGGCGCATATCTTTCCTTTGGGAAAGACGCAGGAATGGTAAAAATGAAAGTAGGAATTTCATATGTAAGTGTTGAAAATGCTATTGATAATCTGAATGCTGAAATTACCGGATCATTTGATTCAGAACTAAAAGAGACACAGCAAACCTGGAACAAGTATTTAAATAAAATTGCGGTCGAAGGCGGCACTGCCGACGAAAAAACGATCTTCTATACCGCTCTTTACCACAACCTGCTCGTTTCGAATGTGTTTAGTGATATAAATGGCCAGTACATAGGTTTTGACGATCAGATACATACCATAGAAAAAGGGAGAACCAAATATGCCAACTTCTCACTTTGGGACACTTACCGTACCACCAGTTATCTGCAGGCATTGGTTGCCCCTGAAGCCGCTGCCGACATGATACAATCACTTTATCTTGATGCCCAACAAGGTGGATCGTTCCCCAACTGGAGCATGAACAATGTGGAGTTTGGTGTAATGAATGGCTACTCTCCTTTTCCTTTTATTGCCAATATGCATGCACTGGGAATCAACAATTTTGATCTCCAGGGAGTGAAAGACATGATGAAAAAAGTATCGGTAAAACACATTCCGTGTAAAGGCCATCATGGTTGGTACAATGTCGATGAATACATGAAACTGGGTTACGTACCTGTTGACAAAAGCGGGTATGGAACATCGATGACCATTGAGTACGGAATCGATGATTATTCCATTGCCAAAATCTGCCAGTCGGCCGGTGATACCGATGCTGCTGATTACTATTTTAAACGTTCGCAAAATGTATTCAACCTCTATAATCCTGAATTGAAATTTATTCAGGCAAAAGACTCGGACGGTAAATTTGTAAAAAACTTCACTGCAGTCAGTGAGGAAGGGTTCAATGAAGGGAATGCCCTGCAATATTTCTGGAGTATTCCTCACAGCATGTCCAAACTGGTTGATCTTGCAGGAGGCAACGAATTTATGGAACAACGCCTCGATAGTTTTGTATCCAAACTAATAGTAGGATGGGCACCTGACCAGCCCTATTTATGGGTAGGTAATGAGCCCTGTTTTGGGGCCGTTCAGGTGTACAACTACATTCAAAGACCTTATAAAGCACAACAACATGCCCGCCTAATAATGACCGAAACATTTAAGAATACCCCGGACGGTTTGCCCGGTGATGATGATGCTGGTGCCATGTCTGCACTTTATGTTTTCCAGGCAATCGGTCTTTATCCTTATCTTCCGGGAGAAGGAGGGTTCTCTGTAACAGGACCACTTTTCGAAAAAACAACCATTACCCTGGGAAATGGGAAAAAAGTAATGCTAAAAGCTAAAGGCGCAAAAGCGAATGCCCCATACATACAATCTATGAAAATCAACGGAAAACCCAACACCAAACTTTGGATCGATTGGAACACCCTGAGCAAAGGAGCAACATTAAATTACAAAATGGGAGCTGAGCCCAATAAAAGCTGGGGGTCAAACAAAGATGATGTTCCTCCTTCTTATTATCCTGAAAAATAAATCAACCACAAATCAATACAATAATAAAAACAATGAATAAACAATTAAAATACTTGGCAATCGCCTTTCTATCCATTCTTTTTACGCAAGGCATCTATGCACAGGATTCGACTCAAGCAGCACAAATATTCTCGGACAACATGGTACTTCAACGCGATCTTGAAGTACCAATTTGGGGAACTTCCATTCCGGGAGATCAAATAAAAGTAACCTTCGATGGAACCACTGTTACAACAACAACTTCCCGTAAAGGCGACTGGTTGGTCAAACTTCCTCAACACGTTGCAGGAGGTCCTTTTAAACTGAAGATTGAAGGAAGGAATGAAACAACTTTCAGCAATGTAATGGTAGGCGATGTTTGGATTGCAGGCGGACAGTCGAATATGGAGTTTTCAACCAATAATGTCATTAATGCCAAGGAAGAACTGCAGAATGCCAATATTCATGAAATCAGGCTACTTAACATTTACACCGAGGTGAGTGAAAAACCACGCGACACGTTTAGCGGAACAAAGTGGGAGGTTTGTACACCGGAAACGGCAGAATGGTTCTCTGCTGTTGGTTTTCTATTTGCAAGAAACATCCATCAGGAATACAATATTCCAGTCGGGATTATCAGTTCAAATTGTGGAGGAACAAACGTAGAAACCTGGACCAGCATGGAAGCCATGATGGCATTCGAAAAGTACAAAAGAAAAATAGAAGAAGTTCGAAAAATGGATTTGGTCATGCTCTTATCAGAACAGGAAAAAGAGAAAGCAATATGGAACAGCAAAGTTCTCGACAACGACCCAGGCGATAAAGCCAAATGGTACAACAGCTCCACCGATTTTTCAGGATGGGACGAAATGGAACTTCCGGGGAACTGGGAAAGTGCCGGTTTTCCACAGCTTGACGGATCCATGTGGTACGTGAAAGAGTTTGAACTTTCAGCACAAGAAGCACAAAAGGGAATTACGCTTCACCTTTCAAAAGTCGACGATGGTGACTACAGCTATGTAAACGGAACATTGGTTGGCAGCACTGCCCTGAATCATAATGAAATGCGCATTTACACCGTAAAACCACAACTATTGAAAGAAGGTAAAAATACCCTTGTTGTGAAAGTTGTTGATTATGGCGGAGGTGGCGGCATGTGGGGCGATAAAGCCGAAATGTATGTCGAAACCGGAATTCAGAAGATCTCTCTGGCTGGAACATGGAAATACCATATTGGTGTTAATAGCACGGCCCCTACAATTAAGATTGGTGCAAACGACTACCCTGGCTTACTGTTTAATGCCATGATTGCACCGGTTGTTGGTTATGGTATCAAAGGAGTTATCTGGTACCAGGGTGAAGCTAACGTACACAATGCAAGTGAATATTTCGACCATTTCACATCTATGATTAGCGACTGGCGAAAGCAATGGAATCAGGGAGATTTCCCGTTTCTTTTTGTTCAGCTGGCCAATTACAATGCTGCAGAAACCTGGGATGATGGAGACTGGGCTACCGTTCGTGAAGCACAGCTCAAAACGCTCTCGGAGTTGAAAAATACTGGAATGGCTGTTAGCATCGACATTGGTAACAGCAACGACATCCATCCCAAGAACAAACAGGATGTAGCAAAGCGTCTTTTCCTTGCCGCAAAGCACATTGCATACAATGAGCAGCTGGAATATTCAGGACCTATCTTTAAATCGATGGAAATAGCCAACGGTAAAATCAACATCAGTTTTGACCATGTGGCAAAAGGACTTACTGTAAAAGGTAAAAAGATAACGGGAATTGAAATTGCAGGCAATGATCAACAATTCGTTAAAGCCTCTGCAAAAATCAAAGGAGATCAATTGATTGTTTGGTCTTCAAAAGTAAAAGAACCAGATGCCGTTCGATATGGATGGGCCCAGGATCCACGCTGCAATCTTTACAACAGTGAAAACCTACCGGCATCTCCATTCCGAACCGATACATGGTAAACTAAATCAACAAACGATTACAATGAAACAACGTTTATTAATAGCATTTGTATGCCTGAGCCTATTCACCTATGCTCAGAAATCCAAAAAAGAGCATGCAGGAAATCCAGTACTACCTGGTTGGTATGCCGATCCTGAAGGGATTATTTTTGGCGACACTTACTGGATTTACCCCACTTATTCCGATCACTATGGAACACCTGACACATCCGTCTATTTTACCGAATACCAAAAGGAAATCAGAGCGAATACCATCTGGGATCAGTACCTGAAACAAACCTTCATCAATGCTTTCTCGTCGAAAGACCTGGTAACGTGGGAAAAACATTCCCATGTACTCGATATCAAGGATGTAAAATGGGCCGGCTATTCAGTTTGGGCTCCGTCAATAATAAAAAAAGGAGACCAGTATTTCCTGTTCTTCGGAGCGAATGATATTCAGAATGATTCACAACCCGGAGGTATAGGAATAGCTGTCGCCGATAAACCTGAAGGTCCCTTTGTAGATTATTTGGGGAAACCTTTAATCGATAAATTTTATAACCATGCCCAACCCATCGATCAATTCGTATTTCGAGATGCCGACGGACAATATTACCTGATATACGGAGGATGGAAACACTGCAATATTGGGAAACTGAATAACAACTTTACCGGTTTTGTGCCCTTCGAAGATGGAAATTTATTTAAATCCATCACACCGGAAAACTATGTCGAGGGTCCTTTCATGTTCATACGAGAAGGAAAATACTACCTGATGTGGAGTGAAGGAGACTGGACCGGCCCTGATTATTCTGTGGCCTATGCCATTTCAGATTCTCCGTTTGGTCCATTTGAACGTATTGGAAAAATACTGCAACAAGATCCAAAAATCGCAAAAGGAGCAGGCCATCATTCTGTAATAAATATACCAAATACAGACGATTGGTACATTGTTTACCATCGCAGGCCGCTGGATACTGAAAATGGCAACCATCGTGAAACCTGCATTGATCGCATGTACTTTGACAAAAAAGGATACATAAAGCCGGTACAAATTACTGTTGAAGGAGTTAAAAAGCGCAAAATCTGAAATACATAATAAACTTATAAAAAAGCCCGGACAAAGTTCTTGTCCGGGCTTTTTTATATCAATTAGTTGGTTCAATGCATTATTTGAATCTTTCGATTTATAATTTCATTTTCCATTTTGACTTGTAAAAAGTACAATCCATTTTTAAATCCACTTACATCAATCATATTCTGCATTCCATTAAGATTTTTCTCAATCAATACATTTCCTTTAAGATCAATCAATGCTAAATGTACTGATTGCTCATTCGTACTGGCATCCACATAAATAATATTAGAAACAGGGTTAGGATAAATACGCAATTTATTCTCAAAATCCCGCTCTGTATTGTTTTGTATTTCGGCACTCTTCAAACGATTTATTGCAATAAACTGCCATTGTTGGTTAAAGGTTCTTGTATCATCATACTGAGACACATTTGCCCCAAACGTGTGTGAAAATCCCTCAACATCAAGCACTTTACCGCTATTTTTATTAATAATTCTGAAATAAGAACCATCGGTTGGCAGAATTTGCCACAACTGATTATCGGTTAAATTGCGACTATATTGAGAAACATTGGCTCCATTATCATTTGAAAATCCCTCAACATCAAGACACTTTCCACTACACTGAGCAACTAATTCAAAATAACCATTTACATAAACAGCCTCCCATTGTTGCGGTGTTAAACCGTTATCGGCCCATTGGGCTACGTTGGCACCATCGTAAATACTGCCACCTGCAACATCCAAACACTGCCCGCTATTTCTGGAAACTATCTTATAAATGGTACTGCCAATAATGGCTGTCACTGGTCCAGCTTCAAAGAATGTAGCATCGGCTTTATCCAGATCATTTGAAATAGTGCTCAAGTACAACTGATAATTTGAATGTCGAATATATGAACCCGGTAAATTATATGATTCAAAAGAAATACCAGTCCAATTAGCTAAGCCCTGATTTCTTTTCCAGCTGGCATCAGCTTTAAACTGAGAACTACCGTCGTTACTATCTAACCAGATTTCTCCATTCCGGTGACGAAGATAATAACCAGGAAAATTGGCCGACTCTAAAGATATATAATTGGGATCAGCCAATCCGGCTACCACATTAAACTGAGCATCTGATTCAACACCAATAAGATCAATCCGTCCCCGATAAATCGAATGACGAATAAAATGCCCAGGAACATTTGACGACTCAAAACGGGTATAATTCTGTTGTGTTTGCAGTGCAGTTAATCTCCAGTTGGGCAGTTCATCCAACGTAATAACATTGGAATGATTATAAACATATTGCTTCGTTGCCAGAGGCTGATTAGCAATGTATTCCCCTCCCCAGTTCGAAAAATACGCCCACCAGGTACCATACGCATTTACCATGTCAGGATTGGGCAAGTTACCAGTCTCCGATAGGGATAGCATTTTTCGACCATTAAAGTGAGACTGAAAAGCTTCCCAATCGGAACTCATCGTTGAATTAGCACTCTGATACAAATCCAAACCAATAATATCGACATATTGATCGCCTGGATACCAGTCCATATCATCAGAGCCTGTATAGACCCAGATCAAATTATGCAATTGATGATAATTAACAATACGATCATAAACGATACTCCAGAGTTCTTTAAACGGAGTAGATCCCTTTGCTCCCCACCAAAACCAACCACCACTTGCCTCATGTAAAGGACGGAATAAAACCGGCACATCACTATCACTGTATTTTTTAAGTTCTACTGCAATAGCATCGATATCACGTAAAATCAAGGAGTAGCGCCAGCTACTTTTATCTGCAAGTACAGCAGCAATATCAAATGTAGTTGCATCAGTGTAAAAACCCCTCCACCACAGCTGATCCGGAGCCAGGTCAATTAAATCTGCAGGAGCATTCCAATGCCATACCAAACTTACAATCCCTTTGTTTTCACCTTTTTGAGCCCAAGCAATATGACTTTCTGTTACTCCAGTAGGATATACTCCCCTACCTGGCTCTAGCCTTGAGGGTGAAAAATCCATTAAATCCCAAGAAGCCACAGCAACCTCTTTTCCTGTAGTTTGAACTACATGATCAAGTTCTTCTGCCACTCCAGCAAGCATTTTACTTCCATAAATATCTACCAGATAAGAAAACAAAGCTTTGGTAGAAGGTGTAGCTGCACCATCAACTAGATTTTTTGAAGGCTTAATTGGAGGTACAGTAACAGAAGGAACCAAATTAATATATTCTACACTGAAATACCCCCAACCTTTATAAATACGCAAGGTATTGGTGCCATTGTTCAACAAAACTTTGCCAACATTGATTGATGTAAAAGTACTACCATTTCCAACAAATGTGCCTGTTGACATGACACCATTTACCTCTAAATCAAACATTTTATCACTCCATGGTGAGTTATAGCTAATATTCAGGTCATACAAACCAGCTGAAGCATCAAAAACAAATGTTACATTGTCACCATCTACGTCGAATCCGGTAACAACACTATTATCGACAAATACTCCATTTAGCTGGGCATTTTCAGCTCTAAAATAAATATTGGCAGATAAATGCCCCGACGCCAAGGTCAGAAAAGAAAAAAGAAGAAAAATAATCTTCGGAAATTTAGAATAACTTGTTTTCATAAGTTAAAGTTTAAATTAATAATAACGCTTAAACCTATACATATAAAAAACAAATTTCTAACACTTTATACAACTTAAAACATATGTACAAACAATAAAAATATATCTACAAACCTAACCAACACAAACCCAATAATCAACTGACTAACAAACCAATACTACACTCCAAACAGTCAATGCGATTAAATTATCATCCTTAATAAGATTAAATTCTATTGAGCTTATCGAGTCAACGTTTATTCGTCTAAAAAAAGAATTTACGGATCGGCAATTAATCGACCCGCAAAATTCCTTTTTATTCACTAATACTACTAAATTTATGAAAAAACTACTAATTCAATTTATTCTTATTGATTGGTTCCAGCAGAAAATAATCAAGCATAAAACCCTCGTTATCAGCCATTACCTTTATTATATTATCTCCTGTTTTCAAATTCACTACACCCATTTCGAAATTTGTGAAATTGTCCGATTTTGGTAAAATAATTTTATGCCAATCAGAGGTTGATCCGTTGAAAATAATTTCATTTACCTGAATTCGCACCGAAATATCATTTTTGGCACCATATCTAACTTTCAAACTATACTGCTGACTTTCTGCTACCTGCACCAATACTTGTACGTATTTTTCACTATTATTAAATCCAGTAACATATCCTCTGCCAGAAAAACCATCTTGTACTTTTTCAATACTAGTTTCCATCAAACGTCCTCCCTGTTTGGGTGCTGATTCTGCTTCAAGTTTAATGACACTGGATGTAGGTTTTCCTTTTGCCAAACCATCGCGTGTAGGAACTATTGGCTTTATCGTTCCGTCGATATTGTAATACAGGTAATCAGCCATTAAGTTACGTACCTCGCTCATTCCACCAGACAACCATGCACTATGATAAAATGCCATCCAGTTCCCCTTGTAGTTAACTATTGAGCCATGGTTGGTTCCTGACCGGCCATCAAACTCGGCAATATAGGTACCCTTATATTGGTAGGGACCTAATGGTTGGTCAGCAACAGCATACTTCATTACTTCAGGCCATTGCCCATCGGGCAAAGCAGGATATGAAAGGTAATATTTACCCCTAAATTTATGTACCCATGGTCCTTCAAACACCTCAAAAAGCTGGTGGGTCAATTCAACTTTAGTTTCTGGAACAATGGACATTAAGTCATCGTTCAATTGGGCAGCAAAACACGTTTTGTTCAGGCCCCAAAATAAATAAGGGGTGTTGTCATCATCGACGAAGATGGCCGGATCCTGGCCCCAATCGACTCCTTTAATAAATCCAATATTTGCAAATGGTCCTTCTGGCCGATCACTAACGGCCACACCTGTTCGGAAAATTCCTGTTGATTTTTCCCGCATACAAAACAACAGGTAATAGCTATCTCTCCAATAGACAGCATCAATTGCCCAGGCATGACTTATCGCCCAATCAACATCATCCACAGAAAGCACCCTGCCATGATCCGTCCAGGTTAACAGGTCAGATGTAGAGAAGACATGATAATCAAACATTGTAGCGTGATGATTGGTCCCTGGCACATCATGCGATGCGTAGATCCAAAGAATAGTGGTATCTGCTGGCCATACATGAGCAGATGGATCGGCAGCATAAATATGTGATATCAATGGATTTTGTCCCCATGATTGCAATGAAAGCAGACACACCAGCAGTGAAATAAGCGTCAGTTTATTCATAATTCCACATTTCAAATTAATTGATAACCACGGATTGATTTAACTCAGGAGCAGTAACCGGCCAAACCAGTCTCCCGCTATTATTGAATGCTTCCACATAGTATTCAAAATAATCGCTTTTCAGTATTGACGGATCAATCACTATTTCGAAGACATTTCTATTAACATGGTTGAATGAAGTAGTTTCAAACTTCTTACCTCCCAACTCCCTGTATCTTAGAACCACTTTCTCCACTTTCGATTTTGAAAGCACCATTACTGAAAGATTGAACTTTTCATTGCTTTCAAGCAATGTCCGTTTTGCTGGTACAATGAGGCGATCTGTTCCAGAATAACTGGTTTGAAAAGCATATTCAGGAAGCTCTTTCCCATATCTTGAAGTCAGCAAACTGTCGTATTGGGTCAATAATGCCAAACTACGAAGGTTATGCATTTCAAGGTTAGCAATTGTTCCTAATTCTCCGGTTGTTTCAACACTCTGTAATAGCAGTGTTACCATCTTATTCCAGCTCTCAGCAAGAGATGCTCGCAATGGGAGTATTCCCTTTTCAATCCATTCAACCTGCAAAGCAGCATCTTCCTCGGCCTTAATCTTATTTACCAAAGTCTCCATTTCCCCCAGTTGGCAAGCAACATGAGCCATTTCGCGGGCATATCTAAATGTATTTAACCAATAGTTAAACCGGTCGCGATTCCCTTCACCTTGAATACTTTTAGCCAGGGCCTCCATCTTATCAACAAACCGATAATGCTCTCGAATTTCAGTCCAGGGCTGAGATACTACTTTAATTCCACCAGGCCCTTTTCCGGCCCAATCTGCTGTACGTAGCAACTTTCCTATACGCTCGTTTTTGCCAGGCACATAAAGAGGGCCACCGTCAAGGTTGGCAAAGATATCAGCTAACTCTCTGGTGAATTGGCCACCAAATTCAGATGCCACCCAATCGGTATATAAATCCACAACAGGTAAATCGCGAACTGAATCAGCAACAGGAATATTCCAATCTCTCATATCCCATCCTGCTTGAGCAAGTGCATCAAAAGCAGGGCTTAATATTTTGGTACGCCAATGAATACCCATCAAACCTGTACATCCATATTTATAGGCATCTGCAGCATCTTTTCGAATCCGGCCGGCCCACAATTGGGGAGTAATCATGTTTGGATCGTCCTCAACCCAAGAAATCTGCCATTTACCACGCCCCTGCAATTGGGCAAACGAAGGTTCAACAGGTGTAAAGCCCACTTCACGATTAATACAACTAAACGGCATATCCTTTGGCAAAATCTGATCGAAGTAGGAACGATCGAATGAAGGACCAAGCACCCAACCACAAGTTGCAAAATCGAACGATGAACCAACAGCAGCAGCTGCCTTTCGCGCAATTAAAAGATCATTAATGGTCCTATCTACCTCATCTCGATTTTCACCTTCCCACGTCCATGTTTCGGGTGTCCAAAACCAATAATAATTGAGTGGGTGTAGTTTCTGAATCCGGCTAAAAATTCCCTGATAAACCAATTCTCGAGCTTTATCTGAATTCGGATCCAAACCAAGTTTCATCAGGTGTTGTTGAACCTTTGCTGGAATTTTTAATGGCGTTTCTGTCCCCAAACATGTTTTCACACCAAGGTCATTAGCGAAACTAAAAATGTTTTTTTGCCAGCCACCGAACTGGTTAAACAGTGCAATGTTTTCTTCATCAGTATGCGGCCATGGTGAAATTCCTTTCATGTATGCAGCACCATAATTATCGGCATCGAAAAGTTGATCAGCACCACAAATGAACTCACTGGTTGGAGTTGGATGGTAATCCCAGGTACTATCTAAAGTATGCGAATGAAGTGCAGGATAGGCACCTGATACTACTCCTTGTTCATCAACCTGATCGGGTGTTCCAATCCAGGTCATCACTTCCGCTTTTTCCCACCCACCAAAAACCTTTTCTGGATAAGTATGAAAACCAACAAAGTTCATCCCCATTTTTGGCAACTGTGCTACAATTGCTTTATAATCTTCGATACTCCACCAATCCGGACCTTCAGGAAAATCATGAAAAGGTTGGATACCCCGGAGTTCAAATTTTGGACTTCCTTTTATGTCGACTTCTGGTAGATGAAAAGCGACTTTCTGATCGGGAATTACATCACCATGAATGTGAAACCTAACTCCAAATTTTTCAATTAAGCGATATGCTCCATAAAGCACAGCCATTTCTGAACCGCCTTCAATTGTAATGGTTTTTGCCAATTGATCAGTTTTAACGACGTAATCCTGATCAGCATCTTGGCCATTTACAATTAAAAGGATGTCATTGGGTTCAGTGTTTTCTTTTCTACTTTTGACAATTTCGTAGTTTTCCCCAGTAGTAACATAGATATACCGTTTTAACTCCTTTGCAGCAAGTTTTGCTTGTGATCCGGCCTCAATGTTCAACAGAATTCTTTTGGGCTTATTAAACTGACAACCGACCAGTAAAGACAGCGTTAGAAATAATAATACTAACTTATTAAACAACCTCCCACAGAGATAATTCCATTTCAATTTCATAGTATGTTTTATTTAGATTTTAAGTTGACAATAGCTCAATCCAAGCACAAACAACTGAAAGATAAAAATATGAAAGATGAAGGATTACGACTTAAGTATTTGTCTCATATAATTGTACGGATGGCTTTTCGTTTGTACATATGTTTAAATTAATTGCTTATATGTTCTACCTTGCCGAAGCGTGCAATATTGGCCCTCTTTTCAATAAAAATGATAATATATTTGTAGCTTAGAGGTTAACTCAGAATTAGGAGAAGAAACTGTACGATTGGGGATATGGGACAAAGGATTCTTTATACACTTATTTTAATTGTTTTAATTGCGAGTAAAATCTATGCTCAAAATTTCAACATGGAATATTTAACGGTTGACAATGGGCTGACGAATAATTTTCCACAAGATTTTTATCAAGATTCTACCGGTTTCATGTGGATTGCCACCGAATCAGGCTTAAACCGATATGATGGTTTCGACGTGAAACAATTTTTTTCAGATCCTTACGATAGTACATCGATAACACACAATACTGTTTTTTCGATTTGTCCCATTAATGGTAGTAGTTTCTTTATCGCAACTTATCATGGTATATCGAAATATATTCCGGAGCAGGAAAATTTTGCCACCATCAAATTTAATATTGAAGGAAAGACTCTCACACCAACCGTTCCCTCAATAATAAAAACCAAAGAAGGTAATTTTTTAGCTGCAACCAACGAAGGTATCTTCAAATACTCAAATGAGGAAGGTATTTTTAAACCGTTTAATTTTAACATCCCCAACTCTCCAATCAAAAGGAGATATGTGGTCATTCTTTTTGAAGACAAAGACCAAAATATTTGGATTGGCACCTATGATCAAGGCATCTTTCTTTATAATCAAAAACAAAAAACTATTTCTGAAATCACATTCATCCAAAACAACCAAAACCTTCTAGAGAAAAACAAGATTTCAAAAATCAAACAGGATTTAAAAGGAGATATTTGGATTGCCACAGAAAAAGGCGTCTATAAATACAATAATAATCACGTTTTAAAACGTTATTCTACTCAAAATAATCTGGCCGACAATACTGTTTTTTCGATTTACCAACGTAAAAATGGGGAGTTATTATTTACGGGTCCAAACGGATTATCACAATACAATTATGCGACCGATCAGTTCATACAAGATAAAACTGGCATTTACGCTTCAATTAAATCAAATACTATAAATGCGATCACTGAGGACAAACAGGGAAATTTGTGGATGGGCACCCAACAACTTGGAATTGTAATTTTTAGGTTTCAAAAGTCAATTTTCAGTAGTATCCAAAGCCGAAATTTGTCAGGAACACCTGCAATAAATGATTTTATCCTTTCTGTTACTGAAGATCATGCAGGGAAGATTTGGATTGGAACCAACGGAGCAGGAATTAACATTGTCGATCCTAAAACAAATTTTGCATACAATATAAACTCGAAAGTATCCAACACCATTGCCGAGAACTATATTCAAACTATCCTGGAAGACAGAAAGCAAAATATTTGGATTGGATCTTATCTCGGGGGACTAACCAAATATAACCCCAACACAAAAGAATTTAAGAATTACAAAAATATTCCCGACGATAAAAGTAGCATGATTAACGATATTGTCAATTTTGTGTTTGAAGACTCGAAAGGAACCATTTGGATATTAACTCACGATGGACTATCCCGTTATGTTGAAGACTCAGATGACTTTGTCAATTATAAAACCCGCCAGGATCAACCGATAGTAACCAATTTTGCAACTTGCATGATTGAGGACCATGAAAATTTGTGGATTGGAACCTACAATGGACTGTTTTGCTACAATCAACAAACCGAAGAATTAAAACCTTATCTGGCGAACAAAAATCTCGGAGACATAAGCGATAATGTAATCTATTCGCTTTTTAAGGACAAGGCAGAACGGATTTGGATTGGAACATTTAACGGACTAAATCTTTTTAATCCAGCATCCAATAAATTTACTACTTATACCAGGCAACAAGGCTTGGGAGATAACTTAATCGAAGGTATTTTAGAAGACGACAACGGTTATCTTTGGTTGAGTACTTCCATCGGGCTTAGCCGTTTTGATACCCAAAAAGGATTATTCCTAAATTTTGGAAAAAAAGACGGATTGGAACATAATACCTTCCAGCACGGAGCTTTTGCAAAAACCACGGACAACAAATTACTATTTGGATCGAAAAACGGACTTATTGTAGTAAATCCAACAGAACTAAATGAATCGAATAGTCATCCTCAGATTGTTATTACAGAATTTAAAATTTTTGATAAAACAATATTGCCTAGGCCAGGAACAATCCTTGAAGCACCCATTGATAAAACAGAGAAAATAATTCTTAAAAACAATCAATCATTTTTCAGTTTTAGCTTTTCATCGCTCAATTATACAACACCCATGCATGATAATTTCCTTTGTTATATGGAGGGTTACGACTATGATTGGCGTAATTTGGGAAATACAAATACGATTACTTATACCAGAATTCCTCCCGGGAAATATACATTCAACATTAAAGTAATCAACAAAAACTCGACATACGAAACTTCAAAGAAAATCGAAATAATAATCAAACCCCCATTTTGGAAAACAAAATGGATGTATTCTCTCTATCTCGTTCTAATACTGCTTGCTACATTTCTTGTTTACAGAGACTTATATGCCAGAGCAAAGTATAAACAGAATCTATTGATTGCACGATTAGAAAAAGAAAAATTAAGCGAAATTAACCAATCAAAAATAAAGTTTTTTATTAATGTATCTCACGAGTTTAAAACCCCGCTAACCCTTATTCTGTCGCCATTAGAAATGCTGTTGCAAGAATTGGAGCATTCTGGAAACAAAGAAAGACAAAAGCATCTACTGATGCTGGTTTATAATAACGCTCAACGCTTATCGCGACTTATCAACCAGATAATGGACATTCGGAAAATTGAAAATAGGAATATCCAGCTAAAGGCACGTCATACCGATATCGTTGCTATTTCAGAGAATATTTTCAACTTTTTTATCGAACAAGCAAATAACCATCATATCGATTATCGATTTATCTACGATACCGAACCAATTAGAGCTTGGATTGATGAAGAAATGTTTGAAAAAATTATTTTCAACCTCTTGAGCAATGCTTTCAAACACACTCCCGATTTTGAGTCGATAATATTCAGCATCCAAAAACATGACAACCAGGAAATTCGATTAAGCATAAAAGACACTGGGCATGGAATTCCTAAAGACGATCTGGATAAGATTTTTGAACGTTTTTATCAGGTTGAGAATGACAAAACAGGTAATCCTTCAAGTTCAGGCATAGGGCTTTCAATTGTTATGGAGTACACAAAACTTCATGGAGGAAGTGTTTCCGTTGAAAGCGAGCTGGAGAAAGGAGCTGAATTTGTAGTCATTATTCCCTTGGGCAATGCCCATTTGACTAATGAACAAAAAGATGAGACAACTTCTGAACATCCGATCTACAAATCAGCGTACTCCTCAATAATCCCTCCGGTAAAAGACCAAACGAGCAAAGACCAATCAGAGAAATCACAAAAAGATAAACCACGGCTTTTGTTGGTTGAAGACAATTATGAATTACGTAATTATTTACTCAGCACATTAGGAACGGATTTCAATGTTTACGAAGCTGCCGACGGCGAAGAGGGATTGAAGATGACGAATCAACTATTACCCAACATGGTGATTAGTGATGTGATGATGCCTAAAATGAGCGGATTTGAATTGTGTCATTTAATTAAATCTGATATCAAAACCAGCCATATTCCGGTGCTATTATTGACTGTTTTAGATTCGGAAAAAGATAAAATTGATGGCTATGAAGGTGGTGCCGATGGTTATCTCGAAAAACCTTTTGATATTAATGTTTTGAAATCAAGAATTAATAATCTTCTAAGCAGTAGAGCAAAACTTCGTCAAAAGTACCTGAATGAGTTAAATCCAGATATCGCAACGGTTTCAACGAACAGAGTTGATCAGAATTTTCTTGAGAAGGCACAAAAGGTGATGGCCAAAAATTTATCTAACATTGAGTTCTCAACCGAAGATTTTGCATATGAAATGAATATGAGCCGTAGTAACCTGCATTTAAAACTAAAAGCACTTACCGATCAGTCGGCGACAGAATTTATCAGGTCTCAACGTTTAAAAGAAGCAGCAAAGCAACTGAGTACATTTCAGTATAACATTTCCGAAGTAGCCTACCTTGTTGGATTTAACAATATTTCGTACTTCAATCGATGTTTTAAAAAACAGTTCGATGTCACACCATCACAATTTATTGATGAATTGAAACAATAACTACATTGAATCATTCTTATAAGCAAATCAAGATATTATTATTGATTCTGTTCATTTGAATATAAACCTAATTTCGTTTAATGTAAACTACATATAGAAGATGCTTTACGAAAATGGATAAACTGGTTAACTGACCCGAATCCAAATATAAAGGATCACCAACGGAAAGAGTTAAATTACAGTAGAAAAAGGCTGAAGGTATTGTGAATATAATTTAATTAAAATAAATGTTTACAAGACTATAGGATTATGTATATTAACATTGTAACTGAAGCTTGTAAAAGAACACGAATTACCTGAAATGGACATATTATTTTCAGCAAATTCAGCAATATCCTATATAGTGTAGGTGAAAAGTTATCCTGATTTTAATTAGCCAGAAAAAGCTCAAATTTCAAAAAAGCTCAAATTTCAAATATGAGATAACTACTTCAACTTCCTCCCAAGCTATTATTACATAATCCCTTCTTATAAAACAA
>Ga0209373_10000742_pt1 | contig 46352 bp, 52 predicted proteins | sample Higcelweek5metaG_FD_187173 | JGI IMG/M metagenome (GOLD analysis project Ga0209373, IMG submission 187173) | Freshwater pond sediment microbial communities from the University of Edinburgh, under environmental carbon perturbations - High... | ecosystem: Environmental > Aquatic > Freshwater >... | reverse complement strand
AAATGTCCTAAATGTGGGGCGCCATTAATTTTGCAAGTAACTCGATTTGGTAAAAAAATGAAAAAATGTAGTGCTGGAAGTTGGGATAAAGAAGCTAAAAAAGCAATTGGATGTGATTATGTAGAATGGGTTAATGGAACTTCGGAAAACTTAGATGAAAAATGTCCTAAATGTGGGGCAAATTTAGTTTTATTTACTACCGCTAATGGAAAGAAAATGAAGAAATGCTCGACTTCAGGATGGGATCGAGAGGCCAAAAAGGCAACTGGATGTGAATATGTGTTGTGGCTTAAAGCTGGACAAACAGTGAGTGACAATGGTGAAGAATTTTTACCACCAGAAGAATAAAAAAATCTAGCTAGTCTTGGAATATTTCAATATTCAGTCAAAAAAAGTTTCTAATTGATTGTGAATAAAATATAATTTGTCTGGTGATAATTTAAAGTTAATATGAGGATAAGACTGCTCAAATTGAGGTTTTAAACTATCGGGCAAAATATAATCAAATATTTGTTGATCTAACATTCCACTTTTACCTCTTCTTGCTATTTTATAACACTCATGACTAACCTCTGGAATTAATTTTAGATCTATATTGGCAACTCTAGCTATAACTTCGATTTGATAATGTTCAGGATTCAATGTATTTAACATTAACACTTAAAAACAAAAATAAACGGAGATAATGACACTACCAACACCACCAAAGGAAACATTTGGAAGATTTGTTATTTGGCTTTGAGGTTGAAGTTTCAATATTTTTTTGAGGAGGAGAGATATTTTTGTTTTCTGTAATTGGAGTAACTGTTGTAGGAATATTTGTTGGTGAATTGGTGGAGTTTTTGACTGGAGCTGAAGAAAATGATGCCGGTGAATTTTGATAATAAATTTTGGAATTAGTTTTAATTTTCATAATATTACTCCAGGGGCCGGGCATACAACCGTTTTGACCACGAACTTTGAAGTAATAAATTGTGTTGGGTTTAAGAAGATTAACAGTAAAATTTTGGACGCCTTCACGGGCCAAGGTGGCATCGGCGCCAAATTCTTCGGCAATAGGTTGAACAGAAAAAGAAATGTAATATCGGTTGGTTTCAGTAAGAGGAGTAAAAAATATTTTGGCATTATTAGTAGCGGTATTAATTTGGAAAAGATTTGGAGCAGAGACTGGTGGCGAATCGGTACAGACAGAATTATTGGAAGAGGTTGATGGTGAAGAATTTGAAGATGAGGATGACGAAGAGGAATTATTTTTGGAATTACCTAAAACAGCATAGGTGGAAAAACCATTTAAATTACAAGTGAGGGTGTTGGCTTGAGTATTAAGAGTACAATTTTTCTTAATCCAATTGGTACCGTCAAATTTATAAATATCAAAAGTGGATTCCTCGAAAGAATTTTCCAGATCAGAATTATAACTAATAGTGAAAGTAACCGGCTGATCAAAAGTATCTAATTGTTGGTTATCACTAGTGACAGCGATTAAATCATAAAAATTATTAGCGGCGATTGATTTGCCGTCGGGGGCGGAAGGAGCACTGTTAGTGTCAAGTTTATTAATTTGGAAAGTGGCTGATTGAGAAGAATAATTGTTGGGGACATCAAGTTGGGCAGTAGACAAATTATTAATTAATTGAACAGTGCCACCAGTGACAGGGAGAGTGGTTTCGACACCACTAGTAATGGTTGAAACAGAACAGCCAGACGTGGAAAAAGTTTTTTGAGCAGAAGCTGATTGATTGCTGGTAGAGTCTGAAGAAATAACTCGGTAAAAATAGCGGGCACAAGGTTTGAGGTTGGTAAGAGTAATATTGTGAGAAGTAATTCGTGGGGAAGTGTCGGTTTCACTGGTGGCGAAACCATAATTTTGATTAAGACCGTATTGGACTAAAGAGGAAGCATTTTCGTTGGTAGTCCACGAAATAACGGCGGAATTTGATGATGGAGTAGAAGTTTCTGCCGAAATTACGGGAGCGTCGACATCATTGGCGGCAAAATTAGCGGTGACGGATTTGTTGGCAGTAACCATTAATATTTGACGGGGATTTTGGGTATTACTGTCACTCCAGTTAGTAAAATGATAACCAGAATCAGCCACGGCAGTGACTTGAGAACTGTCTCCACCATAATCAATTGTTTGTGAGGTGGTACCGGAAATAGAACCATGTGAACCAGCTAAAAAAGTAACAGTGTAACTGGGTGGAGAATATTCAATGCTTAAATCTTGAAGAGATGGAGTTACGGTTGTGTCAGTAGTAGTAAAAACGATTTGATATTGGAGATAACGATGGCCATCGGTGACACAATTGTTGGAAGAAATATCAGCAGCAGAATTAATGGCATTGCATGAAGAAAAATCTGTAGCTTCAGACATATTAGCATTATTTGAGGTTCGAATTTTGACAGCTACAGAAGTGTTGGTGGGAGTAGATGAATTGTAGGTCAGATTACCAAAATTGGCCGAATAGCCAGTATCAAAAACCGAGGAAATTAAATTACCTGAATTTGAGTAAGTATTTTGTTCATTTGTGGGAGCATAAACGACTGGTTCGGTGGCTGAAAATTTGCGAGTGTAGAAAAAAGTATAAGTGGCAGTTCCAATGGCAGCAGTATTATGAGGAGTAAGAAATAGAGAGACATATTGATCAGCAGAAATTCCTAATGGAGTGGCGCTACTCCCCTGCTGAGTCCAATTGAGGCCATTGTCAGTACTTTTATAACCACTAACTTGATTACTCGAATCTTTTTTGAGTTTTAGTAAAATTGGAAAAGTAAGGGAAGTATTCTCAACACTACCAAGATTGATGTTAGGAGCAATACAATTGCTACCACATGATTCACTAGAACTAGCGGATTGATACTGAAAAGGAATTCCATTATTAGGAGTAACAACGATAAACGCCTGACCATTGCTGGCACCTGATGCCATATTGTTTTGAATGACGATACCACTTTTAGCCCAAACATTGGCATTTGACTGGGAAGTAACTAAGGCTTCGGCGATGAAACTACCATTAATTTTAGAATCTTTATAGATATGAGTAGCACCGTAAACGTTATCCCATAAATCTTCTCCGTTGGTATTGGAAATGGAAAGGCTGCTACCAATACTATAAGTGCCACTAGTACCAATATCTTTTTTAGTCCAATTTGAAGGTAAGGAAGTGCCAATAGTAAAATCGGCAAAGACTGGAAAAACATTGTCGCCATTACTTTCAGAGGAAGCGGAAGAGTTGCCATAATAAAGGTTGAGGATAGTACCAGAAATGGAAAGACTGGAAGCTTTGACCCAAACTTTGGTGGCTGACTGATTACAGGTGGTTGCAGTCGGAGAGGTGCTGATCCAATAAGGTAGAGTATTGCCAATAGAATCGGTAACGCGAAGATCACTACAATCGGATTTCATTTTTAAAGAAGAAATTAAAGAAGCAGTATTGATTAAAACTGGAATTTGATAATCAGTTAGAGTTGAGCCAGAAGAATTGGTAACTCCAATACTGGCGCGATATTTCCAAGAATTATTAAACCAATTGGAATTAGTATTTAGAGTTAGTTGACCCGAGAGATTATTGATGTCGGTTGAAGAATGATATTTTGTATCATCAGACCAAGAAGTTTGAGATGAACCGCCAGACCAGTCAGTTTGAACCCAAGAGTTAGAGGCAGAAATAAATTTATTTTTGGACCAGAAAAGTACGGTCAAAATTAGCAGACATACAAAAAATCCGCGCCGTAACCGCATATATAAATGATAACAAAATTGATGGGAAAAGTAAGAAAATATTCTGTTAAAATTTATCGAATTTTACCGGTGCGGAAGCTGAGCCAAAAAATGAGCCAACTAAAGAGAATGTTGATGATAATTATGGTTAAGATAGGTAAATCTTTATCGATAAAACACATGATGGTGCTACCGATCCAGACACAAGCAATAACTGCTGAGGCATAAGGATATTTTAAAAATAAAACCCAAGATGATTCTTTCATACTGAAAACTCCCATTTTTGCATAACTCGATTATAAAGCCCAGGGTCGGAATAACGCAAACGGTCAAACCAACAAGCTAAAGTATGGAAACTTTCATCAATCGTTTCATTGTCATAATCAGCTGATGCTTGAGAAGTTTGACTGATATTAACTTCACTAAGAGCACGTTCCCAGGAACGACGTAAAAGTTGCATATCTAAATCTAAAAGACGAGTTATTTTCATAAAAATTTGAGTTCCTCGAATAAACCCTGGTGACTCAAAGGAAATTTTAAGATTTAAACGATTATCTTTATTAACTACCTGATTAAAAATCTTCATCATGTTGTAATCATCCATCATAGAAGTTACGGCTGGATCACTTTGTTGTTGCTTAATAGATTGAGCGGCAGCTTTACCAATTTCTTCAAGGATTTTTTGAACTAAATCTTGTTTACCAAGAAAAGAACTGACAGTTTGAATTGATTTAGTAAGATAAGGAGCATAATAAGAAATCATAGCTTGACAAATTTTGTCTGGATGAAATTCACCTTTGTAAACATCAATATATTGAGAAACTAATTGGACTAATTCTGATTGATGTTGGGAAACTAAAGAACTAATACCAAAATCAATTAAAGCAACCCGATTGTTGGGCAAAATATAAATATTCCCTGGATGAGGATCACCGTGACTGCCACCGTTTTGGAGACTACCAGCAAGCATTTCTGTCGCCAATTCTTCCATTACAAGTTCAAGACTAGTATTCAATTCTGTTAGAACATAATCGGATTTATTTTGAGTATTTAGAGAAAATATTTTAGTTAAAGGGATACCATTGATTTTTTCTTGGACAATTAAATGTTTGGTACAAAAGTCAGTGTAGGTTTTTGGGATATAAATAATTGGATGATTAATCATTTTTTTGTAAAAAGTTAGGGCGTTTTGAACTTCATGATAATAGTTAGTTTCTTCTAAAGTTAATCTTTTGAAATCATTAAAAAAGGTGACAAAATCAATTATTTGATTGTTAGCAGGAAAAGAAACTAACCGAACTATCCAACTAAGAAGAGTCAGATCAAAACGAAGATAACGAATGACACTAGGACGAAGAACTTTGATGATGACTGATTGATCATTTAAAGAAGCAGAATAGACTTGAGCGAAAGACCCAGCGGCAAAAGGAGACGTTGAATCAAGAATAATTTGTTTTGATTTGGGACCAAGTTCTGAAATTAAAAATTCATTGATATCAAGACTTTCGAAAGCACTGTGGTCATAAACAGAAAGAATTTCTTCTAATTTTTTTTGGTCGTCGATTTTATAATTATCTTGGTTTAAAGCTAAGAGTTGTAAAAATTTTATATAGATCCCACCTAAATAATTAAACCGTTTAAAAAGCCATTGAGAAGCTTTGTTTTTATTGAAGATAAAAAGAAAAATATAGGCAAAAATAGTATTGGATAGATATAGTGAACGAAGAAATTTATTGAACATTTAGTTATTTTTAAAACCGATGAGATAAAGAACAAAAGTATTAACAACAGCTAAAATATAGAGAAGAAAATGGTCTGACGAATTAACTAATGGCATAACAATGATGATAACCAACCAAATAAGAAATATAGCCAGAACAGTAAAAAGATACTTCACAACCTGAGTATAACTCAAGCATGTCTGATTTCAAAGATTATATCCGATAAAAATAAATTGTGAGATAATCGGTTATGAAGGAAGCAGGACAAAGAATATTGAGAAAGGTGGTCACTAATGGGTTACCTTTGTTGTTGTATCGAGTAAATATTGATAATGACTCAAAAAAGAAAATAGAAGATATAAAAAAAGTTATTGATCAAGGAGCAAGATTTAATTTGGTGTTTTATTTTAATCACACTACAATAGCTGATCCATTATTTGCCGGTATGATGGCAGTACGAGCTAACCCAAAAGGACAAATAGTGGCTCCAATGTCTTATTCAAACACTGAGGATAGACCTGAAAATAAGAAAACTATAGCGATGGCAAAAATTATTGAGGCGTGTGGAGCAAAAACTTTTAGAGTAATTCAAACTTATCAAATTGGTAATCCTGAGTATGGATATGATTCCCAAACTGCAATGAAACAAAATATGGCTTTTGTAAGAGGTCTGAAACAAATATCTGGAGAAGAAAGAACATTTCCAATTTCACTAATTATCAGCCCTGAAGGACACCGAAGCGAGACGGGATCTTTACAAAAAGCAGAAAGTGGAATGGTAGGGGCTGGATCAATATTAGCTTCAACGTTATATGTGCCAATTGGGATAGATTTTGATGGTGATATTAATTCGGGTGTGAATCTTGGAAAAAGAGTAAATTTAACAATAGGAGATACTTACCTTCAAGAAAAAGGTGGAAAAGAAGATAATTTACTAGATAAACTGATGAAAAACTTAGCTATGGCTTTACCTGAGTCGAGAAGAGGGGTATATAACGGGTAGATATTATTAAGAAAAAAGGTATACTGGCATTAATATGATCCAATTTAACTCAGCCAAAGAACGAATCATTATCCCGGTAGATACCAGTGATCTTGATTCGGCAATAAAAATAGTTCAGTTACTTAAACCTCATGTTGGGATGTTTAAATTTGGATTGGAATTGTTAAATACAATGTTGGTGGGAGTAGTTGCGGGAGATGTAAGTGTATCGGAAAAAGTTAAAATGTTATTTAGAGAAACTGAAGGACAATTGTTTTGGGATGGAAAATGGGATGATATTCCTAACACTGTGGGGAAAGCTTCGGCAGCAGCGGCAATGGTAAATCCAAAAATGGTTGATGTCCATGTATCGTCTGGTGCAGGAGCAATAACTGAAGCAGTAAAAGCTAATCCAAATACAATTGTGTTGGGAGTGACAGTGTTGACTAGTATTACCGATGAAGAATCAATGTCGATTTTTGGAAAGATAGCGGAAGAAAAAGTAGTGGACTTTGCTAAAATGGCGATGACTGCTGGAGCAAAGGGTGTAGTTTGTTCACCAAAAGAATTATCATTATTGTCCGAATTTAAGGATTTAATTAAAGTAACCCCAGGTGTCAGACCTGAATGGGCATCAGTTAATGATCAAAAAAGAGTGATGACTCCGGCAGAAGCGGTAGCTGCGGGAGCTGATTATTTAGTTATTGGTAGGCCAATTACCGAATATCCGGCTGAACTGGGTGGACCAGTGGCGGGAGCTAAAAAAGTGGCTGAAGAAATAGGAGAATAAAAATATGACAGACGCATATCAAATATTAAAAGATTGTGACGCTCTTTATGAGTCGCCAAAAGATGAAAATGGAAAATATATTGGGCCGTTAGTAGCTTATGCTGGATTAGATGAAAACGGGAAAAATTTTGTAGGGTTTCATTATGTAAATATTGCTCAAGCGGAACAAGAATATTTTTCAAGAATTGAATTATCGAAAATGATGGCAGAAAAAATTACCCAAGCTGTGGGTAAACCAGATAGATTAATTGCAGCTCCAATGGGTGGAATAATTTTTGCTGCTAGTACCTCAAATTTTTTAGAAACTAAGGTTTCTTTTTTTGAAAAGAAATTTATTAGATTAAATGATCCGGAAAAAAATATTAGAGAAGAATATGAGTTGATTTATAAACGTCACAATTTGGAACCTGGTGAAAAAGTGATAATTTTTGAAGATTTATGCAATAATTTTTCGACTACCCAAAAAATGATTGAGATGTTGAGAGAATTAGGGGCTGAAGTAGTAGCAATTGCTTGTATTTTTAACCGATCAGATAAAGAAGAACTTATGGGAATTCCAGTAATAGCGGTAATGCACACACCAATACCGGAATATAGACAAGATGACCCTGTAGTAAAAGACATGCTGGAAGCTGGAAATATCGTACTGTCAGCTAAAAAAGAGTGGCCACGACTTAAAGCGGCAATGAAATAAAATTGTTTTTAAATTATTTAGCCAAAAAGTAGTCGACTTGGTTTTCGGGGACGCCAATGGCTAAAAGACGAGATTTAATTTCTGTTTGAGGAATATTTTTCTCGGCCCATTGTTTTTGGCATTGAGTAATAAATTCACGATATTCATGAGGAAAAACTACCCAAGAGGTGGTGTTAAAAGCATAGAAATCTGGGATAAATTTTGATCTGGGTTTGTAGCATAAAGAAGCGGTGGTGATGGTTTTAGCACCAAGTAAAGCTAAATATTCTTTGGCTTTGATAAAAGTTTCTCCTGAATCAACAACGTCATCAAAAATTAAAACATTTTCTCCGTCAACCGAGTCACTTAATGGTTGAGTAACTTTTACCTGACCACATTCATTAACATTACAATATGATTTGAGTCTGGTGGAAGAAAGTTGAGGAACTTCGAGGAGATCAACAATAGTTCTGGCCCAGGTCCAACCGCCTTTGGCTAAGGCGACTACTCGATCAAAACTTTGCCCAGAATCAAGAATTTTTTTGGCTAATAAAAAAGTAAGATCACCCATCTGATCCCAAGTGGGAGCAACATAACTAATATTATCGAGAGTAGTTTCTTTTAAAGCTGTTTGGTCTTTCATTCTTTATTATACTTAACCTGAAAAACAAATTAAATGGGATAATTGTTTGTGCAATTATATTAAAATAATGTATGAAAAAATTAAAAATTGGAGGAGTTTATAGGCATTATAAAGGGACAAAAGTTAAAGTTTTAGGAGAAGCATTACATAGTGAAACTATGGAACCTATGGTAATTTATCTTCATCTAGAAGATGGTGTGATGTGGGTAAGACCTAAAAAAATGTTTTTAGAGACGGTAATAATAGAAGGGAAGAAACAAGAAAGATTTAAATTAATTAACCAAAAAATGTTGATTAAACCAAATAATAAGTGAGTGATGGTTTAGATATTGAGTAAGGTTAAAACTTTGAAGATGACAAAGGCTGGCCAAAAAACTGATTTGAAAATCCCAACAACAACAGCAGTAAAAGTAGCGGCGCCTTGGAGGAAATAGAATAAGGCACCAAAAATTCCTAGCCCATAAATAGCAGAACTGTTATTGCAATTGCATTTATGGTGGTGTTTACCACGAGTAAACATTTTGTCTGAGCAACAGGTTTCTTTTTCTTTTTTTATTTCTTGAGTCATATGTTTATATTAACATTATTTAAAAATATTTAAAATAATTGCAAAAAATAAGTTTTTGAGTAAACTTGTGTTAGTTATGAAAAATATTCAAGATAATTTTACCTCTGTAATTGACCATCCTTTTATTGTTGATGATTTGAGTCATTTGAGAGACGAGAAAACAGAAATTGCCAGTTTTAGAAGACACTCAGATCAGATATGTCAGTTGTTGTTTACCGAGGCAATTAGAGGATTAGAAATGATAGACCATCCAGTGGTTACTCCGGTGGGAGTGGAAACTAAAACAGAAAGGTTGAAAGACGAAGTAATAGTAATTCCAATATTGAGAGCTGGGTTGGCGATGCTTTTTGGAGCACTGCAATTATTGCCAAAATCAAAAGTAGGGTTTGTGGGGTTACAACGCGATGAAAAAACAGCGGTAGCTTCGGAATATTATTGGAAATTACCAAAAATTAGTGAAAATAGTGTGGTGATTGTAACTGACCCAATGTTGGCCACTGGAGGATCATTGTTACATTTATTGAATAAAATAACACCATTAAAACCAAAAGAAATTAGAATAGTTTGTGTAATGGCGGCACCAGAAGGTATAGCGGCAATTCGACAAGAATATCCAGAAGTAAAAATATTTACCGCCGCAATTGATGAAAGATTAAACGAGAAAAAATATATCGTCCCTGGTCTAGGCGACTATGGCGACAGATATTTTGGAACGGTTTAAAGATTATTTTACAGTAACACTTTTGGCTAAGTTGCGAGGTTTGTCGGGGTCATATCCTTTAAATTGACATATTTGATAGGCCAAAAATTGAGAAATAACAGTGATAGCCAGTGCGGTAGAAATACCGGAATCTTTGACAGGTAAATAGTCGTCAAAGATAGAATTATTTTGGGGTGAAATGCCAATAATCCAACCGCCACGAGCTTTAATTTCGGTAGCACTAGAAATAATATCATTTAAATATTTATCGTTGGGAGCAATGACAACACAAGGGGTGTCGTTTTCAATTAAAGCTATAGGACCGTGTTTGAGTTCACTGGCAGAAACACTTTCAGCATGAACATAAGAAACCTCTTTGATTTTAAGAGCAGTTTCGTGACCAAGAGAAAGACTACTGCCTCGAGAAATCACAAAAATTCGATCGTGCTGGGCTAATTTTTTGGCCAATGTAGTTATTTTTTGGATAAATTCTGGTTGGAGAATATGATTAATATCGTCGATAACTGGGGATAAATCTTCACCAAGTGATTTTAAAAATAAAGCAACTTCAGCAGTAAATGTTTTGGTAGAAAGAACACATTTTTCCGGACCACAGGGTAAAAGCTGACAAATATCAGCTAATCGATGAAGGGTAGAATATGGAGTATTAATAATTGAGGCAATAGTAACTCCCCTACTTTTAACCGAATTAACTAAATTAATAGCATCAATAGTTTCACCTGATTGAGAAAAAACCACTAACAAACTTTTGTTGGTCAAAAATTGGTCGTAGGGTTCAAATTCAGAAGCAGGAAAACAAAAAACTGGTCGATTGATTTTTTGACTAGTAATAAGTGAATTAAAATAGGCAGCAAAATAAGACGAGCCGCAACCAGTAAAAAATACTTTATCGGCAGTTTTGGCAATTTCAATTATTTTGTCGACGGATGAAGTTAAATTGCCGGTTTGAATTTGAGTAAGAATCTCTGGTTGCTGATAAATTTCTTTACTTAAATAATTTGGGTGACCATTGAGACTGGTGTCGGATTGAGATGAAGAAATTGTTTTAATATCAAGTTTAATCAAATCTCTTGTCTTAATTTGAAAAACGTCAACAGATTCGGGAGTAATAACAGACATTTGATTATCTTCTAAAAAGATAAATTTTTCAGTAAGCTCGGTTAAAGCACTGACGTCTGAAGCAATATAATTTTCACTTTGACCAAACCCAACTACTAATGGCGAGCCATTTTTGGCAACGATAAGCTGATTATTTTGATGCTGAACAACAGCAATAGCATTAAGACCTTGAAGGTCTAAAAAAGCTAATCTAACAGAGTCAGTAAAGGAATTATTTTTTGCATATTCTTCAATTAAATGAACAATTACTTCGGTGTCGGTTTCAGTGGTAAATTTATGCCCCTGACTTTGTAGCTGAGATCTAAGTTGTTGATGATTTTCAACAATACCATTATGGACTAAAGCGATTTTATGAGAACAATCGAAATGAGGATGACAATTGGCCAAAGTAATCCCCCCATGGGTAGCCCAACGAGTGTGTCCAATAGAAATAGTTGACTCGGGAATATTTTCAGGACTGGAAGTAATTTTACCTAAATGTTTTTCGTCAACTAATTTTTCGGGGGTATCGGCAACTATCCCCCAACTGTCGTAACCACGATATTCTAAACTTTTTAAACCATCAAAAACTAATTTACTGGGATGTGATTTTTTACTAGTGAATCCAAAAATTCCGCACATAAAACTCCTTTTGGGTATATTTACCCACAACGAATTTGTAAATGAGGATGGTCATCGGATTTAAATTTTTCTTTTCAAAAAATTCTTTAGGTTGTCCGACTCAACCTGAGGGTACCCGCAGATGTTTCGATTTCCCTCGGCCTCGTATCCCTTCGATAAACTCAGGGCCACACGCTTATATTGTTAATAAAGACAACATCCTTGGTACAAGTGTATCAAAAAGGGAAAAACATGTCTAATTTGATGGTAAAATGCCATATCTAATGGAAAATATAATTTTAGAAAATTTATTAAAATCAATCTTGGTCGAAGGTAAAACGATTAAAATTGATGATAAAATATTCCCTATTATAGGGATGATTGGCCAGGGATATCATAAGCAAGTTTTTGAAATTAATGATGAAGAAAAAAATAAAGTGATTAAGGTAGTAAGAAAAGATGCAAAAAATATTGTCAGTGCGTTTTTATCGTTTAAACAGGCAATTGAAAATCAAGAAGTGTTAAAAAGTTTAGGGTTGAATTACGCAAAGATAATAGATTTTGATAAAAAAGGAGAACTCCCGAGATATTTAATTGAGGAAAAAATTCCTCAAAAAGGAGTTAGTGTATCGGAATTAATAAGAAATAATGGCTTAATCGAAACTGATATTCGCCAAATAGCAGAAATTGTTAATAAATTAGAAAAGGATAAAAAATGGCAATTGGATATGAGTCCTTTTAATTGGTTTAAAGTTGGAGATAAATTGGTTTATACCGGTGGAACAGTATATGTTTATGATGAGGATTGGGCGTTTGTAAAAGTAGGATTAATACAGTGGGTTGACCCAAAATTTGTAAACGAGAGTGAAGGACAATCTACAAAAATACCCTCGGAACAGGAGAAAAAAGAGTTTATGACAAAATGGAATAGCTTAGTAGATACAGTCCAAAAAAGATGGTGGAAAAAGTATTTAGTAAATTAAATTTCCATGGTTGATTTATAAAATTGATAGTGTAAGATTGATAGGAGTAAAAACCCTACTTTATGAAAGGCAAATTAATTTTTAAAGATGGTACTGAATTCTTAGGCAGTAGTTTTGGTTTCGATTCTTCAGTGGCAGGTGAAATTGTATTTTCTACAGGAATGATAGGTTACCCAGAAAGTTTGACTGATCCGTCTTTTAAGGGACAAATTTTGGTTTTAACATATCCGTTGATTGGAAATTATGGCGTGTTTGATAAGAAATATTGGGAGTCGAATAAAATACAGGTATCGGGATTAATTGTGTCGAATTATATTGATACCCCATCACATTTTGAAAGCGAGATGACGCTGGGGCAATGGTTGAAAAAAGAAAAAATTCCGGCTTTGGAAATTAAGGATACAAGGGCTTTAACCCAAAAAATTAGAGACGAAGGGAATAGTTTGGTAAAAATGATTTTGGATAAAGATGTTGATTTTTATGATCCAAATAAAGTTAATTTAGTGGCTGAAGTGGCTAATAAAGAAGTAATAAAGGAAGGTAATGGTAAGAAGAAAGTCGTCTTGATTGATTGTGGAGTAAAAGAAAATATAAGAAGAGAATTGTTGGAAAGAAATTTGACAGTGACAACTGTTCCTTGGAATTTTGATATTTTTGAAAATAAAATGGAATTTGATGGAGTGGTGATTTCGAGTGGGCCGGGTGATCCAAAAATGGCAGATAAAACTATTGAAACGGTAAAAAAATTAATTAAAAAAGAAATTCCAATTTTTGGGATTTGTTTAGGGAATCAAATATTAGCTTTGGCAGCTGGAGGAGACACTTATAAATTGAAGTTGGGACATCGAGGACAAAATCAGCCATGTAAATTAATTGGAAGCCCAAAATGTTTTATGACAACTCAAAATCATGGATTTGCGATTGGTAAAATTCCGAAAGGATTTAAACCATGGTTTGTAAATGCTAATGATGGAACTAACGAAGGAATAATTCATGAAAAGTTGCCTTTTATGTCGGTACAATTCCACCCGGAGTCATCTCCAGGAACTTGGGATACTGAATGGTTATTTGATTTCTTTTTGAAAAATTTATGAAAAAAATTAAAAAGGTAATAATTTTGGGGTCAGGAGCATTGAAAATTGGAGAAGCAGGAGAGTTTGATTATTCCGGATCACAGGCAATAAAAGCACTTAAAGAAGAAGGAATAAAAACAGTTTTAGTTAACCCTAATATTGCGACAATTCAGACTTCTGATTTCTTGGCGGACAAAGTTTACTTTTTGCCAGTAAATACTCATTTTGTAGAAGAAGTAATTAAAAAAGAAAAACCAGATGGAATTTTATTATCGTTTGGAGGACAAACGGCATTAAATTGTGGAATGGATTTGGATAAAGAAGGAATTTTAGAAAAATATGAAGTGCAAGTGTTGGGAACACCAATTTCAGCGATAGTTTTGTCGGAAGATAGAAGTAAATTTGCTAAACATTTGAAAAAAATTGGCGAACCAATACCTAGTAGTATGACAGTAAAGTCAGTACATCAGATAAAAGATGTAGAAAAAAATATTGGGTTTCCGGTGATGGTGAGAGCGGCTTATACTTTGGGAGGGCAAAAATCTGGAGTGGCTCATAACCAAAAAGAGTTGGAACAAATAGTTTCTGAAGCGTTAGTGTTTGCGCCACAAGTATTGATTGAAAAATATCTTTATCATTTTAAAGAGTTGGAATATGAAATTGTAAGAGATAAAGATGATAATTGTGTGGCGGTGTGTAATATGGAAAATTTTGACCCGATGGGAGTACATACGGGTGAGTCGATTGTAGTAGCGCCAAGCCAAACTTTAACTAACGCTGAGCATCAAATGTTGAGACAATCGGCAATTAATATTGTGAGAAGTTTGGGAATTGTGGGTGAATGTAATGTACAATATGCCTTAAATCCGGATAAAAAAGAATATTTTGTAATTGAATTAAATGCTAGATTATCTAGATCTTCGGCTTTAGCTTCGAAAGCAACTGGTTATCCCCTAGCCTATGTGGCAGCAAAATTAATTTTGGGTAAAAATATAACTGAAATTCAAAATCAGGTAACAAAAATAACTCAATCATGTTTTGAACCAGCATTGGATTATATTGTGGTCAAAATTCCCCGATGGGATTTGAATAAATTTAAGGGGGCAATAGACAGAATTGATTCAAGTATGAAATCGGTGGGAGAAGTGATGGCGATAGGACGAACTTTTGAAGAAGCAATACAAAAAGCAGTGAGGATGTTGGAATTGGGAGCGACAGGGATAACAAGTGATAAATTTAAAAAATTAGATAAAAAAGAACTTTTAGAAAGGATTACTAACGCTAACACCACTCGTTTGTTTGCAATTACGGAGGCGTTAAATCGAGAGATAGAGGTTGAGTTGATTCATAAATTGAGTGGAGTAGACGAATGGTTTTTAGAGGGATTAAAAAGAATTATTGAGATAGAAAAAGAATTAAGTGAAACTAAAAAATTAGATAAAGAATCTTTGGTAAGATATAAACAAAATGGATTGTCGGATAAAAGAATTGGCCAATTAATAGGCAGAAGTGAATTAGAAATAAGAAGTTTAAGAAAGAAATGTGGAGTTATTCCCAGCGTGTTGCAAATCGATACTTTGGCGGGAGAATTTCCGGCACAGACAAATTATTTATACACTACTTATAATGCCGGTCATAATGATGTTATGCCATTAAATAAAGATGGCGTAATGGTGTTGGGATCGGGACCGTACAGAATTGGGTCGTCGGTAGAATTTGATTGGAGTTGTGTCAACACGGCGTTATCGTTGAAAGATCACGGAAAGAAATCAATCATCGTTAACTGTAATCCAGAAACGGTATCAACTGATTATGATATTTCTGATCGCCTTTATTTTGAAGAATTAACTTTTGAAAAAATTGCGGATATTTATGATTTTGAAAATTCATTTGGTGTAGTAATTTCAGTGGGAGGCCAGACTCCAAATAATTTAGCTGATTCAATTGATAAATATGGAGTACCGATATTAGGGACAAAAGCAGATGATATTGACGGCGCTGAAGACAGAAATAAATTTTCAGCACTTTTGGATAAATTGGAAATTGAACAACCAAAATGGGATAGTTTTTCTGATTTAAAATCGGCTTTAAAATTTGCTGAGAAAGTTGGTTATCCAGTGTTAGTGAGACCATCATATGTGCTTTCGGGTTGTGCTATGAGTGTAAGCTATAACGATGATGATTTAAAAGATTTATTGGATAAAACAGCTGAAATAAATAAAGAACATCCAGTAACTATTTCTAAATTTATTTCTGAGGCTAAAGAAATTGAATTTGATGGGGTAGCCCAAAAAGGAGAGATCCAAGTGTTTGCCATATCAGAACATATTGAAAATGCGGGGGTACATTCTGGGGATGCATCGATTATTTACCCGGCAGTGACCATGTATTTGCACACGGAAAAACAAATAATTGAGGCTGGTAAAAAAATGGTAAAAGCGTTGAATATTACCGGACCTTTTAATATTCAATTTATGGCCAAGGAAAATAATATTTTTGTAATTGAATTGAATATTAGAGCTTCCAGAACTTTTCCATTTATTTCTAAAGCAACTGGAATTAATTTTATAAAAGTGGCGGTGGATAGTTTTTTTGGAGTGAGTAAAAAACATGAAGTGGAATATCCTAACCAAGTAATTGTGAAAGTGCCACAATTTTCTTTTTCTCGACTTAAAGGGGCTGACCCAGTGTTGAGAGTGGAAATGGCATCAACAGGAGAAGTAGCTTGTTTTGGAGAAGATGCTGAAGATGCATATTTAAAGGCGATTTTTTCAACTGGAATGAAGATGGAAAAGAAAGCAGTGCTGTTAAGTTTGGGAGGAGATATAAATAAAGAAAGATTTTTGGAATCGGTGTGGAGACTAAAAAGTTTAGGATTTATTTTGTATGCCACTCAGGGAACATATGAATATTTAAAACAAAATGGATTTAAATCGAATTTGGTTTATAAAATGTACGAAGATAAAAAACCAAACGTGGTTGATATTATTGAATCAAAGAAAATTTCCTTGGTGATTAATTTAAGTAAAAAAAGAATTGATAGCGTAAAAAATTACAAAGATTATATAACTGATGGTTATTTAATTCGCCGAGCGACAGTAGATAATAATATTCCCCTATTCACCGATTTAGGGTCAGCGAGATTTTTTGTGAGAGCATTGGAAAAATATCCGTTGGATAAACTCAGCACAAAATCGTGGGACGAATATGTAAAGATGAAATAAAGATTTATTTACATCTTTCAAAAGCTGGTAAGTGTTTTTGTTGAGAAGCGTTCATAAGATTTTCAAACACTTGAGTAATGTCTGAATAATCAGTGACGGCTGGAAGTAATTTATCCCGATAAAGAGCGGCGTTGGTAATCTCGGCATCAACACCAACTTGACAAGCTTGTTGAAGAGTGGCTGGAGCAGTAACTTTTTTAGCCAGAGTATTTTCTGGAACGGATAAACCATATTTATCGTAAATTGATTTAAGAGCAGAAATATGTTGTTCTTCGGCCCGGATAATCATGGAAAATGGTCGGACATTACCAAGTTTTTTGATAACAGCTTCGTAAGTTGAGTAAGCTTTATATTCATCATTAATGGCCTGATTCAAGGCATCTTTGACCGATGCTGAAAGTTCGCCAGCTGGATAAGTTAAATTATCAACTGATAAACAATCTTCGGCGAGACAATTTTGACGAGTAACCTGATTCTGAACTGATTTTTGATTTCGTTTTTGATTAAAATCGATGAGGAGAAATCCTCCAAAAACGATAACGATTAAAGAAAAGACGATTAGACTATTGTTGATTTTTGAATTTTTTGTTTTGATCATAATTATTTATTAAATAGTTTGGTTAACCATCCAAACAAACCGTTAATTTTGTCTTCTTGATTGATTTTGTCTTGAAGAGAAGTGTTTTGATATTTCATAAGATCAATTGTTTTTTGGATCTGCTCCAAATCAGCGGTATTTTTGGTTTGAGTTTTGATTTGCTCGAGTTGTTGAATTAATAATTGATTTTCTTCGAGATGCTGCCCTATATTTTGAATAGTTTTTTTGTCGGATCCGAGGAAAAATTTAACAAAAGATTTGCGCAGTTGAAGTTGGGCTAAATTACTTTTGAGATTTTCTTGAATTTTAGTTTGGTTTTGAGCGATTTCTTTGACTTGTTGACCAATACCCCCTTTGGCACCGACAGTATTGATTAATTGATGAACTTGATCAGAAACTTTTTGAAAATCATTATTGAGGTTCTGTTCAACTTGCTCTGCCTCCTGAGTTTGAGTTGTTACTTTTTTGTCTTGCCCTTGATTTTGATTTTTTACTTGATTGCCAGTGGGAGTGACAGAGGTTTTGGGTGATGGTGTAACTGTGGATTTGTTTTGATTATTAGTAGTGGTGGCTTGACCGGTTTGAGAATTAGTATTAGAAGAGCCTTTGGCAACAACTGGAGTAACAGCCAATAAAAACAAAAAGGAGATGATTAAATATTTTTTCATTTTTGTTTGAATGAATAAGTATTTAAGTGTACGTTTTTTTTAGGGCTAAAGCAAACTTGGGAAGTTTTACACAGATTATTTTGTTTGCCAGAGGCCGTGGACATTGCAATAGGCTCGGGCAACAATATTTTCGGCAGTGATTTCAAAAACAGCTTCAGGAGCATCACTTGGTTTTAAGAATTTTTTATAGACTTTATCGTCAGCAATAATTTCGATTAATTCAATATAATGAGCTTCTTCCATTGGATGAGGAATCGAACCAATTTTGACAGTTACTTTACCTTCTGATTTTTCAATAATAGGAAGATGTTTTTCTTGACCAATATCTTCAGATTTGACGGCTAATAACTCCATTGGCTGACCACAACAAACAAGTTCGCCACCACCGGCATGTAAAACTTCAACAATATTGCCGCAAACAGGACAACGATAAATTTGATTTTTGATTGTCATATGATTAATTATGACTTATTTGATGATTTAAGTCTAGTTTTCAAAAACGAATAATAGTTTTTAGAGTTGAAATAGGAGTTTTTTCACTTAACCAAATTTGTTCGTCGGATGATTTTAAGATAACAGGCAAACGATTTTTACCAGTGACAATTATGGCATAAGTATAAACTTCATGACCAGAAACTGGTTCAACCCAAATGTCGTAAACACCGGCAAAAGAAAAATATTGATTATTATCAATATAACTGGAATTGTTGGCAGGAACTAAACAACGTTGAGTTTTGAAAGATTTTCTAAAACCTAATTTAGTAGTTAATGATTCGGCACTGACATTAAACATATGACGGCTGACTCCCCTTTCTTTGGCCCAAAAAGGAATAAGCCCCCATTTCATAATCCAAGCCAGAGTTAAACCTTCTTGACGAATTACAATCGGTTCAATATCTCCTGGATGAACTTCAGTATTTTTAGGGAAAGATGGTAATTGGTTATGAGTTTTAAAATGTTGATAGAATTCTGGAGTGTAGCTTAGAAAATAATTGTCGACCATGAGTAATTATACTGATAGAAAAATTTACTTTGATATACTTAGTTAATATGAAATTTAATATAAGGCTGTTGTATTTGTATCTGTTTTCGTTTGTAGGTCTATTGATCTCAATAATTGGGAGTATTCAGTTGGTAGATTTGGGACTAAAAAATTATGTTTTTAGAGTATCAGAATATACTTATTACATTGAACCAGTAGTTGAAGGTAAAGAAACAATCTCTCATGAAGAAATGGAAAAAAGAAATAAAGAAGAACAGACTAACCAGAGAAAAAGACAATTATCAAATTCTGTGGCTATGATTTTGGTTGGTGTGCCAGTGTATTTGTATCATTGGAAAACGATCAAGAAAGAACAAAATAATTAACTTAACTCTTTTATTTTTTCGATGGCGGTTTTTCTGGAGGTGCTATTTTCCGGAGTGTTGTTGTAGATTTCTTTGACTGCTTCTAAAGTTTGAGCTTGTTCAATTTCTTTTAGGGCTAACGAGTCCCATTTATTGAAAGCTTCTTGTTTGCGATCATCATAATCTGGCGAGATGGCAGAATAAACTTCCTTGGCTTCTTGATATGTTTGACAAAAAGAAATCCATTTGGCTATGGCAGTGTCTTTGATTTTGTCATCATCAGGGAGGTTGTTGTAAATATAACTAATATCTTGGAACCCTTGGGCATCATTAATTTCTCGATTAGCTAATTCTGCCCATTTTTCCATAACTGATTCTTGATCATCTCTGTTGGTGGCATGAGAATAAACTTCTTTGGCTTGGATGGTGCTTTGACACAAAGGAATCCATTTGGAAATAATTCGGCTTTTTAAAGAATCATCATCGGGCGAAGTACTATAAATACTTTGCATATCTTCAAAACTTTGGGCTTGATTAACTTTTTGACTAACTAAATCTTTCCATTTTTCTAGAATTTTGGTTTTAGCTTGACTACCTTTAGGAGAATCATCATAGGCTTTTTTGGCTTCGGTGATACTTTGGAATTGATCGACTTTTTGAAGAGCAACTTCATTCCATTTGTTATAAATAGTACTTTTGAGAGCCTCATCGCTAGGGGCATTTTCATAAACATTTTTAAAATCTTCAATAGTTTGAGCTTGGGTTAATTCTTTTTGAGTTAATTCTTTCCATTTTTCTAGAGCAGCAGTGATAGCCTCACTTTTTGCCGGAAAATTGTTACTAGCATCTTTTATCTCTTTACTGGTTTGACAAAGAGAAATCCATTTAAGAGCACCAGCAAGACTGGCCTGGCTCCCCTTGCGAGCATTTTGGTAGGCTTTGATAATTTCCTCAAGAGTTTGGGCTTGTTCGATTTCTTGGAGAGAAGCTTGGTTTAGTTCTTCAAGTTTTTCTCGACTGGCTTGGGTATTTTCAGGGACATCGATAACTTGACTCAGACGTTGTCTTCTGGCCTGTTCTTGGGCAAAAATAATTCTGCCAACAAAAAGAACGAATAAAACAGAAACTAAGATATAGAGGAGCTTGATTTTTATTTTACTTTCAGGGACAGAACCGTAAACATTTGGAGAATCATAGTTGGTTCCTTTTTTTAGAAAAAGAATTAAATTGTAGCCAGGAATAAAAGCGTATATAAAATCACTATTGACATCATGAAGCCGACGACTGGCCAAAGCTAAACTGGGAACAAAAACTATAATTTGAAAAATAACGGCCAATGGCCACCATAAAAAACTAACGATGACAGAGATAATAATGTTGATTAAAATAAAAAAACAAAAATCTTTTCTGCCAATTCGAGTATTATAATCTTTATAATTTTTGGCAATTTCAAAATAATAGTTGTCGGTAAATGTTTTTTTCTTGACAATTTCTGGAGCAACTAAATTACTTTGATCATCCATATAATTTATACTAGCACAATACGGGGGCTTAGGTAAAAATAAACTAAACTATTTTTGAGTAAATTTCTTGAACACTTTGATCGACGGTTAAATTGGAAACATCTACAACTTCACCATAATTAAATTTGGAAACTAAATTATGGACAGCAATGGCGGCCCATTTGCCATGAGGTGACGGCCTGGCAGAATCACGCTGAATACAAATTTCGACTGGAGCAGTGAGAGTAAAAACAAAAGATTTGAAAGGGATATTTTGAATTAAATTTTCGATTTGATTTTGGTAATAAAAATTACCATCAACAACAACTGATTGATTATTTTTAAAAATATCTTGGATAATTATTTGATTAACTTTTAGAAAATTTTCTTTCGGGATACAACCGATTTTTTCATCGACCACATCAAGTTTATTTTCTGTCAAAATTTGATCAACAGAAAAATATTTAGCGTTTAATTTTTGGACTAATATTTTGGCGATGGTACTTTTACCAACTCCTAAAGGACCACGGATAATAACGAGATAATTCATAATTGATTATACAAAATTTTAGAATCGAAATGGAATATGTTTATGGAGTTAGTCTTGAATAAAATCCTCGGCTTTGGTGGAAAAAAGAGTTGAGGGTTTTTGGTCGGGATGTTTTTTGAGAAAATTTTTGACTAACTCAAAACCTAGGGTGTAACCAGTCCATTTGGGAATATTTTTGGAACCAAAAAACCAATCAGTATGACTATATTTTTTATTAAAATATTCTTTGGCGGCTAATTTTTGAAATTTGGATAATTGTTTTAGGGTTAAAGAAGTGTCCCAAACTTGGGGAGATTTTTGATTGATTTCTAAATCAAAATGATCAGCAAGACCTTCGGTAATTAAGGCCTCCAATAAATTATTTCCATAACCAATATATTTAGTTCTGATAGCATGGTGAATTTCGTGGGCCAAGGTTCGAGAGAATTGGTCGGCAATAGATTGTTTAAAATTAGGAAAATCAGGATCAAGGGAAATAAATATTAAATGAAAATATTGAGCGAAACCGCCAATGCCATACTCGAGGATGGTACCGACTGGATTATCGTAAACAACAATATCGATATTTTGAGAAGGTAAAACTTTTTCTATTTTTTGAATAGAATTATCAAATTCAGTTTGAATTTGGTTGGTAAATTGATCTAATTTGCCGAAACTTTTTAATAAAACTAGATTGTAGCTCATAATTTTTTAATAAGGCCGACTCGGCTGTGACCGGAGGGAAAATAATCTTCAAAACGAGTAAAGATTTTATAACCTTGTTTGAGATAAAAAGTTTCGGCTTCATACGAGGCAGTCCAAGTCCAAATATATTCGATACCTAATGATTTTATTTTTTCTTCAAGGAGATTTAATAATTTTTCTCCATAACCAAGCTTTCGATATTCTTTTTCGACTAAAAGATCACTGAGATAAAAATATTTGCAATATTGATCTTGATATTTTTGGGTTAAACCGCTAGAACAGCCAACAAATTTTTTATTGTCAGTAGCAACAAACCCAAAACGTTCCTGAATTTCAGGAGGAATACCAAACTCGGCTCCATGTTCGTTGAAAGCAATTTGCTCTCGTTTATATTCTTTGTCGGTCATATCCCGATAAGAAAATTTGATTGTCATGGTGAAATTAATTTTCTCTCTCAACTTTTATGGTACATTCGGTTAGGAGGGCGGCAATAGCGCCAACAGCCGCCAAGGGTGGAGCTAAAACAGCACCAACAACACCGATAGTTAGAGGTATTACTAAAATTAATTTTCCGTTTTTGTCTTCGATACTAATTTTACGAATGTTACCCTGATGAATTAAATTTTTGACTTTTTTAAGAAGGTCTTCGCCATTAACCTTAAACGATTCTGTTTTTTTTGTTTTTGTTTTTGTTGTCATATTTTTTATAGATTAATTTAATCTAAATTATATTATATACGATGACAATGCCTTTAAATTGTTCGATGAGTGTTTTTGATATAATTCCTTATTGAAACAAACATTAGGAATACTCGCTGTAGTAATTACTTTTATTGGGTACATCCCCTATTTAAAAGACACAATAGTCGGAAAAACTAAACCACACATATTTAGTTGGGTTTTGTGGTCGCTAATATTTTTTATTGCGTTTGGTTTGCAGTGGAGCAAAGGGGCGGGATTTGGGTCATATGTAAGTTTGGCCATGGGAGTAATTTCTTTGATAGTATTGATTCTTAGTTTAAAAAATGGGGTTAAAAAAGTTAAAAAAATTGATGTTGTATCTTTTATCTTGGCGATAATAGCGATTATTTTGTGGTTAGTAGTGAATCAACCTGTTTGGTCAATAATTTTAGTAATTATTGTTGATATATTTTCATTTACACCAACATTTATTAAGTCTTGGACTAGGCCACGGGAAGAAACATTATTAACTTGGTTTTTTAATATTATTCGTCAGATTCTGGTCTTATTCTCAATTGGGGAAATTAATTTTGTGACAATAATTTTCCCCCTGTATTCTTTAATTATTAATACTGCCTTTTTTACCTTACTAGTCACCAGAAGAAAAAGAGTAGGGATGTAACATAATTATTTATTTTTGTTTATGGGAAGAATGTAAATTAAGAACTAATAAGAATTATTATGTGTAAATAAGATATGATGTTTATATGAAAAATATATTTACATTGATAATGGTGGTGGCATCTGGATTTTTGTTAAGTGGATGTGGGGTAAAAAAAGAAATTGTAACTGAGACTAAAAAACCAGTTGAACAAGTGCCAACTGCAGAAGTAACCACGATACCAACTGATATGACTTACACGTTTTTGGTGAAACTAACTGACGATACAAAGATTCCCTTTTTGGCTCCAGTAAAGGCGGATATTATTTGGACTGAAGGAGAAACGGTCACAAGTCGCAAAACATTTTTTGGTGACTCGTATTTGATTAGCTATTCAAATCCAACACCAGAAGATGAAAAGACAGTGGAAAATTATTTTAAAGAAAATGATTTTACTTATATGAAATTTAATGAATCAAAAGGTGATGATAGCCATAAGGTTGGTTACCGAAAAGATAATTTAGTTTGTAAATATGAATGGGATAAATACCCAGACGAAGAGGCACCTCATTTGATTGTGTATTGCAGTGATGCTGATAAAGGAACAGAAAGAAAATAAGAAGGAGTAAATATTTTTACCAACACCACCACAAAAGACATTTCTTTTTTTCCGCCAGAGGCGGATCAGCCTGTGTCTGAGGATTAGATAATTGGGTTATGATGGGGGTAGATTCGACTGGCTCACTATTTTTAGTAATTTTTGTTTTGGTAATTTTTTTTATAGTTGAAATAATTTTATGGGAAATAGTTGAGTTTTTGTAATAGATTTTGGAATCAGTTTTGAATTTCATGATATTACTCCAATCCCCTGGCATACAACCATTTTGACCACGGACTTTGGCATAATAAATAGTATTGGGTTTTAATTGATAAATAGTGTGAGATTGGACTCCCTCACGAATTAAAGTAATTTGTTCACCGTGTTCTTCGGCATTAGAATTTTGGGAAAAAGAAACATAAAATTCTGAAGTGTCCGCAAGTGGAGTAAAAAATAATTTGGCAGAATTTTTGGAGGTATTGATTTGAAAAAAAATCTGATGGTTCTGCCAACGCTTGGATGATTGCTTTTAACTTAGGAGCGGTTTATGGAAATAATAAAGGTACTGCCGGTAGTGTTCGTTGTGTTAGTAGGGACTAAATAATATAGAATACTTGTCAATAATATTTCAATAAAAAAATCTTGAGAATAAATTTTACTAATGTGTGAATTGGTGAGTTGTTTGATGTTTTTTTTATTTTATACTTTTTCCAATAAATAACCGGCCCGAGATATTGGGCCGGTTATAATTTTTATAAAAAATTATCTAGAAACTGAAATGGTGGTACCCTCACCAAGAGAAGCACTGACAGTAAAAAGATTATTAGCATCTTTGGTAATAGTATAGCCAGTAGTAGCAGTTGATCCTTGAGGGTCAACTGGATTAGTTTTTAGATATTTATTTGAACCTAAAACATTAGCTATATCGATACAACCAGCGCAAGTACCTATTGGAGAAATACTAGTACCAACTCCAATTGGCATAGAACCACCAGTGTCGACGACATATTGATGGACAGCAGCAAGAATAGTGTCAGCATCAGTTACTCTTCTGGCGTTTCTGGCATCTTTAAAACGCTTGGCAGGATCGAGAGCCACAAAAACCACAGTGGTAAGAGCGGCGATGATGCCAATAACTACTAGAAGTTCGATTAAAGTAAAACCCCTTTTGTTTTTCATTTTTAAAATAATTTTAATAATTAATTAAGTCCTAAAATAAGGATAGCATCGTTTTTGAGATAATTGTCAATTGTAATATTTTCGTCATTAATTTTAATTAATTCTTTGAATTTGTTTTGATAATTTTCTTTTAATAAATCATCTTTGAAAATTAATTTATTGGAAATGTAATTATCATTATCAGCGTTACCGGTTTCGACTTGGTTAACCCCGCTATTTTTAAAGATTAAAGCTGTTTTTGAAGCCAACCCAGCTTTAGAAGTGCCATTTTGAACAATAATATTTAAATTGGTCCAATCTTTGATAGTTGGTGTTGGTGTTGGTGTTTCTGTAGGAATTTGGCTAATGATTGGGGTGGAATCTGTAATCTGAGAAGTTTTTTTGGGAATGGCTTTAATTATAAAAAATACAGTAAAAGCAATTAAAATAAAGAAAATTACGATACTAATTATTTTGGGAATGTTTTTGTTTTTTTTAACTGTTGGAATGATGGATAAATTTAAAACTTCTTCGTCTTTGCCTTTTATATCGGCTTTTTTAGTAATTCCAATGACTGGATCTGGATCTCGAATAGAAGCAGAGGTTTGGTTTTCAATGGCTTTAATTTTTATATTTAATTGATTGGAAATCTCACTAATTAATGATTGAAATTCTTTGATTGGAGCAAAAATGGTAATTTTTTGTTTATCTTCGACATCTTTTTCAACTTTATAATCCCAATTAAAATCGGAAAAATCTTCCGGAATTTCTGATTTAATGATTTCTTTTAAAGAATTTTTGAAACTATTGTCAATTTTTAATGGTGGGTCTATTATTTTTTCGTAGAAATAACTGACAGCATCAGCTAAAAGGAGTAAAACACTTTGACCGTTTAGATAAACTAACTCTGGTTTTATTTGATCAATGTCTAGAGATTTAATTTCTTTTTCTAAGACAGATAAGTTTGAAGTAATATTATAGACTTTTAAACCAAATCTATCTAAATAAATTACTTTTATACTACTCATTGTATTAATGATAACAGATTACTGATCAGTCCAACTGGAAATTGAAATAATAGAATCACGATCAAGAATTAGATTAATTCCTAGGTACGACATTTCCCCAATGGTATTTAAAGTTAAATTCCAATTAGTACCAACTTGGGAATTGAGAGTGGCAGTGCAAGAACCAATACTAGTAATGATTGTCGTAGGTAAAGCGTTGTTTTTATTGATTTTTATAAGAGCTTCTTCGGCACAAGCGTCTAAAAGACTTTGATTATTTTTTGCCTTTGTTTCACTAAGAGTGGATTGGCCTTCTGAAATTGAAGTGAGAGTCATCACACTGCCAATTAAAACCATTAAAGCTCCAAGAATAATGACAGTGATAATGGCAGCCATACCTTGGTTGTTTTTCATTTTGACCTTAACTCCACTGAATCAGTAAGAGAAGCGGCAGCATCGAATTCAGCTCGGCCAGAATTATTTTTATAATTTCCGGAAAGAGTGTATTTGATGTTTTGAGAAAGAGTGTCGCCAGAAGATAAATTAGTGATAGAAAAGTTAGAGATATTGACAAGATTACTGTTTAAAATACAGGGATTGGAAATAGGGCAACTGCCACTGTTACCAAAACCCATACGAAGATTGCCATTATTTAGGTCAAAAACAGTTGGGCTTCGGGAAGAATCAGATAGAATTAAAGTTATACTTGTTGGAGTGGTGGTAGAAATTGATTTGGCATTTTTAATTTCATAATTTATTTTTTGAGAAAGTAGCCGCAAAGTGGAACTGATTTCTTGTTGAGAAATAGACTTACTTTTTAGAGAAAGCATATTAATAGACATAGTCATAAAAGCAGTGGCCACAAAGCCAAGAATAGCAACATAAATTATTATTTCAATTAGGGTCATGCCTTGTTGTTGTTTCATATTATTGTTGCCAATAGGCAAAGCCAAATGGTTTAACATTTGATTGACTTAGGGTTGTTTCAAGAGCAGTTCCACCTTCGGTATTAGTCCAAGTGAAAGTAGGAGTTGAATCCATCACTAATCTTTTAGCAAAAAGATCTGAACTATTATCGGAAAGAGTAACCATTAATTCATTTTTATTTTTAGGATTAACGGCAACCTCATACCATCTTTGAGGGTTGGCAAAATTGGGAGTGACAGTAAAATCTGGTTGAAGAGTAAAAGACCCATGATCGCCGGTGTAGTAACCAATATTAGTATTTCCACTGTCGTTGTAAACAACCACACTACGGGTAGTAGATCCAGAAGTCAACCAACCGGTGGAGACTAATTTTGTTCCAGCTGATGGTTGTCTGGTTGCAGTGTCAATATTGGCAGTGTTTGTCCAAGTTGAGCCAGACCAGTAACCAATTTGTAAATCAGAAGCAGCATTACCAATAGAAGCAAAAACAAGCTCATTACTTAGAGGGTTACTTGACAAGTCTAGATTGGTGGCATCATCAGCAAAAGTTGGTGGAGTAGTGACAGTTGTCCAAGTGCAAGTTGAGATTCCCCCAGTGCATTGGCGATAACGAACACCATTGGTGTTATCTTTACCAACTGAATTAGCCCAAACTAACATTAAATTTCCAGAAAGAGATTCATAGGCTAAATCAAAATCATCAACATCTTGAGAACTACTAACAACTTCCAAAGAGGCTTCGGTGACAGCTGATGGCTCATTTTGGAAAGTAGATCCATTCCAGATTGAGGCTGACAAATCAGAATTGGCATCAGCCCAAGTGGTGGCAATTAAATTACTACTGCTTCGAGGATCACTAACCATTTTTACCCATTGAACAATACCAGCAGTTCGAAGAGGATTATAGGCAGTGGCAGCAGACCAAGAAGCACTACCACAAGAGCTAGAATTGTTTTTTATCCTAAAGTTTAATTCGTTAGTGGTGGCAGTATTTGTGCTATAAAGAACAACGGCTTTACCACTGTTGGTTTCATAAGCGATATCAAAACGACGAGTGGTGGCAGTGCCACCGACAGTGGTTGACCAATCAAGAGTCCAAGTGGTGCCATTGAAACAATAAAGATTGAGAATTCCAGTATTAGTAACAACTCCAGCAATGGCTTCGGTTTTTATGGGAGAAGTTTTGATAACAAAGTTTCTAGGAGTGCTACCAGCTAAAATTGGAGGCATTTTTGATTCAGCTGAAAAAGTGTTGGTAGATGAAGAATAAGAACGCCAGGCTGGAAGAGTGGTACCATCACTATAAACAATTAGGGCGCCATCAGCACTGGAAATAGATTTGCGCCAATTGGTTAAAACTGTCTCTAGAGAAAATTCTTTTGGATCACCTGGGCTATAATCCCAATTTACTTGAGATTTTACTAGCCAAGTGTCGGGATCGACAGTTCCACCTGAAGAAACCAAAGAACCACCAACATCTCTTGAGACTGGGCTAATAATAAGTTGACGAGTGTATTTATCAAATGAATCAGAGGAACCATTAAAAGACCATAAATTTGAACTAACACCAATACCTTTGGTGCCAGAAGAAATTGAATTAAAATCACGATTGCGAATAGAACGAATAGCTTCAAGCCCTTCTTCGGCTAGGCGATTGGCAATGAGAATTTCTGTTGATTGACGATTTTGACCTAAAATTGGGATAAAAGAACTTATTCCACTAGCAGTAATTAGAGCAAAAAGAGCAATGGCAATAATAATTTCAATCAGAGAAAAACCTGCCTGCCGGCAGGTAGGCCACTTATTATTAATTGACACTTAAACCCCCTGCCGAATTAATAATTAAAGTATAACTTTTGTTATTATCAGTTAAAATTATATTTTGAGAAGTATTTGGTTCACCTCGAAGAGAAGTAAAAGTAAATTCTGAAAGACCAGTTAAAGTGACATTGTTGGGTAAAAGATAATCATCTTTGATGGTGGGAGCGGCACAAGTGCCACCAAACATACGAATAGTATTGCCGGTTAAACAGACCCCCCAAGTTAAATTATTTTTTTTGGAAATAGAATAAGACTGAGCTTTACGAATAGAACTAATCATCATGTTTTTGGCTCCTTCTAGGTTATTTTGGAGATACCATCTGGAAGTAAAAACTGAGGCAGTGGTCATAATGACCATAAGCAAACCAATAACCAGAATTAATTCGATTAATGAAAAACCCTGCCTGCCGGCAGGCAAGCGTTTTTTATCCAAGTGAGCCAGTTAATTGATAAATAGGGCCAATGATGGCCAAAGCGATGAAAGCCACCATTAATCCGATAATTACCAAAACAACTGGTTCTAAAATAGTGGTTAAATTTTTTGCAGTTTCTTCAATGTCTTCTTCGTAGAATTCACTGACATAGAAAAGAGATTTATCGACAGAACCGGTTTTTTCCCCAACTGCAATCATGTCGGTAATTAGACGGGGAAAAAGTAATTTACAAGCTGGTTTTTTGAGAAAATCACTAATGTTACTACCTTTTTCTAGATTATCGGAAAGATTACTAATAATTCTTTTGTATTCCAAGTTTGTTTGAGATGAGGCACAAATTTTTAGACTTTCAAAAATTGGCAAACCACTTTTAATTAAGGTCCCTAAATTTCGCGAAAAAGAAGCAACTTCTTTTTCAACCAAAAGACGACCGATCAAAGGAAGTCTTAGAATTTGTCGATCTTTCCAAAGTTTGATTTTGGGAATTTTTAGAATAAAAGAAAGTAGTATTAAAGTTGTAAAAATTGATCCAAAAAACAAAAAACCATAATTTTTCATGAATTTAGACATTGATAGAAGAAACATGGTACTGGCTGGCAATTTGGCATCAAAAGCAGAAAAGAAATCGACTAATTTTGGAAGAATAAAAAGAGAAATAAAAGTGGCCAAAGCCAGGGTAGCAAAAAAAACTAGACCTGGGTACATTAAAGCCCCTTTTACTTTTTTTTTGAGAGCATAATCTTGACCTAATTGTGTAGCTAGATAACCTAAACTGTCATCAAGATGACCTGTTGATTCACCAACTTTGACAATACCTCGATACATTTCGTCAAAATCCTTTGGATAATCAGCTAAAGCTTGATTAAAAGAAGAACCATTATTAATTTTTTGTTTAATTTGAGTTAAAACCTTATTGCTTTGGCTAGATTTTGATCGGCTGGATAAATTTTCCAGGGCTTCTGAGAGAGTAATCCCCGCTTTAATCATAACCGATAAATGTTTGGTTAAAGTAATTTTTTCAATTTGTTTAAAAGACATTTTTAGATTTTAGTGACCCGAAGAATTTCTTCTAGGGTGGTGATGCCGGCTAAAACTTTTTTGATACCATCTGAAAGCATGGTTTGCATACCGGATTTAATAGCTAATTTATTAATAATTTCAGCTGATTGTTTTGAAATAATAGCTTCTCTGATTTCATTATCGATAAGCATAACTTCAAAGATACCGACTCGATCAAGATAGCCAGTTTGATGACAAACAGGACAACCTTTACCGTGATAAACACGGGCAGATTTTTTACCATTAAGAATTTCTTTGATGGTTTTTGAATCAAAATTTAAATTATTTAAATCTTTTTCGAAAATTTCTTCTGAAATACGACATTTTTGGCAAATTTTACGAACTAATCTTTGAGCAATAATACAGTTTACTGAGGAGGCAATAACAAATGGCTCGATACCCATTTCCATCAATCTAGGAATAGTGGTGGCGGCATCGTTGGTATGAAGAGTGGATAAAACTAAATGGCCAGTGAGAGCAGCTTGGGAAGCAATTTGAGCAGTTTCTTGATCACGAATTTCTCCTACTAAAACAATGTTTGGATCTTGACGAACAATAGATCTGAGACCTTGGGCAAAAGTTAAATTAGTTAAAGGATTGACTTGAATTTGATTAATACCTTCAATTTCATATTCAACTGGATCTTCGATAGTCATGATGTTTACTTCTCTGGAATTGACTAGTTTTAGAATGGCATAGAGAGAGGTGGTTTTACCTGAACCAGTAGGACCAGTCGAAAGAAGCATGCCAAAGGGTTTATGATAGGCTTCTTTGACTTTATTTAAATCATTATCGTCTAGACCAAGAGTGGTTAAGGAAAACTGGCGAGAAGTTGAAGACAATAATCGCAAAACTGCCTTTTCACCATTGATAGTTGGGGTTAAAGAAACCCTTAAATCGAGTTTGTCACCATTGGTCTCAAATTGGAATTTGCCATCTTGAGCGGATTGTTGTTCATCTATTCGAAGTTTAGAGATAACTTTAATTCGAGAAATTAATTGAAAATGAACTTCTTTAGGGATAGTGGCAACATCATGAAGAAGACCATCTATCCTAAAACGAATAACAGAGTGATCTTCACCTGGCTCAATATGAATATCAGAAGTGTGATTTTTTTCGGAATAATCGAGGATTAAATTAGTTAAAGAAATGATGGGAGTATCGTTGGATTTAAGATCAGTTGAAGCCAAAATTAATTTGGCAACTTCTTTTTCAAAACTAGTGCCTAGTTTTGATTCTCGATCTTCCCAGAATTTTATAATATTTTTAGCAGTGGAAAAATAGATTTTAAGAATTAAACCGGTTTTTCTGGCAACAAAATCTAATTCAACTGTGTTGGATGGATTGGAAGTGGCAACAAAGAGAAGGTCTTTATCTTTTTTGAAAGCAACAATTGATTGTTTTTTGGAAAATATTTCACTGATAATGTTTAGACAATCTTCTTTAACATCTTGTTCGTCTAATTTAATATAAGGCAAAGAATACATATCGGCCATAACTTGGCCAATTTGTTCATCGGTAGCCAAATCTAGGTCATAAATTAAATCAACTAAATCTTTTTTTTGATTTTCAGCAGTTTCAAAAGCTGATTTTAATTTGGCTTCATCAATAACAGATAGTTCTAGAAGATGATCATATAAATTTTTATTAGTGATGGTCATTTTAATGATATTATTTTATTAATTTTTTGGATTAAAACATCTAAAGATAAATCGCTTTTAACAACAAAATCGGAAATACCTAAAGCTTGGGTACGGTCAATATCTTCTTTTTGACCAAGATTTGAAGCAACAATAACCGGGATTGATTTAAATTTTGGATTTGAACGAAGATTTTCAAGAGCTGTAAAACCATCTATAACTGGCATGACTAAATCTAATAAAATTAAATCCGGTTTATAAGTTTCTAGTGTTTTTAAAAGTTCGGCTCCATCTCCGACTATTTGAACTTCAAAACCAGCTTTGGTTAGTTTTAGACGATAAGCACTGCTTAAAAATTTATCGTCTTCAGCTATAAGTATTTTCTTCATTATTTTTCTCCATTTTGAATAAAGCTTTTGACGGTTTCAATTATTTGATCAAGCCGATATTCTGCTTTTAATATATATTTGTCTGCACCTAAGGCTAGCATATGATGAACTTTATCTGGAGTAGCAGAATTACTGACAACTACAACTGGGATATCTTTCCATTTAGGGTTGGCTTTAATTTTTTCTAAAAAAGTTAAACCATCCATACCTTTTAAGTGGTAATCTAGCCAAATTACATGAGGGAGTTCTTCTAGACTGTTTAAATAATCTATGGCTTGTTCACCACTGGTGGCCGAAACTGGATTTAAACCTGTTATGGTAAGTTTTTTGGTGATGGCTTGAAGTAATAAGCTTTCATCTTCTATAACTAGAATAGTAGAAATTATTTTTGTCATATTTTTATTAACTGTTAATAGTAACTTCTCCCTTTTTGGCTTTGGACCCTGATAAAGGTAGGGTGAACCAAAAAGTAGTACCAACTTTTTCTTGGCTTTCAAACCAAAGCTTACCTGAAGATGATTCAACAATAGATTTGGCAAGATAAAGACCAAGGCCGGTCCCTTCTGTCTCTAATTTTACAATATTTTCAGCCCTATAAAATTTTTCAAATATTTTAGCTTGATCTTTTGTGGGAATACCATAACCATTATCACTAATTTGGGAAACAATTTCTTGATCTTTTTTGGAAATAAAAATAGATATCTCGCCACCTTCTGGGGTGTATTTGTTGGCATTGGTTAATAAATTTTTGTAGACTTCTCTGATTAATTTGGGGTCAATATTAATTTTGGGTAAACCACTATGAATACTAATAATTATCTGTTGTTTTTTTTCTTTTATTTTATTATCGATTTCAACTAAAACGTCTTGAATTAATTTAGCTAAATCAGTTGGCTCTGGATCAATAATAATTCGGCCAGATTCAATTCGAGAAATATTTAAAAGTGAGTTAACTAAAGCAATCATGCGATCATTTGAGAGAGAAATATTGGTGACATATTCTTTTTGTTCTTTGGTTAATTTACCAGCATCACCAGCTAAAAGCATTTCAGAAAACCAACGCATAGCCGAAAGTGGGGTACGAAGTTGATGAGAAGCTAAAGAAATAAATTCAGTTTTCATTTGATCAACCTCAATTTCGTGAGTTATGTCTCTAAAAATATTGATGGCGCCAATAATTTTATTGTCGACTTTTATTGGAGAGATATTGATAGAAACTGGGAATTTGGTCTTATTTTTATGAAAGTAATAAACAGGATTTTCAGTTGAAGTAGATATTGTTTTTCCATTTTTAATAACTAAAACAAATGGCCTTTTTTCTTTGGAAATATTTTTACCTTTATTGTCTTGACTTAAAATAATTTCGTGAGAGATTTTTCCAATTAATTCATTTGATTTATAACCAAGTAGATTTTCGGCAATGGAGTTAATATAGGTAATTTTAGAGTCAGTATCGACAGCAACAACACCATCTCCGATACTCGACAAAAGAGAGTCTGTTTTTGATTTTTCTTCATTAACATCCTCGATAATATTTAAAATAGCCTTTTGTTGTTCGTCCATGGTTTTATTTTTATTTTTTAGTTCATTTTCATTTTGTTTTCGAATAGAGATGTCTCGAATAATACCAATGGCATAATTTTGTTTTTTAAGTTTGACACCGGAAATAGAAAGTTCAACAGGAATACTTTTGCCGTCTTTACTTATGGTTTCTAAATCCAAAACTTGGCCAAAAACTGGGCTTTGACCAGTTTGTTGGAACATTTTAAGTTTGTCTGAATGTTCAATATTATATTTTTGAGACGGAATAATGAGGTGATGAAGATATTTACCTAAGGCTTCTTTTGAGGAATATTTAAAAACCTTTTCAGCAGCGTTGTTCCATAAAACTATAATTCCTTTTTGATCCATCATGATAATAGGATCAAGAGCAGATTCAGTGATTACTTTAAACTTTTGTTCACTTTCAATTAGCTCTTGGTCTTTTTCAAATTTGGTTGAAAAATATAAATAGACTAAAATTGTTAATATGTAAATTAACATAATGACACCTTCAGTCATAACTCTAGTTTTAGCTACTTCACTTTTGTAAAAAGAATAATCAAGATCAAAACCAATAATTGATATCAATTTCCCAGTCTCAAAATCTTTTATGGGAACTAATACAGAGATGAATTTACCCCATTCATCTGTATAAACTGGGGTGATTATGGTTTTGCCTTCTTTAAAAATTGTTTTAAATTCTTCTGGTGGATTTTTATACTCATCACCCGGCTCACTATGGCCAAATTCTCCTTCTGGGACTGAATCAACTAAAAATATTAACTTATTATCTTTTATATTGATGGTATAAATCCACTTTATACCATCTTCTTTGATTACAGAAGCTACTTTTTGGAGCTGTTCACGAAGTCTTTGGTAATCTGGATTATTTTTATCATCTAAATTGCCTTGCAAACTAAGTATTCTGTCTGGATTGACAGCTAAGGCAACCGAATTAGCAACAATAGAAATTCTATTAGTAACACTGTTTCCCCTGATTCTGTCAAAAAAAATAATAAAACTACTACCAACGACAAATATAAAGAGACTAATAATTATTATCCAGACAACTCTTTTCGATCTTGGTTTCATGGTTTATTCTTTTTTTCAACTTCCCTAATTTTTTGTTTTAACTCAATCATTTTCAGTTCACGATTTATCATGTGTCGATTTATTTCTTGAAGATCGGCAGTTTTTTGAGTAATTTTGGCTTCTACGTTTTCTTTATAGTCTTTTAAGTCATTGGCCATTTGATCAAAAGATCTTGACAGCTCACCTATCTCATCTTTGGAATTATTATCAACTTTAAAATCTAAGTTTCCCTGTCCGATGGTTTTAACACCTTGATTTAGTTTATTTATAGGTTTGGAAATTTGTTTGGCAACAAAATTACCAATAATAATTAATAAAATTATGATTGCTATTAAAGCAATCATAAAAATATTATTAATTGGTTTTATGGTACTTAAAAATTCTGATTTATCTATTTTAGTGATTAAACACCATTTAGTTTCAGGAATGTAATTATGAGTGCCAATAACGTCAACTTGACGATAATCTGTGCTTTCAATGGTTTGATAATCGCTAGACCTATCTAATTCTTTAGTGTCAAAACAATCTCTGGCATTTTTTGTGTCAACAATTTTATTTAAAATAACAGAATCCCCAAGGAATAAAGACGAAGTTAAAAAATATAAATCTTTGTTAATTAAAAAAGCCTCTTTGGTTTTATCTGGATAACCAAAATTTTTTAAGATATTGTTTAAACCATTAGTATTAAGACGAAGAACAGAAATACCAAGCAAGTTATTTTTTTCGTCTTTTATGGGGGCAGAAACAGTGTAGTTAATTTTATTAGTGATTTGAGAAAAATAAATATCTTTAATATAAATTTCTTTTTGAGCATTTATAAAATAGTCATCTTGAGATTTATCTTTACCTTCTTGATTTTTGTCTGAAGAAGATAAAACTTTTCCATCTTTACTTAAAATAAAAACTTCTGAAAGGTTATTGTTAACATTAATTGTTCTTAAAAGACGAGAATCAACTTTGGCTTTGATGATTTTATATTGAGCGCTGGATGATGATTCTTTTAAGAAATCTCTAAACACTGAAGCCTCAGCCAAAATACCAGCAGTGATTTTTTGTTCATTTAAATATGTTTTGACATGTTCGCTTAGAATTCGACCACTGTAGTAAAGATTTTCAGAAACTTTGGTGCGAAAAATTTTTATTGTATAAGAAACGACAATTAAGCTAGTTGTTATAAATAGGAAACCAAATATAGTGACAAAAGTTAGATTAATTTTATTTGAAATTTTCATTATTCCAATTTAAGTATAGAGTTTTTATCATATTAATAAAAGATGTAATATTAATAATAGTGTTACACTTAAGTTATATGAAAATAAAAAATGGGTTCACTTTAATTGAACTTTTGGTAGTGGTTTCTATTATGGCTTTGTTGGCAATTGTTGTTTTGGTTGGACTTAAACCAGCCCAAAGGTTGGCTGATACTCGCGATGCACGTCGAGCTCAAGATATTAACCAAATTTTAACTGGAGTAATGACTTGTGCTATCGATAAAAAAGACACAGCAGCTTTGAATACTTGTTTGGGAACTCATACTACAGGGAAAACTTATGAAATAGTTTCTGGAAATATTAATAGTGGGTGTAATTCGGTTTGTACTGGGGTGACTGGTTCTAGTGATTGTTTAAAGCTAGATACTGTTTTGACTGATTATTTCGTAAATATTCCACAAGACCCAAATAATGAAGTCGAAGGTCATACTGGATACTCTTTGACTGCCTATACTAATGGAATGGTAGTGGTTGAAGCTTGCGGAGCGGAAAATGGAACAATGAAAGTGTCTCGATAATTTAATAGAGATAAATTATTTAAGTCCATTAGCAAGAAAACATTTTCGGTATTTTTGATCGAGTGTCTGCAGATGATCGACAAGCCAATCTTCTAGAAAATCTACAAGGCCATATGCCAAAGAGATAGTATTATTAGTATTTTTTTCTTGAATGTTTTTGAGTTTTTCTTCAAAAGTGTGATGAGCGGCAATATGTTCTTCGGCCCCCTCATAATTAAAATCTTTGAAATATTTTTCTTCGGTGGCAAAATGAAATTTTTTGTATTCAATAAGTGAATTAATAATTTCCACTAGTTGATCTGGTGTTGGAATTCCCGCTAAAACATCAATCAACTGATTGATAACAGTAAACATTTTTTGGTGTTGAAGATCAATTTCAACAATTCCAACACTATATTTGTCTTCCCATTGAAGTTTATTTATTGTATTCATAGATAAATGTTATCATTAATAATGAAAAAGATATTGTTTATAGAAGATGAATTAAGTTTAATTGAAGCTTATAAAAATAAATTTCAAGCTGGTTACGAAATTAATTTTTCTTTTGATGGTGAAAGTGGATTGAAAAAAGCAAAAGAATGGCGACCAGATTTAATAGTATTGGATATTTTGATTCCAGGTGAAATTAATGGAGTTGGAGTATTAAAAGAATTAAAAGCAAATAAAGACACAATTTTGGTTCCTGTCTTGGTTTTGACGAACTTAGAAGATCAGGAAGAAATTACGATGGCTTTGGGGGCAGTTGAATGTTTAGTGAAATCAAATACAAGTTTTGAGACAGTGGCTAAAAAAATAAGTGATATTTTGGATTAGTTAGAATTTATTTTTTTAAGCCTTTTGTTACCTTGTCTGGGCAATTTGTCGAGTGGAAAGTTCAGCTAGAGCCGTAAAAATTAGCTTCGCATCTGACATTGGTCATGTAAAATTTTCCATCAGAAAATTTTAATTTCATTTGGTCACATTTTGTGACCAACTGACTTCCTTCATTTTTAAATCTATTTTTAGATAAAATGTATACTGACAAAAGATAACACAGATTTGGAATAATTTATTGTTCTTTTGAATATCGCTTTTTGTCATGAACACAATATGTGCCGTCTGAATTTAGCCACTTTTTTTCTTCATCAATTAAAAAAGTATCGATTCCTTTTTCTTTAATATTTTTTAAATTTTCTATTTCGCTCATGCCATATTTTTCTTGATATCTTTTGTCCATTCGCTGTAATCTGTCGCAGGGAAATTGTTCACAATCAAAACAATATTCCCCTTGTCTTTGTTTACAAAGTTTAATGGCACATTTGATACATTTACTGTTAACTTTTCTACCACTAGAACAACCTGGACATTTATTTTCTGGCCTTAAATAATGAAGGCAAAGCCCACAATTCATGCCACAAGGAGCAATAAGATTTTTGTTCATATGTTTTCTTGACTAGAAACTTTTTTCTGTCTTTTGAACTGTGATTTCTAATTTGACAACCATATCGTTATTTTTTGTTTTCATAAAATGATTTTGTAAAAGATGGAGGGTAAAAGTGCTTAAAAAAAATAAATCTAAATTTTTGGATTAAACCCAAATATCTCTTTCATATCTATTTTTGAAAGTGGTTTATTACCATATTTATTACTGGTTTCACTTCCTCTCTCAAAAACCATTATTATCAATAAAATTAAATTAACAATCGGGATAATACCTACTAAAAGAATCCAACCACTATGACCCAAATCATGGACTCTTTTTATTGAAAATGAAAGTGAATATATTGAATATATTACATACATAATCAGAAGAATTATTCCCGCAGTAACTGAATTTTGATAATCTATTCCAAAAATTGTAGATATAAACACTATTACAGTCCACGGTATAAATAAAATTAAAGTTAAAATAATATATCCAATAAAATAATTGCGTCTGTTTATTCTTCCTGAAAATAATGATTTTTTTATTTTTTGTTCATACCCACAAAAATTACAAAATTTGGCATTATCTTTTATTTCTTTCTGACAATTTTTACAAATCATTTTGATTTAAAAATCCTTCGCATTAAATTGCTTAAAAAATTAATAATCGGATTTATAAAGGCGATAAAAATAAAAATCCCTACAACATAAATAAAATTGGTGAATGGATTTTCTAGTCCATCACATGTCATATTACTGGTAGACCCACGAGCTCCAATCACTAAACACCGCCCTTGTGAGTGAAGGTAGTTTATATAAATAAATAAGATGGTTGGAATACCAATAATAAAAAATAAAACCCATAACAATGTGTGGTCTTTTTTAGGAGGTGCTTTTGCTATTTGTTTAAAACCACAAAATGGACAAAATTTTGCGTTCTCTTTTATTTCCTTAAAGCAATTAAAACAAATCATATATCTATTTTTCAGCACTATATATTGAGGCATCCCAGAAAAAATTTCCTGATGTGTTGTACTGGGTTTTAATATAAAAACTCAAAAAGGTTGAGTCGCCTGCGCCAATATAATTAGTTGCAATAATGTATTGAGTATCTTGAGGTACGGAATCCCCTTTGTTTTTATAAAAATTAAATTTAATAACAACATTTTTTGCACCTAATGCACCCGCATTGTGTAGACTGGCTTCAAAGCTTGGATTTGGTTCGTAATAATCGTTACCATACATTTTATTGTTGCTTAGTTGTAAATTATTTAATTCTGTATTTGTAAAATATTTATTAGAGGTATCTTGAGAGTTATTATCTGAAGATGAAGTTGCTGAATTGCTGTTTGGTTCGTATGACGCTAATGCAATTAATATAAAAATGAAAAAGAAAAAAACACAAATAATAATTACTATGTTTCTAAATAAATGGCTTTTCTTTTTTTCTGATTTAAAAATTATGTCATCAATATCTTTGTTATTTAATTTTTGATATATTCCATTTTTGGTGGTTGCGATAGGTCTTTTATCACATTCTTTTTCATGTAAATCGCAGGATTTTTTGTTTAAAAATTCCTCACCACAAAAATCACATGTCCAAACAAATTCATGATCTTCTTCTGACTCGATGTGATGTTTATTAATTTTTAATTTTTGTTTTTCTGGTAATTTAAAACCGCATTCCTGACAAAATAAACTTTCAAAATTATTTTCATATAAACAGTTTGGACATGTTTTCATTTGTTTTTAAAATTATTATTCCAAAAATTAATCATTGCTTTTACTCTATTAGTAATAGTTGGGTGATCAATTAAGAGTTCACTTGATTTTACAAGATTAGATTCTGATTTTTTAAGTTGTGGAATATAGCCATCAATATTAAATTTTTTGAATAATTCCCCTCCTAATGATAATTTAATTATCGCAGATATGGCTGAATCTATATCCTTAGTTAAAATAAGACCACACCTATCACAAGTGTATTCTGCTTTTCTTCCCCAAAAACCAAAAATAAAATTACTAAATAGATTTCCTTGTCCGAGTGGATTAATTAATGAAGTTATTTTTGTATGTCCAGATTTGAAATGTCCAAGCTCATGACTTATCACGAAACTTAATTCTTTTAAATTTAATTGTTCGACTAAAGCGGAATTCAAGATTACAGTGCAAGTACCAAAACCAAGAGTGTAAGCGTTTAGATAGGGATCTTGTTTAATGTAAAGATTAGCTTTCTCAATCTCAAGTTTTGATGCATGTTTTTGAAAAATTTTAAAGATTTCAGGGAATTGGTTTTCATGAATTCTAATAGAGTTACCTAATTGTTGTGCTTGAAGAAGTTTTAAGTAAATTAGCCCTATTATTACTAATCCTAAAAATAGCCAAAAATTTATTTCATAAAAGAAATAACTAATTAATAAGGTCAATAAAATACCGATAAAAAGAGCAAAACCTTCCCCTTCTTTTCTAAACATCCATGTTTCAACTTTTTGATTTTCCATAAAGATCGTTTTTAAAATTGAAAATGCAGATATTTTTCATCTCAATTTAAGTTGATTTTACTACTTTTTGAATGAGAAAATTATTATATAAAAAAATGCCCTAAAATAGGGCATTTTTGATTTGCTCCCCGCCTTGGACTCAATCAGGACTGCTGTGTGTGAGATATAAGCTAACCAAATAAAAAAAATTATGAAAACTATTCTTTATTTTTATTTATAACTTTAATCAGAGTGGCTGTGTTCCAAATCGCCATCCCTTTAAAAACATCTTTATAACTGTCAATAGTAATAGTAGCTTTTCCTGAATCTGTCATGCTTAATTCTTTATCAGCTAAATCATCATTATTTAAACAGAACCATATATGACGATTATCATCTATCTCTTGAGGCATTTTTTTTGATGATTCTTCATCAGGTTCAAAACAGACTCCAACTCTATCGGGAAACATATCCCCTGGTTCACCTCCCATTTGATAATATCTACCAGAAATGGTTACTGGTCCAGTAAAGGTAATCAAATAGTTATCTTTAGTAGAAGGTTGGCTAATTCCTACACCGCTGACAGATTTAATTGTCATTTCTCCAATTTTATCTCCAACTTTAATGTCTTCTAGATGAAAAATATTTGGACCAGATTTTTTATCATCTAATTTCTCAATTTGTTTATTGATTGTTGTTGGGGTAGGACTTTCAATATTATTTTTTTTAATTATTTTAGTTGGTGTTGGTTTGTTAATAATGTTATTTGATAACTGGGAACTTTTATTTCTTTTAGTGATATAAAAGGAAATAATTACACCAAAAATGATAATTAAAGAGAAAAATAATAAATATTTATAAATATTATTTGAGTTAGGAGTTATTGGGTTAATTGATGGAGTTTCAAATGGATGATTTGTATTATTGGAGATGTTCGTTTCTTCCATAATTAATATTCACTTATTTTAGATAAATATTCAATAATTAATTGTTTATACCACCTCTATTTAACCATAACATATAAATATATTTAGTGTATATTACCGTGTATTTTGATTAATGCTCGATGAGTGGAATGATTTTAAACTTGCCCCTTGTGTTTCTTTGAAAAGTTTCCAGACCATTAACGTTTGTCGAATGAATAGAGAATGTTGGGAAAACTTTTGTTCAGTGCCACAACTTCCTTTTGAACATCTTCTCCTTTCATCGCCCGACTCATTAACCCAGCAATCGTCATCATATCCTTTTCTTTCATACCCCTTCTGGTAACTTCTGCTGTTCCAATTCGAATAAACCACCTACCACCAGCTAACTCAGAACCTTCAAAATTAGTGGAAATATTATTTTTGATTAAATTTTTATATAGTGTCGCGTAATTACCCTTATTATCTATAAAGACGTGGGCTTGGTGATTTTCTGAATACCGACCAGTATTAGCTTTTCTAATGTCATACCCCAAATCTTCAAAGGCTTTAGCGATGGCATTTGAATTAGCAATTATCTGTTTTGCAAACTCCTGGCCAAATTCTTTCATTTCTAGAATTGTTGTCGAGAGAGCTATTAAATGAGTTATGTGCGATGTCGAGTAAAGACAATCATCAATAATTTTATTGGCTCTGTCTGCTAGTTCTTTATCCCTAAAGGCGATCATTCCCTTGTGTGGTCCGGGTAAAGTTTTGTGAGTGTTGGCACTGATGACATTAGCACCTTCTTCTAACGGAGATTGAAATTGCTGACCCATGATTAATCCCATGGTATGGCTGGCATCATAAATAATAATTGGTTCTTCACCAATCGCTTGTCTAATTTCCCTTAAGTTGTGTGGATTTAAATAATAAGAGACATCCAAATACAAAGCTTTGACATTATTTTCTTTAACTTTTTTGGCGATTTTTTCAGCATCAAACTTAAGGTTGGCATAATCAAAATCAGCAAAGATCTGTTTTCTGCCGATTCGCTCTAGAATACCAACCGTCGCAAAATGACCACCATATTCGAGGGGTACTGTCATAACCATGTCACCAGGTTCAGTCGTGGACAAGATCGAACACATCATCGAATGAACTCCAGAGAGAACATTAAGATTTACATCAACAGCATGGAGCATCTCTTTTGCGGCTACTTTGGCTGCAATAATTAAATCATCAACCCCTTTAAATCCCAATCCTGTGAAATGAACCATGTCGACAATTTGATTGGAATCACCAGCGCCAAAGAAATAACGTTCGCTGATTTTAGACCCGATAAACATTCTGGCGGTGTCTGATAATTGATTTTCGTTGGCAGTTAAATGAAGAAAATTACTATTTCTAGTTTCTTCATCTTTTATAGTTTGAAGAAGTGGTTGAATATTCATATAGAGAAATTATACTTCATCTCTATTTGACCATATCATGAAAATGTATTTGGCGTATCTTTCCGTGTTATATTGCTTTGCTCTGCGAGATGGACAACATTCGAAACTTTTATCTAAGCTAAGAACAAATTAATTATGGTTTGTGGTCAAATTATCGACTGCAGTAATTACAACTCTAAACTGTTTTATATCCTTTCAGTTTGCTTTCATTTTTCATTATTTTTATAACTTATTTATATAATTGATAGCACTTTTCTTGTTCGTTTTTTTTATAGTCGTTAACATTTTTTGCATTATATTCTGGTAAGTTACAATCATCTTTTTTGTGGTTAATACCATAACTTTTACATTCTTTGTTCCAAAAATCATTGGTATTTGAACTAGCATTTAACAGACATATTCTTAAACTTAACTCTTTGTCATTTTCTTTTTTAACCTCAATTTCTTTTGCTTGTTTATCGGCTTCCAGTACTTTCATTTTTGCTGAGTAATTCATAAATCCATATCCTAAAATTGCTAATCCTAGAATCGCTGCAATTATAATATAGGTTTTAGACATATCAATTTGTTTTTTAGCCATAATTTATGTTATCACTTTTTTAATCTTTACTAGGAAAAAAATCTTTTAAGGACAAATTTCGTATATCTTTTTCATATATTCTTTTCTTAAATTGCCTGTTTCTTCATATTTAGAAATACAAGCATTACTTGCATTATCGTAACAGGGTTTAATGCAATTAGAAAAGTCTGGACTACTATTACAAGCACTTACACAACTATTTAGAGTTGGTTTATAAGAATCGGTACACATTCTAGCAGAGTCTTCTTTCATTGCTATTAATTGTTCATATCTTGTTAATTCATTAACTCTATTTTCGTAACAGTAATAAGTTCCATCAACTATCCCTTGTGTGCTAGTAAATTGAACTCTATTGCCTGAATTACTTGATGAATTATTAGAGTTATTATTAATTCTAGTGCATGGCTTTTCACATTCACTATTTGGAACTCTTTTTGAACCACCACCGCATTCAGATGGAATAATACAATTGACCATATAATCAACTGGCTTCCCCCATTTATCTGCTAACTTTTTACATTCATCCATTGTTGTGTTGAAATGTTTGCCATCTGGTCCAATACATTCAATTTGACCACCTTGATTAGTATTTGTGTTATTTGTTTGTATTTTTGGTTTTGGACTAGGAGTTGGAGTTGCTTCTGGTGTGGGGGTTGGTGTTGGAGTTGCTTCATTTTTGGTTTCTTCAGAAAACCAATTTAATGGATTGTTTAAATATTTTTTACCTAACCCATTTGTTTTTGCATACGAATTGGCAATGGCAAAAGTAAAAAGATATATTCCTAAAAATATAAAAACTAGAACAAAAACTGTTTCCTTATCTGGTAATTTTATTCTAAGCAAAATCTCTCTATTTTTATTTTTTTTACAAATTAACTCGTGTTTATCTGATTCTTTTTTAGTTTTAAATTCTTCACCACAAAAATCACAAATCCAAACTGCTTTGTATTCTTTCAATTTCTTTTCGTGTTTCACTTAAGGGAATTATAGTATTTTTTTAGGAAAAAATCAGATTGTTCATCATAGTATGATATATTCCCTTAAAATAGGGCATTTTTAATTAGCTCCCCCACAAGGATTCGAACCTCGAACCTACCGCTTACAAGTGACCCTGAATTTTCAATCAGGCTTGGACTATATCATATTCCGATAAATCGGAACTCGGGTGCTTTAAGGTGTACTCACCTAGTCTCTGAACCCTCCTACGCTAAAGCTTCGGAAGGGTAAACCTTCTTTACTTTAACAAGGCACGGCTGCGGGTTGCCATTCCTTTGATTTCTCTTAGGGTTAGGTTTCACGCAATTCTCCCAATTTTTCAAACTCGATTACTCGAGAAAGCTGCTATTTAGCTAACAGGCGGGCGCTCTACCATTGAGCTATAGGGGAAAGTGGATTAAATTTCTAATTTCTAATGACTAATGTCTAATAAAAAACAGAAATTCAAATTTTAAATGTGCAGTGCAGGAATTATAGCATTGATTTTACCCAGATAAAACACCTTTTATAAACTTAAAAGTTAATAAAAATTTTCTAATTTTAGGATAAAGATAAATATTGTATAATAATGCCCATGAAACTAATAATTGTCCGACATGGAGAGACGGATGAAAACGATAAAAAAATTATTCAGGGTTTGACGGATAATTGTTTGAATGAAAAAGGCAGAGCTCAGGCTAAAGAAGCTGGCCGACAATTGAAAGAAAAACAAAAAATTGACATGGTGTTTTGTTCACCTTTGCAAAGATGTAAGGAAACTTTGGAAGAAATTTTGTCGGAATGCCCAATTGATGGGGAAATTTTTATGTCGAGTTTGATTCAGGAAAGAGATTTTGGTGAATATGCTGGGGTGGAAGCACATTTGATTAATTGGGATGAAATATATGAAGACAATAAAGTGAATGAAGAAATGGGAGTGGAAAGTCAGAGCAAATTGGAAAAAAGAGTGAATTTATTTTTGGAAGATTTAAAACTTGAGGGTGACGAAAAAACAGTGTTGATAGTTAGCCATGGAGGACCAATAATGGCTATGGTTAATAAAATTAATAATCAAAATTCGAGGTACCCAGAGGTGAAAATTAAAAATGCTGAGATAATAGAGTTGGATTACAAGGCGGAGTTGGAATTTTAATTATTCTAAATAGTCTTGGAGTTTCTTGCGGCGGGAAGGATGTCTTAATTTACGCAATGCTTTGGCTTCGATTTGGCGGATACGTTCACGGGTGACATTGAAAATTTTGCCGACTTCTTCGAGGGTTTTTGGGGTTTCACCCATTAGTCCGAAACGGAGAGACAAAACTTTGGTTTCGCGTTCATCAAGAGAACTTAAAACTTCTTCGATAGATTCACGAAGTAATTCTTTGCTGGTTTCTTCGTATGGAGATAATTGAGTGGTATCTTCGATAAAATCGCCCAAAAATGAGTCTTCGTCGTCGCCAACTGGGGTGGAAAGTGAGGTAGTATCTTGAGAAATACGATAAATTTCTTCAACTTTATCGATAGAAATACCCACTTCTTCGGCAATTTGTTCGACTGTTGGTTCTTTGCCAAATCTTTGAGTTAGCGCTCTG
>Ga0209373_10000741_pt1 | contig 46364 bp, 36 predicted proteins | sample Higcelweek5metaG_FD_187173 | JGI IMG/M metagenome (GOLD analysis project Ga0209373, IMG submission 187173) | Freshwater pond sediment microbial communities from the University of Edinburgh, under environmental carbon perturbations - High... | ecosystem: Environmental > Aquatic > Freshwater >... | reverse complement strand
ACGAACTGCTCCTGCGCCAGCTCCGGCGCGACCCGGCAAGCTTTCCGGTGCTGGTGGTCATCTCCGACGGCAAGGCCAACGTGAGCCTGGCCGACGGCAAGCCCCTGGCCGAGGCGCGGCTGGCGGCGCGCGCCATTGCCGAGGACCCTCGCATCCGCACGCTGGTGGTGGACGTGGAAAAGGCCGGGCTCATCCGCTTCGGGCTGGCCCAGAACCTGGCGGCGGAGATGGGCGCACAGTACTTCCGCATCGAGGACTTGCGCGCCCGCGACCTGGTGGACGTGCTGCGACGCGAGGTGCTGGAAGGCTAAGTCGGCACCTTGCGCTCGAACGTGTCATCCTGTAGAGAATGAGCCAAACCTATTTGGAGGCTCCCATGCGCAAAGCCACACGGTTCGTTGTCCTGCTGACTCTGTTGTTCCTCGCCGCTCCGGCCTTCGCTGCCGCCAAGGACCCACTGTTCATCAACCTCACCAGCAACGACCCGCACCGGGCGCTCATGGCCATCAGCTTCGGCCAGGCGCAAATGGAGCGGAAACATCCGCTCACGGTCTACCTGAACGACAAGGCCGTTCTCGTGGCCAGCAAGAAGAACGCCACCCAGTTCGCCGAGCAGCAGAAACTCTTGTCGGACATCGCCGCCAAGGGCGGCACCGTGCTGGTCTGCCCCATGTGCAGCAAGAAGTTCGGCGTTGCCGAGGCGGACTTCATCCCCGGCGCCAAGCTCACCAGTCCAGACATCACAGGGCCTGCGCTGTTCAAGGACAACACGAAAACCCTCTCCTGGTAGCAACGGCACCAAGAGAGCGGGGCGTCTCCCGGCGGCGGGGACGCCCTTTTTTCAGGCGCGCCCGGCCCTAGTGCTCGTGCTCGTGCAGTTCCTTCTCATGGCCAGCATGCTCATGGTCGTGGGAACCGTGCTCATGGGCATGGCTGTGGTCGTGGGCATGCTCACCTCCCGCATGGTCATGCTCGTGCTTGTGCTCGTGCTTGTGGTCATGCCCGTGGGTGTGGGCATGCGGGTGGGAATGCACGCCGATTCCCGGATGTTCGTGCGGATGCTCGTGGTTATGGGTATGTTCATGCGCATGATCGTGGGAATGCTCGTGGTCGCCCTTCATGGCCTGCCTCCTGTCTTCACGGGGTGCTTCAGACTCACTTTTGGCCCATGTAAAAAATAATGCCGGGGCGGCCCTGCGCATAGCCCGCACGATTTTTTTCTTTGTGCTCCAGAGCAGTGAAAAGAAAAAAGCCTTGTTCTCCGGCAACATACCGAGGAACAAGGCTTTTGTAATTTCTGGCGGAGAGGGAGGGATTCTCGTCTGGAGACAAGGAATCCCTTTCCTTTCAGCTAGATATATTCACTGTTCCTGAGCCGAATGTAACGCCTCACTGGAACAGTTTCAAGTCTTTTCGTCATCCTTCTGCCTGGGCCTGGACACCCAAGTCCTCGGGTAGGGCCGAACGCCTGAGGCTCCTGCCGCGTCTTGCTCTTGCTTGAAGGCCTGGACTTCCGAAAGGTGATGCGCCACCAGCAGCTCCACTGCCGACTCCAGGGCCTCGCCCAGGTGCCGAAGGACGCGGCCACGGCTGCGCGGGTACACGTGCAGTTCCTGGACCTGGGCCTGCTTCTGGCCCGGCCAGACGGGCGAAGGTACTTCCCGCACCCAGCGCCGATGCGACCCCGAGGCCATGCGATGGACCACCTTCGCGGCCTGGACACGCTTGTACTCGGTGCCACTGACGGGCTGGGGATCGTCCTTGATAAGCATCTCCACGGCCAGCCATGCCGCCACGACCAGCCGAGGGTCAATGCCGTACTTCCTGAGCCGCGCCAGGGCCGCCTTGGCCCGCTGCTGAGGCGGCAACCCGCGCAGGCGGAAGGACTCCACATATGGCCCAGCCTGCTGGTAGAGGGCCTGCACCCGTTTGACGGCGTTCTGCACCCAGCGGCTGTCCTCGTGGGCCACGATCCAGGCCAGGGCCGCCCGGCGGTACGGGTTCAGCTCCTTGGCCGTATACGACCCCTTGAGCGGGCTACCGTGGCGTTGGTTGTGGTCGGCGTGGGCGCGGCAGTACCGCTCGTCCAGGCCGTCCGAGGTCCCGGCCCTGGCTGGCCTGCCGCAGTGGATCACCCGGCAGTAGCCATACATGTGGTTCGGGACGCTGGCGCGGTCCTTCACGTCCTGCTTGCGCTTCAGGCGCTGGCTCCAGTCGGTCATGGCTTACGGGTCCCACAAATGGAGAGTGGGTGGTTCCCCATGTAGTTATACTTGTTCATGATCATCCTACCACCTCATCCACAAGGCCCTGTACCCCCACTACCTTGAGGAAGCAGGAGAGCATGACCTCCTTGACCTTGTCCTTGTTTGATTTACCCACCACCACGGAGTCATGGATGGGCAGGGCATGGACACCCAGGTCACGGAGGGAGAGCAGGACCTCAACCAGGACCTGGCTCTCGATGCACTGGGCCTCGTGACCCAACCCCTTGAAGAAGCTGTTCTTGATGGCAGGGTGGGCGGCCTCGATGGCCTGCATCACCTGCTCCACACGGTGCTGTTCCTCGAACTCCTTGCGGACGCCCTTGGGCATCCTGGTCAGGCGCTTGGTGGCGAAGATCATGGAGTTCATGACCTTCTTCACACCAGGGCGAAACCGCTGGTAGCCTGCGATGGCGTAGGCGTCGCCCTCTGGCGGCTGCGATCCGCAAAGGCCGTAGAAGATGCGTGGATTCATCTGACCGTAGTCCAGTTCCACCACCTGCTCCCGGTTGATGGACAGGCCCTTCAGCCGGGTCTCCTTGCTCAGGTGCTGCCAAAAACCCCCGTACAGCCTACCGCCGCTGTCGAACCGCCCCTGGGTGAAAACACGCCGCAGACGCCGGTCCAGGGTGTCCACGGGCCTGCCACCGGGCCAGTAGTACTCGTCGAAGTCGATCTCGGCAGCCTCCAGCCAGCCGGTGATGGCCTGGACCTGCTCTCGGTAGCGGATGGTCTCCTGTGTGTCCGCATACTCCGCGAAGTCGCCCTTGTCCCAGCCGCCCTTCTTGACCCGCTTGAGCTGGATCACCTCCTGGGCGTGGTCGAGGCCGAAGTCCTCCGGCTGGAGGTCATGCTCCTGGGCAAGCGCAAGGAGCCGTGCGCCCGCTCGGATGGAGGTCTCAAGAGGAGGACCGAAGGGGCAATCCGTGCCGAGTTCCATGTCCAGGAAGGCCAGATCCTGCGATCCGAGGCGATCCAGGATTTCCGGCAGGGTCTTGCCGTAGGCGGCTGGGCGATAGCGGCTCCTGCGGCCCAGGTAGCGGTGGGAGCGAGTGATGTAGACCCCGGCCTCGCGCTCCATGAGGTGGTGGTACGTCAAGTCCGAGATGATGGCAGAGACCGTGGCCTGGAAGGTCTCCTGGTCGCTCTGCCTGCGGCGGCGTTGGCGGAGCTGGTGGCTTTCCTCGTAGGCCTGGAGCTGCTGGAGGACTTCAGCGACCACTGCCCTGGACTTCTCCGTCCTGGGCATGCGCCACGGGTTAAAGTGGCGGTCCCGGAGCCTTTCCTCCCACTCCTCAGCCTCGCTCTGCTCAATGCCTTGGTCCAACACCTGCCCCCTTCCCATCACAATATGACCACCCCGCTACCGGCCAGCCGGGTGAGTCCGATAAATGAAAGAGGGCCACCATGTCTAGAAGAACCACTTTGGTAGGCATCTAGCTCAAATGCTAAAGGTACTTGAAGCCCGTAAGCTCCTGATTTATACGGCCTCTCCGGGCCAAAAACCAAATGCGAAACGACTTCGCTATCACGCTGAATATAAACATTTTCCCTGGAGACACCGTGGAGTCAAAGAAGTTAGATACCGAGAAGTTTGCCAAAATCTACAGCCTCATGAACTCAACCACTTACGATGGAGAACGAGAGGCCGCGAGGGACAGGGCAGAGGCTGTCGCCTGTGCTGCTGGAATGACGTTTGATGAGGCGGTGGAGGTCATTTCTACATCTGAAAAATCATTGGCCGAAGCAGAGCCAGAGTGGAAGCACCCATTCGCTGGTTTTACTGATTACATGGAGAGCAAAGAACCAGGGTACAAGGCGAAAATGGCTGAAGAAGCCCGTCAGCGGGAAGAATCGCGGCTTGAGGAGAGATCTGAGCTTATTAAGCGCTACGGCTCAGAAGATGCCATCATGGCCCCCTGTGAAAGGGAAGTCCTGTTGGAGAAGGCCTGCACTCATTTGGCAGTAGTGGAAGAGGACGGCTACATGTCCAAATTGGATGGCTGGGGGCCAGTGTCGAGAAACGAAGACCTTCCAGAGTCTGTCCGTCAGGCGGTGTCCCAAGCTTACCCCTTACCAGCAACTGTCGTCGAGGCGTGGGAGGAATGGGGTTACTGGAACAAACGCTGGCATGAACGTCACACAATCGACCAATATGCTGACTTTCATCCACTACCAGTGAGTGCGCGTCTCGTGGTTTTGGAAGAACTGCTGTTCACATTGCCTGCCAAGACATTGAAGGACGTTCTTGCGAGGGTCGATAGATTCGAAGAACTTTGTAATCAGGGCTTGGACGTTAGGCAGGAGGATCATGATAGATTCATCAAACAATTCCGCAACGACATTGGATTCCTGTCAAACGGCGTCCAAGTTGGACGGCAAGCGCCCTTCACCAACGCGAAGAAGAGGGACGCTGTCCTGGAGTACCTCAAGTGTCCCGAGCGGTCCTTGTTGTCAGACCGCGAGATCGCTCGTATCGTCGGGGTATCACCACAGACCGTGAACAACTGGCGCAAGCGTCTCAATGTCCAATTTGGACACCGCCAATAGCCCAATCCCCAAAGCGCAGGAGACACGCATGTACGAGATCGGATACTGGGGCCGCCCTGGTCACCCTGATGGAGCAAGGCACGTGGTCTTCACCCTGAATGGCGAACGCCTGACTTACTGTGGAGCGCACAAGATGCTCGTGCCAGACGTTGAGTTCACCCAGGTTGCGAGTGGGCTGATCGAAGAAGAGGTGACATGTGGACACTGCAAGAGGATTCTCAGCTCCCCTACGCTCCGCTTGAAGAACCTGGGCGAGGTGAAGACGGGCAGCGCCAGGGGTTGATGGCTATGCTGACGATGACTCCCGGAAAATGGTTTGGCTGGCAGATGCTCCCAGGCTATGGCATGGCCCCCTATTTCTCACCAATCAGGGTTGAGGAGGTCACCGCCTTCAAGACAGGCCAGGGTATTCTCCGCATTAGGTTCTTCAACGCGTTTTACGCCGCTGGTGTCCAGAACTTCGAGAAGACCTTGCGCGTACTCAGACGCCACCCCGAATACATTGTCTGCGACATCATCCATGACGATGACGCGCGAATGGCCATCATCACAGCCTGTACTCCGGAGTTTCTGATCAAGCATGCCGATCCAGCATATGTAGAGCAAAACCGCACATTGTTACTTAACAGCGATCTACAAGCACTTCTGGACAGTGTGTATGGATTTGACAACTCGCTCGGCGGCAGAAGGGATGTATAGCGCGGAGCTATTTAATTCCAAAAAGCAATTTGATAAGCCTGCCAACCTGATTAATCTCTCGTTTTTGAGGATCTAGATATCCAGGCCGACCATGGCTTGGCCCATAAGAAACGTAAGACTCAATTTCGAGATCAGTCACACTAAACGACTCATCGACATTGATAAATACAGGGATGAAAACTGCCTCTCTATATTCAGACTGTAGCGTCACGCGATACGTGTCATCCTCTCTCACCCATTCGTTTCCATACATGTCATCACCGTAAGCTTGAGAGTCTCCATCGCTCTCATGCCATGCGATGTTCTTGATGGATTCAGGCAGGGCCGAGCCAATAACCTTACTTTGCCATGTATTCACACATCCCCCTTGGCTATACTCCATTCAACAAGCGAAACAGACTTAAAGAGGAAGTACCTCACCAAGACAACGATGTAGAATCACAGCCCACCTGCTTCCCTTTACAACGTGTTGTAGTACGCCTTGATCTTCTGCGCCATCAGCTCCCGCCGCGCCTTGAGGAACTCCGCGTAATCACCCTGTTCAAGATCAAGGGAAGCGCCGGGGATGCAATTCTGGATCAGGTTTTTCTCAAGCTCAGCCCGGTCATCGATGGCCCCCAGCTTGAGCGGTCCGCCAGCGCACTGCTCCATAGCCTCGGCGAAGTAAGCCTTAGGGGCCTTGTTGCCGATCCGAATGTTGATCTCCGACTGGGTGAACACGAAGTTGGCGATCTGGTTGTAGGCTCCCTGTTTCATACCGAACTTCTTGAGGTAGTCACGCGGGAAGATGTGGTGGATGTCGCCCTGGTGAGCGATGAGCTGCCCCACCGTGATGTCTCTCGAGAGGAACCCACGATCCTCCAGCTTCACCTGAGCGGCCCAGAACAGATTCAGGTACGGACTGTTCGTGCTGGCCTTTTCCAGTTCCTGCACCAGCCCGAAGCTCCAGAACGAATCCGACAGCACAGCCTGCTCCGTCAGGGCCAGGAATTCGCTGAAGTCCCCTTCCTTGGCACGTTTGATGTCCGAGTCGAACTGACTCTCGAAGGAACCGGAATAGCGGGCGGTGAGCAGCGAGAGGACAAACCAGCGCCTCACCGTGCGCTCGATGACTGCCGGGTCATACTTGTCCCGGCGGAGCTTCAGGTACAATGCATAGGCGAAGTTCAAGGCGTTCTGAGACCGGACGAGGCCAGGGGCGATGAACCCGGCGGAGCGGATGATCATGAGGAAGCGCTGGAAGTGCGTTTCTTTGATGAAGTCCATGATGCCCTCGCCCAGACGCACGAACGACTCAGCGGCGATCTCGTCCTCATACTGGCGGGTCTCGAAGTTCCTGCCCGAGAGCAGGCTCACAAGGTCCGACAGCTTGCCACGCTCAAAAGCCGCGATGCAGGCCACACGAAGCACGTCTGTGTAAGACGGGTCGTAGAGGTCATCGTTCTCGTCCTTGAGCCAGGTCATCTTCTTGAACCAGTCCGTGGCCGCGAACTCCGGGTCGCGCTCGGCGATCTGCCCATAGAACTCTGGCGCCACAGCCATATGGCAGAAGTAGTCGATGGCCTTGCGCAGCATCGGCCCACCGTAGCTCTCGCTGGCGGCGATCTTGGACATGGCGAAGTCCGACTGGTTCAGCACCACGCCCTTGGAGTTGATCCGGATGAAGATGTCCGTAACCGTCTCGATGTCCAGGTCGTGCGCCAGTTCCACAAAGCCGATCAGGTTGTTTCGGATGGCCAGCAGGTCCGTGATGGACTGCATGACCTGCTCCTGGTCCACCGTTGGATTCTGGGCGCAGTAGGCCTTGAACACGGTGAACGGGTTGGCCGCGTTCTTCATGGCCTCGGAGATGTCCGGAATCCACGTCACGTCCTTCTCGATGGCCGGGTTGAGAACCTCAAACTTTCGGCTCAGCGGATTGAAGGCGATGCGGATGCGGGTGAGCCTGTAGTCCTTGGTGAGGACCTGATAGCCCAGCACGGCGGCCATCAGGGCCGTGACGCGCTGCTGGCCGTCGATGAGGACCTTCTTGCCCTCGCTCAGGGAGCCGTCCCGCAGCCGCACGCTGGGGTTGCGCCACGCGATGAGATAGCCCACGGGGTAGCCCTGGAACAGGGAGTCCAACAGATCACGGACGTTGGTGGCGTCCCAGACGAACGGGCGCTGAATCTCAGGGATGGCGATCTCCCCGGCCTTGACCCAGGAAAGGATGGTCTCAACGGGATGGCTGTTGACGGAATAGCAAGGGGGCATTGGCAATCCTCAAGTTGTGTTATTGTTCCCGTTGGGGACGTTGAAGGCAACGCCTAGCTTGATGCCCAACCAGCCGAGATTTTTTCATCTTATTCCCGCACCATGGACAAATCACTTCTTTCTTCGCCAATGGCCCTAGCGACTGATGCTGATCCGGAGTCGCCAACGCTTTTGGAACTGGCGGTTTTGGGGCGGGAGGCACCGGGCGGTTCTGACAGATACCAGCCTTGTGTTCTTTCAAGTGGGCTTTCTTGACCACCCCTTTGCACTGTGGACAGATCACCAGCCCAGGCCCAAGCCGCAATGGCGGGAGAGGCTTGGCTAGCATCTCGGCCAATCGCTTTGCATTCTCCGCAAGCGCTTTTGCCTCGACACTTTTTTTACAGCGCTTTTGAATGTGGCTGTCCAAGTTGGACGCATTGACCTCTGCTTGGCAGTGCGGACAGAATACTCGTCCAGGAATTAGGGGAACCTTGGCTTTTCCTTTGGTTCGTGGCGTTGACGGTGTCGGTGATGTCGGCCCGCGCTTCTGAAACGTGTGTAGGGCTGGAGTCTTCAGGTACCCGGCTATGCCACCCACGAAGTCATTCACGTAGATGGCGTGCGCACCGAAAATCAGTTTGCCCTGGGCGTCGTGTCCGTAATTGGAGTAGGTATCACCGCGATAATTTGCGACTGAGCCACGTACAACGGCCTGAAGCTCCACGTTAAGTCTTGTCCACGCCTCGTGACCTGGTTGAACCTGCTGCCGTTGAACCCACTGCCGGATGCGCTGACAGCAGCCGTGGGCCGCCGCTGCTACCAGAAATGAGTTTGCCCCGAACTCAACAAACCAAGTATTCTCATTTCCCTCAATCCGCCCAGCGTCTTTAGGCGCAGGGACAGGGCCTGAGGGATGCGACTCCCACCACGCGCTGCCCGCGACAAGGTTCTCGGCCACATGGCGAGGCACTCTCCCGTCCCGGCTGCAAACCTCATCGAGCCGTTTGAGCAACTCGTCACGCCAGGGTTTCAGTTTGTCAGCCATCTCGCCTCCCACGAGCAGGAACGGATTCCAGGGACTCAGCGAACAACCAACCTCTCCTAAGCACTCCCTGCCATGGCCGCAGCCATCTCGTCATACTTCTTCATGATCATCTCCTTGGTCCTGTAGCAGCCGAAGGCGGCTTCGTCCTTGCGCTTTACGATGGGGAAGGTGTCCATGATGTAGTCCACGTCCTCACGGGTGATGCCGTAGAGGTGCAAGAACGCAGCGTCGAGTTCACAGCGGATGGCGAAACGCTCTTCAGGGCTGCGCGGCTGGTACGCTGTCTTCAGCAACTCAGACATCTGGTAGTCGGACGCATAAAGCTCCCTCGCTCTGGTCTGGACCCAATCATGAAGCGACTCATGAACCGCCCATGGTGTCGGGACCTGGAACTGTCCTGGCGCGAGGACGGGTAGCTGGTTGGCGATGAAGAAATTGATGTGTGACCCTCCAACTTTGAAACGCGCACTGAAATCCAAAGCGACCGACGACAACGTTGCCCCAAGGACATCTAGTGAATCTGGTCTGTTAGAGTTCATTATGGGAAGGTTATTTCCAACTCCGGCCTGCGGAAACATGGAGGCAATCATGGTCCGTTCATTCGTTGCGTTCGTAATATCCCGCCAACCCATGAACCACTTCGGCGTGCGGCTGAGGACCAAGTCCCGTCCCTGTTGAATGACATCACCCGTCAGGGCCTGCTTGACCTGCTCAGCTTCGTCCGAGGTCAGAGGATAGTCCTCCTCCATGGCCTGGACACCCACCCAGCCCGTGGTGGAGGCGATGAGGCTCGCCGTGCGGGGCTGAGTTACGGCCAGGAGCTTGTTGCCCAGTTCCTTGTCGCCGTGGTTCAGGTGGTAACCCGCAAGCCACATGGAAAATGCGCTTGCCACAAGCTTGCGTTCGACATCCCCGGCATTCCGCTCGGCAGCAGCCAGGGCCTTGATGACCGCATCCGGGCAGCGGCTGGCCCGCTTGGCCACCTCCCACTCATGCACCCAGTAACGCGGCATCACCACGAAATTCGGGTCCTGCTTTTCGGCCAGGGTCACGTCCCGTGTGCTGCCGTCCGGCTCGTAGGTGGCCCAGCGGTGGTCGTAGTGGTGGATCATCTTGGCTTCGTACAGGGGCAAGTAGGTCTCCCCGTCCTTCACGAAGTGGTTGCCCTGGAGCTTCCAGCCAGACTGCTCAAGCTCTTCCCTGGTCCGGAAGTGTTCCGAGGCACTGGTCATGTTGAACAGACCTTGCCTGAAGGTGACAGCCCATGGATTATCCTCAGGCTCCTTCTCGGTGGCCTCGCGAATCAGAACCGGCACGCGACGGTATATGCCCTTGGTAATCTCGGCATCACGCTTGGAACGGAAAATGGGGCAGGTGCGCGTATTCGGGTTGATGAGGGCGATGTCCTCGGCAGTCAGCTTGAACCGCCGCTCCTCTTCGCGAATCTCCGCCACGTCGTGCAGGAAGAAGGCGAAATCAGCTCCGCCCTTGGCTGGGCGCTTTGCGCCTGTCAGGGTGAGCAGGCAGAATTTCATCCGGCTATCGACCGCTGGGAACAGATTCTTGTTCTCGAAGTCATACAGCGAGATAAGACTCTGTCGCTCGGATATATCCTGGAAGAAGAACTTCGTCGTGTCATCCGAGGCAATGCCAGACGGCACAATACAGCCCATCCGACCAGAGTTGGACATCAACTCGCGGTTCAATTCAGCGAAAATAGCATAGGTATTGATGCGGCCACGCCCACACAAGGGATATCGAGCAGTCTGCCGCACGAGTTGACTCACCCCGTCTGCTAAACGGAGGTCCTCGCAATAGGCCGCCCAAAGGGCAGGGTCTTCATTTTCCAAGTTTTCAATGAGCTTCTTACGTTTTGCTCCCGCAGCCTCAGCAATATCTGGCCGCCTTGAAGCAAACCATTCCTGCTCCTTCAGCTCCGTATGCTCCCACGGCGGATTGCCGAGAACCACGTCAAAACCGCCGTCCCAACCAGCCTGCTGACTCTCCGGGGCCTGCCCCTTTCCAGGCAGGCGGAAGACCTCCGGGAAGGCCAAGTGCCAGTGGAAGAACTGGTACTGCCGGGACAGGCGCTCAATCTCCTTCTGCGTCCAGTCGGGGATGCTGAACGGATTCTTCTCGATGCGCCGGAACACGTCCTCGGTGATGGGATAGAACGCCTCGCCAGTCGGGGCCTTGATCTTCTTCCACACAAAAGCCGCGCACCAAGCATCCGCCCACATGCGGCCAAAGCGGTAGCCGCTGCCGCTGGCCAGGGCCTCCCACATGCGCTGGCGCGAACGGACCCCCTCGATGGTGGAGTCGTCGATGCGCATGAACTCCTGCACGGACGCGGCGAGGTTGCCGAGTTGGATGAACGGTTCCTCGGTGTAGGGCATCAGGCCCGAGCGCTTCAACCGTGCCGCATGGTCCTTGCGCTGTTCCTTGTTGCTCTTCTTGGCTGCTTGACAGCGCTCCTTCTCGTCGCCTTCGATGGGGCTGAAGGCCTCGTCCGGAATGCCAGCACGGAGCAAGGCAGGCGTGGCCCCAAGCAGGCTGTTGCCGCACTGGACGTGGCTGTCCAAAAAGGACAGCGGCTTGCCGGGGTCCATGGACTCCAGCCACAGGTTCACCTTGCACAGCTCCACAGCCATGGGGTTCAGGTCCACCCCGTAGATGCAGCGGCTGATGATGGCCCGCTTGGCCTCACGCACGGCCTCCGGGGCAGGCTCGTCCTCGCCCGTGCGGGCGGCGGCCAGGGCCTTGGCCATGCGGTTGGCGGCGGCCAGCAAAAAGTGACCGCTGCCACAGGCCGGGTCGCACACCTTGAGGTCCAGGATGGCCTGCTCGGGGTTCTCCGCCTTGCGGGCCTCGGCCAGGACTGGATCAAGGGCCGTGTCCAACAGGCTTTGGATGAGGCTTTCCGGGGTGTAGTAGCTGCCCGTGGTCTTGCGCTCATGGCCTGCGGCGGTCTCCAGCTTGAAGCCATCGTCCATGTTGGGGTGCAGTTCCAGCAGGGACTCGTAAATGCTGCCCAGTTCCTCCGCGCCAAGGTTCTTAAAGTCCACCGGGCGCAGGCCTTCTGGCCCGCTGATGGTGGCCAGATGACGCACTGCGGAGAGCAGCGCCTCATTGCTGATGCGGCAGGCTTCAATGTCGGGCATGGCATCGTTGGAAAAGAGCATGCTGCCCAGCGGGGCCAGCCCAAGCTCCTGGCAGCCCTCATCGCTGCCCAGGCGCTGCATGACGAGGCGCAGGCTCTCGTAGATGTCATCGTGACGGCTGCCACGCAGGGTGGCGGCCAGACGGCGCAGCCGGGCCGTGGAATAGAACTTGAGGAACACCTCGGCCTGTTTGGACGATGGGTCCTTGTGCAGCAGGCCCCGGTCCTCGGAGACGAAGAGGAACAGCAGGCGGTAGATCAAGCGCAGCAACTGGCGGAAGTAATCCTGCTTGTCCAAGCCCCCGGAACGGAGCTTCTCCCGCATGTCCAAGTTGGACGAGTGCGCCAGAAAGCCCTTACCGAATTCGTTGATGGCGGACTCCACACCTGAGCGGAGATGCTCCAGCACGCGGGAGCCGATGTCTCGAGCGGCCTTGGACCACTGCTCGAGGAAGCAGTCCTCTGGCCTGTCCGTTTCCACTCGAGACTGATGGCACACCAGCCACAGGAGGCGGAAGTCCGGATAGACTTGGCCTTCCATCATGGCCTCGAGGTCGAACTCGACGTACGCCTGACGGGTGAAGCTGATGTTGTCGCGCAGGATGCGCAGCTTGAGACCGTTGGTGACGAAGGCCCAGAGGTGATCTTCCGAGCGGTTCAGGAGTTCCTGGACCAACCCGTGCGGTGCGGCGACTGTCGCGCCCTGGATGCCTTTGGTCTTCTTATCCAGCGGCACATTGCAGCCGAGCAGATGAATGGGCGTACTGCCCCAGCCATGGGAGATGGAATAGGGCTTCCCGCCCAACTCAATGGCCTTGGCACCCAGCAAGCGGCCATAGCCAAGTTCCTGAAAGAGGGGCAGAAGCCACTTCTCGCGAGTCTCCGAGGTGCCGGGCTTGTCCTCGGCGATGGTGGCCCGGACGGCCTTGAAGTTGCCCCAGGCCGCCAGCAGACGGTTCCAGGCCCGGTTGGTGGCCTCGGAGAGCTTCTCCCCGTCCAGGTGGTAATCCGCAGGCGTCAGGCCGGGCAGTTCTCGATCCAGGTCCGCAACCCGCTGGAGGATGTCCGGGGGCAGGGCCGAACCCTCGGTGGTGACGGTGGCAAAGATGTCGCGGGACTTCTTGATGATCATGCGGCACCTCCAGCCTGCCGGGGAACCGGCATGAAGACGTAGAGGCCCAGCACGTCAGGTGGCAACTGTGGCTCTATGGCATAGGAGACGCCCTTGTGGCGGCTCTCCGTGCGAACGCGCCTGTGTGCGGCCAGCAACTCTTCCCCCCGGCTCATGGCGATCTTCTCCAACTCGGGCCAGACGGCACCGAAGCCTTCGAAGATGGGCGTGAGAAAGCCCCTGGCCGTGTCGGGCGGTACGCTGGCATCTGGTATCGTCAGCAGCAGCTTCTCGGCCTCCGCCTCAGGAATCCAAGTCATGGCATCCGGAGACCCTTCAAACCCCAGCAGACGGCAGTCCTCGGCCAAGAGCGGCGTCTCGACTCCATCCTTGCGCGTGATGATGTGGTAGCGGAATCGCACCATCAGGATCGTGGTGCGAGTCGTCACCGCTCTGGTGCGGATGGCTCCACAGCGTTTAGCCACGCCTTCCTGGATGGGATCAAGCGCCGTGTCCATGATGAAAGCGGCCAAGCTCTCCACAAAGTTGTGCGTGCGGTGCAGGTAGGTCTCATCGTCCTGCACCGGCATGGCGAACCGGGCCTTGAGGATATCGTCAACGGGTAGCGCATCTTTGAGCGCCTGCGGCGTCCCTTTCAAGTCAACGCTCAGGCTGGGGCCTGCCATGGAGACGATGGCTCCCAACGCCTGAAGCGCCTCGCGGGTGAAGCGCTCCACCTCCACGCCAGAGCCGATGGCTGAGCGCATGGCGTCCAGTTCCTTGGAGACCTCGTCGGTCTTGATGGCTTCCTGCGCGAACATGGTTCGGGTGCGCTTCTCTCGCCTCGAAGCGTTCTCCCACTCTGCGTACAGGGCCTCGGCCTTGGGCTTGATGAGTTCCTCCATGCCCGGCAGGAAGAGGCTGCGCTGCCCGTGAGATTGGGCTGCCCCACCGCGCAGCAGCAAGCCCTCAAAGATGGCCTGGACCACAGCGTCACTCTCGACTGGGACCGGGACGGAAATGCCAAGGTCATTCTTGATGTTCTTGTGCTTCTTGATGAGGATATCGATGATGAAGCCGTCGATCTGGTTGTCGATGCCGAAGTACGTCATGATGCGCACGACAGGCTTGGGCTGGCCAAAGCGGTCCACCCGGCCTTCCCGCTGCTCATGACGAGTCGGATTCCACGACAGGTCGTAGTGGATCACCGCATCAAAATGCTCTTGGAGGTTGATGCCCTCGCTGAGGCAGTCGGTGCAGACAAGCACCCTCTTGGGGGCCTTGGACAGAGCATGAACTCGCTCTTCGCGTTCCGCCGGAGGCAGCATGCCCGTGACCGAATCGACGACGACCCCACTGAGCTTCCGGCCCAACTCCTCCGCAACATAGTCCGCCGTTGGGATGAAGCGGCAGAACACGATGGGATGAAACCCTTCGTCCAGCAGCTTCCTCACCTCAGCCAGAATCGTCTTCACCTTCTGGTCCTCAGCTCCCAAAAGGGCATCAGCCTCACGGGCCATCTGCAAAAGTCGCCTGCGGACCTGGCTGTTCTCGTCCTCGACATAGACATCACTGCCGGGAGCGACGTCCAAGGCATCGCCTCCCTCTTCGTCCATCAGGTCCAGCACCGTCTGCCGTCCAAGTTGGTCAGCCTCTTCTGCACTCTCGGTATCCGCAACGCTGGCACGGCTGCGAAGCGTGGCAGCCGCAGCAGCAGGGCTGGAGGCCAGGGACCTCAACAGGCCCAACACCGACCACCAGCGAACCCTCTGCCTGTGCCTGCCTTCCTCTGCCCCGGCCTGGACCGTCTCACGGGCATATTCCAGCACCTTGTCGAAAAGCTTCTTGTAGTTCGGCGACAAGCGGTACTGGAGTTCCCGCTCCTCCCTGTCGGGGAAGGGCGTATCTGTTGAGAGAAAGTGTTTGATGTCTGCACGCTTCCGCTGAATGAAGTGAGCAGCCAACTTGCGCCGGTTTTGTTCCTGCGCAGGGCCAGCAAGGTCCTCTGGCAAGTCGTTGAAATCCGGATTGAGCAGCGACAAGAGCGAACGGAACGCGGCGTCCTTGCCACTATGAGGCGTAGCCGTCACCAAAACCATGTGCTGGTCTGGCTTGGCGGCCAGTTCCTTGACAAGCCGGTGCCGCTGATGACGGACACCACGGCCTTCCTCACCCCACGCGCACGTGTGGGCCTCATCGATGATGACCAACTCCGGGCAGGTCCGGAGAAACTCATCCCGGCGGTGGTCGGTTTTGATGTAATCCAGGGAAACCACAGAGTACGGATAGCGCTCAAACAAGGACTCGCCGGGCCTACAATGCCTTTCCAGGCTCCTCGCGGTGGAGGGCAGAATCAGCACAACCTCGATGTTGAACTTCTCTCGCAGCTCGCCCTGCCACTGCTCTGCAAGGTGGGGAGGGCAAAGGACTGCGAGCCGTTGGACCTCTCCACGATCCAGAAGCTCTCTGGCGATGAGGGAGGCCTCAATGGTTTTCCCGATGCCCACGTCGTCTGACACCAGGATGCGGACCGGATCGAGCTTAAGGGCCATAAGAAGCGGCACGAGCTGATATGGGCGCGGCTCCACGGCAATCTTGCCAAAAGAACGGAACGGACCAGCACTGGAACGGAACCCCAGGCGCACCGCGTCTCGCAGCAATCTGGAGGTGATAAAATCTCCGGGCTTGCTGGGGTCTGGTGGATCAAACTGAGCTGGCCCGACAGGTTCAAGGCCGGGATGTACTCCAGCGATCTCCTTGTCTGTTCCTCCAAGAGGCCTCAGGACCAACAGTTCATCTGAGGACTCTGGAAGCACCACCCACTCCCGATTCCTGGCCTTGACGAGTGAACCGACAGCGTAGCTCATTTGATCTTCCCAAAGATGGATTGGTGGTTCGAGATGATGCCCGCCCATTTGGAAACGTCACCAGGGAAGCGGATGACAAGGTAACCGGCGTTGGCAAGGCAGGCCTCTTGCGTGGCGTCTTTGGCTTGAACGTCGGAATGGGTGTGTACATGACCGTCGATGTAGATGACCGCGCCATGATTCTCATAGAAGAAATCAGGCTGGGTGTGGCATTCAGGGATGCTGTGCTGGGCATGGCTGGGCAGCTTGAGACCTCTCGCCTCCAGGAACTCGAGCCAATCCCGTTCAAGCTTATCCCCTGCCAGCTTGAGAAGATCATCCAGGTGCTTCTCCCTCGGTTTGGGGCCAGGGGATGAAGAAACAGCCGCCTGGGCCAAATCCATGAGGAAGTCCTTGACCAACTGCCGGTCAAGCAGCCCATGGTCCCCCTGGTTGGCATAATTCAGCAGGCAGTCATAGCAGGCAGCCTCGCAGTCCTCCGAGGCTCCAGGAGGCCGTCTCTTGTCTTCACCGGTATCGGGGTCGAAGTGACAAATCTCCAATGCCAACCGAGCCACCTCAGCGAGGTCCTGAGGTCCATCGAGAAGCCTGCGGAGCACTCCTGCCCCACCTTCTGCTGATTCGTAGAAAAGGATGGTCCGCCTGTCGCTGGGTCTTGGCAACGGCTCTGCGGCCAACTCCATGCTCTCAAGCTGGTACTTGATCTCAATGGCCCTCTTGAGGGCCGCCTGGAGCGCCGCCATGAACTCAATGTTCAACGCTCTTTTCGGCTCCAGGATCAGGCTGTTGCGCCTGTCCGCCACGTAGGGGATGACCCTCTGCGTGTTGCTGGTCATCGGATCGGTGTCGTCATCGTCTTGATCGGCATTATTCTTGGACCACAGGCCCTTATCCATATCCAGAACAAAACCATGCTCGTCCTTGTTCTTGCGCCTGCTCCATCCCATGTTGATACGCCACAGGGTTGCGCCATGGCCGTAAGTCAAGTTGGCGACCTCCCCCTTGTCGCCATTGACACTCCCGTGTCTAAACGTCGGTGTCCCGTCCTGTTCATCAAACCTGACAGTGGTGACCAAGTCGAACCCGTAACGCATCCGCTCTTCTTCATCGGAGTTGATCTTGTCACGCCTCCGCGTGGCCACATTCTGCATACGGAAGAGCGGGCCAAGAGGGAGGTTCAAGGGGTTCTCGCACTGTTCGCACAAATCTGGCCCGCCAGTGTCCGGACAGTTGTGGAGGTAACCGCAGAGGGGGCAAATCTTCGCCTTGGTCAGCAACGGCTCCTCTTCGCTCACCGGCATGATGACCTTGTGGATCACGTATCTGGCCCCTTCATGGTACAGCACAGCCCTCGGCCCGAACTCCGAAATGGCTAGGAACCTGGGCCGTGAGAGATACTCGTCCCGCTGCTTGGTCTTGCGAGCCGGGATGAAGGCCGAGAGAGGCAATCTGGGGAAGTTGTACCCCGGCAGGAAGCCCTCGCTGGCAAAATAGCGATAACAGTAGAAGTCAGACTGCTGGATGCTGTCTACGTCCGTCAGCAGGGCAAGCTGCGATTCAGCCTCTTGCCGCTGACGCTTGGCCCGTGCCTTTTCATCGTGCGACCTCGTGGCATCGCGAATGATCTCGTCTTGCTCGTGGGCCTGAACCAGTGCAGAACGATAGAGGCCACGCCAACGATCACAGGCCTGGTTAAACCTCTTCCCGATGTGGGCAAAGACTCCGTCCAGCCACTTGTCATCGTACCAGTCTACCAGACTCAGATCGCCCTTGATGGTCGCCAGCACCTCTTTCGCTCGTGTCAAAGCTCGCTTCTTCGGATCAGTGGCGGTGAGCTTCTCCAGAACAGAGGGCAGGAACGGATACTGCTGCTGAGCGCTACTAAGGTCCAGAATGTCCCGGAGCGATTTCTTGAGGTCGAGGTCCGACTCCGCAAGCCAAATGGCCTGCATGTGAGCGCGGACAAGGTCTTCGTTCGTCAAATCCAGCCTGGGCGGGGTGACGCTTCCCGCCACCATTTTCGTCGGGCGCTTGAAGAAAAACTGATCATGGGGGCTACCGGTGGTGCAGTAGGTGAACACCAGCGCAGGCTGTCCCCCTCTGCCAGCGCGGCCACTCCTCTGAGCATAGTTCGCGGGAGTAGGCGGCACATTTCTGAGGTTCACCACGTTCAAGTCCGAGATGTCGATACCAAGTTCCATTGTCGGGGAGCAGAAGAGGATGGGGAGCCGGGCCTTGCGGAATGCCTCCTCTCGCTCCTCGCGGAGAGAGTATGGCACCTGGGCCGTATGCTCCCTGGCGGTATACCCCTTCAGGCCGAACGCCACGAACTTGTAGAAATCGACGAAGAAAGGATTAGTGCGGAGACCAGTATCCGAGATACGCGGCACCCTGATTGGATCATGGTACGCTTGGGAGCCATCACCAGCCTTCCAGACGATGGCAGCAGCACGGAGCTGGAAACCAGGCACTTCATCCGGCTTCCTGGGAGGCCTGACGACTTCGAGCAGCCCACCTTCTGTCAGGATGGTCAAGAGGTTGGCGAATATCCCTTGCAGCTCATCCATCTTGATCCGTTCAGAATACGCTGGGAACGTATTCTTGCGCCCCAGGAATTGGCCGAATCCGCCACGCGGGGAAAGGTAAACGTAGCCCTGGTATTCTTTCGGGCGAATCCCTCTGGGGTACAAGACGGCGGCATGCTCCATCTTCTTCTGCTCGGCCTCATCCAATCCCCAAGGCTCGATCAGGTACTGGTAGCTCTGCTGCTGGATGGCCTCTTGATGGGCGCTGTCGAGATAATCCACCTTCACAGCCAGATTCCGTCTGAAGTAGTCCAGCAGAACCTTGCAGACATGTGTCCTGGTAGCGACATCCGCCGAAGAAAGCGCCGGGTGGCAGCCTCCCCAGGCCGTGGCATTGCCACAGATGGACGACAAGGCGGGGTAATCGATCCCGAGAAGCCCGCATTGCTCCAGGTTCGGGGATGTCACGCGCCAACCACGCTTGAGGTCGTTGTACAAGCGATACCCAAGGACATTCCGTAAGGCCTTCCCCGCATTGATCAACTGAATTTCAGATGCATCCCCAGTCAGGGTCGAATACTCCTCTGGGGCAAGTCCCAAAGCGTTGAAGACTCGAGGGGCCAATTCATCATGGGAGATGCCATCTGGCCCAGCGTCCAGAGCAGCGCGGTAGAGCGCCGAGCGGAGCATGCTGACTTCGATAAAATCGTTGAAGTGGCCAGCCTGAAGAGAGGCGTCCTGCCGATTGTCGGTGAAGCTGAGGAGCTTTTTAGCTTCATCATCCAGGTCAGCTTCAGCTCGCAGGAGCTTGACGGTGGACAGCCCAAGGACTGTTGTCGCTGTACTGCGGCCACCTGTGGCGAGAGAACACAACTTGGAGCTGTCAGCCCGCTGGCGAGCGTCATATGCCACCCCGCACTGCAAGCAGAACCGAAATGGCGCTGGAACGAACGCGGCATCCACTCCATCCTTGCTGGCAACCCCTGAAGCAGCAACCCGGAGAGCTTCAGGCACCCGGTCTTTGACCGTGCTTTTGAGACGCCGCTTATCGTTTTTCTCCTCAACCCAGTCTTCAGGAACCCGCTCCACCACCTCAGTGGCGTCCACAGGCCAAGGGCTGTCCTCGGAGATGAACAAAAATCCTGGGACGGACTCCCCATCCGGGAGCTGGTCCTTGTAGTCTCGGGCTTCAAAGCAGGTTTCACGCGTCTCTGCATTCTTTGTCTTGTTGACGCTGTAGTACTCCTGCCCGCACTCCCGGCAGAAGACGACAGGGAAAAGAACTCGCTCTCGGCTACCGGGAACGAACTTCTGGCCGTTCAGGGTGATGTGACGCTGCCCAATGCTTTCCGGCGAGGCATAGACCGCATCTCCACGCGAGATGAACTGATGGAGACGGAAAGCGAAAGGCTTGAAGCCGGTCACTGGATTGGCTTCACACTGGGTTCCGCCAAGCAGTGCGGCCTTGATGGCCTGTGAACACGTATCCTCAGCCAGCCCTGTGATCTTGCTGAGCATAGCGGCGGCCCCATCCTTTCCATCCACACTCTTGGGCGTGGCACGGACAAGACGGTCAGTCCCAGACTCCTTCTTGATGCCAAGCGTGCTCTCGATCCAGCAGCACAGGGGATCGCGGACAAATTCATCATAGAGGACGGGGAAGGGCCGGGAAGGATCACTTGCCCGTTCAGTCAGGTCCTTGATGAATGCGGGGTCATCTTCACCCCGGTATGGCGTGGTGCGGAGCAGGGTCTCGCCAATGATATGCTCCGGGGCCACATCGGCACCAAAGAGCTTGGAGGCGACGCCAGCCACCTCGACCCGCTGCTGCTCAAAGGTCCCCTCTCCACCAAGCGTCGCAGAAGTGCCAACACATTGGAGTTCTCCTCCAGCAAGACGGTCCCGGACGCGCCTGACCAGCATGGCAACATCTGCGCCTTGCCTTCCCCGGTAGGTGTGAAGCTCGTCCAGGACCAGAAATTTCAGCCCCACAGCAGCCTTGATCAGCTCACGCTCGCGAGGTCTGGTGAGCATCAACTCGAGCATGACATAGTTGGTGAGGATGATGTCCGGGGGCGAGGTGATGATCTCCTGCCTTTCCGTCTCAGACTCCTGGCCAGTGTACCGCCTGAACGTGACCAGGGGCTTCCCGTCTGGATACCCCAGACAGAGGAACTTCTCGAGTTCTCCGTGCTGGCTATTCGCCAAGGCGTTCATGGGGTAGATAATGATGGCCTTGGTTCCCTTACCGGAGCCATTACGCAGAACGAAATCCACGATGGGCAGGATATACGACAGGCTCTTGCCAGAACCTGTGCCAGTAGTCAGGACGTAGTTGTGGCCAGCTCTGGCGGTCCGCACCGCCTCTTCCTGGTGGGTGTACAGCCTGACAGGAGCGCCAGCGCCTTTGTCCTTGCCCTTGCGAAAGATCTTCTCGGTCTCGGGATGTAGCAACTTCTCTGCCACGAGGTCTGGTACGGACTTGCCTGGGGCATATGATGGGTTGAGCTGGATAAGCGGATCAGGCCAGAGCACACCCTCTTCGACCTTTTGAGTAACCTCTTGGTCTATCCGAGGATCACGAATCGTGAGGAAGCTTTTGATGTAGGAGGAGTAGTCAGCAATCAGGCGCTCTCGAAAATCGAAGATATTCATGATTCCCCCAGGAGGATGGCTTGATACTCCTGGAGCTATACATGGCTGTCAGCCACTTGAAAAGATAAAGATATCCCAGACGGAAAGAGGAGTGTTTGCTCACAGGGCCGTCAGCCAGCCGCATAAGCGTGAATCGTCTGGGAATCATCTGAAAGACGACTGAGCCGCCCCAGCAAATTGGCCACCGAGGACTTGTGCCAGCGCCCGCCACGAGGAGTAAGCATCCCCCGCTCATTGAGAGACCTCGCCAGCGCACCAAGTGAGCTGATCCCCTCAGCTTGAAGCGACGCGACCACTGGTGCGAGGTCTGCGGCGTGGCGATCCGCGCTGGCCTTGATACTGCCGATGCTCCCAACGTTACCCTTCCCGGCCCGTCGCAGGGCCGCAGCACCGTTAGGGTTGCCCAGCCGCACACCACGCGCCTTGGCGGACGCCAGGGCCTCCCTGGTGCGCTTGGCGATTGCTTCACGCTCCTGCTGAGCGACCAAGGCCATGATGCCCACGGTCAAGTCGTTGGCCTCAGGCATGTCAGCAGCGACGAAGCGGACCCCACTGTCCCGGAGCGCGAGCAAGAAGGCCGCATTACGTGAGAGCCTGTCCAGCTTTGCGATGACCAGCGTCGCCCCTGTCACCTTGGCGAGATGCAGGGCCTTCGACAACTCTGGACGGGCGTTTATCTTCCCGCTCTCGATCTCCGTGAAGGAACCGACGAGAGTGGCGTTCTTGGAGCGGACATGCTCCAGGATGGCCCGATCCTGAGCTTCAAGCCCCAGGCCACTCCTGCCCTGCCGGGCTGTGGAAACGCGTTGGTAGGCGACGATCTTCATGGTGGGCCTCCTGGTACAAAATGGGGCAACGTTCGTTACGCCGTTTTGTACCTAGCACCACCCGCTACTTGGTGGCAAGCACCTCGGCAAGCGGACGCCAAGTGGGGAAGCCTCTTAACTGTCCAAATATGACATGTGGATCGACTAGGCGGACGGTAGAACGAACCATTCGACATCCAGGAGCAGAGGCCTGGGGGTCTTGCTCAAGTGCCAAATCATTTGCGGAGACGCGGATGATGACTGGTATACGCCTCTTGCTGTCACGCCTTCCACGTGAATGGAGATGAGCCACCTCTGCCCACTGCGCGGCACCACGCCAGGACGTAGTGAAAAATACCGCAGAGTCACAGTGAGACCTGGAAACAAACTCGCTCTTCCAGACAGGTAATCGCCCCGGCACAAGGCCTTCTTCGGCAATCCCAGCCAACCTCCCCATGATGGTCCCATGGTAGACGAAGCGTTTCCTCGTATGCCCAAGCTCCATAGCCAAGGCATCCGCGAGAAGTCCCGCACGACCATTTGACCTTTCTAAGGGGTGAGCAATGCCCTGGTTGCGGAAGAGGCCAGCCACCTCTTTAAGCGTTTCCCGAAGCTCCACGGACAAACCCTGGTCATGTGCGGCCTTGTCGAGGCATAAGAGATGTATCTCACGCCCATCGCCATCAAGAATCGGTCCCGAAAGAGCTTCAAAGCACTCATGCAGCAAGTCCTCGAGTGGAACCTGGGGTACGGGGGGTAAATCCGAGTCGATCAACATGTTATGGCCTCTCAGATTTTTGCGCCAAAACATTGAGGTGAGAGAGGTCGAGATCGCGGTACTGGAGCCGTTTCATCGCCTCGTCCAGCTTCTTCAAGTAGTAGCCGCGCCCGTAGCGTTCCGACATGCCTTCCTGGCCATGGCCCTGAAGAGCGTCCATGATCTCCTTGGGAATGTCCGAGTCACGGCAGGCATCCTCGAAGCTATGCCGGAAGCTGTGGAAGGCGTTCTTGCGGTTCTTGATGCCGACGGCCCTCAGGAATCGACTGAAGTGCTTGGAAAAGGGCGTGGAGTAGTAGCCGTCCTCGCCCATGGCGAGATCGGAGAACAGTCGCTTATGTCCCTTGCTGCGGCACAGCTCCACATGGTCCATAAAGCCCATGTCCAAAATGGACGCATGGATCGGAATGGACCGCTGGGAGTACGTTGTCTTCAGGCGCTTGTCCTCGCCATTGTCATTGAGGTCGAGGAAGACAATGCCATCCTCTTGCCGCACATCCTCGACGTAGAGCTGGATGATCTCCCCCATGCGAGCGCCCGTGAACAGGCTGAGCAACGGAACCCAGAACATGCCTGAGTTTCGGGGAACAAGCGCTCCTGGTCTCTTCCATTCCCGGAGTGATGCGCACCCGGTGTAGATCGGAGCGCTGAAGATGGCTCGAAGCTCCTCCACCGAGAACGGATCGCGCTCTTCACGGATGCGCTTGCGCTGCTTGATCTTGAGACCTTTGAACGGGTTGGCCGGTGCCTCGTCATACTGGTCGGAGGCCCATGTCCAGAACGAACCGACAAAGCCCAGCAACTTGTTGACGTTGCTCTCGGTCATCGGCTCCATGCCAAGCTCCTGGGCCTTGGCGGAAGCCTTGTCGAGCGGCAGTCCCTGAAGCTCGCTGAACTTGACCCAGTTGGCAGGCAGCTTGAGCAGCATGGACTTGTAGGCCCTGGCGTCCGTCTTGGTGTAGGCATCCAGGGGTCGGTCCCCAATGGCCGCAATGAAGTGTCCCATCCACTTGCAATGCTCACGCTTGGTCTTGGCAACCCAACTCGTCCGGGCCTTTTCCTCGACCCACTGTTCGACGGCCATGGAAAGCAGCGGCACCCGCGACTCTGGCCTCAGGCCAGGGACGCAAGGCGTTTCCACGACCTCACCCTCGTTCCTCAAGCGGACTGCCTTGGTGGCCTTGATCGTGGCTGCCTGAAGTTCACGGGCCAGCTTGCGCCAACTGGGCGAGGCTGGATCAAGGTTCACGCTGATCCCTTCCCAGGTCAGCACCTCTTCGGCCTCGCCCTTGTAGAACGAGTTCACCTTGCCACGAGCGTAATCGTGGCGGGTCAGCTCATCAATGGCATCACGATCCTCGGCGTAGCCCTCGAAACTTGGCGGACGAAAACCATGGGTGCGGATGATCTCGTTCACGTCCGCATCATCATCCAGCACGATGGTCGGGCGCTCCTCTTCGGAGAACTGCTCGGAGCGGATGGCTTCATCCTCTTCCAGGAGATACGTGTAGTAAACCTCGCCGATGCGCTTGATCTCTTCGTCCGACAGCTCCTTCAGCGGAGGCTTCGCCTTTTGGGCGAGCATCCTGCGATGAGCCTCGAACTTCCGGTCCACCTCGGCAGCAGCGACGCGAACCCGCCTCACGGCTTCCTGGTAGTCCTTGGTGCCAAGGGAGAAGGTTTCCTCGGTCTTGGGATAGCTGTCAGCGATGTCGGCGGGGATTGCTGCGCGGTGATAATAGGTCGCGCCACGACGGCAAAGTCTCGGGTGTTTAGGCATCTGCTCCATACCTCCACTGTAACAGAGTACTGGAGCAGTGAAAAGAAAAAAGCCTTGTTCTCCGGCAACATGCCGAGGAACAAGGCTTTATTAATTTCTGGCGGAGAGGGAGGGATTTGAACCCTCGATGGGCTTTTAAGGCCCATACCCGCTTAGCAGGCGAGCGCCTTCGGCCGACTCGGCCACCTCTCCAATCAAACGGCCCAAGCGGGCGCGGACGAACCCTTTACCCTTTCGCGGCTCAGGATGTCAAGACATCACGACAAATCAACCCTTCTTGCGCGAGGCGGCGGTTTTGGCGCCCGCTGAGCGCTTGCTGCTGGCGGAGGCCTTTCCCGAAGACGACGGCTTGCCGGGCTTGGCGCTCCGGGCGGGCTTGTCCACGCGTGAGGCGTCCATTTCCCGGCGAGACTTGCCGAGCCTGGGCGCGCGGTTGTTCAGCACGCGCTCCGGCTCTTTCTTCTCGTGGCTGGAACGGAACACCGCCGCAAGCGGAGCCTTCTTGATGTTGAGCAGCTTGCGTAGCTGATTTTCCAAATATTTTCCATAGGCCGCAGTCACCAGGTCCGCGTCGTTGACGAAGAACACGAACATCGGCGGATCTTCGTCGGCCTGGGTGAGATAGTAGAACTTGGCCCGGCGGCGCTTGATCACCGGGGGCTGGTGCTTGGTGGTGGCCTCCGACATGGCCCGGTTGAGCTGCCCGGTGCCGATGCGGATGGTGCATTCGCGGCGGATTTCCTCGGCCAGAGGCAGAATCTTGTGCGTGCCCGAACCCGTGAGGGCCGAAAGGTACAGCACCGGCACGTAGGAGCAGATGCGCAGGGCCTCGTCAAAGGCCTCGCGCAGGTCGGCCATGCGCTCCTTGTGCACCAGGTCCACCTTGTTCACCGCCACCATAAAGGGCGTGCGCTGCTCCGCCAGATAGGAGATGAGGCGCTTGTCCTGGTGACTCAAACCCTCTGTGGCGTCCAGCACCAGAATGGTCACGTCTGCGCGCTTGCTGGAGGACAGGGCGCGAAACACGCTGAGTTTTTCCAGATGGTCGGTGATGACGGCCCGGCGGCGCACGCCTGCGGTGTCCACAAAGGTGTAGCGGCGGCCGTTTTGCTCAAAGCCCACGTCCACGGAGTCGCGGGTGGTGCCCGCAACGTCGCTGACAATCTGGCGGGCCTGGCCCACCAGCGCATTGACCAGAGACGACTTGCCCGCATTGGGGCGGCCCAGCATGCAGAGCTTCAGGCCCAGTTCGGGTCCGTCCACGGACTCCGGCTGCACGAAAGGCTTGGCCAGTTCGGCGATGCGCTCGCGGAACGAGTTCAGGCCATAGCCGTGGGCGGCGGAAACCGTGGCGATCTCGAAGCCCATGCCGTGGAAGTCCGCCGTGGCCTTGGCCTCCTGCTCCGGGCCGTCCACCTTGTTCACCACCAGCAAAACCGGCTTGCCCGAGGCGCGGATCTTCTCGCTCACGGCCTCGTCCAGCCCGGTGATGCCCTCGCGGCCATCGACCACGAAAAGCACGACGTCGGCCTCGAACAAGGCCTCCGCAGCCTGCTCGAACACGCTCTTGTCCATGCCGCCGTCTACCGCGTCGGGCAGCATGCCGCCGGTATCGATGATGGCGAAGCGGACATCTTCCTCGCACGCTTCGCCGTAGATACGGTCGCGGGTCACGCCGGGCAGGTCGTGGGTGATGGACTTGTTCTGACGCACCAGACGGTTGAAAAGGCTGCTTTTGCCCACGTTGGGGCGGCCTAAAAGAGCGATGATGGGCAACATGGTCGGTTTCCAGATGCCTGGCCAGGGTCGCCCCCGGCCAGGACTTGGTTTTTTCCAGCAGTTATAAACGGGCGTTGATGGCCTCGGCCACCTTGACGCCGGAAAGCAGCATGCCGCCGAAGATCGGTCCCATGCGATACGAGCCGTAGGCCGCGTTGGCGGCCATGCCCGCCACCCACACGCCGGGGAAAATCTCCCGCGTGTGGCGCACGGTATTGGCCTCGGCCACATCGGCCCACATGGACTGCTCGCCCTCGATGCCGCCGGTGGGCGTGTTCAACTTCACACCGTTCTTGCGCACCAGGGTCTTGAGCATCTCCACATCGTGGCCTGTGCATTCTATGGCATGTTTGCAGTGGAGCACAAGCGGGTCCACGTGCAGTCGCGCAATCTCCACCGGGCTGGAGTTCACCACCAGGCCCATGACGCGCTTCTCGCCGTCCACCTCGCGCAGCACCACGTCCTCCACGCTCATGCAGTTGAACACCTGCGCGCCGGCCTGGGTGGCCTTGGCGGCCAGGGCCGCGGTGGCGGCCACGGAGTCCACGGTGAAGTAGCCGGGCTTGAATTCCTTGGGCGTCAAGCCCGCGTCTTCCAAAATGCCCTTGGCTTCCTCCTGCACCACGATGAAGGTCCAGGTCATGCCGCCGCCCCACATGCCGCCGCCGACCGAGAGCTTGCGCTCGAACAGGGCGACCTTGCGCCCGGCCTCGGCCAGCTTCCACGCGGCGGTCAGGCCCGAAGGCCCGCCGCCCACAATGGCCACGTCCAGGTCCAGGCAGCTTGTGAATTTTTCAAAATACGCGGTGGCGATGGCTTCGGTGACAATCCTCTCGTCAATGATCATTGCTCGTCCTCCTGCACAGTTCGCGGTTTCCAAGAAAACGCCTCAAACGAAAAGCCGTCCCGAAGAAGGGACGGCTCCTCGCACTTGTGCAGAATTCCCTTCGTCGGCATTACCCGGACAGGTTCAACGGTCGACCCCACAGCGTTGCAAGGGATCCTCTCAGCCCGGTTTTTCCGAGCTCCCGCGAGACGGCTTGTTCCAAAGGAACTATTTGAAAAGCTTCGCTATCGCCTCCGTGTACGGGGCGGTCAGCACGCCTTTTTCGGTAATGATGCCATGGATGAGCCGCGCCGGGGTCACGTCGAAGGCGAAGTTGAACACGCCAACGCCGTCCGGGGTGATCTGCGTCTGGCCCACGTGGGTCACCTCGCGCGGGGTGCGGTCCTCGATGGGGATGAGCGATCCGTCGGCGGTTTCGGGGTCGATGGTGGACACGGGCGCGGCGACGTAGAACGGAATGCCGAACTCCTTGGCCAGAAGCGCCACGCCGAAGGTGCCGATCTTGTTCGCCGCGTCGCCGTTGGCCGCGATGCGGTCCGCGCCGACGATGACCTTCTGCACCAGTCCGCGCTGCATGAGCAATGCGCAGGCGTTGTCGCAGGCCACGCGCACCGGGATGCCGTCCTTGTGCAGTTCATAGGCCGTGAGCCGCGCGCCTTGCAGAAAGGGCCGGGTCTCGTTGGCGATAACCTGGATCTTCTTGCCCTGCTCGATGGCGGCGCGGATGGGGGCCAGGGCCGTGCCGTAACCCGCCGTGGCCAAAGCGCCCGCGTTGCAGTGGGTCATCACGGTGTCGCCGTCGCTGATGAGGTCCGCGCCGGCCTTGCCGATGGCCTGGCAGGTGGCGATGTCCTCGGCGTGGACGACCTTGGCCGTCTCCAGCCAGAAGACCGAAAGTTCCTCAAGGGAAAACTCCGCACGCTTGGCCCACTCGCCCTGCATGAGACGCACGGCCCAGCGCAGGTTGACGGCCGTGGGCCGGGCCGAGGCGATCTCCTCCAGCTTGGCGGAAAGCGCGCGCGGCCAATCAGAGACGCCGGAGGCGGCCACCTCGCGCGCGGCCAGGTAGCAGCCATAGGCGGCGGTGACGCCGATGGCCGGAGCCCCGCGCACCACCATGACCACGAGCGCCTCGCAGATGTCCTTCACGTTCTTGCAGACGAACCATTCCTCACGCGTGGGCAGATAGCGCTGGTCCAGCAGCACCAGGGCGTCGTGTTCCGGGGAATATTGAATATGCTCGGTCATGTGCGGTCCTTTGGGATTATTTCAGCTTCTCGGCCAACAGCTGATTCACCACGGCGGGATTGGCCTGGCCCTTGGTGCGCCGCATGATCTGCCCCACGAAGAAGCCCATGAGCTTGGTCTTGCCCGCGCGGTACTCGGCTAGTTCCTTGGGGTTCTCGGCCAGCACGGCGTCCACGGCCTCGGCCAGGGCGCTGGTGTCGGAAATCTGCACAAGGCCCTTGGCCTTCACCAGTTCCTCCGGGTCGGCGCCGGTTTCCAGCAGCTCGGGCAAAATGTCCTTGCCGCTCTTGGCGCTGATCTTGCCCTCCTCCACCAGCCGCACCAGGCCGGCAAGGCTGGCGGGCGCGAGCTTGAGGTCCGCCGCGCGGCCTCCGCTCGTGTTCAGCTCGCGCAGAATGTCGGTCATGATCCAATTGGCGATCTTCTTGGGCTCGGCGTAGGTCCGCACCGCGGTTTCGAAATATTCGGCGAGATCGCGCTCAGCGGTGAGCACCTCGGCGGCGTCGGCGGAAAGGCCGTACTGCTCCTGGAAGCGCGCCTCACGCGCCTTGGGCAGTTCCGGCAGCTCGGAACGCCACGTCTTGAGCCAGCTCTCCTGCAGCACCAGGGGCACAAGGTCCGGGCAGGGGAAATAGCGGTAGTCGTGGGCTTCCTCCTTGCCGCGCATGGAGTGCGTGGTGCCCTTGTTGGCGTCGTACAGGCGCGTTTCCTGCACGACCTTCTCGCCGTCTTCCACCAGATCGATCTGGCGCTCCACCTCGTACTCGATGGCCTTTTGCACGTGCTTGAAGGAGTTCAGGTTCTTGAGCTCCGCGCGGGTGCCGAAGGCCTCCTGGCCGTAAGGGCGCACGCTCACGTTGGCGTCGCAGCGAAAACTGCCCTCCTCCATGTTGCCGTCGCAAATGTCCAGGTAGACCAGGATGCTGCGCAGGGCCTTGAGGTAGGCCACGGCCTCCTCGGCGCTGCGCATGTCCGGCTCGGAGACGATCTCGATCAGAGGCACACAGGAGCGGTTCAGGTCCACGTAGCTCGCGTTGTCGTGGGCCGAGTGGATGTTCTTACCCGCGTCCTCCTCCATGTGGATGCGCGTGACGCCCACGCGCTTGGGGCCGCCGGAGGTGACGATGTCCACATGGCCGTGCTCGCAGATGGGCAGCTCGAACTGGGAGGTCTGGTAGCCCTTGGGCAAGTCGGGGTAGAAATAATTCTTGCGCGCAAAAACGCTTGTACGGTTGATCTCGCAGTCGATGGCCAGGCCCATCTTGGCCGCGTACTCCACCACCTTGCGGTTCAGCACCGGCAGCACGCCGGGCATGCCGGAACACACGGGGCAGACGTTCTCGTTCGGGTCCACGCCGAACTGCGTGGAGCAGCCGCAGAAAATCTTGGACCTGGTCTTGAGCTGGGCGTGCACCTCAAGTCCGATGACTGTCTCGTACCTGGCCATGGCCCCCCCTTGCCGCGCGCGGACTATGCCCCGGTCTTCCGGGTGTAGAGTTCCGGGTTGAGGCGCGGATCGTTATACATCTTGAAGTGGTAGTAAACCTTGGGCCGCTTGAGACCCACGGCGTAGTCGTCCACAAGGTCGCACACGGCCTGGAAGAGGTCGTCGCGCTGTTCGTTCAGAACGGTCAGCTTGCGCTGGCATTCGACCACGAATTCCGGCGCCACGCCCAGGCGCTCGGCCTGCTCGCGCATGTGGTAGATTTTAAGCGCCAGGGTGGAGCCGCGGTCCAGCGCGCCGCCCATCGTCTCGGAATTGCAGCGCACGCGAACGCCCTGCGGCGCGGCGGGCAGGCACGCATCAAAGGCCCGCACCAGATGAATATCCAGGCGCTCGATGAGATCGTTGCGTTCCTGGTTCAGCTTGTCGATGGCGTATTTGCAGTCCGCGATGAGTTCGGCCCCGGCGTCCTTGCGGCGCGCGCGGTCCTCAACATGCCACAGGCGGAAGTTGCACCAGTGCTGGCGCAGCAGGGTGTCCAAAAAGCCGGGGCATTCCTCGATGGGGGGAAGATCGGCGGGGAAACCGGGCTCCTGGCGGTGCCACTCGGCCACAACGGTCTGCTGGGCCTCAAATCCCTGGCGCAGCAGGGAACGTATGTCATCAAGGGAAAGATTCGTCATTGTCCTCTCGTGTATGCCGTGGTCTTGAGCGCGTTCTTGCTTACAAGCAGGTGCAGGCCCGCGCTGGTGCGCAGGCCGGATTCCAGGCGCTCGGCACGTTCGCCGCAGCCCAGATAAAGATCGAGCCGGTGCCCTCGGATGTCGGACCCGGTGTCCTGAGCCAGGACCAGGCCGCGGAAGCTGGCGGACACCCCGCTGGGTTGCCCAGGCAGGGGAACGTCCAAGGCGGCCACGGCTCCCAAAGGCAGGAGACTTGGGTCTGTAGCCAGACTGACCAGCGCAGTCAACGGTTTTTCCATGGCCCCGGCGCTTGCGCCCGGCCGCAGCTCGAAGAACACGTAGCTGCGGTTCTGGGCCATAATCTCCTTTGCGCGCGCTGGGTTGTCGTCGCACCACTGGCGGATGGAATCGCGCGCCAGCCGCTCCCTGGGCAGGGTTCCGGTGGCCAGCAAAAGCTTGCCCAGCCCCTGAAACTCAAACCCGTTGGAGGCCGCGAACTGCACGGTGCGGCGGGTTCCATCGGGCAGCAGCAGCGTTCCCGCGCCCTCGGTCTGGAGCTGGAAGGCCTCCAGCGGGCTGCGTACCCAGGCGATCTCCAGCCCCTGGCCGGAGAGCGCGCCATCCAGATCAATGGCCTGGCGGTCGTGATAGGGCAAAATGGCACCGCCGCTGGCGCGGTAGACCTTGGGACGGCCCTGGCGCTGTTCCTCCGCGCTGGCCTTGCGCAGGTCCGGCGGCGGCGCATACAACGGTTGCTCGAACCCCGGCTGGCGGGTCAGACTGGCCTCCACCTCCGGCGAATAGTAGCCGGTCAGAAGCGGGCTGGGGGCCAATTCATACCACACGAAACGCTCGGCCAGCAGGCCGGGGTTGGCGTCCAGGCCGGGCAGCAGTTCCAGAAGCTCCTGGGCCGTCATGCGCAGCTGCCCCCAGGTAAGGCTCCCCGTGGGCTGCACCAGGGCCGGAGCGCCCTGCCGCTGCCGGGAAAGATAGCTCAGGCTGGCGCGCAGCGGCCCGGCCAAATCGGAATAGGACCGCAGGGACTGGCTGGCGGGATCGAGGCGCTGGGCCAGGGCCAGGGATTCGGAGCCCCGGCGGGCGCTGAAGGCCGGGCCGCCCTCGCGCACTTCCTCTTCGTCCGCCTCGTCCGCCTCGTCCATCGGCTCCGGCTGGTCCGGCTTGGCCTTGGAGACCTGGGCCGCAACAGGCGGACGCGTGCGCCGCACACTGGAGGCCGGGCGGCCGGGAGAATGCCTGGGCAGAGAGTCCAGCGCGGCGCAACCGCACAGCACAGCCGCCAGGACGGCCAGAAGGACAGCGGGAAGGCCGGGGGCCAGCGCGCTGCGCAGCGTGTTCATCAGCGTCCTATGACCACGTCGGAGAACCTGCCCACGCCGTATTCGCGGCGGCGCAAAAACTTCTCCGGCGCGGGGCCGATGATCTGCAATTCGGGCTGGCGCTTTTGCATGGCCAGGGCGATCTGCATCTCCTTGGTGCATCCGGTGGAATAGGTGGAGTCCTTGCCCGCCCATACCGGCGGCACCTTCTTGCCCATGAGCTCGAAGCTCTTCTCGATGTCCGCATCGGTCTGGAAGCGCCAAACGTTCAGGTAGCCGCTGCGTTGCACGTGTTCCCACATGAACATCAGGTCGTCGGCGTCCATGCCTTCCTCGAAATACTCGCCAGGATTGATGATGAAGGAGTCCTCCAGGCGCGAGCGCAGGTGGGTCACAAAGGTGTTCAGCACCTCCACGGCCACCGCCACCTGGCCGGGAATGCTGCCCACAATGGCGCTGTAGAACATGACGGTCTTGCCGTCGGCCCGGGCCTGGCGCATCTGGGCGATGATGGCGTCGGCCTTGCTCAGGATGGCTTCCTCGCTGAATTTGCGGATGCCCTGGGGCTTGGGCTTGAAATACATCCGGAACTTGCTCTGCTCATCGCTGAAGAACACCAGCACGTCGCGGGTGAACTCGTTGCTGGTGGCGATGAACCGGCGGTAATGGGCCTCGCCCTTGGCCAGCACCAGGTCGGCCTCTTTCCAGGCGCGGGCGAAGGTGACGCTCTGCCGGTAGGGGTTGAAGCGCTCGCGGGTGCCGTCGGAGATGACCACCAGGGCGTGCTCGCGGGTGATCTGCAGCAGGTCGTTCTTGGAAATGCGCTCGTCCTGCACGAAATGGGCGTCCTTAAGGGCCTCGGCCAACACGGGGTCGGCCTCCATGTCCCACACGGTGGGGCTGTCGAAGTAGAAGCCGTCCTTCAGGGCCAGCACCACGCGGTGGCCCTGGCGCAACAGCGCGCGCACCACCATGAGGTCCATGAGGATGCCCCCGCTGGCGCGCGGCAGGTAGAGGATGCGCAACGGCCCGCGCTCCTGCGCGAAAAGGCCGCGCAGGGGCGAAAAGTCGACATGCGTGAGGCTTTCGCGCATCACGTCGGCGTCCAGGCCCTTCGTGGGGTCGTCCTCGGTCCAAAAGGGCTGGTGCGTAGAGAAGAACAGCAGGCGCGTCATCTCCAGCAGGTCCAGTTCAAAGCGCAGCTCGGAGATGCTGGCGCAGCCCAGCAGGTCCTCGGGGCAGACATTCACCAGCCGGTTGAAGAAGGCGCTCTTCAGAAACGCCAGCGCCCTCCGGTTCATCTCGCGCTTCTTCTCGCGGAAGGGGTCCGGAATGTCGCTCAAGGCCAGAAAAATGGTCAACATCCGCTTGAGCAGGCGCGAAGGGATGAGGATGGGCGCGGAGAGCGTGGTGCGGAACTTGTACCGGCACAGGTTGAGAATACGCTGGCGCATCGGGCCTTTCTGAATGGCGCCGCGCACTGTGCGCACCAGAAGCCGCCACTGGTCGGTGTATTCGCGGCGCAGGTCGTCGCCCAGGCGCCCCTTGAGCAGAAAATGCAGCATCCAGTCGCCGCAGGGGGCGTAGAAGCTGTCTTCATCCAGGGCAACGATGAAGCGTATCTGCTCCGGCGTGGCGTTCTCCGGATCGATGGAATGCTCCAGGCTGTTCTCGGTCATGAAATGCAGCAGGAGCGCATCGAGCAGCGGGTCCTGGCCATACCTTATCTCGCGGGCGGAATCGAAGGAGAACGACTGCACGGCGGACTACCTCTGGGTGAAAAAGCCTTTGCTCGCCAGTTTGGCGAAATACGAACCGCCGCCTGTGCGGGCCAAGAGCAGATCCTGCGGGCTGCGCCGCACACGCACCTCGTCGCCGGACTCCAGGGAAAAGGCGCGCTGGCCGTCCACGGTAAGGCGCACCTCGGCCCGGTGCTCGTCCACGGCGACGGTCAAGGGCTCGTCGGAAGGCAGCACCATGGGGCTGAAGGTATTCAAGAAAGGGCAGACGGGCGTGAGGCAGAAGGCCTGCATCTCCGGGTACACCAGCGGCCCCCCGGCGGAGCTGCCGTAAGCCGTGGAGCCGGTGGGCGTGCTGATGATGAGCCCGTCGGCGCGCATGGTCCCCACATGCTCCGCCCCGCGCGAAACCGACAGGCGGATGAGCCGGGCCATGTCGCCCCGGCTGACCACCACGTCGTTCACCGCCACGCCGGCGAAGACGCTTTCGCGCTTGCGCACCACATCGTACTCCAGGCAGATGCGCTGCGACAGGCCGTAGTTTCCTGCAAGCAAGGCCTCCACCCGCCGGGGCCAGTCCGCGGCGCCCTCGGCCAAAAAGCCCACCCGGCCCAAATTCAGACCCAGCAGCGGAATGCCCAGGCGCAGGCACACCCGCGCCACGCCGATGAAGGTGCCATCGCCGCCGAGCACCAGCACCACGTCCCAGGGCTTGCCCTCGGGCGCCGCGCAGGCCTCCAGGCCGCCGCCAACGCGATGCTCGCACAGAGTCGCCGGAATGGCGCGCTCGGCAAGCCAGGCCGCAATGTCCTGCCCCAGGGCCCGGGCCTGGGCATCGCCGTTGCGCAACATCAACAGAAAGGACTGTTTCTCTTCACTCATGCGCGAACCCTAGACAAATCGGCAAAAACATTCAACACATGACCAGCGGCGGAGCATCAAAGGAAATATGGATTATTTTCATCGATACCCCTAAAGTTATTCCCAACACCTGACGATATTAGAATCAAGCGAGGAGTGTATGTGATGGATGCCCAACCTGTGAATGTTCGACTCATGCTGCGCACCTATGGAAAGCAGCTGACAAGCGCCAAGCGGCTGGCCCGCTTCAAGAGAGCGCTTGCCCTTACCGGTGCGCAGGACATGGTGAGCATCTCACGGGAGGCCAAGCGCAAGGAGCTCGTGGAGCGCATCGCGCAGGAAGTCATTGAAAACCTCCTGGTGAACGGGCAAGATAATCCCGTGGTGAACAGGGTGCTCGACACCCTGGAACAGGACATGGGCGAAAGAGTGCTTTTCGACTATCCCTTGGACGGCGGCGAGGTGCTCATTCTCCGCCAAACGGACGATGGTCCGCAGGAGGTCGCCCCGGACGAGAAGATGCGCATCATGCGCAGGCTCTGGGAGATCACCTTGAGCAACATTGACGACACGATGTTGTAATAAGACCCTCAAACAGGGGGGAGAAAAATGGAAATCAAGAAGCTTTACGGCGAAATGAGCCCCTACTCGGCTCAAAAGACGCAGGAAAGCCCGCGCGTGCAGCAGGACCAGGCCACGCAAAGCGGCGCCAGCCTCCAGCAGACCGGCGACAAGGTGGCCCTCTCGCCGCAGGCCAAGCTGCTCGCCACCTCCATGAGCGTGGCCAACGCCGCCCCCGACGTGCGCGCCGACAAGGTCCGCGAACTCAAGGAGCAGGTGCAGTCCGGCACCTACAAGCCGGACATCCGCAAGGCCGCCGCCAACCTGATCCGCGACGAGGTGAGCCTGACCAAGTAGAGCTCCGCGGGAAAGCCCAGGCCCAGCCAGAGCCCCACGCCCTCGGAAAGGTACGCCCAACCGAGTGAAATAAAATAGAAAAAGCCCCTGCCGACAGTGTGTTGGCAGGGGCTTTTTCTTCCGCTGGGGGAAGAAGCTATTCCTTGTCCGTGCGCGGCGTATCCACCAGGCGGAAATGCGTGGGAAACTTGGCGTCCACCTGCGGGGCCTGCAACCCCAGGCGAGCCTTGGTGTTCAAAATGATGGGGCCGGAGAGGTTCAAGGTGGTCTGCTGGGGCTGGTTCTTGGGAATGGTCACAGTGACCAGCACCGCGATTTGGCGGATGTTCTCCACGCGCAGAATCTTCTTCTCGGCCTGCTCCAGCTTCACGTTGTAGTCGGGCAAAAACGGGAAGGGGTCGGCCACAAGCAGGCCCAGGCCGGGGTCGGTGACGCACTGCAAAAGCAAAAACGGCGAATTGTCGCGCACGGGAATGAGCACGAACTCGCGCTTGTCGTCAAGACCGATGAGCCCATGGGGGAAATAGAGCACGGAATCGCGTGCAACTTCCCTTTCGCCCAGCTTGGTCTGGATAGTTATTTTTTTGGGTCTTCCTGCCATAACGATGCCGCTGCAAGCAGATCCTGCTCGCTGGCCTGAAGGGCCAGGCTGTTTTGTTCCTTGATCTTGAGATAGACCTCTTCCCGATACACGGTCATGTCCTCAGGCACCTCCAGGCCAAGCTTGATCTGCTTGCCCTGGATGCTCAGCACCTTGAGCTTGATGGTGTCGCCCAGATAAAGACTCTCTCCGGGCCGCCTGGTGAGGATGAGCATAAGTTCTCGGGTACTCGCCTGTCGGTTCTCTGGCCTTGCCGCGCCGATGCGCGGAAAAAGAACGCTAGCCGAGGCCGGAGGGAATGTCCAGCCCGGCGGCGCATTGCGTGCATATCTTCGGCAAGCAGCACCCCCGGCTCGTGGCGTTATATGTAGTCCATCAAGCTCAGCTGCATGATGATGGACGACGACTTGAGCACGGCCTGGTACGCCGTCTCCTGCTGGGAAAGCTGCGTCAGCAGCTTGGTCAAATCCACGTCCTCCACGGAGCTCAGCTGGGCCGTCACGCTGTCGGTAAGGTTGGTCAGAATGGTCTCCGTGGTGTCCAGCCGGTTTTCCCGGCCGCCCACGCTGGCCAGGGCCGTGGTGATTTGGACCTGGCAGAGCGCGAGGTTCTCCAGGCTCTGTGACACGCCCTGCTGGTTGTTGGTCTCCAGAAAGGCCACCAGGTTGCCCATGGTCTCCAGCAGGTTCTTGGTGGAGCTGCCGCCGTTGCTGGTGTAGATGCTGGAGGCCGAGCTGAACACCGCCGAGGCGTTGCTGCTGGAGAGGGTCAGCCGTTCGCCGCCATTGGCCAGCACGTCCTGCGGGTTCTGGTAGATGCCGCCGAAAATATCCTTGCCCACATCGTTGACCTGGATGCTCTCGCTGGCGCTCACCTGCAGGCTCACGTCGGCCGTGGCCGGGCAGATGAGGAACTGGGCGCCGGGCTCAAGCACGTTGGTGCCGTTCGAGTTCAGGGTCAAAAGGCCGCCGGTGGCGATGTTGAAGGTGGTGGTGTCGGTGGTGGTGTCGGCCGCGATGGAGTTGCCGGTGATCCAGGTGATGCCGTTGTCCAGGCTGTAGGAGTACTCGATGTCTCCGCCCATGGTCACGGGGGTGTCGTTGTCTATGCGCACGATGGTGTTGCCCGAGAACGAACCCCTGGCCGTCGCGGTCAGAAGATTCGTGTTCGTGCCCATGGTGCTGACGACGGTGGACGAGGAGTCCGCATCGTCGCCATTGTACACGGCGGAGGGCCGCAGCCACAGCCAGGTTCCCGCGGTGTCGTTGGTGTCGGTCATGCTGTTGACCTTCACGGGCGTATCGTCGGCAAAGGTGATGGAGGTGCCGCTCTCGGGCATGTTCACCACCATCTCGCCCGCCGCGTTGCTGGTCACGCTGCCGTCAAGAAAGGTCACGCCGCCGTCGATGCTGTAGCGCACATCGCAGTCGCTCATAAGGGCCGAGTCACCGGCGTTGGCGCCGCTGTTCACAAACTGCACGAGCACCGTGTAGTCGGAATCGCCCTCAATGCGGAAGGAATTGTTGGAGGTCAGCGTGGCGTCGTTGGTGGTCATCCACAGGCACTCGGAGAAGGCGTTCTCGTCGGTGTTCTGGCCTGCGTAGATGCTCTTGCCCTGGTATTCGGTGTTGGCCAGGGCCACAAGCTGTTCGAAGATCTCCCGGGCCTCGTAGGCGATCTGCTGGCGGTTTTCCGCGCTCACCGTGCCGGTGGAGGCCTGCTCGGCCAGTTCCTTGGCGCGGGTGATGAGCGTGGACACCTGGGTCAGGGTGCTGTCCGAGGTGGCGAGCCAGCCCTGGGCCGTGTCCACGTTCTCCGCATATTGGTCGTAGGCGGCCAGCGTGGTGCGCAGGTTCAAAATAGAGGCCATGCCCGTGGGGTCGTCCGAGGGCCTGTTGACCCGCTTTTCCGAGGAGGCCTGCTCGTTCAGCTCCGTCAACAAGGAAAGCTTGCTGTTGATGTAATTGACGGACTGCGTGTACGTCATCTTTGTGGAAACGCGGAGCATGGCCTTTCTCCCCCTGCTGTTTAGGACTTGAGCGACAACAGCGTCTGCATCATCTCGTCCGCCGTTGTGATGAGCTTTGCGGCAGCGGTGTATGCATGCTGGTACTTGATGAGGTTGGTCATCTCCTCGTCCAGGTTCACGCCGGAGGTGGACTGCTGCTGGTCATCAAGGTCGGAGGCCAGGGCGCTGGTGTACGAGTACTTGTACTTGGCCTGGGCCGTATCCGCGCCAACCTCGCTCACCAGGCCGGAATAGAACCCGCTGATGGTTTGGCTCACCGTGCCGTTGCGCAAGGTGGTGATGCTCACCTTGTTGTCCAGCAGGTCGGAAATGGCCGAGGCCGTGGTGGCGTCTCCGTCGTTGGCCTCGCCCGCGGCATCCACGTGGCCCGCGCATAATCGGTCCAAATCCGAGGTGATGGCTGTGTTTATGCCCAGATCGCCCGCGCTGGACCCGGTGAAATACGTGTTCAGCCCCAGCGCGGCGTACAGGCCGGTGGTGTCCGTGCCCATGTTGAAGGTATAGCCGTCCTTGGCGCTGATGGTGAGCTTGTGGTTCACGATGGTGGCGGTGAGATAGGTGCCGAAGGTGCTGTTCACCGCAGCCGCCACATCCTCAATGGTGTCGGTGGCCGGGTTGAAGTTGAGCCCGGTGTTCGCGCCGCTGAAATCAAGCGCCGCGCCGGAAACCTGCAGGCCGGTGCTCTCGTTGTACACGTAGATGAAGGCGCTGCCCGAGGTGAGCTTGCTGCCGTAGGTCAACCCGCAGCTGTTGCTGCCCAGGGCCATGTTGTCGTGTTTCACCGAATAGGTGCCGGTGACTTCGGTCAGGGTGTCCAGGCCGGTGCCCTGGCTGTGGATGCTGTTCACTTCCCAGGCGATGGTGCTGGCCAAGGCATCGAGCTTTTCCTTGTAGGCGCCCAGGTAGTCGTTCTTGTAGCTGCACAGGGCGGAAAGCGTGCCGCCGGTAAGGCGCGAGGTGGACTGCGTGCCCGAAGCGTCCGTGAACGGAGTGATGTTCTCCTTGGTGGAGGTATTCTCGTTCCAGTACAGCGCGCGCATGGGCGTTATGGTGAACTTGTCGCCGGCAGCCAGGTTCTGCAGGGGCGCGGTGTTGGAGTCTGTGGCGCTGCCGAACCAGATGGACAGCTCGCCCACCTCGGTGGACGTGTCCTCGGTGCGGGCGGCGTAGTGCAGCTCGTTGCCGCTCTCGTCGGTGAGCCAGGTCTTGCCGCCATCGACGGAGACCCGGAACAGGGCGGCGCTGGCGCCGCTCGACACATCGCCTGTCTGCACCACTTCAAGGGTGTATTCCTGGTTGTCGGAACCGGCGAAGTATACTTCGCCATCAAAGGTCGAGCTGCCGGTAAGGGCCTTGGTGGACTGCGGAGCGTCGTAGGAAATGGTGAAGGTCTCCGAACCGTCCACCAGCGTCTGCCCGGACTGGGTGGTGACCGTGATGTTGCCGTCGCCGTTATCGATGTAGTTGATGTCCATGTAGGTCGCGAGATCGCGAACGAGCGCGGAGCGCGAATCAAGCAGGGCGTTGACGTCGGCGGTGGTGTTGGAAATCTGGTTGTTCAGCTGGGCGATCTGCTTAAGCAGGTCGTTGACCTCGCTCACCTGCTGGATGATGGCCAAGTCTGTGGACTGCTGCTGGGTGGTCAGGTCGGAATTGATCTGGCTCAAGGTGGAGATGAGGGTCTGGCTGCTCGAAATGACGCTGTTGCGGCTGCTGGCGTCGCCGGTGGCCTGGGTCAAATCCTCCCAGGCGCCGAAAAAGCTCTCCAGCGTGTCGGAAAGGCCGTAACCGGAGGACTCGTTGAACAGGCTCTCCGTGCTGGACAGATTGGTGTACAGCGATTCCCAGCGCTCGCTCAAAGTGGACTGGTCGTAATACTGGTTCTCCACGTACTGGTCGAAATAGCGCTGGATGCTATCGGCCCAGACGCCGGAGCCAACCTGCCCGGCAGAGCCATCGGCGACGAAAGCCTCCGCGAAGCTGACCGTGCGGCGGCTGTAGCCCTCGGTATCGACGTTAGTGATGTTCTCGCCGGTGACGGCAATGGCCGTTTGAGCGGCGGAGAGGCCGCTCTTGGCGACACTCATTATAGACGTAAGGCCAGACATTTACGACCTCCCGCGGAACACGCTGGCCTGGGGCTGCATGCTCTTGGCAAAGCGCCCGCGCCGGGAATACATGTCCGACTTTCCGGGCTCGATGGCCTGGTGCAGCCGCTTGAGAAGCTTCAAGCTCTGGTCGTAAAGCCCCATGGCGAGCTGGCGGTTCTTGTCCGCCTGAATGGCGCACACCTGCTCCGCCCGGTCCAGGTCGGCCAACTGGCCACTGAGCACCTGGGCCTCGTCGCCGCTTAAGGTCTGCACCACGTCGCGCACGCGCAGCTTGCCGGGATAGGCCTGCATGATCTGGTTCCGCAAGGAGTTGCGTTCCAGGGCGATCTGCCGCATCAGCTCCTGAATGGAAATTTCAAGAACGCTCACGTCCTTGGGCTTGCGGTCGCACAGGTCGGCAAATTCTTCTTCCAAGAGAGAGGACAAGAGCTCCAGCGCACGAGTTTGCCGGGTCAAATTTTCCTGGATGGTGCGGATCATGAGGGGTCTCCTCCTCGCTTGCAGCTCGTGGGCTATGCCCTATTTCTTTTATTTCAATTGGTTATCTGTCACGCCTGTGCAGTTTCTCCCCATGGAGGCGCCTGCCGCTACCCAATGGTAGCAAGTTTGCTGCCAGAATTTGCACCGCCGGTCCGGCCCGTCTGCCCATAGCCTGCCACCCGCCCCGAAGCCGAGGCTCCGTAACCCGTGGCCGGAGCGCCGGAAACCTGCCCCGACTGTACCAGCGCCTGGGCCTGGCGGAGGTCATATTCGGCCTCGATGCGCCGCGCCAGGTTCTCCACGTCGGCCATGACCTCGCTCGGCACCGAGGCCGGCACCGAGGCCTGCGTCGAGGCCTGCGTCGAGGCCGAGCGCACCGAGGATGCTCCGGGGATGGAGGACGACCGGCCTGACGCGCCGGAAATGGAGCCCGGAAGCGCGCCGGAAGTTGCGGAGGCCGCCAACGCGCCCGAAATGCCCGATGTGGCGGTCGTGGCGGTGCCCAGCGACGAAACAGCGCCAGTGGGCCGCTTGGGCATCTTGAGGGCGGATTTCTCCACCGCCCCGTTGACGCCCGTGGCCGAGGTCGTCGGGGTGGTCGTCGCGGCGGCGGCGGAATCCTTGGCCTTCTCCGGCCCGATGCGGCCCAGGGTCTTCTGGCTGGTGTTGATTTTGCCCTTGAGCTGGTTGTACAGCATGTCGCCCAGGCCGATGCCGCCGTCGCTGGCGAGCTTTTCCGAAAACTCGCGGTCGAACATGGAGCGGTACATGTCCTCCTGGGGCGAATGCAGCATGCCGTCCTTGGGGATGGTGGCCCGCATCTGCTCCCACATCTTGCTGATGAACACCGCCTCGAAATCCGTGCAGGCCTTGCGCAGCTTCTGCTGCTTGTTCTGGCCCGGCGTCAGGTCGCCCTTCAGCCGGTCCATTTGCTGCTTGAGCGCCACCAGCTCGCTGTCCTGGGCCTTCTTGGCGGCCAGGGCGGCGTCTTGGGCCGCGATGTCGGCCATGACTAGATGACCTCCAGGTCCGCGTGCAGCGAGCCCGCGGTCTTGAGCGTACGCAGGATGGAGATGAGGTCGCGCGGGGTTGCGCCCACGGAGTTGAGGCCGTCCACCAGCTCTTGCAGGGTCGCGCCCTCCATGAGCAGCAGGCGGTTGTTCTGCTCCTTCACGTTCACGTTGGTCTGCGGGGTCACGGTGGTCTGCCCCTGGGAAAAAGGCCCGGGCTGGCTGACTTGCGGCGTCTCGGACACCACGATCTGCAAATTGCCGTGGGCCACGGCCACCTTGGTGAGCCGCACGCTGCCGCCCAGCACCACCGTGCCGGTCTTCTCGTCCACCACCACGCGGGCGCGGGAATCGGGCGAGATGTCCAGGTTCTCCAGCGAGGCCATGAGCGGAACGATGTTGTTCTGGAATCTCGGCGGAATGGTCATCTGGATGGTGGCGCCATCCATGGCCTTGGCATAGGGGCCGCCGATGGCGCCGTTGATGCGCCCGACAACCTGCATGGCCGTGCCGAAGTCCGGCGTGCCATTAAGATTGATGGTCATGCCGTCCTGCTTGTTGAACTGGAAGGGCACCTCGCGCTCCACAATGCCGCCATTGGGAATGCGCGCCACGGTGGTGATGTTTTTCTGGGCCGTGGCGGCCTGGCCTTCGGCGGAATAGCCGCCAAGGGTCAGCGAGCCCTGGGCCACGGCGTACACGCGGCCGTCCAGGCCCCGCAAGGGGGTGACGAGCAAAACGCCGCCCAAAAGGCTCTTGGCGTCGCCCATGGAGGAAATGGTCACGTCGATGGGGGAGCCGGGCCGGGCCGAGGACGCCATGCGCGCCGTCACCATGACCGCGGCGGTGTTCTTGGGCTTCAACGAGGTCGGGTTCACGGAAACGCCCATCTTTTCCAGCATATTTGCCAGGGAGCGGATGGTGAACTCCGAGGTGTTGCCGTCGCCGCTGCCGGAAAGGCCCACCACCAGGCCGTAGCCCACCAGCTCGTTGTTGCGCACGCCGCTGAAGCTGGCGATGTCCTTGAGCCGCACGGCGTTTGCCGGGGCGACCCCGGCGAGAATCAGCAGCGTAAGGCACAGCAGAATAACGCCAAGCGTGCGCAGGCGTTCGCTGCGGCGGTGGCGGGTGTAGTCGTCGATATGCATGGTATCCTCCCTGAAACGCCGGACTAGAACGGCCAGACGTTGTCGATGAGCCGCGACATCCAACCCGCGCGCTGCTTGTCGGAAAGCGAGCCCTGTCCGTAGACCTCGATGCGGGCGTCGGCCAGGGCCGTGGAGGGCACGGTGTTCTTGGAGTCGATGTCGCGCTGGCGCACCAGTCCACGCACCACCAGAATCTGGGTCTCGGCATTGATGCGGATCTGCCGCGCGCCCTCCACCTGCATCACCTTTCCGGGCAACATGCGGATGACGCGGGCGGCCACCACGGCGGTCAGGGTCGATTCCTGCTTGGTCTCGCCCGTGCTCTTGAACGAGCTGACGCTGCTGGTGCCCACGCCGGGGTTGGCCGAAGAACTTGTGACGCCGGGCACCACCTTGCCCAGTGCGCCGTAAATGCCGGTGTTGGGCATGGCCGAGATGCTGTACGTGTTGGTGTTGTCCTTGCTGGCGGTGGTGTCGGCCTTGTGCTTGCCGTTGGTGGTCTCGGTCACGGTGACCATGACGATGTCGCCCACCTTGTTGGCGCGGTTGTCGTCGAACAGAAAGTCAGACTGCCCGGCCTCGAACAACGAGGCAGGGTTGTTCACCGGCTCCTGCTCGATGTTGTTCAACTGGGTGAGCACCGGCTCGGGCAGCGGCTTCTGCTCCGCAGCACAGCCGCACAGCACGCCAAGAAGCATAAGGGCCGATATGCGCTTCATCATGGACATAACCTCGGTGTTTTCGCGGGCCCCAAGACCTTAATGCACCACAACGGTGGAGGCATCCTGGACGGTGGCCGCGATCTTTCTATTACTTTGCAAGTTACGGACCTGGATTCTTTGCCCCACTCCACCGTCGGAGAGGGCCTCCGCCTTCACCTGAAGGCGGATGTTGTCTCCCTGGTAAAGCAGGGTCACCTTCTCGCCCTTGGCGATGACCGGCACGGGCTCGATGTCCGTGAAATGGATGACTTGGTCCACGCCCACGCTGCGCACCATGCGCCAGGGGCCGCCGGTGCCGTCCCAGGCGTTCTGGTGGAATGCCAGGTTCTTGCGCTTGAACTGCACGTTGGCCAGGTTCACCTGCTCCAGGCGGTTCATGGGCCGGATGGGGCACGGCAGGGCCTTCCAGACATTGACGAGGGCCGAGGCGGTATAACGCCTGAGCACCTTGCCGTCGCCGCCCTTGATCTCCAGAAGCAGGTTCACGCGGCCCGGCTTGAGGGGGCTCGTGGGCAGAATATCCAGGCGGTCGCGCTCGTTGGTGAGAAAAACGTAGTCCGGGGCGTGCAGATCCTTGATCTCCAGTTCACCGGTGAAGGTGTCGCCCTTGGACGTCAAAAAGTCGACAACCCGCTTGGCCATGTCCGCGCCGTCTATGGCCTTGCCGCCGCGCTGCACCACAATCTGGGCAGGCAGGGCGCAGGCGTCCGCCAAATCCTGCGCGTGGAGGCGCAAAAGCGCCAAAAGCCGCTCGCGCGAAAGCGCCGTCTGGTGCCCTCCCCGCTCCGGAGAGTTCCAAAGCGGACGGGAGGCCATCTCCTTCCAGGTGCTGTCCGGCATTTCGCCCTGGGGAATGGCAATGTCGCCCAAAAGCACTTTTGGCCCCTGGACGCTCACCGCGCTTTTTATTTGCAGCCACCAGCCCTGGCGCATCTCTACAGCCTGGGCCGGACTGGCCAGCACCAGCAGGCACGCTGTCCCAAGCAGGAGAGCGAGCAGGCGCCCAAAGGCCCGCGTGGTGTTGCCGTCGCCATTCATGTCGTTGCCCCCGGCTAGCGCTTCACGTTGATGGCGGTTTGCAGGATGGTGTCGCTGGTGGTCATGGCCTTGGAGTTCACCTCGTAGGCGCGCTGACCGATGATGAGGCCCACCATTTCGTCCACCATTTCAACGTTCGATGTCTCCAGGTAGCCTTGGGCCAGGGTGCCGAAATTGGTGTCGCCGGGGGTGCCCTGGATGGCTGCTCCGCTGCCGTCTGTTTCCACGTAGAGGTTGCGGCCCATGGCCTTCAGGCCCGAGGGGTTCACGAAATTATAGATGGGGATGTCCGCCCCGGCGAGCTCCGTGCCGTTGGCGTCCAGGGCCGAGATGCGCCCCTTGTCCGTGATGGTGATGGTGCTTGTGGTGGTGGGCACGGTGAACTCCGGCTGGAGCGGGTAGCCGTTGGCGTTGACGATGCGCCCGTTGTTGTCCAGCTTGAAGTTGCCCGCGCGGGTGTACACGTCCTCGCCGTCCTGGTTGAGCCGCAGGAAGCCCTGGCCTTCGATGGCGACGTCGAGCGTGTTGCCGGTGTTGGAAAAGCTGCCCTGGGAAAAGAACTTGTGCACCGTCACCGGGCGCACGCCCATGCCCACCTGATAGCCGGTGGGCAGGCGGTTGCCGCCCTCGTTCAGGGTGCCGGCCACGGCCAGGGTCTGGTACATCAAATCCTCGAACTCGGCCCGGCTTTTCTTGAACGCGGTGGTGTTCACGTTGGCCAGGTTGTTCGAAATGACGTCGATGTTGATCTGCTGCGCGACCATGCCTGTGGCGGCGGTCCAAAGTGAGCGCATCATGGTGTGGATCCTCCTGCGTATGCCTGGCCTAGCCGACCTGGCCGACCTTGTTGATGACGAGCGATTCCATGCTGTCCGTGGTGGTCATGAGCTTCTGGTTGATCTCGAAAGCCCGTTGCGCCTCCATCATGTTCACCATCTCGGAGACGATCTCCACGTTGGACTTTTCCAGGTAGCCCTGCTGCACGCTGAGCCCCTCGGCGGGGATCTCCGTGGCATTGCTGCCTTTCTTGATCTGAAACAGGTTCTTGCCCATCTTCTCCAGCGCCTTCGGATCGGAAACGTCCACCACGTCGATGGTGCCGACGTCCGCGCCATCCGCCGAGATGCGGCCATTGGAGTCGATTTCCAGCTTGTTGTCGCGCGGGAGCGTCACCACGCTGCCGCCGCCGCCCAAAACCTCGTAGCCCTGCTCGGTGATGAGCCGGCCGTCGCTGGCCAACTGGAAGCTGCCGCTGCGCGTGAGCATGTCGCCTTCGGGCGTGCGCACCTTGAAATACCCGCTGCCCGTCAGGGCCAGATCAAGATCGTTGCCGGTCTGCTGCAGGCTGCCCTGGCTCTGGTCGCAGTACTGGCCGCTCAAACGCGGCCGGGCCTGCACATAGGCCCTGGGCCATATTTCCCCTTCTCGCAGGTACGTGCGGTCGTCCGTCAAATAATCGTGGGCGAAACGCTGAAAGGTGTCATGGAAGGCATAGGCCTCCTTTTTAAACCCCGTTGTGTTCACGTTCGCCAAATTATTCGAAATAGTGTCGAGGCGAACCTCGTTCGACATAGCTCCGAAGAGCGCGCTGTACATACTTTCGCGCATGGAATCCTCCTGGTCTGCCGAGAAAGATGCAAAGACTGCGCCAAAACCAAACCGCCCCGGCCCGCCCGGCCAGGGGCCGAGAACGGCGAAAACCAGATTCTGCGCCCATTCTCGGCCAGCGCACATTCTACTGGACAGGACACCCTTTTTCGTTGACAACGTCAGAACGCCCGACTAGATAGGCCGTGCGGGCGGGTGTAGCTCAATGGTAGAGTACGAGCTTCCCAAGCTCGGTGTTGCGGGTTCGATCCCCGTCACCCGCTCCAAGGCCTCAAGGATTCGACCG
>Ga0209373_10000740_pt1 | contig 46501 bp, 36 predicted proteins | sample Higcelweek5metaG_FD_187173 | JGI IMG/M metagenome (GOLD analysis project Ga0209373, IMG submission 187173) | Freshwater pond sediment microbial communities from the University of Edinburgh, under environmental carbon perturbations - High... | ecosystem: Environmental > Aquatic > Freshwater >... | reverse complement strand
TTAATAAAAATGTACCATTTATCATTTATATTTCCAAAACAGTAAGCTGTTCCATTATAAAAAGATATATCATTAAAATGGTCAATTTTTTCATAATTAAAAAGTTGACAATACTTATCAACTTCATGTTCTAGATTTTCACCAAATACTACTTCAATATTTTGTCTTTCCAACTCTAAATTCTTACAAATAGTATGAATTATGTCATTAAAATCATCCATAGTTCCCTTTCCATAATTATATTATCTTCTCAAAATATCATTATTCCAATATTTCGTCTAACATAGTATTCAGTTTTATATAAGGAATACTCAAGGATTCACAAACATATGGTATCCCATTTCTCTTATTACCTTCATCTGTAACGATGGTACCACCTTCTAAAATTGCTGTTGCAATTAAAAAAGGGTCTCCATTCGAACTTCCTTTTGTCTGAATTCTGATTATATCAGGGAAAATCTGTAGTATTTCCACTGTTTTTATCTGTATCTCTTTAGTTAATGGTCGAAACGATTCTTTATGATTCTTAGCCCATATCAATAAATCATCATCCTTAAGCTCATCCATTATCTCAGAACTTGAAATTAATTGATTGTTTTCAATTAACACTTCCAAGGCCTCCCATATATGAGCAAATGCTTTTTTAGACATCTTGTAATTAATTGCAGCATTGATAAGTGCGCAAGCATCTATGACATACTTTTTGCTCATATAAACATCACCGCCCGTTCTATCGTTTCAATATGTTTACTTTTAACATTTAGAGTTTTGCACATTTCTCCATAGGATATATCACCTCTATTATAAGCAGAAACAACTTTCTTTGGAAACAAATAACCTTCTTTATTCAAATATGTAATATAATATTTAATGCGAAATTCTTTATCTTCCTGCTCTCTCTTTATTCGTTCCTGTTCAGATAGAAATTCATTATTACTCCTATTATAAATAGAATAATATTCCAATTTCGATATTATTTTTAACTCATATAATCGTCTAATCACAGAAAATGTACTAACAGCAAATTTGTTCGCAATATCTATTAAACACAATGAAGACCATTCATTATAAATTGCAAAAACATTTGTTACTACTTGTCCAAAATTTCCTTCTGGCATAAGAATTTCAGCTGCAATTCTATCGCAGATTTTTTCTTCATCATCATTTCTTTCATCAAAATCTATCAAACAAAGAGATGATGACCTTCTCACCAAATGAACAAACTCATGTAGTAAAGAAAAAACCTTAGCTCTTTCAAAGTCTTTGTTATTTATAGCAATAATAGGAATCTTATCATTATATATAGACATCCCTCGCATCTCTTCAATTGAAACCCCTGTAATCTGTGCAACCATTATTCCAAAATGCTCTACCATCGCTCTATAATAGGAGAATCCATTATTTTTAAATTCGCTTTTATTCTTAAAAGGTAATTTAAGCTTTAAATATCTACTAATAATATCTGCTATTTCTTTTTCTGATAATCCATTTTTTATTACTGGTAAATCAATACTTACAAAATCGTCATCTGATAAATCAATCATTATTTCTCTATTCCCAGTAATTCTACAAATTTCACACCATAATTCATAGCTTATTTCACTATAAATCGTACCTCTATAAGTTCTTCTGTCTGTATATGGTTTAGTTTTCTTTTCTGGAACAGATGATAAATAAAAACATGCAAACGGTACTTTATATAAATTTGCAAGTTTTTTTGCCTCAGAAATGGAAGGCATTTCTATGCCTTTTTCCCAACTACTTATATTTTCAGGCTTAATTCCCGTTATGTGGAGAGTAACATCTTCAATAGTATCAAATGGAGTTTCAGAACGAGCCCAAACAAGCATCTCATGATTTATATATGCATAGTTTTTAGTTGACATAACAATCTACACCTTCTTTTACTAATTTTTCTCTCAAAGAATAAAAAGTCGCATCGACCAAAAATTTATTGAGATTTATATTACATTAAGTTTAAAACATAAAAATCTAAAACACAATAGACACTAAATTAATAATTATTTTTATATTATATTCAATAAAATAAAGCTCGATTTATTTCTTACTACTTAATAATATATCTACGAATAACATTTTTTCTGTTGGTTCCATTCCCTAACCGGAGAGAATACATTTCTTCTGCTTTCTGTTTTCCACATATTGGTACTATTTCTTTATAATAATTAGTAATTGAATATTTTCTTAAGCAATGATAAGAATTTTTGAATTTACAACATTTATATATCCAAGAGTCATACAATATCTGCTTAGCTATGCACAGATACTGTCTGGTCTTAAAGGTATAATTCTAATACATTAATTTTAACATAAAAAAAGTATTATGCAAAAAAGTTTTGACGTTAATAACATCAAAACTTTTTTAGTCAAGCGTATTCTCTTTATTTAGTCGTAAATGTCGTAAATTTTGATATCAATCTCTTAAAACCCCTGATTCTACTGACTCTATTTATCCAGCGTCTTCATCGTCGGAAACAGCAGTACATCCCTGATTGCTGCAGAATTTGTCAACAGCATGACCATACGATCTATGCCGAAACCAATACCGCCTGTAGGTGGCATGCCTATTTCCAATGCATTTAGGAAATCTTCATCGATGGAGTTTGCTTCTTCATCGCCCATTGCTTTTAATTCTTCCTGTGCCATAAAACGTTCTCTTTGGTCTATCGGATCATTTAACTCTGAGTATGCATTTGCCATTTCACGACAGGTTATAAATAATTCAAAACGCTCTGTATAAGCAGGATTTGATGGTTTCTTTTTCGTCAATGGCGATGTTTCTATTGGATGATCCATGACAAATGTTGGCTGTATTAAGTTATCTTCTACAAATTCTTCAAAGAAAAGACTTAGTATATCGCCCTTTTTATGTCTCTCTTCATAATGTATTTCATGCTTGTCTGCAAGCTTTTTTGCTTCCTCATCACTTTTTACTTCTTCAAAATCAATGCCAGCATATTTTTTGACAGCATCTAGCATTGTAATTCTCTCAAAGGGTTTGCCAAGGTCTATTTCTACATCACCATATGTGATCTGTGTTGTACCGAGTACCTCCATTGCTACATAACGATATAGATTCTCTGAAAGATCCATCATACCCTGATAGTCTGTATATGCCTGATAGAGCTCCATAAGTGTAAACTCGGGATTATGTCTCGTATCGGTCCCCTCATTACGGAATACGCGACCGATTTCATAAACCTTTTCCAGACCACCGACAATAAGTCTTTTCAAATATAATTCAAGTGAAATACGTAGATGAACATCTTCATCCAATGCATTAAAATGCGTATTAAACGGTCTAGCTGAGGCACCACCGGCATTTGATACGAGCACTGGTGTTTCTACCTCCATAAATCCATCTGCGTCTAAATAGCGGCGAATAGCGCTTATAATTTGTGAACGCTTCACAAATGTATCTTTTACTTCCTGGTTCATAATCAAATCAACATATCGCTGACGATATCTCAAATCTGTATTTGTTAGACCATGATGCTTTTCAGGGAGAATCTGCAAGCTTTTTGATAATAATACGACCGAAGCAGCGTGGATAGAAATCTCTTCCGTCTTTGTCTTAAATACTTCACCTGTAATCCCTACGATATCACCAATATCCATCTTTTTGAAATCAGCATATTCTTCTTCGCCGATAGAATCTCTGGCCACATAGGCCTGCATATTACCCTGCAGATCTGACACGTTACAGAAGGAAGCCTTACCCATAATGCGCTTAAACATCATACGCCCAGCAATTGTTACTGTAGTACCTACCAGTTGCTCATAGTCATTTTTAATATCCATACTATGATGTGTAGCATCATATTTCATAACCTGAAACGGATCTTTTCCATCTGCCTGTAGTTGTGCCAGTTTTTCTCTTCGCACCTTAAGCAATTGATTTAAATCCGGTTCCTGCTGTTTTTGATTGTTTTGATTCTGCTGTTGCTCGCTCAATATATACACTCCTTCGTTCCGTATCACGCCATTCCTATAGGCGTAAATTCATTGCTTCTAATTAGACCTCTGAATCTCTAACACCTTATACTTTAATCGGCCCGCTTGTGTGTCTACTGAAATAGTATCACCTTTTTTTGCGCCAATAAGTGCTTTTCCCACAGGGGATTCATTTGAAATTCTACCCTTCAAACTATTAGCCTCTGCAGAACCTACGATTTTATATTCCAATTCTTCTTTAAATTCTTTATCGAGAATCTTAACACGACAACCAACGCTTATTTTATCAAGCTCGATTTCATCCTCTAATATAACCTCTGCGTTTTTAAGAATCTTCTCAATATCTTCGATTCTTGTCTCAATATCACGTTGCTCATCCTTTGCTGCATCATATTCTGCATTTTCAGATAAATCGCCTTGTTCTCTGGCTTCCTTTATCTTTTCAGCAACTTCTTTTCTTCCAACAACCTTAAGATTATGTAACTCTTCCTCTAGTTTTTGTAACCCCTCATAAGTTAGTATATTTTTCTTTTCTTCCATGGCCTATGTGCACCTAACCTCTCCTACTTCTTATTTATCAAAATGTAATCATTTATGCCCAAACAATGAAGGTATTATAACCCATTATGTTGATTTATGTCAAGGTTATTGCCTATTCTGGGCATAACGTTTTCAAATATTGCAAGCAAACCTTCAAATGTTTCGATTTCGTTTAGTTTACGCCGCAGTTTAGCGGCTCCAGGATACCCTGCTGTATACCATGCGGCATGCCGTCTCATTTCTCGCATACCGATATACTCTCCTTTATACTTTACTAGAAGCTCTGCATGCTTCATTACCATATTGCTGATTTCTGTTGCACTTGGTCTTTCTGGTATCGTACCATTTTCGAGATACTCGTTGATTTCTCTGAAGATCCACGGATTACCCTGTGCTGCTCTTCCAATCATAATACCATCGCAGCCTGTTTCCAGTAACATTCTCTCAGCACTTTCTGCTGATGTGACATCACCGTTACCTATAACAGGAATTTTGACCGCTTCCTTCACCTGTCTGATGATATCCCAGTCTGCAGCACCTGCATAGTATTGTTCACGTGTGCGGCCGTGGACGGTAATTGCGGCAACGCCGCTTGCTTCAGCTATCCTTGCTATTTCTACTGCGTTTATACTCTCAGGACTAAACCCTTTTCTTATTTTAACAGTAACTGGCTTATGAATGGCCTTTACCGTCTTTTCGAGAATCCTTCCTACCAATACAGGATTCTTTAATAGTGCAGAGCCCTCACCATTATTCACCACCTTTGGAACAGGACAGCCCATATTGATATCTAATATGGCAAAGGGTCTTTCTTCTATCCTTTTTGCCATTTGGCTTATGATATCAGGATCACTTCCAAATAATTGTAGCGATATTGGTTTTTCCTCGTCCTTTATATGCATTAACTCTTCTGTGTTTTTGCTATAATACATGATTCCTTTGGCACTGATCATTTCTGTACATAAAAGACCTACTCCCTGCTCCTTACAAAGCAAGCGAAATGGCAGGTCCGTTACGCCTGCCATTGGTGCTAAAATTAAGTTATTATCTAAATTAACATTCCCAATTTGCAATTTCATGACCTTTTATCCTGCTTTTTTTCACTTCAATTTCTCAAATAGATAAGACGCAGTCCCTTTAAAGTAAGTGTCCTATCATATTGGTCTATGACATCCGTCTCACTTGCAATAATACTTCCGAGTCCTCCTGTCGCAATTACCTTTAGATTGTCATACCCTGATTCTTCTTTGACACACTTCACAATATACTCCGTTTGTCCTATTTGCCCAAATACGAGGCCTGCCTGCATACTGGATATGGTATCCTGTGCTAATATGGTCTTTGGTTTTTTAATCTCGACCTCAGGTAACCTTGCCGTATCCTCCCACAAAGCCTTTGCTGATATGCGAATCCCTGGTGCAGTGATACCCGCTGTAAATCTACCATCCTCCGTCACCAAATCATATGTTGTGGCTGTTCCAAAATCTATGATGAGAACGGGACCACCATAAATTTCATATGCTGCAACTGCATCCACGATTCTATCAGCGCCGATTTCTTTTGGATTCGGTGTATCAATCCTGATTCCCGTTTTTGTCCCTGGGCCTACAATCAATGGCGATTGTTTTAAGTATTTCACAATGGAATTCACAAGCGCATGCATTGTATTTGGTACTACACTGGCAATGATAACACCCGAAACAGCTGCCGTCGTAAATTCATGTTTTTCCAACAAATTCATAATCAAAACTCCGTATTCATCAGAAGTTCTTTCTAACTTCGACATAACACGAAAAGTAGCTGCTAATTCTTCCTTTTGAAAAACTCCAAAAGTAATATTCGTATTACCAACATCTATAACCAGCAGCATCTTACTCGTCCTCCATCAGTTCTTCTATATCTTCATTTAGCACAAATACCCTGTAAAAAATTTTGATTGATCTTAGTAATTCCTGTTTCTTCTGCTGGATTTCCTTTACAAGCAATGCGCTTCCAATCTCATCATAAAGTAAATCTTCCGCAGGTGCTGTCACTTCAAAATGCAGGTCGCCGTCTTCATCAAATACCATTGTAAAGAAACCGCCAACTTCCTCCGTAAAAAGCACACAGATAATATGTATCTCATCCTTAATCGATTGCGGAAGTCTACTAAAATCCTCATTAAAATAATACTTCCTGTCATATGCATTTGCCCCGCACAATACTATTCGATTCTCTGTCATATTCGTTCCCTTTGATTATTATTTTAAATTAATCCAGCCATTGCAGCTATACTGACAAACGCCGCTGCCAATAATAAAATCCCAAATATCAAAAAAAAGATGGCAAAAACCTTACTAGATTTCATGGACTTAATGGAATTTAATGTCATAAGTATCGCTCCCACAAAAAAAATAATGGGAAACAGATAGAGTCTGTCATTACTTTCAAATACCATAACAGCCAGTACTACAATGAAAACTCCTAAAAAAAGATTAATTACATCAATCATAAAGCTTTTTGACTTTACTGTGTTTTTGCAGTATGCCTTTGTTTCCTTCTTCAATCTACTACCTCTGTTTATCCCAGTGTTGCGACCATAACTGCTTTTATTGTATGCATTCTGTTTTCTGCTTCATCAAAAACGATATCCGCATACTTCTCAAATACTTCATCTGTCACTTCCATCTCCGTTAACTGAAAACGCTCACCCATCTCTTTACCAATTTTAGTTTTCAGATCATGAAAGGCCGGTAAACAATGTAAAAAGATGGCATCCTTTTTAGCATGATTCATCACCTGCATAGTAACCTTATAGGGTGATAAATCCTTAATTCTTTCTTCCCACACCTTCTCAGGTTCTCCCATCGATACCCATACATCTGTATAGATAATATCAGCATCCTTTGTACCCTGCATAACATCCTCTGTAAATGCAATTGTTGCACCGCTTATTTTTGCATATTCCTCACATTCCTGGATTAATTCTTTATTAGGAAAATAGTGACTTGGCGCACAGGCCACAAAATTCATGCCCATCTTTGCACAGGCAATCATAAGTGAATTACCCATATTATAACGCGCATCACCCATATATACTAATTTCTTGTTTTCCAGCTCTCCAAGGTGCTCACGAATCGTCAGCAAATCCGCCAGCATCTGCGTCGGATGATATTCGTTGGTCAAACCGTTCCATACCGGAACACCAGCATACTTCGCTAGTTCCTCTACTATATTCTGCTCAAAACCGCGATATTCGATACCATCATACATTCTTCCCAGCACTCTTGCTGTATCTGCAATACTCTCTTTTTTTCCAATCTGTGAACCAGCAGGATCGAGATATGTCGTACCGATTCCTAAATCATGCGCTGCAACCTCAAAAGCACATCTTGTTCTGGTGCTAGTCTTTTCAAATATTAGCGCAATATTTTTTCCCGTGTAGGTTGCCATTTCGACCCCTTGCTTTTTCTTAACTTTCAAGTCGGCCGCCAAATCTAAAAACTGCACGATTTCCTCTTTTGTGAAATCCTTTAATGTTAAAAAATTACGTCCTTTCAGACTCATCTATTCATCCTCCTGTTATTACTTCCATACCTCTTTTACGGATGCCGCAAGTCCAGCTATTCCTTGTATTTCAGAAGGAATAATAATCTTTGTTGCCTGACCATCTGCTGCCTTTACAAACGCTTCAAGGCTCTTAATCTTTAGAACTGCTTCATCAGCGCCAGCTTCTCTTATAAACCTGATACCATCTGCTGTTGCTTGCTGTACTTTAAGAATCGCTTCTGCTTCACCCTCTGCTTCTCTGATTCTCTTCTCTTTTTCTGCTTCTGCACGCAGAATCGCTGATTGCTTCTCTGCCTCAGCATCCAATATAACAGATTCTTTCTTACCCTCTGCCACTAGAATAGTAGATGTTTTCTCACCTTCTGCTCTAAGAATCGCTTCACGTCTCTCACGTTCAGCTTTCATTTGCTTTTCCATTGCATCCTGAATAGCTGCAGGTGGAATAATATTTTTAAGCTCGACTCTGTTTACTTTAATACCCCAGGGATCCGTCGCTACATCAAGAGAAGCTCTCATTTTCGTGTTAATGGTTTCTCTGGAAGTCAGGGTTTGATCTAATTCTAAATCACCGATAATATTACGAAGTGTCGTTGCCGAAAGATTCTCAATTGCCATAATCGGGTTCTCTACACCATAAGCAAAAAGCTTAGGATCCGTAATCTGAAAGAAAACAACTGTATCAATTCTCATAGTAACATTATCTTTTGTAATAACAGGCTGTGGTGCAAAATCAACCACCTGCTCTTTCATAATGACTCTTTTCGCTACTCTATCGATAAATGGAATCTTAAAATGTAATCCCACCGTCCATGTTTCCTGAAATCCACCCAATCTCTCCAATACATAGGCATTTGCCTGTGGTACAATCTTAACACATGAAGCCAATACTAATAATAAAAATATGACCAATACAATTACTATAAATTCCATGCTACACTTCCTCCTTATTCTCTTCTACAATCACTTTTACACCTTGTATCTCAACTACACGTACTGTTTCTCCAATTTCAAAAAGACGATGTGAATGATTTGCCCTTGCTGTCCAATCCATTCCGTCGATCTTAACCTGACCTGTACCATTCAGATTATCAATAGTATCGATTACAATGCCTTCTTTTCCAATCATACTCTCTACATTTGTTTTTACTCTGCTTTTATTAAAATATTTTAAAGCAATTGGTCTTGTAATAACTAATAGTGCTACTGAAATAACAACAAAAAGTATAATCTGCAACACTAAAGGTGCTCCCAGCAAAGAAGCAATAAATGCAACAAGTGCACCGCCAGCAAACCAAAAAGTTGTCAGACCTAATGTAATAATTTCAATAACAAGCATTAGTACCACTATACCCAGCCATATCATACTATTCAATATTATTCCCCCTTTCTAGGGTTTTAATACCTGTAATCATACTATATTTTATATATTTTTACAACTCTTCCAATTATAAAAAAATAATTAAAAGGAGATGGCTTCTATCCATCTCCTCATATATCCTTTATCATTATATTACAATTACCAGAATACATGATTGCCAATTACAATTCCCGCAAAACCAGAACGAATATTTCTAAAATGTGTTGCCGTACCAACTAAAGAGATACCATTCATAGCATCCTGTGCCGCTTGTATACAGACCGCTTTAGGTCCTCTTGCATATACTGTCGCTACTCTACCGCTTCCAGCTGGGCTAAACTGACCACTTGCATAAATAACAGTATAAAGCGAATTTCCATAACGACCGCCCCTGAGTCTGTTCATGACAACAGATCCTACTGCGACTTGTCCTTCATAGCACTCACTTCCTGCTTCGCATTGAATCAATGCTGCTAAAAGCAATACATCATTAACATCGCCAGTAATGGCGCCGTTATTTGTCGCTGTTGTTGCAGTTGTTCTCGATGCTGCAAGTTCCTGCGCCTTCTTTGCTGCGGCTTCTTTTTCTGCAGTCTCACGTGTATTAATTTCCTCAATTGTTTCGCCATATGGCGTTTCTCTTGTTAAATCGGCATACTCTAGTGCAATATAGCCAGCTATATCTTTACTGAACTGTATCTTAATCCAGTCTCCGCTTTCTTCTATGACGTCAAAAGTATCACCTTTGCCAACCAGTCCATAGACACCTGCTTCTTCATTTGCTTCTTTTCTCACTCGCAAAGAATCCGTCTTAATCTTTGCTGTAACAGAAGTCGCTTCTGCCGCAAGTTTCTCAGCTTCTTCGCCAAATATCAGGAAATCATTTTTTGCCCAGCCTATTAGATTTCCACTTTTAAGCTTTGTCCAGTCAGCATTCTTTTCAATAATCTCTCCACAGCTGTTACTATATAATTTACCTACTAATTCAGAGTCTTCAGTGGCCTGTGCCCTAACATTCAGTGATTCCTCAACACCTGCCATCACAATATTTCCTACTACATTCTCGCTTACTTCATTGACAGTAACTTTAATTTCGATTACTCTCTCTGGCTCTTCAGTCTTAACCTCATCGACAGAAACACTATCCGCTTTCATTACTTTTGAAGCTCCAGCATTTACACCAACCTCCGCAAAAGCATCAACAGTCAAGCTAATCTGAACAGATAAGCATACAACAATTGCAATCACTGTGAGTTTGATTTTATATAAGCATTTCCCTGAAAGAAACTTCATTACTACCTCCACCGATAAGTCTGTATTCTTTTACAACTTTATACTAAATTTATTAAAAGTATTACAGATTTATTACAGTGATATTTTATCAGATAATATGCCCTTTGTCAACGTGCCAAAACCGTCGCTATAATTCACGTGATTTTTGTGCGCAGGCTTTCATAGCTGCCATAATTCCTGCTCTAAAGCCCTGTTCTTCAAGAACTTTTACCGCTTCTATTGTAGTCCCTCCTGGCGAACACACCATATCTTTCAGTTCTCCTGGATGTTTTCCTGTATCCAGAACCATCTTTGCACTTCCGAGTACTGCCTGTGCCGCAAATTCATATGCCAATGCCCTTGGAAGGCCTTCCAGAACTGCTTCATCAGCCATCGCTTCAATCATCATAAATACATATGCTGGTGAACTTCCGCTTACTGCAACCACCGCGTCCATTAAATGTTCTGCAACAATGTATGCTTTTCCAAAACTGTTCAAAATGCGCATTACCTGTTCTTTTTCTTCCTCTGTAACCTTTTCACTCATGCAGACACCAGTACAGCCTTCTCCGACGAGAGCTGGCGTATTAGGCATACACCTTACGAATTTGTAATTGTCTCCAAATTGCTTCGTTAGCCATGCAATCGTTTTACCTGGCGCAATCGTTATAATAATCTGCTCTTTTCGGACTGCTTTCTTAATGCCATTTATTACAGTTTCATATAATTGCGGTTTTACCGACAGAATAATAATATCCGCTTGCTCAACAATTGCAGTATTGTCCATCATAGTCTTAATACCAAACATCTCTGCCGCCCGTTCTATTGCAGCACTAAATGCATCTGCGCCGATAATATCTTCCTTCTTTATGATATTCTTTGAAATAATGCCTCCGATCATTGCGCCTGCCATATTTCCCAATCCGATAAATCCAATCTTCATTTTTTCTCTCTCCTCTGCCTGTTTACTTCGTACATTAGTATTGTGGCTGATATCGCAGCATTTAATGATTCCACTTTTCCATGCATCGGTATCTTGATTTTTCTTTCGGCCTTTTCTGATAAAGACGCCGTCAGACCATTTCCTTCATTTCCAATTAAAAATGCACAGCCCTTCTGATAGTCCTCCTCATCATAATTATGCTCGCCCTCCAAATGTGCGGCATAAGTACTAATGCCTTTTTGATGTAACAATGCTACTATTATTTCTAAATCCTTTGTATAAAAAAACGGCATTCTATAAATAGAGCCCATTGTAGCACGGATAACCTTTGGGTTATAAATATCTACCGTATTTTCGCTCATAATAACACCATCTACGCCGGCTCCTTCGCCCGTTCTGATAATCGTTCCAAGATTACCAGGGTCCTGCAAGCCCTCAAGCAAAATCAGATGTGGGGCAGGGCTTTCCAATATTTTTTCGAATTCATATTTCTTTTGCTTAACTATACAGATGATTCCTTGTGGCATAACAGTATCAGACGCCTTCTTAAATACTGCATCTTCCACAATCTCATATGGATACTGTTCTACCTTTTCCATATGCTGTTTTGTATCATAGAAAGATTTTGCAACATAAATTTTACTAATGCTATTGGGCGTGGCTTCTAGGAACATTTTTATTCCTTCCGCAACAAATACACCCTGTTCTCGTCTTGCCTTACTACTTGTATTTAATTGAACGATATTCTTAATCTGCACATTAGAATTGCTTGTAATCATGTTTTTCCTTCCCCATGAAATGATTCAAACCAATACAGGTGCACACTATAAATGCGCACCTGCCAAAAATTTAAGTAGAAAGAATTCTGCTGACTTCATATTGATATGCTGGAATATCTTTTTTCATTGCTAATGCCTCATCAATATCAAAATCAATAAATTCTCCATGCAGGTAAGCAACGACACGATTTGACTTACCCTGACACATTAGGTCTGATGCGTATGCACCCATCATGGAGGCATAGAATCTATCTTTACAGGTAGGACTTCCACCTCTTTGCATATACCCTAAAATTGTCGCTCTAGTCTCTACACCCGTAGCAGCTTCGATTCTTCTGGCCATAGATGTAGAATGTCCAATCCCTTCTGCATTAATAATGATATGATGTGTTTTTCCTTTTTTTCTGCTATTTACAATATTATTAATGATATCTTGTTCATTAAACTCGTATTTTTCTGGAAGCAGGATATCCTCTGCACCATTTGCCACGCCACACCAAAGTGCAATATATCCAGCATTACGCCCCATTACTTCAATAATGCTACATCTTTCATGAGAAGATGAGGTGTCTCGCACCTTATCGATAGCCTGCATAGCTGTATTGACTGCCGTATCAAATCCAATCGTATAATCAGTACAAGCAATATCCAGATCTATCGTTCCAGGAAGTGCGATTGTATTGATTCCATTTTCGGCAAGTTTCTGTGCTCCTCGATAAGAACCGTCACCACCGATTACGATAAGTCCATCAATACCATGCTTTCTGCATATCTCAGCTCCCTTTTTTTGTCCTTCTTCTGTCTTGAACTCCTCACATCTTGCCGTGCGAAGAATGGTTCCCCCACGCTGTATAATATCTGATACGTCTCTGGGAGACATATCTTCGATCTCTTCATTTAATAGTCCTTGAAATCCCTTTTGTATTCCTTTTACTCTCTTCCCACCTGCAATTGCTTTTCTGACTGCTGCCCGGATTGCAGCATTCATACCAGGTGCATCGCCGCCGCTCGTCAATATACCTATTGTATCTACTTTATCTGACATACTATATCCTCCTAAATCATCCTACTTATGCAAGATTTAATCTATTCTACCTTTTTTATACACGATTTTCAAGATATTTATATAACCTTACACAACCTTAACATTACCCTCTCCAAAAATAGTGATCATTTTTGCAATCAGTTCTGCATCAGCGCTTACACTTTTGCTCTTTGGTAAACTCTTGATTTCTTTTGTTGCCTCGATAAAAATAGCAACGGTATCTTTTCCGTCAGACTCCTCTAATGCAAAGAGCAAATCAGCCTCTCGAAGCAGAAAATCTTCTTTTGTCGGAAACTTAATCCATAGCTTTTTAGGCATATCATCAAAGGGTATGATTTTCTGGCAAATTAACTTTGCATCCTTTTCCTCTTCTACAGATACACTGCCCAGCACAAAAACTTTGCTATCTTCAATAATCCATTTAGAATTCTTTTCATAATCATTTGGCCAAATAATTACCTCAACCTTACCTGTAAGGTCCTCAAGCATGATAAATGCCATGTTTTTCCCGGATTTCGTATACTTAATTGTTTTTGTTTCAATGACACCACCGACCGTTACACGTTCCTGATCTTTTGCTTTTGTCTCACCTGTCTCCTCATCAATAGCAAAATCCGCTGCATAGGCAGTAATGTGTTTTCTCCACATAGCCTCATCCGCCTCTAAGGGATGTCCACTGATATATACGCCGATTACTTCCTTTTCAAATGATAGCAACATCTCTTTGCTATATTCTCCAACATCAGGCATCTGAATATCATATTCTGTCTTTTCGTCTTCGCCTACTATATCAAAAAGAGAAATCTGTCCCGCCATATTTGTTTTTTTATTATGAACAATACTATCCATAATCTGCACATAAATGCTCATTAATTGTTTACGTGTGCCTGCAAAAGAATCAAATGCACCCGCCTTAATTAAGTTTTCAATCACTCGTTTATTAATATCTTTATCTGCTAAACGTGTTATGAAATCCTTTATGGTCGTGAAAGGACCACGCGCTTTTCTCTCATTGACAATCTCATTAATAATTGGTCGTCCGATTCCTTTAATGGCAGATAGTCCATATCTGATTCCTCGACGCTCATCCTCATCCGCTTCAGACACTGAGAAATTAGATTCCCCTTGATTAATATTGGGGGGTAAAATCGGGATTTTCATCGTTCTACAAGTATAAATATATTCATATACTTTATTAGGTGCATCTATCACTGATGTCATAAGTGCTGCCATAAATTCAAGCGGAAAATAGTATTTTAAGTATGCCGTTTGATAGGAAACTACTGCATATGCCGCCGCGTGTGATTTATTAAAGGCATATTTTGCAAAATCCATCATATTATCATAGATTTTACTTGCTACACGCTCATCTATTCCCTTAGCAATACAGCCTGGTACGCCTTCCTCTCTGTTTCCATATATAAAGTTCTTGCGTTCCTTTTCCATAACACTTTGTTTCTTCTTGCTCATTGCGCGGCGCACTAGATCGCTTCTTCCAAGCGTATATCCGCCCAGATCACGTACTATCTGCATAACCTGCTCCTGGTATACGATACATCCATAAGTAGGCGCCAATATGGGTTCTAATTCTGGACAGTCATATTGAATCGTATCCGCCGAGTTCTTTCCCCTTACATATTGTGGTATGAATTCCATGGGGCCTGGACGATACAAAGAAATTCCAGCAATGACATCTTCCAGACTTTGTGGCTTCAATTCCTTCATAAAGTTTTTCATTCCCGCACTCTCTAATTGAAACACACCATCAGTACGACCGAGACCTATGGAATCAAAAACCTCTTTATCACTATAATCGATTTGATTCAAATCTATTTTTTTGCCTATACTCTTTTCGGCAAGTTTTACTGCATTTTGTATTACCGTTAAAGTACGAAGTCCCAAAAAATCCATTTTTAACAGACCAAGTTCTTCTAATGTTGTCATGGTAAATTGTGTTGTAATGGAGCCATCAGAGCCACGGGATAACGGCACAAACTCATCTGCGGATTTCTGGCAGATGACGACGCCTGCCGCATGCATAGATGTATGACGCGGTAGTCCTTCCAATCGCTTACACATAACAATCATATTATGAATCTGTTCATCTTCTTCATACAATTTCTTAAAATCATGATTCAGTTCAAGTGCCCGATCAATTGTAATATTAAGCTCATTTGGTATCATTTTAGCGATGGAATCTACATTAGAATAAGGCATGTCCATAACACGTCCCACATCTCTGATGACTCCCTTTGCTGCCATTGTTCCAAATGTTACGATCTGCACCACTTTATCTTTTCCATATTTTTTGACAACATAATCAATTACTTCCTGCCTTCTCTCATAGCAGAAGTCAATATCAATATCTGGCATTGATATCCGTTCCGGATTTAAAAATCTCTCAAAAAGCAACTTATATTTAATTGGATCGATATCTGTTATTTCAAGACAATAGGAAACAATGCTTCCTGCTGCGGAACCTCTGCCTGGTCCGACAGCTATCTCGTTTTCTTTTGCATAATGTATAAAATCCCATGTGATTAGGAAATAGTCCACAAATCCCATATCATGAATCGTATCTAGTTCATATTCCAGTCTTTGTTTTAACTCATCTCCGTATCCTGGGTAACGTTTTTCCAGACCATCAAAACATATTTTATTTAAGTATGACCATGCATCATATCCAGATGGCACATCGAATCGAGGCAATTTTGTCACACCAAATTCGATTTCCACATTACATCTCTCTGCGATTTTTCCTGTATTATCAAGCGCCTCTTTCGCATAAGGAAATAGCGCTTCCATCTCCTCTGGGGATTTTACATAGTATTGTCCGCCTTCATAGCGCATCCTGTTCTCATCTGCAACCTTTTTTCCAGTCTGGATACACAGCAAGACATCATGTGAAGCTTCATCATCCACATATGTATAATGTATATCATTTGTTGCAACAAGTTCGATATTGAGCTCCTGACTCATACGCAGCAACGCCTGATTAACCGTCTTCTGCTCAGGAATCCCATGATCCTGCAATTCCAAAAAATAATTTCCAATTCCAAAGCATGCCTCATATTTGAGCGCTATTTTTTTTGCTTCCTCATACAGTCCTTTTTGTATATATCGTTGCACCTCACCAGCAAGGCATGCTGATAATGCAATAATTCCCTCATGAAACTCATTTAACACATCAAAATCCACACGAGGCCGATAATAATATCCCTCTGTAAATCCTTTGCTGACAATCTTCATGAGGTTATGGTATCCTGTTTCATTTTCAGCAAGCAGTATAAGATGATAATACCTATCCTCACCACCAATTAATTCCTTATCAAATCTGGAATTTGGCGCCACATATACTTCACAGCCAATAATAGGCTTTATTCCTTCTGCCTTTGCAGCTCGATAAAAATCAATTACGCCAAACATAACGCCATGATCTGTTATTGCCGCACTTTTCATACCAAGCTTCTTTACTTGATGCACATATTCTTTGATTTTATTTGACCCATCCAGCAAACTGTATTCAGTATGTGTATGTAAATGAACAAAACTCATGTTGACGCTCCACCTTCCATTTCACAGTATATCATAAAAAGATGCTCACGGAAATTATTTTCCGCGAGCATCTGCTTTTCATTATTATAGATATTTCTTTAAAATCGATACTTTATCAAGTGCCTCCCAAGGTAAATTCAAATCATTGCGTCCAAAATGTCCGTATGCCGCTGTCTGTTTATAAATTGGACGTCGGAGATCCAACATTTTTATAATTCCCGCTGGACGAAGATCAAAATTCTCGCGAACAATTTCTACCATTCTCTCATTGGTCAATTTGCCTGTTCCGAAAGTATCAACCATAATCGAAGTGGGTTGTGCTACACCGATTGCATAAGATAATTGAATTTCACATCTATCAGCCAATCCCGCTGCAACAATATTTTTTGCGACATAACGCGCCGCATAGGCAGCACTTCTATCCACCTTAGTACAATCCTTTCCTGAGAAAGCACCACCGCCATGACGTGCAAAACCGCCATAGGTATCAACAATGATTTTTCTTCCTGTAAGTCCGGCATCACCATGAGGTCCGCCTATTACAAAACGCCCCGTCGGATTGATAAAGAATTTCGTATGGTCATCAATCAGCTCTATCGGAAGGATTGGATCAAATACATATTTCTTTATGTCTGCATGAATCTGTTGTTGTTCTACATCTTCGTCATGCTGCGTTGATAAAACTACCGCCTCTAAACGAATTGGCTTACCGTTCTCATCATATTCAACAGATACCTGACTTTTTCCATCAGGTCTTAAATATTTTAAAGTTCCATCTTTTCTTACCTTTGTCAACTGCAATGCCAGTTTGTGTGCCAAAGAGATGGAATATGGCATGTACTCTTCTGTCTCATTTGTAGCATAACCGAACATCATGCCTTGATCTCCAGCGCCGATTGCTTCAAGCTCTTCATCTGTCATCTTGTTTTCCTTTGCTTCAAGCGCCTTATCAACACCCATTGCAATGTCAGATGATTGTTCATCAATTGCACATAAAACTGCACATGTGTTACCATCAAAGCCATATTCAGATTTGATATAACCAATTTCTTTTACTGTGTTTCTTACAATTCTCTGGATGTCTACATAAGCACTAGTAGTAATTTCTCCTGTAACTAAGACAAATCCAGTACATGTCGCCGCTTCACATGCCACACGGCTCATAGGATCCTGCTCAATAAGTGCATCAAGAATTGCATCTGAGATAGCATCGCACATTTTGTCAGGGTGTCCTTCGGTTACTGACTCTGAAGTGAAAAGTAATTTTTCCATTTCTATTCCTCCTTAGAATAAACAAAAAATAAAGATCCACGATTAAGTGGATCCGATTGTAATTGATAATCAAATCCTCTTATTGCTCGATAAACTCGCTCAGGTTGGCACCTTCCCTAAGGGGGTTGCCGTGGCTTCACAGATCCTTTGTATCTCCACCACTCTGAATAAGAGAAAATAGTTCAATATGGAATTGTATTATCTGAAAGTAGTATACTTCTTTCTTTTACATGCGTCAAGCAAAATGATGATATTTGATTGACTTTTCTATCTAAAATTTCTATACTATTATTAAAGAATACAGAAAGGACCACTGGTGAACTTATGAAGAGAATACGAACTGTCGACTTAATGCCGGGCATGAGAATAGCAGAAGATGTGTATTCCTACAACAACCAAATGATTCTTCCAAAAAATACGACTTTGACGGATAAAATGATTACCCGTCTTGAGTTTTATTCTGTATTAGCAATTAAAATAAGCGTTGATTCTCTAGGCTATGATGTGATGGCGGATGAGGAAGAGTTTGAAGAAACCACCTCGTATTCGAAGAAAGTTCTATCGAGTAAACAATTTCAGGAATTTGAAGCAAATTATTTGCATAAAACAGAATTTTTTCAAACAATGATCAACCAAATTATAGATAAGAAAATACCTCTGGATACTGACTCTATGTACAAAGAGGTAACTAGTCTTATAAGTGATAACATGAGCAGTGTTACTGTATTTGATATGTTACATAATATGCGTCAGTATGACGATTTCACTTATATGCACAGTATAAATGTTGCTTTGATTTGTAATATATTTGCTAAATGGCTGGATTTTTCAAGTGCAGACATCGAAACCGCCACTTTATGTGGACTTTTGCATGATATTGGAAAAGTATTGATACCTGACAAAATTATCAGGAAGCCTGCTCGACTGTCTCCCGCAGAATATAATATTATCAAGACACATACGCTTCAGGGCTATAACATATTAATAGATTACAATATCAATGATAATATTAAGGAAGCCGCGCTCATGCATCACGAACGATGTGATGGCTCTGGATATCCATTAGGTGTCAATAGTGACCGCCTTAGTGCCTTTGTTAAAATCGTTGCAATCGCTGATGTTTATGATGCAATGACTGCTGCCAGAATTTATCGGGGGCCTCTTTGTCCATTTAAAGTAATTGGCATATTTGAAACGGAAGGCCTGCAGAAATATGACAGTAAGTATATTCTTACATTCTTAGAACATATAGCCACTACTTATATGAATAATCGGGTACGCCTTAGTAATGGTAAAGAAGGTGATATCGTTTTTATGAATAGAAACAGCCTTTCCAAACCATTAATAAAGTGTGGCAAAACTTTTATTGATTTATCAAAAGAACCAAGCATATATATTGAAACATTCGTATAACCAGAAAATTTTCTTTTTACTGATAAGTATTATTAAGAAATATTCAATAAATTAAAAACAGGTTGAAATCAACCTGTTTTTAATTTAAATTTCTGAATTTCTTTTTCTGAGGAAACTTTGTCTATTTGTGCTCCCAGACTTTGCAACTTACCTGGAAAGTCTTCATAACCCCGCTCAATATACATAATATCATCTATTACCGTAATTCCATCAGCACTCAGTCCAGCAAGAACCAATGCTGCGCCTGCTCTTAAATCCGGTGCCGTAATCGCAGTTCCCGTATATCTCTCGATACCTTCGATAATAGCAGTATTACCTTCTACTTTAATATTAGCTCCCATACAGGACAACTCGTCCACGTATTTAAACCTGTTTTCAAATATACTTTCTGTAATAATACTAGTTCCATCCGAGAGCCCCAACGCCACACCAATTTGTGGCTGCATATCTGTTGGAAAACCAGGATAAGGTAATGTTTTTACATGTGTATGCTTCAGCGGTTTTGATGAAACCACCCTTACAGCATCATCAAATTCTTCTACTTCACAGCCAATTTCAAGCAATTTAGCGCTAATAGATTCCAAATGCTTAGGAATAACATTCTTAACCGTAACATCACCTTTGGTTACTGCCGCCGCAAACATAAAAGTACCTGCTTCAATCTGATCTGGTATTATAGAATAGGCTGTTTTATGAAGTTTTTCTACTCCTCTAATCCTAATGATGTCAGTACCTGCACCCTTAATATTAGCGCCCATACTATTAAGAAAGTTTGCAACATCTACGACATGTGGTTCCTTTGCTGCATTTTCTATTATTGTCTTTCCCTCTGCCATCGCTGCCGCCATCATAATATTAATAGTTGCACCCACTGTTACAACATCTAAATATATATGGCTTCCTATTAATTTATCAGCTTCTGTCTGTATTAGCCCATGCACAATCTTGACTTCTGCACCAAGGGCTCGGAAACCTTTAATATGTTGATCAATCGGACGACTTCCAATATTGCAGCCTCCTGGAAGCGCTACCTCAGCTCTCTTATATTTTCCAAGCAATGCTCCTAATAAATAGTATGAAGCACGGATTTTTTTTATATATTCTTTATCAATACTCAGACTGTGTATAGAGGATCCATTGATTTTCAGAGTATTTCTATCAACGTGTTCAATCATTACACCTATTGCTTCCATTGCTTGCAATAGCACACTTACATCACGTACATCTGGAATATTTTCAATTGTTACTGTCTCATCGGTCATGATGGAAGCCGCCAAAATAGCAAGCGCAGCATTCTTGGCACCACCAATTTCCACTTCACCAACAAGTGGATTACCACCTTTTATGATATATTGTTCCAATGTTTACACCTCTATATAAATATTAATTTGCATTTTACCATACTATTCTCTTTTTATCAATGTCAAAATACTGATTGTCCTACGCTAATTAAGATAATTAAGCGGATTTACCTGGGATCCACCTACTAATATCTCAAAATGGATATGAGGACCAGAACTACGTCCTGTGTTACCAGTAAGTGCAATCTTATCTCCCTGCTTTACCGATTGCCCAGATTTAACAAGAATCTTACTTAAATGTCCGTACCGGGTCTGCTTACCATCTGGATGATTAATATAAATTACATATCCATATCCACTTCCCCATCCAGCCTTTGCTACAGTACCACCAGAAGAAGCCGCCACAGCAGTACCGATTGAAGTCGCCCAGTCTACGCCCTTGTGATATGTTGAAGCCCCCTTGACGGGTGCACTTCGCCTTCCAAAGAGAGAAGATAATCTTCCTCCAGAAATAGGTTTTATGTAGGTAGGCGGCGTTTTTGTTCCTCTTTCTACTATCTTTGGAACCGCAGCCATAACAATATCCTCATTTACCAGTACTTTTCCAGCCTCTTCATCATTCCGATAGGTAATGTCTGCTACAACTTTTCTAAATCCACTGATGGGATCTTGCAATGTTTTCATGTCAGTTGTATACCAGTCGTCATTGTCAACATACTCTATTTCTGCATTATACTCTTCTTCATAATATACTTCTTCTGTTCGGACAACAGACAGTTCTGGCTCTGGTACCGTAACAATTATTTCATCGCCAATACGAATTACTGTATTTTCATCTTCAATACTATTATTCATCGCAAGAATTTTTTCTATTGAGGTATTATTTTTTTCTGCAATAACCGATAAACTATCCCCAGAAGTCACCTCGTAAATTTTACTTTTCTCTTGATTTTTTGTAACCTGCTCAATCGCTATGTCAAGTGCACTTACTTGATCCTCATCCACATATGCCTGGACAACCTCGATATTCTCCCCATAGTCCAGCGAAATCAGTCCTAAATCGAAATTATTGTCATCACTCGCTATTATTTCATCCAATACTTTGTCAATTGCTTTCGTAGCACCTGCTTCAGGATAGAGTGCTACTTCTCCCTCATCATCTTTATCATTAGAATCAACTTTTGTTGTCAGTACATTCAATTCTCTTGTCGGGTCCAATACAAGTCCTACTTCAAATTTTGACTCTGTATCATATTTTTCTTTTACAACCCGCAGAAGTTCCAAGACCTCCTCAGATGTTTGGAGATTGACAGTATATTCATTTATTTTAACAGTATATACACGTTTCTTAGTCTTTTGCACAGAGTCCAGCAATACTTTATAGATATTATTGACTACATCATCCATACTATCAGTTTGCCCAAAAACTACTTCCTCGCCATTTAATGCAACTTCATAATCCAAAAGAACTAATTCATCATTCTCCTTTGCGACCATTTTTCTAGCTTCCAGCATTAGATCATCAGTGATATCTACATGATCAATAATACCAACTGGAACTCCATTAACATACATTTTAAATAAATTATTTCCTGATTTAGTATATTTTTGAATAGCAGGGGCAAAAATAAGTATAACAATCATTGCTAGCAGCATTGTAGCAATATTTGTCATCTTTATCATTTTATTATATTTTGTCAATGCTCCCATGTTGTTTAACTCCTATCAAAAAGTGCCCACAAGTATCCATAAACATACCTCCCAAAAAAGGGATGTCCAAATTGCACTATAAATTCTGATGAAATTGAATTTAGAAAAACACTTATAACCTGAAAAAATGGTCAAAAAAATAATATGCCATTGCCTTTTACACTATATCAAATTTTAAGGTATAAGTCTACTTTGACTTTGTGGTATACTGATTATGAGGTGAGGACATGTGCAATACCATTTACTTTCATGTTGATGTCAATTCGGCATTTTTAAGTTGGACTGCTGTGGAAATATTAAAAACCAAATCTAATTATGACTTGCGTTTAATTCCTTCTATTATAGGTGGTGACAGAAGTAACCGCCATGGTATTGTATTGGCCAAATCTATTCCTGCTAAGCCATATGGCATACAAACAGGTGAACCTATTGTAAATGCGCTGAAAAAATGTCCTTCGCTTGTAATAGAAAAGCCAGATCATATCCTTTATCGAGAATACAGCCAATGTCTTATGACGCTGCTTTCTTTTTATTGCTCTGATCTGGAACAGTTAAGTATAGATGAGTGCTTTTTGGATTTCACTTCCTATATGTCAAGCTATGCTTCTCCCTTTGAGGCAGCTACACTAATAAAGGAAAAAGTTTATGAGACACTCGGATTTACAGTCAATATAGGTATTTCTTCAAAAAAAGTCCTTGCTAAAATGGCTTCTGACTTTAAGAAGCCAAACCTCGTCCATACTCTGTTTCCCGATGAAATTGAAACAAAAATGTGGCCACTTCCCATTAGCGATTTGTACATGTGTGGAAAGTCAGCTGTAGATACCTTACATAAACTAGGAATCATAACGATTGGTGATTTGGCAAAAGCAAAACCTGAGATACTCTCTTCCCATCTGAAAAGTCATGGACTGTTACTTTGGGAATATGCGAATGGAATTGACAATTCAACTCTGGCATCGTCCAAGCCACCCCTTAAAGGAGTTGGGAATTCAACTACTTTGCCTGCAGATATTGAATCGTATGAAGAAGCATGTGAAATATTACTGCAACTGTCAGATAAGGTTTCATCACGCCTGCGAAATGCAAATCAGCTTGCCAGCATGGTTAGTATAGAAATTAAATATTTTGACTTTACTAGCGTTTCCAAACAAATGCAATTTGTAAGTCCCACCAATACAAGTGATACTATATACAACACTGCCTGTTTATTATACAAAAGTCTATGGAACGGTTCTTTTGTCCGACTCATTGGAGTGCGGACTTCTAAATTGCTTGATGCAGCAGAGCCTATCCAATTAGACTTCTTTGATATACTAGATGATAATTTGAAAAGCAATAAACAAAAACAACTAGACCAGGCGCTTGACTCGATTCGTCAAAAATTTGGAGATGATTCTATAATAAGAGGAAGTTCATTAAAAAAGAACTCCCTCTAAAATAGCAATCTTATCCTACTTTTTCTTTACACTATATCCAAACGTTCCCAGCAAACCATTTAAACCATGGTATTCTCCATGAGAATACACGATTGGATTTGCATCTGCTAAATGAAACTTTTCCTTATCATCAATCAATTTCGCATCTACATGCACGGCGACTACTTCAGCCATAAACATATCATGACTGCCTAGTTCTTTTATTTCAGTCACCTTACACTCAATATTAACAGGACATTCTGATATGAGTGGTGCTTTCACGACAGAGCCTGCAACAGGTGTCAGCTTCATCTCCGTAAATTTATCAACGTCTCTACCCGACTTTACTCCACAATAATCAGTTGCGTAGGCCAGCTCTTCTGTTGTAAGATTGATTACAAACTCACCTGTTTTTTTTATAATATCATGTGAATATCGTTCTGGTCTGACTGAAATATATACCATAGGTGGATTTGTACACAATGTTCCCGTCCATGCAATCGTAAGAATATTCTTTTTTCCATTTTCATCAGCAATGCTAACCATGACCACAGGAAGTGGATATAGCATATTACCTGGTTTCCATTCTATTTTTTTCATATTAAATCAACCCCAGTATATGTACAACAAGCAATCCTATATTAATGACAGACAATCCCATTAAAATAATTATCATGATTCTGATAGGTGCTATTGATTCCCTCGTCTGTACCATTTGCAATTCAGCCTGTTCTACTACAGAAGCCTGCACATTTCTATAACACTTGACATTTTCCTTATGCACATGCTCTTCTAAATTATGAAATACCTCTGGTGAGACATCTGCACTTAGGGGTGTCTCTTGAAAAGACTGTTCCATCTGAAGCTGATTGATCGTCTCTGCTGTGTTATGAATTGCCTGCAGTATTTCATTCATTTTAACTTTTTTTTCTTCGCTTTCCTGCTCTAATACCGCCACAATACATTCTAATTGCTTGCTATCGTTCTCATTAATTAGGTTAGACAACATCTCTATTCTATTTTCAGTGATAACCTTTTTACGTTGATCCATATTATTCACATATTGTTGTCCAGAACCTGCTGTAATTTTATTATATAGTTTATCCATGAAGCTTTCCATAATCTTACCACCTCCGCAATCATTATTATTTTTTATTGTATCATTATTTATCTCGTATAACAAGTTCAAGCACATATTCCTCTTTTGTGCAAATTGTACAAAAGAGACCCATTTCCTACTTTATTTTAGTAATTTTCACTTTTATTTCATATCTCATTCACATCTTGTTCATAATTTACTGCTAAACTTTTACTTATGAATTAATGTATGTAATGATTATATTACACATAGAAATTTTTTCATAATTTGCCCGGGCGAATCTCATCCGCCCGGGCACTCCTCATGTATAGACTTAAATTGTTTTTTCTACTCTTCACCCGCTACAACTGTCTGTTGGATTTCCTCATTTAATGACAACATTTTTGCATCAAGTTCTGAAACCATCATGGCACATTCATATAATTCCTTTATAATATGCTCTGGTGCATTTCTATCAAACTTATAATTAATCTTATGCTCCAGACTTGCCCAAAAATCCATTGCAACCGTTCGAATCTGAATTTCTACTTTTGTATCTACAACACTGTCAGATAAATAAATCGGAATAGCCACCAGCATATGATAACTCTTATAGCCACTTTCTTTTGGTGTCTTTATATAATCCTTAATAGATATTACTTTAATATCGCTTTGGTTTCTAAGCATCTCTGCAATCCTATATATATCGGAAGTAAAAGAACAGATGATTCTGATTCCAGCAATGTCATTCACATATTTGACCATGTTGTCCATTGTAGATTCATAACCACGTTTCTTAAGTTTTTTCACTATACTCTCAGGTGTTTTAATTCTGGATTTAATATGTTCGATGGGATTATACTGATGTATATGTTGGAATTCATCATTTAATATTTCCAACTTAGTTCCTATTTCCTTTAATGCTGATGTATAAAGTAAAATTATTGTTTGCCAACTATCTACATCTTCATAATCTTTTACTTTAAATTCCAATTGTTTCACTTCCTCACGTAACAAATTTGTAATTATTATACCATACTTTCCTAGATAATACATGATTTTTATAGATAATTTATGCTTTTTATTAATAATTTACACACACTTTACACGAATTGCATTTCCTTTATTTACAAGTCAAAATAAAGTGATATACTTTTACATGATAAAGAATAATTGAAAGGCAGATAAAATATTATGTTTCGATTGTGGGCCAAGGAATTCAAAAATAATAAAATGATAAAAGATACCTTGATTTGTGATATCTCAAATAATACTAGAACTCAAAAAATTTTTACCGCCCTAGACTCTATATGCAGCGAGTTTGATTTAGGGAAGCCTATTTGGTTGGATTCCACTGTTGCAAGTTTTAAAAAACACGCTAAAGCACGCTTTTTACAGGATAATTTTATAGAAGAAATAGATTTTGATTATTTGGAAATACATATTATTGAAGAAGATTAGTATTGCATTTTTGCTCCCATTGTAGTAGTATCTATTTATACATCACATAGTAACTGATACTACATGCAGAGAAGGAGTATTTTTATGCCAAAACTAAGAGAACCCGGCAGTGCCATCACACACTTTATTGGAGCTTTGTTTTCAGCCATTGCCTCTATCCCCCTTATTATCCGTGCCACAAAAACATCTTCCCTCATAAATGTCCTTGCAATGATTATCTTTATTGTTAGTATGATTTTATTATATACTGCAAGCACTACTTATCACTCTATTAATTTGTCTGCAAAAGTAGTTAAGGTTTTTCGTAAAGTTGACCATATGATGATTTTTGTATTAATTGCTGGTTCTTATACACCTATTTGCTTACTGGTTCTAAAAGGAAATGCTGGTATCGCAATGCTGGTCGCTATTTGGGGACTTGCTATCATTGGCATATTGATAAAAGCTTTTTGGATTACCTGCCCGAAGTGGTTTTCCTCCGCCATCTATATTGGAATGGGCTGGACTTGCATCTTCACCCTATCTCCTTTGATGGAGGCTCTGTCAAATAGTGCTTTGCTTTGGCTTCTTGCAGGTGGCATTCTCTATACCGTAGGCGGTATTATTTATGCACTAAAATTACCGATTTTTAATTCCATACATCCTGCTTTTGGTTCCCATGAAATTTTTCACCTATTTATTTTAGCCGGCAGTACATGTCATTTTGTTTTTATGTATGGTTTTGTTGCAAACCTTGTATCATAGATGAGCAGCCCTTTTTTAAAGGCTGCTCATTTTTAGATTTATTGGGCTAGGTCTAAATGCTGAACAGTTCCAACACTTCCATTTTCATATAAGAAAATCCCTGTTTTCCGAATTGCTGCATTCGCTGTGTTGTCAGTAATGGAATTCAATGAAAAATCTGTGCCGACATTACCCAGATAAATAGCACCCATACCTTTTTCACTTAATCCATACAACATATCATTTCCATTTGTATCTTTTGTCCAGATAAGAAGCTTGTTCCAAATATCATCTGCTTCGTCAATCCAGCCATTTTTGTCAGAATCATACTTTTCAAGATCCGAGAAACCATCGCCCGTTTTTGTTCCAAATAACTCACTGCCATCGTTAATTGTTCCATCTTCATTCAAATCTAGTGCCAAATAGCCGCTACTTCCGTTTAAATTTGATATACTGTCAAGAACACCATTTGCATCAATATCAAACATAAACTTCTGTGTTGATACACTCGCTACATCTGTATCCAGATTGATGACTAACGGATCAACATATGTTGTTCCAAAATCATATTTTTCAGAATATGCTTCTTCAAAACTACGACTCATTTCAAAACTTAATTCAAATGTTAGCTCACGTCCATCTGCAGTTACAACTTTTCCTTCTGTCGAAAATGCTGTACATTCGGATTCTGCATGATAGTATTCATTTTGTACTGTTCCTCCTACCACACTGTTAAAATTTGTCCCTGCCATAAAACCAAGATTCAACAAACTACTTGTATCAGTGTTTTGAGCACTTTCTGCTGTTTCCGTACTATTCTTTTTTTTCATTCCAAACAATAATTGTAATAGAAAATCGATACATTGCGCTTTCACTTTCATCTGTGTGTCTTTTTCCTGCTTAGTACTAACTACTTTTGTTGTTGATATTTCAGAAAACTTTTGCATTAATTGATTCATGGAGTCCTGAAACAAACTTGTTCTGTTCCCCATCAAGGCTTTTTGTGTCGTCCCTTCAGCACTTAATGTTCCTGATGTTGCCGAGGTTAACTGCCCTGCATTATTCCACATAGTCAGACTTCTCGCATCCATGCTTACAGAAGAATATCTTCTGGCAGACTCCATTCTTATGTTACTGCTCCCAATGATCAATCAATTCCTCCTAATGAGAGTAGAACCACTTTTTATACAATTTCTTCCCTGTCTTTACATAAAAAAGAGTATTCCTTTAGAAAAAATCCCTTCTTTCTAATGATACACCCTCCGTGGTCAGTCTCTGTTATTCACCACATTTCGTCTTGTGGCCATCAAGCTCTATGTTGTGTACTATTTGTATCGGCACTTTTGGGAAATAATTTAGTATAAGTAATCAAACAATCATAGAAACATATGCCCGCCGGACGTACTAAAAAAAGGACTTGGCATGAACCAAGTCCTTTTCTGTAACATATAAAATCAATCGTGATAATAATTAATTAGACATCCTTTCAAAATAATCATTCTTTCATCATCTGTCATCTCACCTAACTTCAATGTAAATTCTCTTAGCGAGTCTCCTACTGTATATGCTTTTATCTCAGATATTTTGTCCTCAACCGCTTTTCTTATGTTTGGTATAAAGATAAATTCTTTATTTGAAAATGGCAAATCACCCTGCTCGATTAAAAAGGGAAGCATTCCCCAATTAATCAGGTTTGAACGGTATCGCTTAGTTGCATAATTATTTGCAATATTTGCCCAGCCACCTAAAACTTTCTGACAGGATGCTGCCTGCTCCCGAGCAGAACCATCCCCTGGCTTTACTGCAAATATTGTGCTTCCGAATCCAGTATTATTACTATCTACCTCTGGATATGCAGTTTTAATCATTTCCATAATTGCTTTCACTTCTGTATTAGCTTCACTTGGATCTTTCCCTGCAAGTCTTGCTGTCTCAGCTGTCTGTATTTCCTTTGCAAGTCCTACATATGCTGGGTCTTTTCTTGATAATGTAAATTCTGCCAGTCCCAATGGATTTGAGCGATAGGAGGAAGTCTCCCCCGATGGGATTAACTCATCTGTTGTTGTAACGGGATCATGAATCTCAGCTACCACCTTCAATACCAGATTTTCTGTAAGTGCACTCATTTTAGGCCAATCTTTAATGTTCGGACCAAATTTAATAGTAACAGAGTCATCTGCTATTCCCTTGCTGTCAAATACTCTGTTTTCATAAATCGTTTTATCAAAAAAGTACTGATGTTTTTGATTGATACGACTAAGATCTATATCCGTAGCTGCTGTCAAAAAGCCTTTATTTGCTGCAGTTGCTGCAATTGAACGAGCATCCATAAGTGCAACAGATGAAATCTGACCATTTTGGAGTTTAGATCCTTCTCGGTTAGGAAAATTGCGTGTTGAATGGCGGATGCTAAATGCGTTATTGGCTGGCGTATCACCTGCACCAAAACAAGGTCCGCAAAATGCTGTCTTTAAAATTGCCCCTGTTTCCATAAGTGTTGCTGCTACACCGTTTTTAACAATTTCCATATAAATTGGCGTGGAAGCGGGATATACACTAAGTGTAAATTCATCGGCACCAATACTCGCGCCCTTTAATATATCTGCTGCTGCACATATATTTTCAAAACCACCTCCAGCACAACCGGCTATAATTCCCTGTTCCACATATAATTTTCCGTTTCTCACTTTATCTTTTAAAGTATATTCAACTTGGCCACCCAGGCTCACATACGCTTTTTTCTCTACATCATTGAGAATATCCATAAGGTTTGCTTTTAATTCTTCTATTGTATATGTATTACTGGGATGAAATGGCATCGCAATCATTGGTTTGATTTTATCTAAATCTACTTCAATCAACCCATCATAATATGCAACCGGCCCTGGATTAAGTTCTTTATATTCTTCCACTCTACCATGCACTTCATAGAATTCTTTAACAATAGCATCTGTTTTCCAAATGGAAGATAGGCATGTTGTTTCTGTTGTCATGACATCGATTCCGATTCTAAAATCAGCACTCAGATTATCTACTCCAGGACCCATAAATTCCATAACTTTATTATTAACATATCCATTCGCAAATACTGCCCCTATTATGGCCAATGCAACATCCTGAGGCCCTACACCTGGCATTGGTGTCCCTTTCATATATATGCCCACTATTTCTGGCATGTTGATATCATATGTTTTTGACAACAATTGCTTTACAAGTTCTGGACCGCCTTCACCCATTGCCATCGTTCCAAGTGCACCATATCTTGTATGGCTATCAGAGCCCAGTATCATCTTTCCGCAACCTGCTAACATTTCTCTCGCAAACTGATGAATTACTGCCTGATGAGGAGGTACATAGATTCCACCGTATTTTTTTGCACATGTCAAACCATACATGTGATCATCTTCGTTAATGGTTCCACCTACAGCGCACAGACTATTATGACAGTTTGTTAACACATAGGGAACTGGAAATTTTTCAAGTCCGGAGGCACGTGCCGTCTGAATAATACCTACAAACGTAATATCATGTGATGTTAATTTATCAAACTTAATTTTCAGTTTTTTGATATCTCCTGATGTATTATGCTTTTCTAAGATGCTATATGCCATCGTACTCTTAGCTGCTTCTTCACGCGTGATTTTCTTGCCGGTTTTTTGTGCCACCTGTAAAAGTGCATTCTCTTGCTCTACTATAATTTGCTGGCCTTCTATTAAATACGCACCACCGTTATACAATTTTATCATTTTTAATCTCCATTCCGTCACTGACGCCTGTGACATAAATCATAATGAATTTTCATTTCATAGACTAGGAATTTGAATTTCGTCCGTATTTTATTGTATAGTAGAAGTACGGGGTTTGCAACACCTTCTTTTACAAGTTAGGTGACGCACATTATTAGACTATGATATAATTTATGAAAACTATACTATCCTAATTTAAGGGAGATTTCATTAATGAATCATCACGAACTCATAGACTGTTCAGATTTTATAAGCGTATATGATCCTACTATAGATAAAATGTATTATGGCGGTAATCAATCCTGGTATTTAAGTAATACGCGTGCAAGAGCCGGTTGCGGACCCGTATCAGCAACAAACATATTATTATGTTTTGCAAAGAATAGCCCTCTCTATGCTGAAAAATTAGATATAAAATTTCAACAAGGTACTATTGTTTCGATGCAGAACTATTTATTTCTTATGAATGATGTTTATGAGACCATGAAAACATGGGAAGTTCCTATTCTGGGGAAAATATATGACCACTGTAAAAGAAATAATGCTTTTTTTCAAAAAATCTCTCCTAACAATGGCAGAAGTATCTGCGGGTATATCCGAGGCACTTTAAAATATGCGAGGAAGCATTCTATTTACTTAAAAAGTTATGCCCTTCCAGCCGCATTTTGTGATTATGAAAATGCATTTTGCTTTATCAAACAAGGCTTATCTGCGAGTGGATGTGTCGGCATGTTAACTTCCTATAACCAACATTTTCTGAACTTGTTTGGCGAAGATTGTCGAAATATTGATGATTCTTGTCTTACAAAAAAAATCATGAGAAACCACTTTGTTACAATTACAGGGATGATAGCAGGCGATACTCCCAAATTACTTGTATCTACATGGGGCCGCATGGCCATCATTGATTATGAAGAACTTTTTACCTCATGGCAAAGTCGTAAGGCACTCGATAGTGCTCTAATCTACTTTACAGGCGATGCTTCACCGGAAGACACAAAAAACAGCATAAAAGGGGCCGCACAAGTACTTTGTACGGCCATCTACCAATCGTTATTCAAAAAAACAAGAACTCCTTTTACCCATTAAGCTTAACCTTATCTAAATGCCATATCTCATCTACATATTGTTGTATCGTTCTGTCAGATGTGAATTTCCCTGCGCAGGCAATATTAAGAATCGCACTTCTTGCCCACCTTTTTTCATCTCTGTATGCAGCCTCCACTTTTCGCTGGGCTTCTGCATATGCTTTAAAATCTTTTAAAATAAAGTAAGTATCGGCTTTTGCTGTACTTTGTGTATTTAACAAAGAATTGTACAAATCTCTAAACAAATCAGGATCATTAGGTGAATAAAATCCATTAATTAACTGCATCAAAACTTTTCGTATATCAGGATCGTTATTGAAAATATCAATGGGATAATAAGCACCTTGCTTTTCATAATTAATAACCTCATCAGATGAAAGGCCGAAAATGAAAGCATTCTCTTCCCCTACCTCTTCTACGATTTCCACGTTGGCACCATCCATTGTCCCTATTGTAAGCGCGCCATTTAACATGAATTTCATATTGCCTGTTCCAGAAGCTTCTTTGCTGGCTGTTGAGATCTGTTCGGAAACGTCTGCCGCAGCAAATATTAATTCTGCATTTGAAACACGATAATTTTCAATAAACACTACTTTTAGCTTTCCATTAATAGATGCATCATTATTGACAACGTCAGCTACTGTATTTATTAATTTAATTGTAAGTTTGGCCACTTTATATCCTGCTGCCGCTTTTGCTCCAAATATAAACGTTCTTGGATAAAAAGGCATTTCGGGGTGTTCTTTAATTTCATTGTATAAATACATTACATGTAAAATATTTAGCAATTGACGTTTATATTCATGCAATCTTTTAACCTGCACATCAAAAATAGAGCGGGGATCAACTACTACCTCATTATTTTTTAAAATATATTTAGCCAAGCGAACTTTATTCTTGTATTTAATATTCATAAATTCCTGTTGTGCTTTTGGATCATCCGCAAATACTCCCAATTTCTTAATCTTAGGCAAATCGGTTATCCAATCATCTCCCACATGCGCTGTTACCCAATCAGCCAACAGCGGATTACCATGTAATAGAAATCTTCTTTGTGTAATACCGTTTGTCTTATTATTAAATTTATCAGGCATCATTTCATAAAATTCTTTTAATTCCTGTTTCTTTAATATCTCAGTATGTAATCTTGCAACACCATTAACAGAAAAACTGGCTACAATAGCGAGGTTTGCCATCTTGACCTGTCCATCATAAATAATAGCCATCTCACGGATTTTTTCCTGTCTGCCTGGATATTTTTCCTCTATCTGTATAATAAATCTACGATTAATCTCTTCGATAATCTGATAAATTCTCGGCAATAGTCTTGAGAACAGCTCAATGGGCCATTTTTCAAGTGCTTCAGACATAATCGTATGATTTGTATAAGCACATGTTTTATTTGTAATATACCATGCTTCTTCCCACTCAAGGCAATATTCATCCATCAGAATACGCATAAGTTCTGCAATCGCTACTGTTGGATGTGTATCATTAAGCTGAAATACGACCTTCTCATAAAATTTCTTTATATTCTCGTGTTTACGCATATATTTGCTTATTGCTTCTTGCACGCTTGCTGAAATAAAGAAATATTGCTGTTTTAATCGTAGTTCTTTCCCAGCATAGTGATTGTCATTTGGATAAAGTACTTCCACTATATTTTTTGCCAAATTCTCTTGCTCAACCGCTTTCTGATAATCTCCCTTATCAAATGAGTCAAGTTGAAAACATTCTACGGGCTGTGCGTCCCAGATGCGAAGGGTATTTACAATTCCATTCCCATATCCTACAATTGGCAAATCATAAGGGATTGCCTGTACTGACTGGTAATTTTCCTGAACAAATTGCTTTTTCCCAAACTCATCCGTATTTACAACAATATTACCACCAAATTTAATAATTTTTGTATATTCCAAACGGCGAAGTTCAAAAGGATTTCCATCTTTTAACCAGTTATCTGGAGCTTCTAACTGATATCCGTCTTTTATCATCTGCATAAACATGCCATATTTATACCTAATGCCACAGCCATATGCAGCATAACCTAATGTCGCAAGCGAATCAAGAAAGCATGCCGCTAATCGTCCAAGGCCACCATTTCCAAGGGCTGCATCTGGTTCCTGATCTTCTATTGCATTAAGATTCAACCCTAATTCATTTAATGCCTCATTCACTTCCTGATATGCTTTCATATTGATTAGATCATTGCCTAACGCACGTCCCATCAAAAATTCCATAGATAGATAATAAACTGTTTTCACATCGCGCTTTTCATATTCCTTTTGTGTCTTCAGCCAATTATCAACGATTTGATCTTTAATAGCATAAGCCACAGCCTGAAATATCTGTTGCTCATTAGCCTCCTCGATGGTCTTACGATATAATGTCCTTACATTGTATAATACACTTCTTTTAAACAACTCTTTATCAAAACGAGGGGTTGTTGTCGATTTTCTGATCATGATAAAAACCTCCTAATAGTCACTATATTATATAAGACAGGTTAATGAATAACCTGCCTTATATAGTATACCTTGATTCAAGCATAAATGCAAATATGTCTCGCTTTTTCTCTATTTTTTCTCTACTCCCAGATTAACCTTTTCACCATTAATATTCCATTCTTTAATATAACCCTTCAATTCTCCTAAAACAATAACTTCCGCAAGAACTTTTTCTTTTATGGCCACACTATTTCTATTTATAATAGCAACGATTTTATCATTATCGTTCACATAGATGTCTATATGATCCATTACTTCAAAATCTGCTTCTTTTCGCATTGTTTGTATCTTACTAATTATTTCATATACAAACCCTTCTTCAATAAGCTCTGGTGTTAGTTTTGTATCAATGACCACGGTTACCTGATTATCAGCTTCCGTTACATAACCCTCTTTCTGTATCATTTCAATCAGCAAATCTTCCTCTGTCAACAACACCTCTACGCCATTAATATCAAACTTAAGACTCCCGGTTTCCCTCAGCGTATCCATCGCAGCATTACCATCCAGCACTGCCAGTTCTTTTTGTATTCCGCCAAGTTGCTTTCCATATTTAGGACCAACTGTCTTTAATTGAGGTTTGAAGTTATAGGTTGTAAATTCTCTTACATCATTAGAAAAAATGATTTCTTTCACATTTAGTTCTTCATTTACAATCTGCTTATAAAAATCAGACAATATAGATGGCGCTTTAATAAACATTTTTCCGATTGGCTGCCTGTTTTTGATGTTTGCCACATTTCTACAAGCACGTCCCATAACTACTACTCTCAGGACTTCATCCATGTTATCTTCTAGATCTTTATCCACGATTTTATCATCAGCAACAGGGAAATCACATAAATGAATGCTCTCTGGTGCGGCTTTATCAATGCTGCACACAAGATTCTGATAAATATCTTCTGTCATAAATGGAATCATTGGTGCCGCTGCTTTACACACGGTTACAATTGCAGTATAAAGCGTCATATAAGCACTTATCTTGTCTTGCTCCATCCCCTTTGCCCAAAAACGCTCTCTGCTTCTCCTGACATACCAGTTACTCATATCATCCACATAATCTTGTAATGCTCTTGCTGCTTCTGGTATTCTGTAATGTGCCAAATTGTCATCTACTGATTTTACAAGTGTATTAAGCTTTGATAGCAGCCACTTATCCATTACCTGTAGCTTATCATATTCTAAAGAATATTTTGTTGCATCAAATTTGTCAATATTAGCATATAGCACAAAAAATGCATAGGTATTCCACAAAGTACCCATAAACTTGCGCTGCCCTTCCACTACCGCTTTCCCATGAAAACGATTTGGTAGCCATGGTGCTGAGTTTACGTAAAAATACCAGCGGATTGCATCTGCGCCATAGGTACTTAGTGCGTCAAACGGATCAACTGCATTTCCCTTGGATTTGCTCATTTTCTGACCATTCTCATCCTGCACATGACCAAGTACGATTACATTTTCATAAGGTGCTTTATTAAATAATAATGTCGATTCTGCAAGCAAAGAATAGAACCAGCCTCTTGTCTGGTCAACAGCTTCTGAAATAAACTGTGCTGGAAACTGTTGTTCAAATAATTCCTTATTTTCAAATGGATAATGGTGTTGTGCAAATGGCATAGCTCCTGAATCAAACCAGCAGTCAATCACTTCTGGCACACGCTCCATCATCTTACCACACTTAGGGCAAACAATTGTAAACTCATCAATATACGGCCTATGCAGTTCTACTGTCATAGCATCTTCACGCCCACTCATTTCTTTTAGTTCTGCGCGGCTTCCAATCGAATGTATATGTCCACACTCACATTCCCAAACATTAAGTGGCGTTCCCCAATAGCGATTACGCGAAATACTCCAATCCTGAATGTTTTCCAGCCAGTCACCAAAGCGTCCTTTTCCAATGGATTCCGGAATCCAGTTTATTGTGTTGTTATTTCTAATTAAATCCTCTTTTACATCTGTCATTTTAATAAACCAAGACTCGCGTGCATAATAAATCAGTGGGGTATCGCATCTCCAACAATGAGGATAACTATGTTCGAATTTTGGTGCTGAAAACAGTAGCTTTTTTTCCTCTAATGCTTTTAGAATAAGTGGATCAGCCTTCTTACAAAAAACGCCAGGCCAGTCTGTCTCTATCGTCATCTCCCCTTTTCCATCTACTAATTGGACAAACGGCAAATCATATTTGCGTCCAACCTGCGCATCATCTTCACCAAATGCGCATGCCATATGAACAACGCCTGTACCATCTGTTAATGTAACAAAATTGGCACAAGTAACATAAAATGCTTTCTTATGCTGTTTTTCACAGATTGCAACTGCATAATCAAAAAGTGGCTCATATTCCTTGTATTCTAACTCTTTTCCCTTATATGACTCTATGATTTCATATGCCTTCTCATCGCTTTCTTGATTTGCGAGTCCCGATAATGTTTGATCTAATAGTGCTTCTGCCATATAATATGTATAACCATCTGCTGCCTTTACCTTAACGTAAGTTTCCTCTGGATTTACACATAACCCAACATTAGAGGGAAGCGTCCATGGTGTTGTCGTCCATGCAAGAATATAGGCATCCTCATTTTTTACTTTGAATCTCACAATGGCAGAACGTTCTTTTACATCCTTATAGCCTTGTGCTACTTCGTGACTTGAAAGCGGTGTTCCACAACGCGGACAATAAGGTACAATTTTGAACCCTTTATATAGTAATCCCTTATTCCAAATTTCCTTCAATGCCCACCACTCTGACTCAATATAATCATCATGATATGTAACATACGGATTCTCCATGTCAGCCCAAAATCCAACCGTCGCCGAAAAATCCTCCCACATTTCCTTATACTGCCATACACTCTCTTTACACTTTGTAATGAAAGGATCCAGACCATATTCTTCAATCTGCTCTTTTCCATCAAGTCCTAACATTTTCTCTACTTCTAATTCCACTGGAAGTCCATGTGTATCCCAACCAGCTTTTCTTGGAACCATCTTACCCTTCATCGTCTGATACCTTGGAATCATATCTTTGATAACACGTGTCAGAACATGTCCAATATGAGGCTTTCCATTTGCAGTTGGTGGCCCATCATAGAAAGTATAGGTTTCCCCTTCCTTTCTGTTTTCTATGCTTTTTTCAAAAATACTTTGATCTCTCCAAAATTTCTCTACTGCTTTTTCCCTGTCGACAAAATTTAAGTCTGTTGATACTTTCTTATACATTATTAGTCTCCTTTTTCAAATAATCTGATGACTGGCATCGTATTGCCAATCACACAAAAAGACCTCCTCCTATATTAGGACGAGGTCACAATTTCAATATGATTCCCGGTTAACCACCCGATATGACATACTTGGCAATACTTACAATTGCTTTTATATGGTTTCCGATAACGGTGGAAGTCCGTCAACACTTACTAATCCTGCAAAACGAATGATATCCTTGTGCAGATTGTTCGGCTAGAGATTCAGAAGTGATGTTCAATCATTTTCTACCTGTACCAATGTACTCGTACCGGACTCTCACCATCTCCGACTCGCTTTGCCTTTCGAAAATAATCTACTCTCTTCGTCAATATCTTTATTTATATATTATTTATTCTAATAAGGCGATTATACGGTCAAACTCTTGATTTTGTCAAGACTTAGTCGTACGGATTGATTTATTTTTCAAATTAACGTATTATAATATATAATTATAAAACGTTTACATTTAACAATTACTATAAAAATTTAAGGCCAGTTGGCAGACACGGGAATTGGCTATTTTATGGAGGACTAGTGACATGAATTACAATAATCTTACCTTATTAACCGATTTATATGAACTTACAATGATGCAAGGCTATTACAAAAATGCAACCTGCAACGATACTGTTATCTTTGATATGTTTTACCGTAACAACCCCTTAGATAGTGGCTATTCTATCATTGCTGGATTAGATCAGGTGATTGACTATATTAAAAATCTTCATTTTTCAGAAGATGATATTGCCTATCTCGGAACATTAGGAATATTTGATCATGATTTTCTTGCTTATTTAAGCGATTTTAAATTTTCAGGTGATATTTATTCGATTCCTGAAGGTACCGTCATCTTTCCAAGAGAACCCCTCGTAAAAGTGATTGCTCCTATCATGGAAGCTCAGCTTGTGGAAACAGCTATCTTAAATATCATAAATCACCAGAGTCTTATCGCGACAAAAACTGCACGTGTTGTACACGCTGCACGGGGTGACGGGATTATGGAATTTGGCTTACGCCGCGCACAAGGACCTGATGCTGGGATTTATGGTGCTCGAGCGGCAATGATAGGTGGTTGCATCGGTACGAGCAATGTGCTTGCAGGAAAAATGTTTGATGTTCCAGTAAGGGGAACACATGCACACAGTTGGATTATGAGTTTTCCTGATGAATATACCGCTTTCAAGACCTATGCTGATTTATATCCTTCGGCTTGTATTTTACTAGTAGATACTTACGATTCTCTTAAATCTGGCGTACCAAATGCTATTCGTGTTTTTAGCGAAATGCGCAAAGCAGGCATCCCACTTACTTTTTACGGAATTCGCTTAGATAGCGGCGATCTTGCTTATTTATCCAAAAAAGCAAGAATTATGCTTGATGAGGCTGGTTTTTCAGATGCCGTCATCTCAGCCTCAAATGATTTGGACGAGTTTTTGATTGATAGTTTAAAAGCACAAGGTGCAACAATAACTTCTTGGGGTGTTGGGACTAACCTGATTACCTCAAAAGATTGGCCAGCATTTGGAGGCGTTTATAAATTAGCCGCTGTAATGGATAAAAACGGTACTTTTATTCCCAAAATAAAACTATCTGAAAATACTGAAAAAATAACAAACCCAGGAAATAAGACCATCTTTAGAATTTATGAAAAAGATACTGGTAAGATAAAGGCTGATCTCGTATGCCTGGTTGGTGAAGTTCTTAATGAAAAAGAATCCTTATTGCTTTTTGATCCTTCGGAACCATGGAAGAAAACAAGATTACACCCCTCTTCGTATACGATACGCGAACTTCTTGTTCCTATTTTTATAAATGGAGAATGTGTTTATAACTCGCCAAAAGTAATGGAAATCAAGGAATACTGCCATCAGGAACTTGAGACACTTTGGGAAGAAACAAGACGTCTTATTAATCCACATAGAGTTTACGTCGACTTATCAAAGAATTTGTATGATATGAAAATATCATTATTGGATGAAATGAGTCAAGACAACTGATTTATCGTATTAATCCCTTTTCCTGCCAATACTTTGTTTCTATTTCACTCCATCTAAATTTGTCGTGTACTTTTGTCATAATCATGAAGAGTACTCTTGTTTTTATACTTGGTTTAACCGAACCAGCTGTATGATTTATTTTATTTGCCAATTTTTGTACTTTTTGATTCATTTTTTTCTTTTTCTTTTCATTCATCTCATCGATTGTATTAGCTGCTACAGTAATCGGAAGCATATAGGTTCTTCCCATTGCCCACCAGATAAACTGTTCCCTGATTGCTTTCGTTGCTTTACCTGCTCCTGCTCCGGCAGTTGTAGACACCGCTATGCCGATTTTATTCTTCATATCTGGATTTGGGCGATGAGATATCCACCTGTATGCCATATGATCACAAAAAGACTTTAATTGTCCTGACATTCCCATACAGTAATTTGGTGAATCAAGTATAATGACATCTGCTCCATCAATTGCTTCTATGATTGGAGCTATTTGTTCACGATGAGGGCATAACTGCTCATCCTCCAAAATACACTTTGTACAACCAATACACTGTCCCGTACCATTTGCCACATATTCTTTAATATCTTCTTCTGTACAATGCAGTTTCTCTAAAAGCATATGTACTAAACGATATGTGTTTTTCTTATGAGATTGTCCATGCAAAACTACTACTTTCATTTCTTTATCCTCATTTCATATATTATGAATTTCTTAAAATAACAGATTTATATTTCCATTTTCCCTGCCTGTATCGTATAATACTGGCTATCGCCGTAATTACCCATGTGAAACCAGTTGCATACCAGATACCCCACACTCCTATTATTGGAATTGCAACCAGTAATAATGGAAATATGACTCTTCCTGCCACTTCAACAGCTCCATTTACCATCGCATAAAAGGAATCTCCTGCGCCATTTAACAATCCACGCGTTGTATAGATTAGTCCAAGTGGAAAATACATGGTACTGGTAATCCTTAATGCCAGGCTCCCAACCCTAATAACGGTTGCATCCTTAACAAACAACCGCATAATCCACTCCCCGCAGATCCATGCAAGAAACAACATCATAATACTAAAACCAGCTGCCAATAAATTGCTTTTATGATAGCCTCTTTTTACCCTTTCCAGCTTATTAGCTCCAATGTTCTGGCCAGTAAATGTAGATATTGCAGCACCTAAAGAGTTAAATGGCTGCTGTACTAACTGCTCTATCCGATTGGTTGCCGTAAAGGCAGCAACGACACTTTCTCCAAATCCATTGACCACAACCTGAAGTGCTATGCAGGATACAGCGATCAAAGAACTTTGTGCTGCTATCGGGACTCCCAGTTTTATACTTCTCTCTATAATTTGTCTATCCATTCCAAGTTGGTCTTTTTCAATATGAAAATATGAGTTTTTCATCATTGCAAACAGTAGCAGACCAACAGCCGCTATCACTTGCGAAATGATTGTTGCATATGCGACTCCTTTGACACCTAATCCAAATTGTCTGACAAATAACAAATCTAGAACCACATTTATTATACTTGCTATAATCAAAAAAAAGAGCGGTGTTTTAGAATCACCCAATGCACGCAAAATCGCTGCAATAGCATTATATGCTGCAACACCGAGTAGTCCTGCACTCACAATTTGCATATATATGGTAGCATCTTCTAATATAGTTGCCGGCGTTCGTAATAAAACCAAAATGGGACGGGCGAGTATAACGCCTGCAATACTCATGAGAATTCCAGTCACTAATGTTATGTATATAGTATTAGCAATGATTTTCTTCACATATTCGTCTTCCTTTGCACCAAAATGCTGTGCTGTCAAAATGCTAATACCAACCGCCATTCCCATGCACAAAGAAAAAAAAAGGAAATTCAAAGAGCCTGTTGACCCAACTGCTGCCAATGCACCCGCACCTACATAATTCCCGACAATAATAGAATCTGCCATATTATAAAATTGTTGAAATATATTTCCTATCAACATCGGAACAGAAAATTTGACGAGCAAAGAAACTTCTTTTCCTTCCGTCATATCCTGCACGTAATTACTTGCCATAGCTGCCACCCTTATCTATTCATAGTATTTCATTTGATAATAACTATAACAATTTTATTTTCAGACTACTATAACACACTTCTATAAAAATATAACATTTCTATTTTTACTATATTGTAGCACTATCACTTTCTACTCGCTCGGCCACAAGAACCATTGCCGTTTTCGGCCCTATTTCTATCCATTTATCTACCAGTTCTGCCTCTTCTCCTACTTTAATATATTTTTGTGCAAATGTGTCAATAACAAGCTTCCACTTTATATTTTCTGCTAATTCCGGAAGCATTATAAGCTGCTTTTCCCAATAGGCATTAAAAACGACATAAACGATATCATCTTCAGTATCTTCTACATTTCGCCCAGCAAACATAACTGCTACCAATTTGCTTTCCCAACAAAATTTTGATACCCATGGCTTGACATCATGTGTACTTATAGCTGGGAATCCCAATGAACATGGTTTCATATCTCGCTTAATTACATCATGCTCATTACGAAAGCAAATCATAAACTTAAAGAATTCAAATAAATCATGATTTTTTTCTTTCTGCTTCCAATCCAGCCACGCTATTTCGTTGTCTTGACAATAAGCATTATTGTTACCAAATTGCGTATTTCCAAATTCATCTCCAGCAAAAAACATTGGCGTACCCCTGCTGCACATTAATGCTACACAAGCATTTTTTATCATGCGCATACGAAGTTTTAATACCTCTGCATCTTCTGTATCACCTTCAACACCGCAGTTCCAACTATATCCACTATCATCTCCATCCGTATTATTCCATCCATTTACTTCATTGTGCTTTACATTATATGTGTATAAATCATATAATGTAAAACCATCATGACATGTCAGAAAATTAACAGATGCATTACGTCCTCTGATTTCATGCGGATATAGATCACTAGATCCCGTCAAGCGCATGATTGCTGCCTGTGCTTTTCCATCATCACCTCTTAGGAAACTGCGTAAGTCATCACGATATTTTCCATTCCATTCGGCCCACCTGTTCCAAGATGGAAAAGATCCCACCTGATATAGCCCACCAGCATCCCATGCCTCTGCAATCAATTTTGTATCTCCAAGTATAGGGTCAAATGCCAGGCTTTGTAATAAAGGTGGTTTGCTCATTGGCGAACCATCCTCATTTCGCCCAAGAATGGATGCAAGATCAAATCGAAAACCGTCTACACGATAATTAACGACCCAGTAGCGCAAGCATTCCAATATCATTTGTTGTACAATTGGATGATTGCAATTTAAGGTATTACCACAACCACTAAAATTGTAATACTGTCCGTCAGGTGTCAGTAAATAGTAAATATTATTATCTACACCTTTAAAAGAAAAAAATGGTCCTTTTTCATTTCCTTCCCCTGTATGATTAAATACGACATCTAAAATAACCTCGATCCCGTTTTCATTTAATGTTTTAATTAAATCCTTGAGTTCATTTCCTTCATGGTTATACTCAAGTGCCGAACAATAACAAGTATTAGGTGCAAAAAAAGACGTTGTATTGTATCCCCAACACTCGTATAATTTTTTGCCATCAATTTCTCTGCTGTTATTTGTTTCATCAAATTCAAATACAGGCATCAACTCAACCGCATTAATTCCCAATTCTTTTAAATATGGAATCTTCTCTTTGACTCCTGCAAAAGTGCCAGGAAACTGAACGCCAGACGAATCGGCACATGTAAATGCGCGCACATGAAGTTCATAGATAATCAAGTCTGACATGGGAAGCAATGGCTGTTTTGCATTACCCCATTCAAAATTATTTTGTACTACTCTTGCTTTATAAAAAACATTGTCTCCGATTTTCTGCCCCCATTTACTTTGACCTACTACTGCCCGCGCATAAGGATCAAGCAAAAATTTTGTATGATCAAAGATAAGTCCTCTCTCATAATCATATGGTCCGCTGATTCTATAAGCATATTCAAATTCTGCAATATTTAAATCAAAAACCATCATAGAAAAAACCTTACCAATACGGTAATTCTTTGGAAATGGAATAATTGCATAAGGAATCATTTCTGTTCTCTTAAATAGTACTAACTCTATACTCGTGGCATTATGTGAGTGAATCGTAAAGCTTACGCCGTTTTGCGCTACTATTGCACCATTAAGAGAATAAAAACCTGGACGTACACGGAATCCGTTTACTTCCTCTAACGGTTCCAATTTTTTCATATCCTCGGTCAAATTCTCGGTTATATTTTCACTCATATAATACCCCCTCTTTTTACCCGAAACCAAAATATAGTGTGTCTACATTGTACAATAATATAATGGTTCTCTACAAGATATTTGTAAAAAATTTGCTTGTGCTTATAAAGCAAAACGGAGACAATTCATATGAACTGTCTCCGAAATCATCATTTTATAATATATTATGCTTAAGCTTTGTCGTATGAACCAAGTACATTTTTAATCTTATGTTCTACAATTGTTTTGATGTTCGCTCTCGCTGGTGTTAAATATTGACGAGGATCAAATGCGCTTGGATTAGCAAACATATATTCTCTGATCCCTGCTGTAAGAGCTAATCTTAAATCAGAGTCAATATTTATTTTACATACTGCCATGGAAGCTGCTTTTCTTAACATATCTTCTGGAATGCCGATGGCATCTGCCATTTTTCCGCCATTTTTATTGATAATATCAACATACTCAGGAACAACGCTTGATGCGCCATGAAGAACGATAGGAAAAAGAGGAAGTCTCTTCTCTACTTCTTCAAGAATATCAAACTTCAACATCGGTTTTTGGCCTGGTTTAAACTTAAATGCACCGTGGCTTGTACCAATTGCAATTGCTAGTGAGTCAACACCTGTACGTGAAACAAATTCTTCTACTTCATCAGGTCTTGTATAAGAAGCATCTTCAGCACTTACATTTACTGCGTCTTCAATACCTGCAAGTCTTCCAAGTTCACCTTCTACAACAGCACCATGTGCATGTGCATACTCAACTACTTTTTTTGTAAGAATAATATTGTCCTCAAAACTATGATGTGAACCATCAATCATAACAGATGTAAATCCACCATCAATACATGATTTGCAAAGTTCAAATGTATCACCATGATCTAAGTGAAGTGCAATAGGAAGTTCAGGATACTCAAGAAGAGCCGCCTCAACTAATTTTACAAGATAATTATGCTTTGCGTATTTTCTAGCGCCTGCGGAAACTTGAAGAATAATGGGAGACTTAAGTTCACCAGCTGCTTCTGTTATTCCTTGAACGATTTCCATGTTGTTAACATTGAAAGCACCGATTGCATAGCCGCCTTCGTAAGCTTTCTTAAACATTTCGGTTGTTGTTACTAATGCCATATTAATTCATCCTTTCTATTTAAAATACTCATTTTTTGTTCAAGCCCTATTATATCTCACAATTTTCTTTTTGTACACAGATTTTTAGACTAATCCTGCATTTTGTCTGATACATCCACTATGACAGCAGTTGCAGAAGTGATCTCTACAGGTAGTAGCAGTTCCCTCATATCAATTAGAATATCTCTGGAATTAATCAACATTTCATCAGCATTCCCAGCATTCTCTTTCTTCATTTTATAAAGAAAATACGGTTTCTCTACTGCCTTCAGTATCAGACTTCCTTTATGCTTTTCAACTAATTTTACTATTTCTGCATTATTATATGTGGCATTTTCATATACACTAAACTTAATCATGCCATTCTTACCCTTAATCTCTGTCACATAAACATCTTTAGCCAGTATTCTCATATAAGCAATGTCCAGTAGGTTTTGCACTGGTCCTGGAATTTCCCCAAAACGATCTGCAAGTTCCTCCATCATATCTTCTTTTTCCTGCTCGCTCTCAATACCTGCGATACGTTTATAGATATCAATTTTTTGAAACTCATTTACGATATATGTGGTTGGAATAAACGCATCCACATTTAAATCTATTGCTACAGAATACTCCTCTTCGACTTTCAATCCTTTTTTCTTTTTTACTGCTTCGTTTAGCATCTTACAATATAAATCATAGCCGACTGCCTCCATGTGACCACTCTGCTTCTCGCCTAACAGATTACCCGCGCCTCTTATTTCTAAATCTCGCATGGCAATTTTAAATCCACTACCAAGCTCTGTAAATTCTCTGATAGCCTGTAGTCTTTTTTCTGCCACCTCTTTAAGAAGCTTATCTTTCTTATACATTAAAAATGCATATGCCGTTCTGTTGGAGCGACCTACACGTCCGCGCAATTGATATAATTGTGCAAGTCCCATATTATCAGAATCATGAATAATCATAGTGTTCACATTTGAAATATCCAGTCCCGTCTCTATAATTGTAGTTGATACCAGTACGTCTATATCTCCATTAATAAAATCATACATGATACGTTCCAGCTCATGTTCCTTCATTTGGCCGTGCGCATATGCAATATTAACATCTGGCACTAACTTTTGTATAAC
>Ga0209373_10000739_pt1 | contig 46548 bp, 30 predicted proteins | sample Higcelweek5metaG_FD_187173 | JGI IMG/M metagenome (GOLD analysis project Ga0209373, IMG submission 187173) | Freshwater pond sediment microbial communities from the University of Edinburgh, under environmental carbon perturbations - High... | ecosystem: Environmental > Aquatic > Freshwater >... | reverse complement strand
GCTGTGCGTCCCTGCAGAAAACGTCCTTGATCATTGTCTGATGGGCGCCTTCGTCGTCGTAGTAACTCCAGGAGTAATTCTGTGCCGTACGCAGGCACATCTTGTCAAACTTTGTTGTTCCCTCATTACCAAAAAGAGGATAATCAAGCTTTCCCGCTCCATATTCCGATCTGAAATAGAGCCTGAACGCATGTTTCGGGCAGTCGGGGTGTCTGCTCCACCCGCCTCTTATTCTCACTCCGCAAGGTACGGAAAACCCTGCAGAACCATCAGGATTGATTAATTCTAATGAACCCGGTCGTTCCCATTCAGACCCAGAATTGAGTGCATTGGCATAAATTCCTGCAGTACTGTCAAAAAGGCTGTCCATATCAGCTGCGAGCGACATGCTTGGAATCTGCATAAGTGCATCATCAATCAGGCCTTTATAGCGAGGATCGTTCACAACGGATGAATCCATGTCGTAATCATACACCTGAGAAGTTATCCAGTCACGTCCGGAGGTTGCTTTTTGAGGGGGCCAGGGTGCACCGGGATAGGTCTGTGTTTCTACCTGTGCGGTAAAAATATAGGTTTTGGTAAGGACAGCAGAAGGTGTATCAGGCTGTTTCACTGCAACTGCACGCAGCACAACTGCAGGAGTGCGTGTGCGACCATCGGTTAATTCGGGATCAATTGCCACTGAAACCGGTGACGGTGCCGACTGGACTGTTTTTGATGTCCTCGGGTCGCTGCCATCAAGTGTGTATTGGATATCTGCGTCAGCTGTTTCAGTTGAAAGTTTGACGGTAAATGCGCTCGAAAAAAAACCGTGGTCTTTATCAACTTTAACCTCTGATACATCAGAAAAACCTGTATACGCAAGGAGCGTAAGGGTAATACATGAGGTGTAACGGGTTGACCGGAGCCATTTACAAATATTTCTGACACCATGCTTAAATAAAGATTTTAAAGGCAATTTATTCTCTCCCGTGTTGCATTGTATTTTATTCAAATTCCGCAATTTAATTGTGACGCTGCACAAGCTAAAGTCACTTCGTTACTGAAGCGAGAAGAATCCGGCGTTTCACACCATTTTAATATAGCCCGTTTTTCATATATTGCATTACAAAAATGCGGAAGTATTCTGAACCAGGTATCCGTATGCTTTTTGTAACGCAAAATGTAACAATATCTTGTGCATATCACTAATGCTCAGCTGCTGAATTTATTTAATCAGTTATTGACCAGCAGCGACCTTGAAACAGATAAATTCCATCGTAGAGCCACTTGTGGGCAAACCGTTTTGAAGCGGTGAGATATTTGGTGTCATTTGTCATCTGATACGCATCGGCGTACATCTCATCAATGCCGCCATGCTCATTGCCAAGCATACTCTGCATCTGCGCGTCACTGAGCCCCGAACAGATTTTAATACCCCAGTCGCACAGTTTAAGAAACATGGTTTTCGCAGTTTCATTTCCAGTGTAAACCCATACATCCCTGAGTCCGGCGTAAGTTTTGTGAATATTATACCATGGAACCACATTTTTTCCCTCTGTCGCAAAATTGCCGGCTTTAAAGCTTCGCCACATCGCCTTGCCGTCATACATTCCACACAGGTATCCGGTAAAGTCGGCATCTTTCCCGTTTGCATCCTGACATTTTTCAAGTTCGGTAATCATATAGTCAAGACGTTCTTTACATTGTGCATTGCCTGTTGCGGCGTACTGCATGGAAAGCGCGCTGAGGTAGTGCCCGCCGACATGTCCGTCGATACAGAATGACTGATCGGCAGCCGTACATGACCAGTTTGTATAGTTTGAAGCACCCATGGTTGACAAGCCCGCTGCGAGCCTGTAAGGATAGAGCAGGCGATCAACTGTGTATTTGAGAAGTATACTGGTATTAAGATCCATAGCTTTTTTGAATGTTCCGTCAAGCAACTTTACATCGGCAAGCGCAAACTCATTTGAATACAGCTTATCCTGCCCATTTACAATGCAGGCTGTCAGAATCAGACAGCCGATTATACCTGAAACGTGCCTGTTCATATAATCACCCCCATTTTTAATATTAATAGCGGTTTCTGTTCGCAAAAAAAGACAGCAAAATAATGTTATTTTTAAAAAATAGTTTTAAAAACCAGTAAAAACCGCTGCTTATTAGATTAAAGATAGTTCAAATGTTCGCAGAAAAGCTATGTAATTGTTGTTATCTTCTATTATTTTTCAAGCATTGCCAACTTTTATAGTTTATATTAAATTATGAAAAAATAGATATTTTAAGAAATTTGCATACTCTGTGGAAAGGTTTCCGGAATTTATGAAAGTCATAAATAAAACAATAATTTCAGCAGTGCTGACAGCTTGTTTTTCCATGAACATATCAGCTCAGAACACATTGACACTTTCTGTTGATTCAGCGAAATCTACGATAAAAAGGGCTATATACGGAGCACTCATGGAAAACTGGGGACGTGACATATATAACGGCATTTATGTAGGCAGAAATTCGACTATTCCCAATACAAATGGTATGCGAAACGACATTATAGAAGGATTAAAGGATTGCGGAATATCAACTCTTGAATTTCCCGGCGGATGTTTTGCAGACGAATATCACTGGAAGGACGGTATCGGAACATATACAAGCCGGCCTGGCGGAGATATGAAGAACGGATTGGGAACAGATGAATATATGCAGCTCTGCGAACTTATCGGTGCTGAACCTTATATCTGCGCTAATCTTAAAACCGGAACACCGGATGAAATGAAAGAATGGATCAACTACATAAATGCAAATGCAACACATCCCGAGTGGCATGTGAAATATTGGAGTATGGGAAATGAGCCCTGGGGGTGCGGTGGAGATCTCAGTGCCTCCGCTTTTGCCGACCAATATAAAAAATTTGTCGCTGCTGTTCCAACAATTCAGGGAAAGCCTCTGGTGAGGATTGCCGGTGCAGGAGCATCAGGAACCGACTGGGTGGATGCAATGTACAAAGCGAACAGTACAGGTACAGTAGATGGTTTTTCAGTTCACCGGTACCTGGTTAATGACTGGACTAATATGGCCGGTCCCAGTTTCAATTATACGACATTCCAGTTTCACCAGATCATAAAACTGGCTTATGACGTTACCTCTTTTGTCAAATCATTCGACAACTCCATGAACAAATATGATCCGGAAAAAAAGGCTGGATTGATGTTTAACGAGTGGGGTGCCTGGTATCAGGAAATTGCCTCGCAAGGGTATACATTCTCTCAGAGTACGGTACGAGATGCGCTTATTACGGCAATTCATCTGAATACTTTTAATAACTATTGCGAGCGGGTTCACATGGCTTGCGTAGCTCAACCGGTGAATGTAATTCAGGCTATATTTCTAACTGATAAAAATGATCAGAAAAAAATGGTGAAAACGCCCGTTTACTATGCGTTCAAGCTGTTTAAAGTTCACCAGAATGCAAAGAAAATACCTGTTACTCTGCAGACTGCCAGCTTTAATGAAAGCGTTTCAGCGACCAAATTCAATTATCCATATCTGAGTGCCTCGGCATCACTTGACAGTACAAATAAAGTAAATATTACAATAAGTAATAGCGACCTTGTCAATGCTCAGGATCTTACAATCCAGCTGAATGGCTCCACTGACTACGCTTCTGTTTCCGGTCAGGTTATTACCGCTTCTGCCGTAACCGCGCTGAATGATTTCGATAAAGCGGAGGGGGTCAATATCCAGACGTTGTCAAGTGATAATTTTTCTCTTTCCGGCAGGACTCTTACAGTGAAAGTGCCGTCTAAAAGTGTCATTCTGTTAACATTGACACCTCCGGCAACAGGAATCGGTACTCCCGTTTCCGGCAAGCTCAATAGTAACGTTTTTTCAATCAAAACAATACAAAACAGAAGTGTGGTAATAAATTATACGTCAATGCCCGAATCGCGAATAAATCTTACACTTTTTGGAATTGATGGCCGCATCATGGCTAAAACATCAGGGAATGCTCAACAAAATGGGAAAAACCAGATTGTCTGGCATTTACAGGGTTTGAATAACAGCAGCGGTATGTATATAGTAAAGGCAGAAGCTGATGGTGTTTCAATAAGTCAGAAGGTGACATTTACCCGTTGACCGCAGAGGAATCCAGAAACCGGTCATGCAAGGCATAAGGGTTTATATAAAAACTTTCAGTAAAGGAAATAAACATGAAACCAAGGACAGTTGTACCATTTTTAATATGTGTGGTTGTTATTTTAACAGGTAATAGCCTGGCAGACAATCCGATCATACAGACAAATTACACTGCAGATCCGGCGCCGATGGTTTACAATGGAAGAGTTTACCTTTATACAAGTCATGATGATGACGTGCTTGAAAAAGATTTTTATACCATGAGAAATTACTGCTGCTACTCTTCTGCGGATATGGTAAACTGGACTGATCATGGAATCGTGGCAACACTTGCGAATTTCAGCAAATGGAGTAATAATGCCAATAATGGTGCCTGGGCTCCCCAGTGTGTTGAACGTAATGGTAAATTTTATCTTTATGTGCCTATTAATGGAGTAGGCCTGGGCGTTTATGTTTCAGACAGCCCGACCGGCCCATTTACAGATCCAATTGGAAAAAAGCTCATTAACAGAGACGGCTGGAAAGATATCGATCCGACAGCTTTTGTTGACAGCACTGGTCAGGCATATATTTACTGGGGGCATGGAACTCTTCTTTATGCTAGGCTTAATGAAGATATGGTTTCACTGTCAGGAAGCTGGGTATCAGTTAGTCCTCAGCCGACCGGTTATACCGAAGGCCCATGGTTTTACAAACGCAATGGTCTCTATTACATGATTTATGCGGGTATGGGCAGCGGATCGGAAAACATTCAGTATGCAACAAGCAGTTCTCCAACTGGACCATGGGCACATAAAGGCGTTCTCATGTCCACACAGGGAACCAGTTTTACAAATCATCCGGGCATTTGCGACTATAAGGGAAATTCCTACTTCTTCTATCATAATGCCGCTTTACCCGGCGGCGGCAGCTATCACCGTTCCGTATGCATCGAACAGTTTACATATAAAAGCGATAATACATTTCCTGCTTTGACAATGAGTAAGGAAGGGCCCGCTCAGATAGACAGTCTCAGTCCCTACGATACAATTCAGGCCGAAACAATCTGCTGGGAACAGGGGGTTGAAACTGAAGTCTGCACTGAAGGCGGCATTAATGTGACAAGTATCGAAAATGGAGACTACATAAAAGTAAAAGGTGTCGCTTTCGGCTCCGGAGCGCAAAACTTCGAGGCCCGTGTAGCATCAGCTTCAAACGGGGGTAAAATTGAACTGCGCCTTGACAGCCAGACTGGAACGCTTGCAGGTACCTGCGAAGTTGCTGTCACAGGCGGAAAGCAGACCTGGACAACGACATCCTGTACAGTAACTGGTGCTCAGGGAAAGCATGATTTATATCTTAAATTTACAGGTGGAAGCGGCTCGCTCTTCAATTTCAACTGGTGGAGATTCAAACAATCTGTCAATACCAGAAAAAATATGGCTGTACAAACACAAGATGTCAGTATTTCATTTGACAACAGGAACACTGTTACTGTCAGTCATCTGCCGGTACAGCTGAGTCAAGGTGACTTGAGTGCTCACCTCTATAATTTGCAGGGAAAACCAGTTAAAACATTGTCTGCCAAACAAACGGCATCGGGACAATTTCAGTTTGCGTTAAAAAGTGCCATGGTGTCATCAGGTGCATACATATTAAAACTTTCATCAGCGAATAAAATTCTGTTTCAAAACAGCCTTTTTCTTCAGTAAATCAATGACGCTTATGGACTGATAGTGACAAAAGACCTGACCCCCGCAGCAAATGCTATTGTCAAGCTGATTCCCCCGGAGTTCAATCCTGTGGACCAGGCGTCACCTGATTGCAACTTTACTGATATTACAGTTTCAGCAGGATTGTTTTGGGGTTGAAGTATTGACAATACAAAAAAATGCAGAGCACGGGGAGTGTCGTGACAGATAGTGTATCTTTACAATTGTTAAGAAGGAGACGTATGAACACAATAAAAGTTGCAGCAATTGCAGGGCTATTTGCAACATTGGCAGCCGGTACTGCCAGTACATCCTCGGCACTTGACAACGGACTTGCCAGAACTCCGCCCATGGGCTGGAATAGCTGGAACTGCTTCGGATCAGACATTAACGAAACACAGATCAAAGCGGTTGCCGATGCAATGGTCAGCACCGGGCTTAAAGATGCCGGTTATGTATATCTTAACCTTGATGACAACTGGATGGGAAAATCCCGCGATGCAGACGGTAATCTGCAGGGAGATCCGACCCGTTTCCCAAAGGGCATGAAAGAACTGGGTGATTATATTCATTCCAGGGGGTTGAAATTCGGTGTTTATGGTGACCGGGGATTAAAAACCTGCTATTTCCGCGACTTTTATAAAGAGACAGATAATAAAAGCGGCAGCTACATGAAAGAGGTGCAGGATGCAAAAAGTTTTGCTTCCTGGGGCGTTGATTACCTGAAGTATGATAATTGCGTCGAGGCACCTAATTCAAACCAGCAGCAGGATTACGAGCGTATGCGCGATGCACTGGCAAATTGCGGCAGAGAGATTGTATTTAGTGTCTGTGCGTGGGCATTCAAGGATTGGGCACCTAAAACCGGAAATCTGTGGCGTACGACTGACGATATCAAAAATACATGGATTGCCCCCTCAGGTTCATGGTATAAGGGTATTCTGGATATCATTGACAAAAATAACACCTACGCAAGCCATGCGGCCCCTGGTGCCTGGAATGATCCTGACATGCTTCAAATCGGTAATTATAAAATTAAAATAGATAATCAGCCGATTCCAAATGATAATGAATACCGGACTCACATGAGTTTATGGTGCATCATGGCAGCACCACTTATCATGGGAAACGATATACGCAATATGACTCAGGTTACTAAAGACATCCTGCTCAACACGGAAGTGATCGCTGTCAATCAGGACTCTGCGGGAATTCAGGGAACAAAAATAAAGTCAGCAAACGGGCTTGATGTATGGTGTAAACCACTTGGTTCCAAAAACGGAGATGTCAAGGCTGTAGCGCTTTTCAACAGAAATGCTGCCACGGCAGATATTACCGTCAATTTCTCCGACATCGGATTTACCGGAGAGGCACATGTACGTGACCTGTGGAAAAAAACAGATAAAGGACTTTTTACCGGCTCTTTTACAATGGCTGTGGAACCGCATAATACTGCCATGTTAAAAATCGCCAAACCAACAGGAATCCGTACCGAACAAGCCCTTTTGCAGCAGAAAAAAGCACAATTCTCAGCTGTGTTTACTAATGGCAATATTGTTGTTGTACCGTTAAATGCCAAAGGGCAGTTTGATGTATCTGTATTCTCCTCAAACGGACGAATGGCAGCTCAATTGAAAAATAAAACCGCTTCTGTGTCACTCCCGGTTGCAAAAAGTGGTTTGTATGTTGTTGCGATCGAAAATCAGGGTTATATGGAGAAAAAAACAGTTTTGATCAGCCGGTAGCTGCTCCCTGATGGTAACTTTAAGGATCTTTTAGACCTCAGTCTTTGGGGGCTTTGGGTGAGTAATCACCCATTTTTATTTATTTAGTCTTATATTATATTATGAATACAATGTTATAGATTATGTAATTTACATAGACAGTTAACTTGCGATTTTCCAACTTTGGAAGGGTAGGGGAAATATGAGGGTTAGAAAAAAAACTGCATTTCTTGCGGCAATTGTGGTTCTTTTAAATCTTGTGCAGGTTTTTGCAGAGAGCGGTTATGACCTCTGGTTGCGCTATGTAAAAATTTCAGATGAAACCATGCTGGCACAGTACAAAGCTGGTGCGAAGCAGATTGTAGTCCAGGGAACATCATCAGTAATGAAATCTGCTGGAAATGAACTTTCAAAAGGTCTTGGCGGCCTGTTGGCTCAGACAACGCCTTCAGAAACGGATATTACCACAGATGGTGCAGTTGTCATAGGAACTCCTGACAATTCAACAATTATAAAAGATCTTGGGCTTACTCTCGATGCGAATCCTGAAGCATACAAAATTATTTCAACCCGATCCGGTGAAAAATCTATAATCGCAGTGGCATCTTCGGGGGAAATGGGTGCATTGTATGGAACATTTCATCTGCTTAGGCTTATTCAGACCGGGGAGTCGATAAGTGAGTTAAACATCAGTGAAAAACCAAAAATCAAGCTTCGTCTTCTTAATCACTGGGATAATGTAGATGGAACCATTGAGCGCGGATATGCGGGGAAATCTTTATGGAACTGGTCTGCTCTGCCAAATACTATTGACAAACGTTATACTGATTACGCAAGAGCATGCGCGTCAATCGGGATAAACGGAGCGGTGTTGAATAATGTCAATGCAAATGCGCAGATGCTGACAACATACTTGCCAAAAGTCAAGGCGCTTGCAGATGCTTTCCGTCCATATGGAGTCAGGGTCTATCTGTCTGCAAACTTCGCCGCTCCAAGTTCAGTCGGAGGACAGAGCACTGCAGATCCGCTTAATGCTTCAGTGCAGACCTGGTGGAAAAACAAGTGCGACGAAATCTATAAGCAGATACCTGATTTCGGCGGATTTCTTGTAAAGGCAAATTCTGAAGGTCAACCTGGACCTAAAACCTATAATCGCACCCATGCAGAAGGCGCAAACTGTCTTGCTGACGCAATCGCACCTCATGGCGGTGTTGTAATCTGGCGCGCTTTTGTTTATGATGACGCGGTAGACACAGACAGAATGAAACGCGCATATAAGGAGTTCAAGGCTCTTGACGGAAAATTCAGATCCAATGTAATTGTTCAGGCAAAAAATGGTCCCTTTGATTTTCAGCCGCGCGAACCGGTGCATCCGCTTTTTGGGGGGCTCACTTCAACACATATCGGCGGTGAACTGCAGATTACCCAGGAATATCTCGGACAGGGGATCCATCTTGTATATCTTGCTCCAATGTGGAAAGAGGTTCTTGATTTTGATTCGTATGCCAAAGGTGCAGGTTCTACTGTTGGCAAAGTGCTTGATGGATCAGTTTACAATGATACACTTACATGCATTGCCGGTGTTGCCAATACCGGCACTGATTCCAACTGGTGCGGTCACCATTTCCATCAGGCAAACTGGTATGCATTTGGAAGGCTTGCATGGAATCATGACTTGACATCTGAAAAGATGGCTGATGAGTGGATAAAAATGACATGGAGCTGGGATTTAGCTGCTGTCAGTACAATTAAATCTATGATGATGGGCTCAAAGGAAGCATGTGTGAATTATATGGATCCACTTGGACTTGGCGGTATTTTTAAAAATGGTGACCATTACGGGCCGCAACCGGACTATAATGGCGATGCAACACATGCAGATTGGAATTCTGTCTACTGGCATAAGGCTGATTCAAAAGGTGTAGGTTATAATCGCACGACAAGCGGCAGTGATTTTGTCAGCCAGTATTTTCCTGAGAATAAGGCTAAATTCAACAGTATGGAAACCTGCCCCAATGAGTATTTGTGCTGGTTTTTTCATGTCCCATGGGGAACTCAGCTTAACACTGGAAGAACTTTCTGGAATGAGCTCTGCTACAGGTATTTTGACGGTGTTCATTATGTTGAAGTGATGAATTCCACCCAGTGGCCATCCCTCAGTTCAAATATTGATGCAGCGCGTTTCAGTGCTGTAAAAAGTAAGCTCGATACGCATTACAAGAATGCGTGCTCATGGCGAGATGTATGTACCAAATATTTTGCGACATTCAGCAAAATGGAAATTCCTCCCTATGATCCAACCGGCAGTATTATTACATATCGACCTGTAAAGATGACTCTGACACTTGCTCCTGTCAATGTTTTCAATCTGCAGGGAAAACTTGTGGCAAGTTTCAATCCTCGCAAGGGGGAGGAGAGCCTGGGAAAATACAGGGCCGTCTGCAAGAGATCACTTAACTCAGGAATTTATCTTTTGAAACAGAGCGGTGCCGCAACCGAGAAACTTGTCGTTGGAACAGGTGGTAGATAGCCGCATGAGAATCACGCACCGGCAACCGTCAAGACGGTACGCTGCAGAAGAGGCCTTTTCAGGTCCCTTTACATATATGAATTGTTTTGTAAGCATTATTTGTGACTGGTAGACATGATTTTTACTATTCTTAATATGCAGTGTGCATCAGATAGGTTTCATAAAAGGAGGTTTTTAAATAAATGTGTATGTATCGTCTTTCAAACTAATCTTTATGCGAACCGAACCGATAGCCTATAATAAAATTAAAGCCTATCGGTGCTTGACTAAAAGAAATTCTTTCGATGTTAATACTGTCATAATCATGATTGTAAATATCACAATGAGAAGTAAACTTTTTCATTGTAGTCAAGGCAATTGAAGAAAAAACCTTTTTACTGATATCTGCATTGATACCAGTTACAAGAGTAATATCATAAAAAGAAACCTCACCTGATCCAAGCGGGTCATCAACGTTTCTGTAAGTGCTTTTTCCAGCAGTCGGCATAAGAACATATTCAATTCCCAGGTTTCTGAATTGATGATATGTTCCAAGTGAAATGCCAGCCCAATTTCTCGAACAGTTTTCCCATTCTCCGTTGTACCCATTAGACCCAATAATAACTGCACCAGCAACATTACGGAAAATATGTGGTTCACCTTTTTCAAATAGCGCCACCTTGATTCTTCCATCCCATCCCATATTCAGAATGAACCACCAGAAATATCCTCCTAATTCAACTCTGTTTGCTATGGCAAACTTGACAAGAGGCGCTAATTCGAAATATTCGTCCCCGAATCCGAATTTCAATTCTTTGGAATACTCGCTGTTTCTCATGATAGAGTCGCTTAGGTTCCATTTTAATTCGCTTGTTGAATGTTTGACTGCGGTCTCTATTTTTACACCGGAGCGAACCCGGGGTGATTCTAAAATGGGTGATACAGAACAGCTTGTAAAAAGAACAGCAATAATTGCCAGAAATGTGAAATTGACTTTATGGTGTTTATAGAGGATCAAACCTGTTTGTCTACGACAAATTGCATTTTCCATAATATCCTCTTTGTAAACATTTTCATGCTAATTTATTTATGTTAAAGTGAATGCAGTATAGCAATTATGGCACTTTTAACAAGTTTGAAAGCTGAATGCTTTCATGTAATACAAAATTAAATTATTCCTGATGTAAGAATGTACTAATAGCCAAAAGAATTCATTGTAAATGAATATTAAATGCCTCTGATCAGTTCTTTATGAACTTGACAACCTGGTTGATGTTCACGGTCTTGCTGAAAATACATATCGCCCCGGTTGAGCCGGGGCGATTGTAAGATAAAAAAATTCAATTGATTAAATTAGAATCTCTTGAAAAAATCCCAGAATTCAACCGGTATCCAGTCGGCATTAGATCCCTGATCAGTCTTGTTGCAATCGTGACCCCCGTTATGCGACATAAATCTTACCGGATATCCATCTTTACATCCAGTGAATTCGGTAACGACATGCTTACCGCTGTTTGCAAGCTGGATAGTGACAGAAGTATTACAACCGTTATCTTCAGCATGTTGCAGCACGCAATATTTTCCACCTTTTTTTTGCCCATCATTGTTAACCCAGGGACAGGTATTATCACCAGTCCCTGTTGTCTGAATATAAGCAATAGGTATATGCTGGTTGGCAGGCTGATCAAAATTCCAATTAGCTGGAGCATTACAGGCTGTTGCCCGTAAAATTTTCGGGTATTTCAGTGAAAGTGCATACGTAAACATGGCGCCGAAACTGAAGCCGCAGGAGAAAACCCGTGTGGTATCGACGCATAAAGTGTCTTTCAATAGCTTCTGTAAGTCGTAAAAGAATTGAGGATCCTTTGATCCATTCCATGTACCATCTGAGTTTCCCAGTGGAGCGACAAAAATACACTGGATATTGTCTTTGTCGGCTTGAGTTTTAAGGTGATAAAATTGTGCACTCTGATCGGTTGAACCTGCAACTTTTTCTGCGCTGCCACCCATGCAATGCATACCAAATATTAATCGATAGGGTTTGTTTTTATCGTAGTTTTTTGGGATGTCGATGATAAATGTTCTTTTTGATCCGGAACTTGTGACACTGTATGTACCAGATTGCTTGATATCCCCCAATGTCTTGCCGCAACCTACGCTGGGCACCGGTTCATTTTTCCCGTTAGTTGAGCTTGAATCCAGAGTGATATTCTGCTGTTTATTATCCAGCGAATTGATTTCAATAAATTTTGTCTGGAATCCAGCTGCCGTGACCTTTAGTGTATCGACAGCAGCCGCTATTACCGCAATTCCGCGGCTACTTGAAATTGTTGATGCGGTATTGGAATGGCTTATGGCATACCATTTGCCATTAATGGGTATATACCGGAATGATATTTCCGACCTGCCGAGTGTTGCTTTAATTAAAAGAACATTTGATGCCACGCAGTTTTTTGAAATATCGAAACGGTATAATCCGGCGTCGGCATTCATGTTTATTTCCTGTCTAAGCAGGTCGCCTTTCAAATTGAAAAATTCAATCTTCATAGGTGATGCGGTACTTAGAGCGAATTGCAGCACACCGTTGTCTAATGAAATATCATTTGCCTGAGGCAAAATTTTTGGCAGTTTTTTTATGGAAGTACCGATAAAAAAGTATTTACCATCGGAACCGGTTGTATCATTCAGTTTTTGACGTACCAGGGATACTATTGCATTAGCTACTGGTTTTCCGCTGGAATTGGATACTACTCCTTGCAGGTTGATTGTTTGAGCATCAGCCGATAGTATGGCTATGCTTACCAGGCACACAGACATTCTTTTAAACATAAAACTTCCTTTGGATTGGTGTGTACCCTTCCACTATCCGTTAATATAATAAAAAATGAACTGAATTCTTGGGAAAATTGAGCATGGCAGGGGAAAAGATGAGTTTTAAATAAATTAGTCAAATGACCCGAGGTTACAGCGATATAAACGGCTTTTTTCTACTAGATTGTGACAAGGCTCTCCATTTATCAGGGCTGTATGTGTACTGTTGTTTTAATACAATTTGTAATGATGAAAATAAATTAAGTATCGTAAACTACATCAAAACCGCCCGGTGGATACATTACGTATCCTGCCAGGCCAGGCACTTGAAATTCAGGAATTTATCAACAGATTAAATATTGGTCAGATTATAATCAGTAGGTCTTTTTGACAACCACTCCATTGTTGTCAAGTATCCGCACATCTGTTGAATAGAGCATCTGGAATGTCCCGGCGCTTTCCCCTGTTGAGGCTAACTTTATGGAGCCGGTTGCTATTACTGCGGTATCCGCTGGTTCAATTTCTGTATCATTGTTCATAGTCCCTACAAGAGTTACATTGTATTTACCATCAAAAATGGAAAAATGATAATCGTAGGTACAGCTTAATTCATCAGCAGTGCATGATATTTTGCTGAAATTTAAAAATAGACTATCATTGAAATAATCAATATTTCCCGTGCCATCCATAGTCATTTCAAAATTATAATCAGTTGTATCAGTTGAGGCGGTAACATTTTTCATTATCATATTTAATGAAGCATATGATCTATATTTGGAACTGGAACTGTAGGTTCTTACATTTTGTTTGTATGAGTCAAGTAGAGAGTAATCATCTATCAATGTTACTCCATCCATTGCATAAGTATAGGTTGTATCTATATACTGACAATCAGAATCGGAATATTGAAAGACTTCGACACCGGTTTTCAGAGTAAAAAAAGTATCCTGAGAAGCAGCTTTGCGTTTAGACAGTTCCTCTTTTGCAATTTTATCGTTTTGTTCAAACATCGCGAGATTGTCCACAGCATTTGCAATTTTTTGAAGGTCTTTTGCAATTTCTGCACTGCTCACGTTCTGAGGTGAAGTTGATGAGTCACCTGAGCATGATAATAGAAAGAATGATGAACTGACTGCGATTACAACCAATAATCTTTTCAACATGATAACTCCTTAAATTTGGTGATCAGGGATAACCTTAACAATATGGTTACCAGTAAGTTATTACAAAACGGATGATTTCAGCACTTTCTAATATACATTTCTAAAAAGAGATGTGAGTATTAATTTTACAGGCAGATTAAAAAAAATCGAAAGCGGAACAATAGCAGAAAGTCAGTTCTTTAAGTCATGTGAAAAAAGTATGCTCTTCATCCGTAAATGTCAATTAATACAAAATTGAATTGGAAAAATGCAGAAGAAGCTTGCGTGAATCAGTTGCATCAGATTGGCTATGGGTTATAAGCCAATCTGATGCAGTTATTGAATTTTCTTTACATCAGGGAGTGGATTCAGACTCAGTGTCTGAATCGGGGCTGTCTGTGCCCATACTCTCACTGCCGGAAGAACTGCTGTCTGAGTCCTGCGAATCGTAGTTTTTGTAATTGTCAGGACTTGACTGATACGGACTTGAAGCCGCAGGCTCCGTCTGCCTGACTGCATCTTCATTGTCAATATCCTTGCTGTCAGCATCTTTTTCAATCGCAGCTTTTTTTGGCTTTACATTGAATCTGTAACCGATTGTACAGTAGATAGTGCTGTGTTTACCCGACAGATTGGCCGTTGTATCGTTATCAAGATCTTTTTTGAGAATATTTGACATCCCGATATATACTCCGGGCTTGATGAAAAATGCACCTGCATCACCAGTCTTGATTTCAAAGTTTAAACCGCCATTGATTCCAAATTCAGCAGTGTTCATTTTCTTTGAAAAATCAATAGTGTCATGCTTTACAGCTGAACGCGCAGGGTCGGTATCTGTTGCAGCAAAACGGGATGTTATATCATTCCTTGCTTCACTGGCAAGAAATACTCCAAGTTCCGGGCCTGCAAAAATATTCAGGCTGAATATGCTAAAAGGCAGATTAAATTGCGCCAGTAAAGGTATCTGAAGGTTTAAAATGTCAATTTCCCCTGTTGTTTCTTCAGAGAAACTGGAATCATACTTATGGAAACTTTCATTTTTTTCACCCCGCGTTTCAAATGAGACACCGGTCGCAAGAGTAAAGTGTTTCGAAAAATTCTGTTCAAGTCCGAGCTTGACATTTAATCCGGCACGCGGAGAGTTTTTTGTTACGTATGTGTCTCCACCGGAAATAGTTGAATAATTAGCACCAAGACCAACACTTATTGATGGTTCTGCCATGGTTGACAAAACATATAATGCTGTTAATACAGATGAAAAGATATATTTCATGAATGGCTCCTTAATGTCCGTTTTTTTTATTTCATTTTATCTTAAAATGCGAAACTCAGCTTGCCTGCCCACCACCAGTTCCCGGGTTCAACAAGCATTTCCCGGTGGTTTGCATGATCATACAATACATCGAAAAGTCTCATATGGTCGCGTGCAAACTGGGCCGTGATTGCGCAGTGTTCGTTAAAAAATGATTTTTTCATATAAACAGACCATTTCCATTTTGATTCAGTCACGTTTTCATTAAGAGCCGGTGCAAGCGGGTTTCCGTCAATCACATAAATCTGGCGATAATCATTGTAATATTTTGTTCCCCAGTATTCAAATTCAACATTAAGTATGTCAATAAGTCTGAATGTCGGAAGATTAAATCCGAATGTTATGGGTGATTTTTCTTTCCAATTCGAATATGATGGGTTATATTTTCCGGAAGCAGTTGTATCAGGATATGATTCTGAACCGATGATCAGCAGTTCACTATAAATTTTGAGATCATTTTCACCAAACCATTGATTGTTTTTTCTGATAAAAGCCAGCGGGTCAATTGATATTCGCACCATCTCTTTTGTACCTTTAAAAGTATAATAAGAGATGGAATCGCCATCTTTATACTTAGTCGCTTCAGCCCGTGGACTGGTAAGGCTGCCGGCAGGGGAATTATCAGGGTAGACAGAAAAAAGATGCGCAAAACTAATACCTGCACCAAGTGTAACTAAACCAAGATCAGCTATATCGTAACTGAGAAGTGAAGATAATGACCAGTCCATTGCCGGGTAGAAAACTGTTTCTGTTGAAAGTATGATATCCCACGACAGGCTTTTTTTAAATTGTGTGGTTCCTGCCCGAATTCCAAGTAAATTGGCTTTAGGATAATCAAACTCTGTTATAATATAAGCAGGGTAGGTTCCTGATCTGTAAAGGTATTCACCCAAATTTCTTACATCAGGATTGTATTTATATTTGAAGTTTCCTGCACATACATCAAATCCACCCCAATCATAGTCAAGTGTATACGAAGCATATGCTTCGCCAAGATAAACAAGGGGCTGTGCGGTTTTTGTCTGAGAGAATTGTTTTTCTATAGGCCATGAGAATTTCAGGTCGGCAGCAATACCTACTACCAATTTCAATTTTTCATCATACACTGCCTGAAGCGATAACCCACCATGAGCACACTCAGTCCAGACGTCTTTTACAGTACCGGCAGCTTCAACACCGGTTCCGCGCACCACCTGGCCAAATTTGAATTCGCCATCACCATTCAATGATAGTTTAAGCTTGTTGTTATTGGTCAATAAGTCAACTGCGGTGGAGCTGCTGACAAATAATACTATTATATAGCAGCATAACAAAACGATTCGTTTACTCATTCTTTCTCCTTAGTGCAAAAGGCCTGTGCAATTTTCAATTTTTTTAAACCGACTCCGGAATGCAGCACCATTTGTAAAAACTTATCACCGGTATAGACTTTATATTCAGAAAAATAATTGTCACAGTATAAACCTGGCAGATAAAAAAGGTGTTGTTGATTAAATTTACAATACTGAAATCAGTCATGCTTTGAGGTAATTGAAAAAGTCAGCTGAGAAATATTCTCGCTCCTGAATCACACCCCGCCCCCTAAATCCCCCGCAGGGGGATTTAGGGGGCGGAGAATTTCCTCTGTTGACCATTTTTAATAAAAGCCATTCGTTCCATGTAAAGAACCAGTACAGAACGAATGGCTTATTGATAAATCAGAAAATTAATTGACAGTAAAAGAACCTGCTGCTGACGGCTGGTCAGGAGCTGGTGTAATTTTCGATGATGTTCCTACACGAACTTTATAGCTTCCGCTTAAAATATCCCATGTCCCGCTTCCATCATACTCTTTGGAGCCGACTTTGAAATATGACATATCTTCAGGATCAAGTGCAAATGTCACTTTCTGACTTTCTCCCGGATTTAGAGTGATCCGGTCAAAACCACGCAGATCCTGTTTACGAACAGAAACTGTTCCTGTCGGAAGCGACAGATACAACTGAACAACCTCATCACCCTTGACTGAACCGGTGTTTGAAACATTGACAGAAACATAAACCCGGTCACCTTTTGTGATCTTTGAAGGATAAACTTCAAGGTTTGAATATTCAAATGTTGTATAGCTTAACCCGTGACCGAATGCGAACAGCGGTTCCTGACCCATTTTGTCAACCTTGAAATATCCGTGCGCTTCGTCAGCCTTGTTGTATTGAAGTTTACTTGAGGCAGACTCGAAATTCATAACCTGGCTTGAAGTTTTAGGGAATGTGACATTTAATTTACCACCTGGGCATACATCACCAAAAAGAACATCCGCAATTGAATAACCCTGCTCTTCGCCTGGGCCGAAACAGATCAGGATTGCATCGGCAGTAGACCATGCGCCCGGAAGTGAAGCCGAGCCGCCGGTATAGAGGACTATGGTTTTTGCAGAGGGCTTTTTACTTGAATTGTTCAGGACTCCTTTTACAAATTCCTCGTCTTTGTAAACTAACATGTCATCACGGTCCATGCTCTCGCCTTCACCGTGTGCTCCGCATGCTACAATAATATAGTCGGCAAGCCCTATGTTGCTTACAATAGTATCTCTTACTCCGTCAACATTGAGAGTCTTCAGATATTCCATTATTCCCTGTTCCGGACTGATTCTGCGGTTTTCAGGAGTTTTCACCAGAGAACTTTCCCAGCCCTTTGAGTCGCCTCCGCCAAGTCTTGCTATCTGATGTTCATTTTTGTTAAGATACTGACTTTCCGGTCTGGCAATGTCGACAAGCGGCCCGGTAATGAAAATCTTTTTTCCTGCCTTTGGTAAAGGAAGTACTTTACCGTCGTTTTTAGCAAGGACAAGTGCTTTTGCACCAAGTTTACGGACAAGATCTCTTTTGCCCTGCGACATGAATGAGTTCTGATAATCAACAGCATTATATGATGAATTCAGAAGACCTACTTTACCATTGGCATAAATTATATGTTTGGCCTTGTTTTTTGCATGTGTAATATTTGAAAAGCTGCCCTCACTATATTTACGATCAGGTAATCGCTGATCCGCTCCGAACTCCACTGCGGCTTCTTCACTATTGACTAATGCATTCCAGTCACTCATTGTGTATCCTAAAAATCCCCATGTGTTTCTTAATACATCTTCAACAAGGTATTTACTGTCAGTACAGTATTGTCCGTTTACTTTATTGTATGCAGTCATCACACCAAGAGCACCGCCCTTGACAACACACTCTTTGTATTGCGGAAGGAAAAGTTCCTGTAAGCTGCGTTCGTCAATTTCAGCGGAAATTTTTTCACGGTCTGTTTCTTTGTTGTTAACCGCGAAATGTTTTATGGCGGCAATGACGCCACGCTCCCGCAGACCCTTCACTGCGGCAGAAGACATCTTTGCCGCGAGATACGAGTCTTCACTGTAGTATTCAAAATCACGGCCGCCCTGTGGATGTATAACGATATTTATTGCTGGTCCAAGGCAGACGTTGCGGCCGTCGGCTCTGAACTCTTCTGCCATCGCGACACCCTGTTCATAGGCCGCATCAACATCCCAGGTACAGGCGATACCGCCGCATGTAAGAAAACAAGTGGCATCTGTAGTACCGGATCTGATATTTACTCCGTGAGGACCATCAGCGGTTCTGATGTTTTTTAAAGTACCTGAAGCAGTAGTAATACCAGCCTGTTCAAAAAATGAACCATCGGAACCGGTTGTAACCTTATCAGCAGCAACTCCATTAAACATGGGCACCATCTGTCCAACTGTAGCTTCCTTGACCATTGCCTTTGTTTTCTTCATTACATCAGTTTCAATTGCGGTAACTTTTACACGGGCAACATACTGGCCCTTGGGTGTTTCCTTGCAGGTGAAAAAGATGTCTCTGGAAGGCTGTTTTGGAAGAATATGCAGTAAGCCTACAGCACCTTCTACCTTTTCGAGCTGAAGAGGCGTTCCGCCATCTTTAGGAACGATTTCAAGGCTGACCATAATTGAATCGTAGTCCAATAAATTCAAATCATCCCGGCCGATATCGAGTGTATAGGATACTTTTCCCATAAAACCAAGGCCGCCTCCCGGAGCATGAATCATTTCAGGAGGTACAGTTACAGATGCAATATCTGCGAATAGTGCAGTGGTTAAAAAAGCTATAAATAAAAGTGATGTCTTTTTCATGTATGGTTCTCCTTAGTGAACAATCACAAATCTGATTGTTTTTTGTGCAGTTTCTGTTTTTAACACCGCAGTATAACTGCCGGCACCTCTTTTAGAAATATTCCAGGCAACGCTGCTTGAGTTATTATCTAATTTAAGGCTGCTTACCCTTACACCATTGATGGCATAGATATTTATAACTGCATTTGCGGTCTTTACAGGAAGAGTATACCTGAGCATCATTTTATTTTTACCAATTAATTGTGATGCGGTAAAATTCATTATTTTACCATTCATTGAAAAAGTCTTGACCCCGATTCCCGGAAATTCAAATGCATCACTTTCTTTTACCCATTCTTCTGCAAATGATGCAGAAGTGATGGAAAAGAGAATGCCAAAACCTAAACATAAAAGACGATTCATAGCTTCTACCTCTCATTCAAATCGTTTAAATATAATACTAATAATCATTTTATTTCGTGTACTTTATAGTATAAATAGTCTAAAGAATCCAGATTCACTTTCAAAATAATAATCAGAAAAAACTGTGAATACATTTTTTGTGAAAAACCCCTGTTTTTCTTAGTGTTCATTTTCTGCTCTCAGGGTAGAAAAAAAACAAAATAATGCCGATAATCGCATGGCATGTTGAAATCTGAACAAAATCTATTGGTAATATAAGATATAAGTCAAGATTATTGTAAAAAATCAGGGTGTGGTTAAAATTATCACCAATTCCTTATTTGAGTGTGAGTGGTATATACAAGATATTGTCATATTTTGAGTTACAAAAGATGCAAAGGTACCAGATGCAGTATATTGAGCGTTTTTTATTGCAAGATGTGATAAAACACAATAAAAAACCCGGTGTTTCACATCGGGTTTTCCAGTTTCAGTATTCAAAAGGCAACAGTTTTCGCAGAGCGCCACGAATGGTTTATTGTCGGGTGTACTGCTTATCGCGCACCAACCATGATTGTGCGGGCCGCAGAAAAAGAGCCGGATCTCATTTTAATGACAAATACTCCAGTTTGTTTCACCTTTTCCCGGAATTCCAGAACATGCCTGCCTTGAGGATACTCCTCACCGGCAAGGTCGGCGAGTTCCTTTCCGCCCAGGGTATATGCCTTCAAAGAGACGAAGGCGCGCTGGGGAATTTCGAATGAAACGGATGCGTTTCCGTTACCGAATTCTACATTGTTATATAGTGCAAAGCCGCTATTGTTAAACATGTCTCTACTGCTCTTAGCAACTATGCCGGTACCCTGCTGTCTAAGAAGTTCGAGCATTTTAATACCGTAGCGTTTTCCGAATTGACGATAACTATCAGCGACGAAATGGTATTGATCAGAGCCCTTAAGCCCTGACGATGAAATCACATAGGAATTTGGCAAGGTTTTAGGCAGACTCTGGACTTCTGTACTGGGGCTGAGCAGATCTCCGGCAAGTAATGGTATTTTAGATGCATCGAGACTCAGATCTTTGATCAGATTGTCGTAAATAACCTTAACCTTGGCAGGCCATCCGCCCTTATAGGCGTCTGTTTCTCCCTGGTGCAGAAGAATACCTTTGATTACACCATCCTTCTGGGCGGCCTTGCCCATCTCCACAAGTCGTGCATAAGGATTTCCGCTGTATTGATTTGCAATATCCTTCATCCAGCTGGCTTCGCCGGAAATGTAGCTTTGATATTTGGCCTTGTCAAACATATCTATTGCACATCCGGCAACAGACACATTGATAATACCGATCTTGATGTTTTCGGGCAGGCTGTCGACAAGGGTGCGGCCGAAATAGTCGCAGGGGTTTAGCCCTGTGCCGCTTCGGCACAGGGGCGGCACGGCTGTGGTCCATTTTCCTTTTGTCCGGCTCTTGTCAGGCCAATCAACAGCAGGTAATAACTGAAATCGTTCATTAACACTTGTTTTATCCTGTGTTTCAGGCGTTGCATTTCCTTCCATATTCGACTGTCCGAAGGCCAGAAAAATATAAAAATCAGGATTTTGAGAAAAACTATTAATAGCCAGCAGTGAGACTGTGATCAGGGATATCACAATTCGATTCATTGTAATGGATTTCATATTTCCGGCTTCCTTATTGATGCAGAATTATATAACGATAATAATCAATAAAATTTTTATCTAAGTATAATATATGCAAATAATTGGTATGTCGCACATAAATGTCATTTGAACGTACTGCCTGGTAATCATGGCAGGCGTGAGGCAAACTCAAACAAATATTACATCACAGTACTTAAAAATGCCGATTTAAATTAACGTGAAAATGGATATAAAGACTTTTGTCCGGAAGGTAGGCACATCTTGTGTACACTTGCATATGCATCTTTCCGGCTTGCAGGAACGGAGGCCTGTTATGCAATGGTCAAACTGGTTTTGTATTGACAAAAACGACATTCTCTAATCATCTGTCTGAAATATTATTGACAATACTGCAAAATGAACCATCTCCTGAGCTGACCCTTACAATATAGACGTTATTTTCATTCAAATGGATGATTGCCGGTTTTATTCTTGAAACATCATGAACCGTGCGGCTGTGGCGCAACTTTCCTGACAGACTGAAAATGCCGATATTGCAATTGTCAAGATGTCCTGAAACCGGAAATATAGTAATATCTGAATTGGTGCGGATTATTGAATATCGGTTTGCTGATATTGTCAGTTTTGTCTTGTTTGCTGATGTCAACTTGGCGGTTTTCAGGTCAAGTTCAAATATGCCCTTTCCGTCTGTACCTGCATATAAAATGCCATCATGTAAATACAGTTTCTTTACCTGCAGACAGGCAAGACCATCATTAAGTTCATTCCATGTTTCCCCGTTATTTAAAGAAACAAAGATTCCAAGACCGTCAGTACCTGCAAAAACTGTGTCATTCATACAAATGATACTCATGATCGGTACTGTTTCAGGAATCGCGAGTGATGTTTTTGACCAGCTTTTCCCATCATCCGATGAACGTTGAAGTCCACTGCGCCATCCGCCGCCGAAATGAAATCCGGAATTGTAGTCATAACCCAGGAATGATGCCAGGTACGGATCGCTCAGTGAATCTTTTTCTGCATTGTATATGAAAAAACCATCAGAAGTGCCAAGATAGAACAGATCAAGCTTGCGTGAAATTGAAAAAACACGAGCACTTCCTAAAATGTCAGGTCTTATTTCTCTGAATGTCAGTCCGCTGTCTGTTGACATGTACAGGCCGCTTGATGCCCCGACGAACAGGCTGTCACCAAAGCAGTTGACAGATTGAAAAACATCCGCCGGTTTACCTGTGATACGATACGTCAGATTAAGCCGGGTTGTTGATTCATAAGCATATTTTAACAATCCAGATTTTCCTGCGGTGTCCGGATATGTGCACAAGTAAAGAATTGAATCATGGGCTGCAATCTGCTGAACAGATCCTGGAAGCTTTTCACTGGCAATTTTCCATGACTTTGATCCGCTCCGTACAAATACACCGCCATTAACAGTACCTGCATAAAGTGTTTTACCTACCGCGGCAAAACAGCCGATGTTTTGTGAAGAGATTCCAAAATTATTTGAAACCCAGTCTGCGGGTGGGTTCTCTGATGAGAATAAACCTTTATCTGTTGCTGCGAAAAATGCAGTTTGGGATGCAGTGCAGGCATTGACGGAATTAAATGGTGTTGCGGCATTTTGTTTTTTCCAGGTTGCGCCCCGGTCAGACGAGCAGAATAAGCCATCAGTACATGCTGCCATCAATATTGAATTGTTAACGAATATGTCTTTGAATATTACGTCTGAAACGTCAAGTCTGAGTATCCGGTTCCATGTTTTCCCATTATCGGTTGAACGATATATTTCACTGGGTTTTGCTGCAAAAAGGGTATCGCCCCTGACAGCGATGCATGATAGCATAACGGCATTGTTTGATGTACTTATAAAAGAAGTTTTCGGCAGATTACCGGACAAATCCTTCCATGTTTTCCCATTATCCTGAGTGCAAATCAAGCCGGCGTCTGCAGCGAAATAAATTGTCTGACTATCACTGTATGCATCCTTGACATTTATAAAAGAGCCGACTCCTGCAGGGAGGTTGTCGATTATTTTCCACGTTTTAGCAGTGTCATCGGATTGGAAAAACTGCCCCTGCTGAATTTTGACATAGAGAGAGTTTTTGTGTGCTGCAATCATTTCGATACCCATAAAAGACCATGGGTTACTGTTTTCATACCATGTTCTGCCGGTATCAGCAGAAAAGGAAAGCGCATATTTCTGTAATGCGCCAGACTTTGATGCTGCAACAAGCATGGAGTTCAATCTGCCAAATCCTACAATTGCGTTTGCCCGTGTTCCGCTGCATTGCACCCATGTTTTTGCGCCGTCAGCGGATCGGTAAATACCGCCTGGATCTGTACCTGCAATAACAGTCTGGTCAATTGCAAAAACTGCAGTTATATTTCCGCCATCGGCACCATTGACACTTTGCCATGTAGCGCTGTGTATGCAGATATTTGAAACAAAAATGCAGAGAATGGCAACAATAGTTTTAAATTCCATAATTATCCCAAAAAAAGGTATACGGGCATCAGCTGCCCGTATATAATGCAAAGTATGTAACGTCGTATTATTTAATATAATTGAAAACGACTCCGTTTTCCTTTACAATATTTGATAGATGTTCAGTATACTTCGTATTCATCAGAACAAATTGAGCTTCATTGTAGGAACCAGGGAAATTGTTGGAATCCATCCACTCTCTGGTTGTTTTGTAGTTGATGTTTTTGGCGATCTCTTTTTTTACAAGATCATTTTTTGTATTCATAAGACAATAATACAACTCCGGATCACTCTGATCACAGTTGCCTTTTCCAGTCAAAGCAGATTTAAGTTTACCAATTCTGGCAGAATGCCGTTTCTCAAATTTCCCGTATAACAGATCCATTGTTTCAGATGGAGATAATGCATCATTTCCTTTAAGATCAAGCTGGTCGTCATATAGATGATTTCTGATAAATCCGGCAACCTGTCGTTCGGCCTCAATGTCATCCATTTTAATTGATTCTGTCATCAGCTCAGTTGCCAGTTTCTCACTTGTGATTTTTTCAATCAGATAATTCTGGGCTTGAGCAATAGTTTTACCACGCTTGACAAAATCCCTGACAAGATTGTAGTTTGACTGCAGATACTGGTTAAACTCTTTTCCAGCAAGATAGTTCTTATTGTCACGTGTGGAAAGAACTTGTTCTGCAGGAAGTGCGAGTTCTGCAATTGTAAATGGAATCGACTCAAGACTCAATGTCATTCCAGCTTCCTGGCGCACCTGATATGATTTTGTCTGTTTGACCATATCCCAATATTTTTCGATATTGGTATATTTTACGGGAATATTCTGCTGTTTGGAAGCCAGCCAGCTTTCGAAAATAAATCCTCTTGCAGCAGCTTTTTTATGAAGTGTCGGGATATCTCTGGCATTTGAGCGTGCTTTGTCAAGATCCTGCTGCTCACCGAAACTTGACTGATAAATTTCTGATTCACTTTTGCTGAGCAGTTTTAAAGCAGCATCTCTCTGAAGTTTCTGAATAGCCTGATCAGGTAATTCAAGGTTATTTGAACTCATTATATTCTGCAAGTCCTGTGCGGTATAATTTTTTCCGGCAACTGATACGACATAGGTTTGTGATGCCACAGTAGATGCTACCATAAGTACAGTACTGAGACTAATTAAAAATATAGAACGAAACATAAATTATATCTCCAAATTATAAAGTATTGAAACGACAATTAATTGTTTTAAAATGATTGTGTTTTGTTAATATATCTGTTGGTATTTATGGTGTAACACCATACCAGTTTATATCATATGAATTAGCAATATTTTGTTTAAAATCTCCATCATGACGGAAATATGAGCGGTAGTGATTTTCATACTGCCAATTGGGATCTGAGCCGAAATCGTGAATTCCATAGGGAGCCCATTGAGTTGATCCGAAGTTTCCTTTTTGATAAAACCATGGTTTACCACTATTGTCAGTACACAGATACGGTGCACAGTGCATATTATTACCAAGTCTTATTCCATTCCATACCAATTCATCAGCATACGGATCTCCGGAACTTGATGGAGGGTTGGACATGCGGATAATGTCAAAGCTGTTGATGATATTATTGAGACTTCCAGTTGTGCCATTTCCTTCAAGTCCGAACCGCCAGGAATTGTAGTAAAGATCTCCATCAATGGAATAGGTATTGCCATTAATAGTACCATCAAGATAAATGTGTGGAAATGTAGCACCCCATTCGCTGTATCCCCAATTAAGTGCATTTGCTTTATATGTCGGGTATGCTTCAGCCCATTGAGATGATCTGCTCAGATAATCAGCTGTTCCCCAGCAGTTTGCAAAAATATCATCAGTTATGCTGTTTTCAGAAAAACGGCCTTCCATATAAGTGGAGCGCCATTGCCAGGTACCTATTGGATCCCATTGATAGTTAGGACTTACCGCTGTTCCATAATCATGGTCCTCCTGCAATGCAGTCTGAACTGTGGTAATAACATTGTCCGGTACCCAGCCCAGTTCCAGATCAATATCGCCATGGATCAAACTGATGAGTTTGTCAGCTGTGACCTGTGTATACCCATAGTTCGGGAGCCATGAATAATAGGTATAATTTGGATTGTTGTTAGAAAAATTATAAATTATACCGTAGTATTTATAAAACCAGGTGCCCACTCCACATAGCACTGACTGAACACCAGCTCTTGTCTGTCCTTCTGAATACTCACCATTGATAAGAAGCCACCCGTAAGAGTTGAATTCGGGTTTAATTGCGTTCGCGGATTTTGGTAAATTTAACACTACCAGTGATAAACACATTAGAATTTGAAACAGATACTTTTTGTTTGATAGTAAAAATGTCATGTTCAACCTCATTGACCACTCCTTTGATTGTGATAATATTTGAGATTACAGTATTAAAATATCAATCTGTATTTTCTTTTTAATCAGTCAAGTCTGCCTGGAACTTCATTTTTTGTACTGTATAATTTTATGTTATTACTTTTAGCAATCACCCCCTTTTAATATAATAGTTGTGTAATGTCAATCATAATTGACATCTTTGTGTAAATTGCAATGAAATGGAACCATTACAAATACAGAAATTGAAAATTGAATGTTCCGGCATGAATAATGTCTCATTTTGTATCTGCCGGTGTCATGGAACAAAGTCAATGATCAATTTCAGCAATTAGTTGCTATTGTGGCAATATATTTGTCCTGTAAACCTGACAACACTGCCTGTTAGTATATTTTATTTAACATACAATATGCAACTGTATAGTAAAGATTTGTTGATATTTATTTATCACTTAGACAAAATCGTAGTGATGGATGTAAAACTGAAGGTCACAATTGAACGCGGACCTTCATAGTTATACTTGCAGAAGCATGTTTTTTTCAGGACAGGTGTACAAAACACTTTTTTTTATCGCGTAAATTGCGATCAGTGCTGAAAGCTGCAGGTTTGAATTAACACGAAGACGGGTTGTGCGGTTTTGTTATTCCGTTAAGTTTACTACATGACATTAACTGCATTTTTGGTTTTTACTACCGGATGTGCCGGCTGCCACTGATAAACTGCATGTAATCCTTCAAATTCTTCTCAAGTAGGTTCGGCGTATCCAGTCCGTAAGGACATTTACTTTTGCATTGGCCGCACTTTGTGCATTCGTTTATAAGTGCCATTTTTTTACGCCACTCATCGGTCAGAAAATGTTCTGACGGTGCGCGCCGCAAAAGAAGCATCATTCGCGCAGCCCAGCTGATTTCTATTCCTATCGGGCAGGGCATGCAGTAGCCGCATCCCCGGCAGAAAAGGCCGCTGAGTTCCTCACGGTCTTTTTTTATCAGATTCATTATTGTTTCGTCAAGAATGGGCGGCTTTTTTTCAAATGCAATGAATTCGTCCAGCTCGCTCTCGCGCTGTATGCCCCAGATGGGAAGAACGTTATCATATTGCCTTAAAAACGCGAATGTTGTCGCGGCATTGGTAATGAGTCCGCCTGAAAGTGCCTTCATTGCTATAAGTCCGCAATCACTGCTTTTACATGCCGCGATAACCTCAAGGTCTTCCTGGGACGAAAGTGAGCTTAACGGAAATTGAACCGTGTCGTAATTTCCGGATACAGCCGCAACGAGTGCATTGCTTCGTTTGTGGCAGGTAACACCAATGAATCGGGCAAGCCCTTTTTTCTTTGCCTCTGAAAGGCCGGCATAGGAACTTTGCGGATCGGTAATATCGGGAAGTGAGGCCGGATTATGTAATTGTAAAATATCCACGTAATTGGTATTAAGGTTTTTAAGACTGATTTCCAGACTTGCAAGCACTTCCTGGCGCGTAGATGCCATGGTTTTTGTGGCAATAACAACCTTGCTTCGCGTGTGGGAAAATGCCCTGCCCAGTTTTTCTTCGCTGTCGGAATAATAACGCGCAGTGTCGTAAAAATCAATATCAGCCGCCAATGCTTTATGAAGCAGGCGTACTGCATCTTCCATAGGCACCCGCTGGACCGGCAGTGCGCCGAAACCGCATCTGCCAACGAAGAGGTCTGTTTTTCCTAAACGCATTTTATCCAAAGTGTGACTCCGAGTTCATATTCTATAGGCCTGTTTTGTAAATTAATAAGTCTACCTGACCGTTTCCTTGAACACCAATTTTTTGTTCAGGGTGAATGTTTTTATTCAACATTTGTGGTTGGCATTAATGATATGCAATCAATGGTTTATTTACAAGAATATAATTGCCGGATTGGAATGTCTGCCACATGCAAATAAGGAGGATGGCCACATGCAAATAAGGAGGATGGCCACATAGGGCCCATCCCTACGGTGATGTTTTATATTGATCCCGTAGGGATGGGCCCTATGTGGCCATCCTCTTCGTTACAACCTGCAATTGTGTTTCTATCAATTTCAATTATTGAATAACAATAGTCTTCGTTCCTTTTATCCCCTGGCCTCGCAGATAAGCGACATATAAACCCGCAGACAAAAAAGAGAGATCTGAAACATCATCATATCCGGGTATAAGGTTCTTTCTGAATACGCACTTTCCCGCAGATGTACAGACGACAAGCCGGCCCGCAGATGTCAGCGCCTCTCTCGAAAGAAACAATACCGGTCTTCCATTTACTTCCGATAGTTTCATTACTGATTTTTCAGTTTTTGTTCCGAGTTCTGCAACCTGATTACCGACTGCAGCACCCTGCCTGAAAGTCATGGCCGTATCAGCGGTGCTTATTTCGTTAATGTCAATGCCGGACGGCGTTTTATCCAGCCAGTTTGCCGCAGGTGTCGTGTTACTTGAATAGGCATTCCTGCCGCTTGCTTTGAAACAGACATTGGTTTTAATATTGGATATAGAGTTGTTTGCGTGTACCATTTCCACAAGAAGCGGTTTGTCAGGATAGTCGAAATTGTCTCCCTTTGTGTTAATGCGCCATATGGTCAATCCCTGATCCGGAATACCTGAACACAGGGGCATCTGTTTAGTATACGGCTTAAAATAAAAGAATTCATTGGGTTTTGTGTTGCGGTAGTAAACATGACCGGTATTTGGGTTTTTACCGCTGGCTGCCACCAGAGTTCCGGAAGGCAGATTTGCGATATTTTCTACATCATTCCACCCATTCTGGTACAGCAGATATGGGTTTGCAAGTAATGAACTGCTGCTTGATCCCATGATGTCCCAGCAGCCGGTTTCTACATCATTTGACGAATACAGGTCGGGCCAATCGGCGATCAGGTGACCCATTTCGTGATAAAGTGCACCGCCTGTCGCTGCACAGGTGCAATATGATCGCAGACGCACACTGTCAACTGAAAAACTGCTGTTAAGTTCACCCGAATGGTTCCACATACCTTCAGCCCAGGCCGCAGGATTGCCGGTATTGGCTATGCACAAACCTCTTATGGATTTACTGTTAAGCTTTTTGGTGAGCTGACTAAATGAAAATCCTTCCGCATCGAGAGTCTTGCAGGCGGAAAGAAGAAGCTCACCGTGCCCCTGGGCGTATGGAAGAGCGTCATAATAGGCAAAGGTATTCGGCGCGCGATATACTCCCTCAACAATAAACTGCACATCAAATTTACCACCTGACCATACCTTGAAATAATAGCGAAGGCTTTTATCTTTTGGCTCCAGGCTGTTGAATTTTTTATCAAGAAACCGGATTGCCGAATCGGCGGTTGGAAAATTTGCGGTAATTGGCGCATCAGGGAAATCCACAACAACACAGAGTCCTTTACATACACCAGTGAAATTCTCAGGGTTTTTCCTTGGCGGCAGAGAGTCTGTGGACACAAGAGTGCTTTTGGCGAGCGCATCGGCAGGTATCTGATCCCCAAAAAGTCTTGTCCGTGACTTTTTTATCCTGTCTTTGCGTGCATTATCTGTGAGCGTAACTCTTTTTTTTAACAGGCCAGGACCAGTGTGAGCTGCCTTTCCCTGGACAACTGGAATGCCAGTTGAGATTAAGCTGTCGTTTTGGTCCGAATTTTCTGCATAGCAGATCCATCCGGTTTTTTTATCACGGATAACGGTATATCCGTCCTGAGTCTGTGCTCTGATAAAAAACTCATCGCCATAGAGAACAAGTGGCAGTTTGGTACCGTCGGGTTGGGTAAAAATCTCCTCTTCGCCCTGGTACGGTCGAGCTGATGCCGGACTTATCAGAACGATAAAAAAAACAGCGAAGGAAATACCCAATGCTAAAATATGCCGGCTAATCACCATGTCACCTCCTGCTGTCACGGGCAAAAATAGAACCCTTACATCCTGATTCAACCATTTCAATAAAAAGCAGGATATCACATACTGACAAGGCATAAAAAAGAACAAACAGAAGCGATATCTGCAATCTCTCAGGTATTTAATAAAATACGACTGATTTACAGAATATTCAGCCTTTTTTATTAAGCCAGGTGTTTATTATATGGCTGACCTGTATGTCTGGCTGATTATCGCTGATCATTTTAGTACTCTTACCTGTTGGTTTGAGAAACAGGAATGTCTCTGAATAATGGATTTAAGACAGCTCTTCCATTGATCGAGTAGGTTTTCGATGCCAGGCCGTCTGTCATTTTGACAATATTCACACCCATCGGTGTAAGTCTTAGAATGCTTTGCGGCGAGGCTGCCTGGCACTTGCTGCTCTGGGCAAGCTGCACGATACCTGTAACTGGTTCTGTGAAAATGCGCTGTACGTAATTATAGAGGCTTCGGTTCCATACGACACTTGTATGTCCCTCACCCTGTTCGAGCTGGTACATATGGGGAACATTGTTCTGGTCAAGGAAGTCGTGATACATCTTGCTGTTGCTTATCAGATTGTCTGCAGTCCCGCAGGCGATGAAAATGAGCTTGACGTCCTGCTTGACAGCTGCCGGATCCTTAATTGTCTGACTGGGCTGCTTGGTGTTCGGTGCCGCTGAAAAAGGTCCGATATATGCAAACTTATCAATATGTGAGAAACCGAAATTGAAAGTCTGTCCACCGCCCATAGACAACCCAGCGATGGCTCTCATTGTGCGGTCTGTATAAACAGGGTATGTTTTTTCTATATAAGGGATCAGATCATTAATCAGGACATCCTCAAAATTGGCGAACCGCGCGAAATCGTCACCTCCGAATGCGCCGCCGCTTGGCATTACCACAATCATGGGTTTTACTTTGTTTTCGGCATACAGGTTGTCCATCACATTATCTGCATTGCCTTCGGCTTGTCCGGATGCGGAAGAGGTCCAGGCACTTTCATTTCCACCAATACCATGGTGCAGGTAGAGAACAGGGTATTTCGTTCCGGAAGTGGCAGAATATCCGGGCGGTGTATAAACTTTCATCGGTTTCTGGCCATGGTTACGCGTGGGATAGTTCAGGGTACTGCTTACCTGCCCGTGTGTAATGTTGTTTTTCTTGGAAGCGAATCCCTGTGGCGGAACCGGCAGCCCGGCAGGATCACTTGAATAAACCAATGCCGGCAGTATTATCAGGCTGGCGATTATGAGTCTGATGAACATAGGTTCTTTACTCCTTTTAAATAGTTGAAATTGTACAATATCAATTTAAGGTTTTTTAATTTACATTGACTGAAAAACTTGCGGCTGAGCGTTAAAGTGTATCCACGCCGGATACACTATTGTTAATAAGAGCAGTATTTTATAGATGTTCCGGGTTGACAATTAAATTGTAAGCCAGCGGTCCTGAATGTGCGGAATGTGATTGACATAATAAACGGTGGAGTCACTGTTGCATGGGTAATTTAATATTACACAGCTCACCGACTATTTTCCCTGAAATACCCGCTGTTTTTATATGAATAACTGAGAGCTTTAGCTCTGTTGTCAATCATTTCCAGATACTCACTTCTGCATTTGTCATCAAGGAATGATCTTGACAGCAGGTCGCCGGTCAATTTACAATAAGCGATAAATTCATCAATGATCCTGTTGACTCTCTTGGGGGAAATCCCTATACGGATTCCAAACTCTTCAAAATCATCCCGGCTGTAAAAGCCATTGACCTGAAAGCTCTGCGTTTCAAAATCTGAATCAAAAAGGTCAAGAGCCATTTCAGATTCAGTTGGCAGATGCAGATGTGTATTTAAGAGATCATATGCAGGTGTCAATAAGAATGAATTTAATACCTGATCCCGGCAGAGTGAAAAATTCTTCAGATGCGCATCTCCATTGTTTACAAGATGGTTAAAAAGTATTATCCTGAAAAATTTCTCTATTTCGACTGCATAAGCACTGACGTGTTGACTCATTAGAAAAGCTATTTTTTCATAACTGAAATCGTATTTGTAATTTTCCCCATGTGTTTCTTCAGACATTTGCGCAATCTGCGCAAAATCTTCCTGCTGGATTTTGTTTCCGTCAGTAGTTATATCAAAACGTTTTGTCAGATATGCCGGAGTCAGATCATCTCTGAAAAAAACGATTGCACAATCTGCGGCATTGATTTTAAAAATCTGCCGTGCAAGCTGCATGGTGAAATGTTCATTTGCAGGCATGAAATCCATATTCGCAAACTCTCCGGTCATTACAGGCTTAAGTATGAAATCACCATTCTCTTCTGTAAGTTGCAAGTCTGAATCTGTCAACTTGACAGAATGTTTAGATTGCACACCGGAAATAGAAAGCCGTTTGATATTTTCTGTCTTTCGCTTATTGTAATCCGGTCTTGAAAACGGCAGTATCGGGCTAACGCGTTTTCCTCTGAAAAGACGTTTTCTACACTGCGGACAGAATTCCGCATATCCTTTTTTCAGGCATGATGGACAATGTTCAATATTCATACGGACTCCCGTACTGTTACTGCACCAATAGTGGCGGTTCCTGCGGTCTTCAATAAACGCGTGAAATGGTCATTCTGGTCTATCTTCAGTAAAGAGCATTGCAGTGTTTTCTCATTTCCTTCGGCGAGCAGTCCAAAAAAAAACGGAAACAGTACCCCTGAGCGGTATTCGATCTTTTTTTTTGGCAATGAAAGAGCTATTGAGGGCATTGATTGATTGCTGAAATAAGAATTATCATAAGTAAAAACATATTCATTTTCACGATACTCAATTGTTCCGGCAAGCACATCATTATAGTAAACCAGTCCCTTTTTACCCATTATTTACCCGCTCTATTGTATTTAGTGTGAGTCCGAGTATATTTAAAATCCGGAGCATTATTTCAATTGTTGGATTGGCGTTTCCCTCTTCAATTGCCTTTATTGTCCGAAGCGATACACCGGAGAGTTCAGCCAGATCATTCTGGGTTATTTTCAGCAGGCGCCTCCTTGGACGTACTGCCTGCAATATCTGTTCAACAGTCATTAAACTCTCCCACAATAAAGTGCAATATCCTGCTTATATCTTTAAATATATCAACTTTTTTGTTTTAATGCGAGCAAAAAGTGTAACATATTACACTTTTAATGAAAATAAACTGAATTGATATCAAATAATTATGATAAAGTGCATTATGTTGCACAATGTTATTTGTTTATGGTGATAAATGGCAATGTGCCTGAATTCGTTTTGTACTATCCTAAGACGATAATTCTTCAACGTCAAATTTATCTTTGGGGCGATTTGTTGATGATTTGTTTTTTAACAGTTCCAACAGTCCAATAAAATTTACTTCAACTTTTTTGTTATGTATTGTACAGAATTATCTTCGAGTAATTTTAATAACTCTTCGAAATCTTGCTGGATATTCATATAAAAATTTACCACCTTCGATACGGAGCGATTCGACTTCGTTGAGTCGCTCCTCTGGGGTCATTGCAAGACGACGTTTCTTTTCATCCTGTTCATGTGATTCATAAGAATTGAAAACTTTGATTTCTCTAATCATAATAATGTTAAATATCAATAGTTTATTGTTTATACGAAAACATGTTTATTGTTTATTAAATATATCATATATCGCGCACATTGTGTGATTAAAAATAAGGTTTAGAATCAATGTTCTACAATGTGGCTGGAATGCCAGTTCTGGTTGAAGGATGCAGTAAATGACCTGAATAATTTATCATCTATAAATGATGTCAACCATAAAACATTGCATATATTATAGTGACTTGACTATTAATGATTCCTTAAACAGTATCACTTAAAACTATGACAGAAGTCAAAATTCACATCTGATAATAATTAAAGATCGATTCAGCCGCTCTGCAAAGCATAAAAACTAAAAATGTCAAATAATTTTCGCTATTTTCAGATATTACAGAAAACTGTAGAATTCAAAATCAGAGGTAGAATCTATACAAATATCTCATAACTGTATGCTCTATTTCTCAAATTACCAAGGTATTATCTCAACCATCATATTATTTTTAAAACAATCCGGTATTAAACAGGTGCTTAAGGCATTGAAAATGCAATACTCATCTGTTATATTTTAGTTTTATAAATAATTCCCGGTTATTTTACTGCTTTGAGGAAAAAAATGGCACTGAAAGATTTAATCGTACCAAAATGGAAACACAGTCGTGCTGATGTACGTCTGGCCGCAGTCGAAACTTTTTGCACTGATATAAATATTATTCGGGAAATGGCGCAAAATGATGTCTCTCCTGCGGTGCGTATTGCTGCAATAAAAAGAATCGATGATGAGCAGGTATTGTCTTCGATCATCAGTTCAGAGAAAGAAACAGATGTATTGTCTGCTGCAACAACGCAGCTGGAAATCATACTGAAAAAAATCATTTCGACTTCAAAGGATAATGATGCCGTTCTGAGAGCTCTGGAAATGTACGATAACGAAAAATCTATCGCAGCATATCTTTGCGAACATAAGTGTGACCTGATCACTCAGCAGAAATTGGTAAAGTGTATTAAAAGTAGCCAATTACTGGCAAAATTGACTGAACACGAGTGTGCGTTTGAGATCGCTGAAGCTATCATTGGTCAAATATCAGAAAAGGAATTGCTTGAACGGATTGCGCAGCGGGCTTCAAGTAAAAAGGTACGTTCAATAGCTTTGGGGAGAATCGAAATACTTTTTGTAGATACAGCGGCCCAGGAGCGTGAAGTCACCGCAAAACTAAAATTATGCTGCTCCGGGTTGGATATGCAGGTATCACCAAAAAATTCTGATAAGGCATTTGAGCTACTCGAAATTTCCCGAAATATCTGGAATAAATATGACCCGCATTGGCAGCACCCGCTTGCAGAAACATATAAAGCAGCCGAAAAGACTTTACAAGATCGTATTTCACAGGCGCAGGAACAAAAAACTGTGCTTGAGGCACTTGAAAATATCTGTGAAAAAATGGAGCTGTTGACAAAAGAACACACTGATACAATTGCAGAGCAGTTTGAACTGCTTGAGAAACAATGGAATGCTTTTGACCGTTCAAGTATTAAGCACGTGATTACAGTATCACTTGACGGCCGCTTCAGAACTGCGTGTGTAAAGGTACGCGGATTGATTAGAGAAAGCGCGGACCTGCATGAGCAGACCCGGCGGCTTCAGAATGCGCTGGAGCAGGCATGCGTCGAACTGGAGCAGTTTACTGAAGATACTATCGCGCCCGATGATTTGGTATGGCGCCGCCTGGTTGCGCGCTGGGAAACAGCGTGTTCGAATCTGTCGCCTGATGAGTTATTGAAGAAACGCATTTCAGAGGCACAGAAAAATTATCAGGAAAAAATAGCTGCAGTTGTCCAGATGGAAAAAAGTGAGATGCAGGATGAGGTTGAGATTTTAGAGCAGCTTGCCGCTCAGATGCAGTCGATTTCTAAGGTTACGCCGCAGCAGATACGATCGAGGTATCAGCAGGCTGTACGGATTAAGCAGCAGTGGGACAAGCCATGGCCGCTTGCGAAAAAACGTAAAGCCGATCTTGAGGAGGAGTTTACATCTGCCTACGACAGTTTTATGGATAACTATTATGAAATTCAGGAACAGAGCTCCTGGCAGCAGTGGGCAAGCGGGAATGCAAAATCGAAAATTCTTGAAGAGATGGAATCGCTTGAGTCACAGGTCATTGCGGGTGAATCACTTAGAAAAATTTCACGAAAAATCGGACTTTATGACAGTCAGTGGAAACAGGCAGGTGGTTTTGGCAGGCAGGGCGGTACTGAACTTGACGAGCGTTACAGCGCGGTTCGCGACCGGATTCTTGCAGCAGCATTGGCAAAGAAAACCGAACTGCTCGATAAACTCAAAGCGGTTCTTGCAGAACCCGAGCAGAATAACGGTGCCGATGAGATAAAGGCTCTTCAGAAGCAGTGGAATGAGATCGGGTATCTTCCTGCTGAAATGGAAAAGGACCATTCTGATACATTCTATGGTCTCTGCAATTCCTATTTTGAGCAGCGCAAGGAGCAGTATCAGAAGTATGCTGAAGACCTTGATAAAAATTGCGCAATCCGTGAAGAGATCTGTGCTCAGGCTGCCGGGTTTGCTGACTCAACAGACTGGAAAGCGGCAAGAGATGCGTTTACTGATTTACAGAAGCGATGGGATGAATCGTGGCCTGCGCCGCATAAAAGGAGTCAGGAGCTGTGGGAACAGTTCAGCGCCTCAAGGAGTGCGTTTTTTGAGCGGTATCATGCATTTCAGGGTGAAAATGATTTGCGAAAAGAGGCTCTGTGCGATGAAGCCGGACAATTGCTTGTCAAGTTGACTGAGTGGGAGACAGCCGCATGTAAGGAACCATTGACAGTAGAAAATGATGAACCAATAGCGACAGATGAGAGCGATGCCTCTGTTGCGGTTGAAGCTGATGGTGCTGCGAATGTAAAGACTGCCGATACGTGTGTGTCAGAAAACCAAGCGGCAATAAAAATCAATTTTGGATCTGTTCTAAATGCAGCTGTCAGACTGCAGAGAGCCTGGAAGGAGAGCGGGCCGGCATCTGCGCAGCGTTCAGATGAGCTCTGGGAGCGGTTCAACAGTACTCTGAAAAAGGTGTTTTCTATTATTGATGAGGAACATAAGAGAAATTTTACGCTCAAAGAAACGGTAGTCAGGGAAGCTGAGGCTTTGGCAGTATCACAGGACTGGGACAGCGCATCCAATCGATTTTCGGAACTGCGTGCACAGTGGAGAACTATTAGGCCGGCGGCCTACCGTGATGATCAGGCACTTTGGAAGCGATTCCAGACAGCCGGTGATACTTTTTTTGGACATCGGAAGGCTTATTTTGACAATCAAAAGAGTATGATGCACGAAAAACTGGAAGAAAAGGAAGCATTAATAGGCGAGCTTGAGATAATGGTGCGGATAGCGGGCAAAAGTGACTTCCTTAAAACATCACAGAAGCAGTCTGCTGCGGAAGTGCTGAAAAAAAGTATCGATCTGCGCAACCGGCTTGTCATTGATGACGATCAGGAAAAGACCTACAACAACATCAAAAAGCGGGCACTTGAGATCATTGATATTTGGGAAAAGGGCGAGCAGCCGCGCACAAAAGAGTTTTATCAGCTTGAGAGACGTTTTGATGAGCTGCTTGACATTTTAAAGAGACGGTAGTGTGCATTGTTTTTAAAAGCCAAAAAGGCCACGTCTATTTCCGGTCATTGACTTTCAATGGCCAATAGCACAGCGCTTAAGTATTCTTTTTCCATTTCCCTCTGCGGACAGAATGAAAATTCCCGCAGACAAATCCAGGGGGGAGATACTGCCTTGATAATCAGAGCCTGCTTTCATGGATCCGCTGTAAAGCAGTTTCACTGTCTGTCCATTTAAATCAAGTAGCCGCATCTGAAACGTCCCGTTTTTTTCCGGTTTGTAACTCCAGATAATGTCGCTATGTGATTTGACAAAATGCGATTTCACAAGTAGTCTCTTCTCAGCGGCCGGAATAGAGGGCCGGATTGAGACATCGCCATAAGCGACGCCGGAAATCAGATAAGTAGTAATAGACTTCGCATTTGAGGACGCAGATAGAGTACTGTTTGAAATGGAGATATCCGCTTTCCGGGCGAAATTTTCGGAGTCAGAGGTTCTGTATACCTCCGCGGTGGCGCCTACCGCTTTAAAGCCGCTTAAATCATAATTATAATCAATATTACCACCTGACGCGTTTCGCTGCACGATTACCAGTTTACCCTTGGACAGCTCCATGAAAGCCACTGCATCAGGGTTATTGATATCAATCATTACAAAACCCGGCCTGATGAATTTCGTATATTGCTTAACTCCATAATATTTCTTTGTGATATAATATTTCTGGCCGCCAGTGAAATCGGCATGAAGCAATCCCCAGTTTTTATTCAGGCTGATCTGTGCTTGTTCACTTTCGACGACTTGCCAGCAGATCCACGCATCAGCTTTCATCTCCCGCATATCTTTAGTGATCCGGTTAGCAATGTCCAGGGCCGGAACAATATCACTATGATTGTGAGTCCACTGGTCAAATGGTCCTGGAGCACCGCTGCCGTCACATTCCGAGTCCCACAGTTTCTTACCGCCGGCATTGGCTGCGGACCGTAGTTCTGTGCGTTTGGAGCCGCCGTAAACATGCGTATTAATCTGGTAAACATAGGATTTGGTGGCAGCATCAAAGGCATTCCAGGAAGCAAGCGCCTGATCAATGCTGGTTTCATCGGATGCGCTGATTTTGGTATCAGTAAGTCCCTTGGCATCCAGTTTGGTTTTGACTTCACGAATAAGATCATCCTGCAGGTTTACATCAATGTGACAACCTTCCTGAGCGCCATTGGCTGCCCAATTAACCATGGGTTCATTCATAGGTTCCAATGTCCGGAAGGTGATGCCCCAGTCGTCTTGAAAATGCTTGACGACTTCGGTCAGATAATCAGCAAGATCATCATAATAAGCGGATTTTAAATTATTGCTGCCGCCTGAATTCCCCGAAGCACAGCCACTATTTGTCATCCAATACGGAGGAGAATTGGAAAATGCTTCGGCGATGAATTCATCTGCAGCGATCCGGGACCTGGCTGCCGCTAAAATCCAGCGCTGATTGGCATCCTGAGTCCAATCGTAGTTTGCTGATTCGGCCGGTTTGAATCCGGGCATTTTTTTACCAGGCTGCATATGGGTATGTGCAGGATTATCACCGCCTCCAATATTATAGCGGACGATGTTCATCCCAAGACCGGTGCTTGAATTAAAGAATAGATCGGTAATAGTATTTCGCACGGTGTCAGAATACCCCCCGACTATATTTCCCCACCAGCATAGGGAAGTTCCCCATCCTTCAGATGTCTGGTATTGCAGGCCCGGATTTACTTTAACGGTGGTGGCGCCAAAAATTAAGCTGTTTGCGCTCATGAAGAATACGATCCCGAAATACCAGGATATTTTTTTTATAGTGTCAGTATTTTTCATCAGCATGGTTCCTTTTTCAGGTATTTATAAACGTGTTGTGTCCTAAAAATTATATAATTAAACCGAATCATCAAAGACATTCAATGTAAAACCGGATATGTTACAAAAACTCCCTGTGATTACGATATGAGAGTAACATACATTACTCTTACAGAAAAGGCATATAAATTAAGACCTGCTTTTAAGTCAATCTCAAAAGAAATGCTATCTACTTTTTCAATATATTGGTTCGCAATCGAACTAATATGGGAGGTTTTTATGAAAGTTGTATTATTTAATGGAAGTCCTGATCAAAACGGGAACACTGCAGCTATTTTGAATAGTATAGTAAAAAAGCCGCATTGGTTTTTGTACACGGTAAATCTGTATAAAGCCACAGCTGTCAGACACGATCGGTATCTTTTATTAAAGCATTGTAATTGCAGTACAAAAGCTCTCCGGTTTTCTCTTTGCGTAAATGTAATCCGTTTCCTTTGCAGTATTTCCATACTTTGCAACGGGCACATTCACCAGTTCTTAACCAATCCCTGTTTCTCATAACATGGAACCGGTTATTCCAGACATCTAAAAAATCATCTTTGTAAATATTACCCTGAATATAGTCAGCCCTTAATGATGGACAAGCGGAAATAGACCCGTCCACAAGTACAGAGCCTACACTTATACCTGCCCTGCAATAAAAAGGAAAATCACGTGTTTCCATTTCATATCCACCCAGGAAGCCTTCACACCCGTACGATGCAATAATTTTACCATCATCCCGGGTTGCTTTTATAAAATCAAGTGTTTTCCTGAATTCTTCTCCGCTTAATTTAAGTTCCGGGTTATCCTGTGCGCGCCCTTTTGGAAAGATTGAAACAAGCCGCCATTTGTTAACGCCAATATCAATCAGAACATCTCTAATTTTGTCAAGGCTGCGGAAGTTTCTTTTATTTACACATGTAACAACATCAAATATCATTCCTTTTTTAACAAAGTCAACAGCATATCCGATAGCTGAGACTGCCCGGCCGAAGGACTCGTTTTTTCCCCGAAACCAGTTGTGATCAGCTTCGATACCATCGAGACTGATCGTCAGGGATTTTATCCCTGAATCAATGAGTTCGTTCATTTTATCTTGTGTCAAAAAGTAACCGTTGGAAACCATACCCCAGAAGTATCCGCGTCTGGTTATCTCACGCCCCGCATCAGCTAAATCAGTACGCATCAGGGGTTCTCCTCCGGTAATTGCTATTGCGATTTTCGAAGGATCTGCTCTGTGCGCCATTTTGTCAAGTATATCAAGAAAGTGCGGCAAAGGCATATCTGGCGCTTGGGTATCACGAGAACAGTCACTTCCGCAATGAAGACATGATAAATTGCACCTGACAGTACACTCCCAGAAAAGATAGCGGAGCTCATGAATAATAGCATCTGAGCTCTTCTTCATTGAGTAGAGATCAAGAGTTACCTTTTTGTTAAGTGATATTTTATTTGCATCTGTCATTGCACTGATATTCTCATATTTATTGGATTATTATTATTCAGTATGGACAAAAAGTAAATACCCTTTGCAACCGATTCTGTATTCCATTTTATTGTGCCGTCAGAAGAGGGGTAAAGTGTGGTGACGGTTTCACCGGCAAGGTTTGTCACGGATGCGCTTCTTTTATCACCTATCAATTCAGGAATTTTTATTGATATGCTTCCGCCCTGATTGATGTCCAGTTGAGTCTGGGAGGCAGGCTTCAGCATATTTTTAACAGATGTTGGAATATATGGTGACATGTAAAGCGTAAATGAAGTGTCTTTTTCGTCAGGGTAATAAATAATATCTGAAACAAACACACTGTTATTTGCACCATGTACAACCTTATCGGCTGTTTGTACTGCAAATCTTGATATATTTAATGGACATTTCATCTCAAAGCTGCCAATATTTGTAGAAGTTGTTGAATCAACTTTCTTGTAAACTGTGGCACCCATACCGTATACAGGTTGTAATACTTCACAAAGATAGAGTTTAATGTTTTTAAGCACTGTGGAATCTGAAGAAAAAAGGGTTTTTCCTTTAACTGCTTTTGTAGCCACGCCCGAGACTCCCGCAGAAGCGGACTTTACTGTCAACCCTGATGCAACACAGATGACAGCAAAAAGAAGTGTTGCCGCTTTGCCGTAAAATGAAACCAGCGATTTCCAGGACCAGAGCGATATTTTTTTGATAATTTTTCCCATTCTGTAACTCCTGTCATGTGTGGTGAAATGTTCGTAATCTGCTATTTATAATAATTTGATAAGCTTATATGTCCATTTACTTTAAACATAAGATACTCTGATTATCTGATTGGATAGTCAGAAAAGCTCTATTATTCCAGAGACGATCTATAAAAAAGATAATTCAAAAATATATTTACGCTATGAATTAACAATATCCTTAATGATGTAATGTGCTGCGTTTTGAAAACATATGTGTCCGATCGTTATTGAATAATAACTAAATTGATATATTACAATATAAAGTAATCGTTTGTAATTTGCAAAACAGGATTGGGTGTTTTTAAAAAAAGTGTTTTCTATCAGAAAACACTTTTTCGGGCTAAATATTTTAGTTGTCACTCGGTTCCCTGATGTCAGGCAGTTGTTCTTTTCACTTGCGATTATTGTTTCTTGAATTGTCGAGTAAATCCGTCCCTGAATTTCCTCTCCGTGGAACTTGCGTTACCGTGGTGGATATAATGTCGGCTTTGCCGATCAATACACTATGCAGCACAATTGCATTTTATCGGGCCATTGGATAATTGACTGAATCTGAATGGTCTGGATAAAAAACAAATCCAATTGATTAATAAATCAATAAGCAATTTAATATGTTGATATCTTTTTTTACATGGATTATAATATTGAACAAACAATTTTCTTTTAAAAAGATAAAAGAAATATGCGGTAACTGTTTTTAAACCAGCATGAACACAACAATATTCCAGGCAGATTGTAAATGAAAAAAAATCTTATTTTATTGCCTCTTCTTGTAATAGTTCTTTCCTGTAACAATGGAAATAATCCGGTAAGTCCAACTTTAAATCCGCTCGACAGCGAGAAAGTTGAAGTTGAGTTCAGCAAGAATTCTTCAGTTTTTCAATCCAATGATCCCGAACTGGTAGATATTGACACTGCCTATACCGTAAGATTCATAAAATCCGGCGCAGTAGCTTCCAGGCTCGTACCAGGCAATGTAATTCTGATCAAAGAAAAGCTCCTTCGTAAAGTTTCCAGTATAGAAATCGCAGGCGATTATCTTGTCGTACATACGGATCACGCCAGGCTTAACGAAGCTATTGTAAACGGTGAAATTATCTGGAGTAAAACTATATCGTTCGATCCTGAAAACATTCCGATGATTATGACCACAGGCGGCGAACTGAAGAAGATGACAAAAGTAAGCAGAACCGCCAGTGAAGTAAAACTTAAAATCGGCGATTTTGATGTTACAATAAGCTTTGACGCGCAGGGAGACAATGCAAACGTAAGCTGTGCGATTGAAAAAAGTCTTGGTGTTGCCAAGGCTGAATATAAGATGGAAGGATCAATCAGGAAATTCCAATCTAAAGGAGATATCAAATACGTTGACACTGTGCTTAATAAATTCGAATATGAAAATAGCGGCGCAGAAGGTGAATTAACAGTTTCTCTTACGGCGACTTCAGCTCAGAGTGATTTACTTAATGGCATTGAACTTCCTGTAGTCCTTTTACAGGTTCCTTATATTGTAGGCGGGATTCCTGTAATGTTAAAGATAAAAATGCTTCTGGTTATAAATACGGTAATGCCTTCAGTTGATGCCTCCGCAATGATAAAAGCAAAATTCAAATACAATTCTTCTTATGGCATTAAATATGATGGAGCAGAAGCAAGCGCAAAAGTCAATCAAAATAATTTTGAAATAAGCAAAGACAAAAATCAGATAGGAGCTTCGGCTTCTGTCGGCGCTAATTTCGGTATAGCGTTTCCGCGGGTTGAAGTGGCTCTTTTTGGCGATGTTATTGTTCCATATATCCAATCCTCTTATTTAATCGGCGGAACTTACACTTTTGGAGTTAAATCCTGTCAGGAAGTCAAATCTCAATTTATTGGAGCGATTGGCTATGATTTTGACTTTTTCGGATTGGTAAAGTTTTCGGGTAAAAAAACTTTATGGCAAAAAGAGCAGATCCTGCTTAAGTCAGGCGACTGCAGCTGATTTTGAATGCTTTGAGGATCTGTAAATTGACTATAGACAAGATCTCATCAAAGTTTTTTTCGATAAGCTCAGAAGTATTTGATTTCATCTTTCCAATGTAAATACAATGGTATATCTATTGCCGTACACAGAATACCGGTGGATAAAAGGGCACTCGCAGTGATCATGTCCGCTTTGGTGCGTGGGCTATTATAAAACATGATAGTATGTCCTATAATTAGACCTGAAGATGCTGGCAATGCAATACATATATGTTTGAATTTAATTTACCTTTGTGCAGAGTTTAAAAACAAAGTCCCGGGTAATCAATCAACAAGTTGCGTGGCTTGATAAATGAATAAGTACAGCGATGATTGAACAGATTATTACAACACATTTCCCGGATAAAAGTCGTAAAAATCACTAAATTAACAATTTGTAAACTATGGGAGTAATTCTGTGCAGAATAGAAACTGTCTGAATGTTTGATTTTTCTGATGCAAATGGCTTTAAAAAGAGTATAATTGTTCTCATTGAAAATGAGGTGTGTTAAATTGAAAGATAAAATTGATCTGTTTTCACAATTATCAGTATATCATGAAAATATTCTTAAATTGTCACAGGCATTTAAGCCGCTTATTGAATTTATAAAAGCCGGTGATATTGACAAGGCAAAGATTGAGTTTATGAAAATTTACATACTTGAGTTTGTAGATCATTTTAATTTGGAAGAAAAGGTGATTTTTCCTGCTGTAAAGGTATGGAGTAAAGAAATAAAATACAGGAGAATAATAGATGGTTATTTACAAATACATAATACTTTGCGAAAAAAAAGTGGAGTAATAATTTCAAAGGTTATAGCCAAAAACTGCCAATTTTCAAAAGAACAGCTTCAGATGCTGATTAGTGAGATTGAAGAATTAAGGGAAATTGTTACTGAACATGCAAAGAATGAAAACACAGAGATCATTCCATTGCTTAAAAACAATTCAGGGCTTAGATTTTTATCAAACCGCAATTTGATTGTATATAGAACATTTTTACGTAATATGAAATCAGAGAAATCAGAAGTCAAATTACTGGATCAGGCATAAAAATCGGATATGGTGAAATTATGCGCTTTGCAATATGTAATATCTTTTATTTAGTAAACGCTCAGCCAACCCATATCGGCACCCTGCCAGGAAGATCTCCGCGTCCAAGGTATCTACGATCTTGTCTATGTGATTACGTGCATAGTTAATCGTTTTTTCAGTAAGGCTTTGAGGAACTATTGTTATACATGGTTGTCAATGTAATTGTGTTGTTTTGTCAAGATGCAGCAGCATTTGGCACTGATGCATCCTCGTTGGATCTCATAATGCCGCGAAAGGGCCTGTTCAGGAGCGGAAAGTTTTGCGGAATGTTAACGCCTGCCGGGCATGGCATACAATATTTGCAAGCTGACCGTCCTTGAGTGGCTCCACTAAGGATGCAGGGTAATAGATCGGGTTTTTATCAGGATCTATAAATTGACTATAGGTAAAGATCGCGTCAAAGTTTTTTTCGACAAGCTATGAAGTATTTGATTTCATCTTTCCAATGTAAATACAATGGTATATCTATTGCCGTACACAGAATACCTATGGATAAAAGGGCATTCCCAGTAATCATGTCCGCTTTGGTACGGCGGCTATCATAAAATAATATAGCAGGTCCACTGACAAGACCTATAACTGCAGGAAATGCTATTAATCCACATAATTTAAAATATAGTTTTCCTTTGTCGTATTTGTTAAAATCTCTCACACAACTGTTTTTGTATGCAGATTGAACCCTATAATTTTGTTCACTGACTTCTAACGATGCACTGTCAACCTTATCAAAATCTAGCTGACCGCAAACCGTACTATTACAAATAATAATTAATATAAAGAATAGATAATATTTCATCACTACCATCCCATAGGATTTCAGAAAAGTTGACAATGTGGCTGACCAAGTGACGTGTTTAAAGTCTAGGAAAAATTTAAACAAGGATTGTCACTACGAAGCCGGCTAAGCATAAATTTACTTTATTGAAACAGGTAGTTGAAAATATTTCCGCGTATCTTGCTGCAAAAATTGCAAAAAACAAGGTATTGATAAATAAGCACGAACATTTTCACCCTGGAGTCATGTAGGATCAATGCTTTTTGCTCATCTGACACACGCACTAAGTCTCAATGATGTATGCGATACGTTGCGACACTATGAGTGGGCACTTTTTACTCTGCGAAATGCAACACCGCCAAGTCGTAATTGACTTTCGTTTACCACAATCAGGGGTGTACTGTGGAATCGCATGGTTTTGTATAGTTTATTAAAAATCTGTGGGTTTTATAGAAATATTATGTTGCAGGAATTAATTTGAATTAATTGATTAATCAGGACTGAAAATTTTCTTGTCAAAATCGTAAGTTTTTGAATAATGTCAAACGTAAAAACCATTTCGAGAAATAAACATATGAATATTGACTCTCTTAACAACATATATATTATCGCCATATGTAGTTTCGTTTTATTTAAATGTGATTCAAATACTTTTTATGAAAAGAACATGAATAGCACTGTTGACATAACGGTTAACAATGCAACCAGACTACGAAATTTTACAAGTCAATTAGTACAGACAATAGATAAAGTTGAAATGTGTTTGGAGAATTTCCGCAGACTGCTTAATAAACAGTTTAGCCCGAAAGAAACTATTAATACAATTACTGAAAACATCAACAATCTTTGCGTTGGTAAAGAACGAGCAATGGTGAGGATCGTTAAATGAGAAATGATAAATCTTCAGAATCACAAAAAGGTAAGAATAAAAGTAATGACACATCCTCAAATTCACAGCGGATTGCAAGAGGTAAATCAAAAAAAAATGTTGTATTCCCAGTTGCTGCGTCCAGACATACTATGCCGGAAGGATACCTTGCAGATCTACAGGAAATAAAGGAGCGAATCCAGACTACCCGGCTCCGTACTGTGCTTTATGCTAATGCTGATATGATCATGTTATATTGGGATATCGGTTCAGCAATTCTCATAAAG